>JAEEGL014342241.1_pt1 | contig 15611 bp, 11 predicted proteins | sample 9134231 | NCBI WGS metagenome assembly JAEEGL01 (sample SAMN16246548, study PRJNA631951) | gut metagenome | biome: gut microbiome; feature: rumen; material: fiber-attached | host: Bos | place: Iran: Karaj | collected 2018-10
ATAATTCATTTTTAAAAATATTTATAATGGAAAAATAATTATTATTATAATTATATTATTTATTCATATATGGCTGAATTAGAAGTTATTGATTCTTCTGGGAATAAAGAATTAATAAAAATTAAAGATATTAAAAATCCAGATAAAGATATTTATGATTATTGTTTATTTAACAAATACGATTATAATAAAGTAAAAGATTTAAAAAATCAATTTAAAAAAAAGTATAAAATCAATTCAATTTCTCATAACAATAATATATCATATAATTCCTTTAGAAACTTAAGCAAAAGAAGTTCATCAGAAACTTATAGAAGAAATAAAAATTATTTATTTCCTTTTCAAATAATTATTTCTAAACCAAGAAATTTTTCAAATAAATATTTTAGTTTATCAAATAGATTAAATTATAATAAATCTTTTAATAAAAATAATAACTCTAAATTAAATATTTCTTCTTCTGATAAAACTGAAGATAAAATTTTATCAACAAGAAATTTTGATAAAGAAGAATATGAAAAAAAATTTGAGAAAATAGTTTTAAATATAAAAAATAAAAATAATGATTTTAAAGAAAATAAAAAATTAAATGAATTTAAAAAATCAAAAAGTCAAAAAAAAATAAATTATGGTGATATTTTATATAATAAGGGAAAAAAATTTAATAAAGAAAAAGAAGAAAAAATAAAAAATTTAAAAAATCAAATTTTAGAAGAAGAAAAAATAAAAGGGTTTATTTATTTTCCAAAAACAAATTTAATTTCTGAAAGAGCTTTAAAGAAAAGAAAAGAAAAAAATTTAGAATTTAATAATCCAGAAATAATTAATAATTATTCTGTATATAAAGAAAATTTTATTCAAAATGCCAAAAAAAAAAAATTAAAAGATTTTTATATAAAAAATAAAAATGAAACTTTTCATCCTTCAATAAATAAAAAAAGTCAAAACATTAAAAATAACTTTTCAAATATTTATGAAAAATTATATTTTGATAGAAAGATTAAAGAAGAACATTTAAAACAATTAGAAGAAAAAGAAAAAAATATATATTCTTTTCGTCCAGAATTAAATGGTCAATATAAATTAGATAATCCAAATAATTCTATTTTCCAAAAATATCAAAATCTTATGTTAAATCCAGAAGAACTCAATACACAAAATTTGACTCAACAATAGTAAATAAATATAAATAAATAATATTTTATTCGTTCAAATAATATAAAAAAGTTGAAAAAAATTTAAAAAAATAAAATAAAAATAAAATAAATTTCTTTTAAAAAATAAACATAAAAAAAATGAAAGAACGTGATTACAAGAACCTAGAAGAAGAGAAATCAGATTATCAAGACAATCAACTTTTCTTAAACAATCCTTTATCTATTCAATCAACATCAAAAGATATTCTTTTAAAAATATCAGAAGAGAAAGAGTCTCTATACTCTAATCCTGCAATAACACTTCGTAACATCCACAAAACATACTTGATAGGTATTGAAGGAGTACCTGCTCTTAGAGGAGTATCACTCACAATCCATAAAGGAGAGTTCCTCACTATCTTCGGTACATCAGGAGGTGGGAAGACAACAATGTTGAATATAATAGGAACAATAGATGCTCCATCAAGAGGAGATGTCAAAATTTTTGATAAAGTAATTCGTTCAAATACAACTGATCAAGAATTAAGTAATATTAGATTAGATAAAATAGCTTTCGTATTCCAAAGTTTCAATCTCTTCCCTAATTTGAATGTGTTAGAAAATGTAGAAATCCCAATGAAGATAAAAGGTTTACTTTCCTCCTCTGAAAGACGTGCTCGTGCATTAGACTTGCTCACACGTGTGGGTCTTGAGAACCGATTAAGTCACTTCCCAAACCAACTCTCAGGAGGAGAACAACAGAGAGTGACAATAGCTAGAGCCCTTGCAAATAAACCAGAAATACTTCTTTTAGATGAACCTACTGGAGATCTTGACACAAAGAATGCTGATATTGTTATGAGTATTCTTATGGAACTCAACTTAAAAGAAGGTATCACTATGATTATGGTAACTCATGATGTTGCTTTAAAAAATTTTGCTCATAGAGTTGTTAAAGTTGTTGATGGAAAAATAAATCATGAAATTCTTGTTAGTAAAGAAGAAAGAGAAGAATGTGTTAGACAATTATATGAAAGACTTGATAAAAAAATAGGAATTAGAGAAGGTACTGAAAGTAGTAATTTAAAAAATAATGTTGGTAATGTTCAGGGAAATAGTAAAACTGTGTATAGGAAAGTTGATGATTATCCTATTAAGAGATTTGGGAGAAAAAAAGAATAAGGGAATTAAATTTTTTTTTTTTTGGAATTTTTACAATTTATTTTTAGTCATTTTTATATTAGTTAGTTTTTATTTATTTTAATGTTTTTCATTATGAAAAATTAAAAAAAATATGATTAAATAATAGTTCATATCACAACATATAATTTTTTGTTTTATTATATAAATAAGATAGATATTTATATTCAATATGAAAGAAACTAAGAATATTATATGAAAAATTGAAATATATTTTGAAAAGATAATTTTTATTTTTAATAAATTAATTTTTGATAAATAAAAACCATATGAAAATAAAGAGACTTTATTTTGATTTAAATTATCCATCAAATGACAATAAAAAAGAGAAGAGAATAGAATCAATTTTGAATAATAAGAATAAAAAAAGCTTTACTGAAACGATTTTTTTAGGAAAAGAAAAATTAAAAGAAGAAATAATAAAAAAAGAACAAGAAACAAGAAATAATTTTGAAGAAAAAGAAAAAAAAATAAATTTTTTAAGAAAATCTGTGATTGTATTTCAAAATGATGATATTATAAATCATCTAAACAATGAAAATTATGATTTATTAAGTAATTCTGAAGAACCAACAATTTATAATTTTTCTGATTCTAATGACGAAAATGATAAAATCACTTATTTGGAATTTAAAATATCTAATAAAAAAATAGAGGAATTGTCTTTTGTAGATTTTTCAAAAGAAAAAAAATTTTATTGTACTTCTGAAAATAGAATTCTCATTTTAAATAAATTATTTGGAATTTTACATCATCATTATATAAAATATTTATTAAAATATAATATATCTTTAGAAAATAATTTTAAGAAAAACAGTGATATAAATTATTTTTCTTTTATTTCTCGAAATTTTAATAAGTTGAAAAAACAAAATTTATCAGAATTATTTAATTTTATTTCTCAAAAAGAAAAAAATGAAATATATAATCAATTATTAGATAAATCAAATAAAAATTTTTTGATTTCTCCTTTTATTTTCTCAAAAAATGATTTTGAAAAAATTTATCATATTAAACAAAATTATTTTGAATTCTTTAGATATATTTATTCTGAAAATGGAGATTCTTTTTATATAGCTTTTATTTTTTCTTTATTTGAAACAATTATTTTAAAAAATAATATTCAATTATTTTCTATATTAATTTATGATATTTTCAGATTACAAGAAATAAAAGAAATATATTATAATTTAAATATAAAAAATACAATGATTATTTTTAATATAATATATGATTTTATGAAAATCAATAATATAAATCAAGCATATGAAATTTTTTTATTTTCTTTTGAAAATCAAAATGACTTTGAACAAGTTTTAATAAGATATTTAAGATATTGTATATATGGTTATTTAAATAATTTAAACTTTGAAAAAAAAAATATTAATTATTCATCTGTTTGTATTTATTATAATGAACCTTCAAAATTTGTTATTCAAACTCTTATAAAGATTTTTAATATTAATATTAAAGTAGTTTTTATTGAAGGAAATATGGAAAAATTTAAAGAAATTGAATTCTTAAATTCGAATAATGATATTGACTTAATTAAAATTGGATATTTTTATAATAATTATCATATAATTTATCAAAATAAATTAGAAATAAATGATAAATTTTATCGAAGTGATTTGTCACAAATTTTATGTGGTTTTTTTTCAGAAGAAAAAATAAATAAATGTTCAATTTGTAAAAACAATAACTTTATAAATTTATATAAATTTAAAAATTCAATTTGTTCAAATTGTTTGGAAAAAATAATAAATGAAGTTTTAGAAAAAAGATTCAATTGTTTTTTGAAAGATAATTTAATAAATTATTCTTATTATATGAGACCAATTATATTATCAAATAATCCAGAAATAAAAATAACTGACACTGATTGTATTAATTTATTCAACTTTTCCTTTTCTAAAATTTGGTGGAAAAAAATAAAAAATTTATGTTTTTTTTGTTGTCAATTTAAAAAGAATGTAATTTCTATAAAATGTAAATGTCAATATTGTCAAAATTGCTTAATGCAAAAATTATATACAATAACAAATAATAATATAATTTTAAACGGTTTTGAAAAAATAAAAAATTTAAAATGTGAATGTGGTATTGATATAGATTTAAAGGAAATAATAAATAAAATTGAAATAAGAGATTTAGAAAAAAAAGAACAAGAAGCAAAAAAAAGAATGAATCATTTAATTAATAATTATTGTTGTTTTTGTTTGAGAAAAATTAATGAAATAGTTATTGATAATTATATTAATGTTTCAATTCCTGAAGATTTAATTAATAGTAAACTTATTAAAAGTCTTGATTATAAAGAAATAAATCATTTAATTTGTTTAGATTGTAAAATCAATTATGAAATGAATAATAAAAAAAAAGATGAAAAAATTATGTTATTTTGCCAAATTTGTCAGTTAAATCATTTATTTGGAAATACTCAAATTAAAATCAAATCTAAAAAATCAAAACTATGTAATATTTTTTGAAAAAAAATTTTAATATAAATTATATAAGAATTGAGATTAATAAATTAAATTAAATTTTATATTTTCCATTATATAATTATTAGATTTTAATTTTAAATTGATTTTAACTTAAAAAATATAAATTAAAAACATTTAAATAAACAAATTTTATTTTTTATTTCTAAAATAAGTGAAAAATTAAATAAAACAAAAAAAGAAAAAATTTAATGTTCATCCAAATCAGGTTTAAAATCCCATCCATTTAAACTATCTTCATCAGAATTATAATCTTCATCATCTTTTAAATTTTTTTGTAATTTAAGCATAGCCATTGTATCATTCATATTTTTAATTTCATTTTCTTCAAATTTTCTAATATCATCATTAAACCATTTATTAGGAATTCTCCATGATTTAATTAATTTATCTTTACTAGCAGTAATTAATATTTTATTATCATTATTATAATCAATTTGATTAATACAACCATCGTGTGCTTTCCAAGCGTAAATAACTTTTCCAGTTTTTAAATTCCAAATTAAAATTCTTCCAATATCATCTCCTGTAATTAATTGATTTTCTTCTCTTATATAAATTACACAAGTTAATTTAGTTTCAATTCCAAAATAAGAAATTTCCTTTATTAATTTTTCTTTTCCTGGTAAATTTAATTCTAAAATTGTGATTTGACCATTAATATGAGTAGTAAACATATAATTTTTAATTAAATTAATATCAAAACCAAGAATACATTCTTCAGAAGAACATTGAATATTATTTAATAAAATAGGAGGAAAATTTTGAGTATCATAAACACAAATCATTCCATTTTCATTAGTGAGAAAAATTCTTTGATTTTTCCTATCAAAAAATAAATTAGTAAATCCAGAAGGTCCTTCAATGATTTCACTAGGATTATCTAAATAACCAATTTCAGTTACATAAAATTTTTTATCTAAAGAACAAGAATAAATATATCCTGTTTTATTATCATATGCAATTCCAGTCACTCTTTTTTTATGAGGATTAAAATCAATATAAGGTTCAAATTGAGTAAAATTAGATTCTGGATTAACTTTATAAAAAATAATTCTTCCATTATCTAAACCAATATTAATATTGTAAGATTCATAATCATAATTTAAACATCCTGTTTGTTGAGTATAACTTTGAGCATAAATTTTCTTAAATTTAAATCCTTTATTCATATCAAAAGTACTTCTATATACAATAAATGAACCAACTGAAATATGACTTTCACTTTTTGTTTCCCAAGGTAAAGTCACATTTGATATATATGCATCTACTCTTGATGAAAATTCCATATCAGAACAAATCATGAAAAATATATTTTCTTCTTTTAAATATATAAAATTTTTCACTCCTAATGATGAAACATTTGTAGATTCACTTAATTTTTCTGGTTTAAAAGAACAAATTTCAGGAGATTGATTTTCTAAATCCATAAATTGTTTAAAATAATCATTTGACATTATATCTTTTCTAACACAACATTTTTGTAAAAATTTTTCTAATAATTTTTGTCTTTTTTGTAAAGCATCAAAAGCTGTTACTTTAAAAAGAGATTGACCTTCAATTAAAGGTGGATCTGGAAGAATTGATGCTATTTCCTTTTGAAATTCTACAAATTCTTCATATTCTTTTTCCATTGTCCATTTTGTCTTTGAATATAAATTAGTTACTGATATTAAATAACTTGTACTTTTCTTTTGGTTTACATATTTTTCAGAAAAGGATGGAATAGAAATTTGGAGAACCGAATTTATGAACACTTCTTCTGACATTTTTTCTTAAAATGTTTTTTTTAAAAAAAATTATTTTTTATTTAAAAAAATAATTTTTAAATATTGATTTCTAAAAGAAAGTTTAATTTTTAATTTAATTATGGAATTATAAAATAGATTATTTAAATATTTTTTTTTATTTATTTTTTTTTTGGAAATATGATAATAATTAGTAAATAAATATATAATAGTGATGTTGTATATATAAATAATTATTATTTTATAATAAAAATTCTATATAATTAAGCACTCTTAAATTATATATAATAAACACTCTTTCAAAAAAAAATAGATAATCTAATATTACATTGTTTTTCCTACCTCAAATTTATGATAAAAAGTTAATTATTATGATTAAATGATAATTAATAACTGTTTTTAATATTATTTAAGTAATTTTCAAATTGAAAATTTTCTTTATTAACTTGTCTTACATCTTTGACATTTATTAACATGTCAAGATAACCAATTAAATTTTGAAGCATACAATCATTTTTATCATTATAAAAACTACTAATTAATATTCCATTAGATAATTGATTTGCAAAAGCAAAAATAGAATTATCAATTAAAATTAAATCATTTAAAGAAATATCAGAAAAAATTCTTAAATCTTTAATAGAAATTCCAGGATTTAAATAAAGACAATTTTCTCTAAAAATTCTTTTTAAGAAATATTTTTTTTTTTTTTCCAGAAAATTTAAAATTGAATTTGCATAATTTTTATCACTTGCTGTAAAAATTATTAAATTAAATTTTTCTGATGCATAATTTAAAAATTCAAAAAGATAAGGTCTTAAAATTAAAGGAATTAAAATATCATTTTCATTTCCAAAATTAAATTTTAATATTTCATCATGATATTTAAATTGAAAATCAACATCTCCATGAATTAAAGTTTCATCCATATCTACAATTAAAGTTTTTTTATTTATATTAAAATTTCTTTCTTTAGTTAAATAAATTTTTTTTTCATTTATTTGTTTTTCGAAGTCATTTTCCAAAGGAAAAAGACTTATTAATTTTAAACCATAATTAACATAAGTATCAAAATTTAAAGAAGTATTTTGAGAAGCATCTATATAATATTTTTTAAAGTTATTTTCAAATTCTATTGATTCTTCATATTTTTGATCATTTATTGATGATGCTGATGTGTTATTTTCTGATATTTTAGAATAGGAAATTTTATCTTCTTTTTCTTTCTCATTTTTCATTTCCTTTTTTTTCACTTCTAAGTTTTCTTTTTCATTTCCAAAATTTTTTACTTCTGTTGACATCACTATTTATATTTTCTAAGTTATACATGAATAAATAATAAAAAGAAAAGAATATTATAATATAATTAAATAACGAAACATACATCAAATTATTAAAAAAAAAAAACAAATAATATATAAAACCAAAAACAATAAAAATAATAAAAAAAAACATTTATATTCAGAAGTATATTTTTATAGATGAATAATGTAGTGAAAATGATGAAGAAAATAATAATTATAATGATGAATACTTATTCATATTTATTTTGATTAATAATATAAAAGTTATTTTTTTAATTGAATAAGTAATTATTTTTTTTTAAAGAAATGAGAAGAGAAATAACATTAGATGAAAGCATAAATGAACCAAATAGGAAATTAAAATTATTAAAAACAAATAAAATATTTCATACAGCTAAACCAACATTTTTATCTAAAGTAGAAGGATTTTTAAATAAAACAATTCCATCAAGATTTAATTATATAGATGAAAAAAAAGAAATAAATTACTTAACAAAATATTTAAAAGATTATAATTTTGAAAAAGAATTAACTGAATTTCCTCCTTTATATTTTTATACTTCAATATTGTTAAAAGGAAATAATCATTCAACAAATAATACTTCATCAACATATCAAAGTATAAATAAAAGTATAAATAGAAGTCAAGTAAGTTATTATTATTTAAATCAAAAAAATAAAAAATTTTCACGTTTAAAAAATAAAAGTATAAAAGCTAAATTATTAAGAAAAGAAAAATTTCATCAACCAGGATTTATACCTGATAAAATATATGATATTGAAGATAAAAATAAAAAAAGAAATGTAATTACTGAAGAAATTCCAATTGAAAAATATTTAAAAAGAGATTTTTATCCTTTGAAAAAAGCATTAAATGAAACATATGGAAATGAAAAACAAAAATTAAAAAAAGATATAAACCAAGATTTATCAATTCCAAAATCAATAATATCTCCAAATGACTTTTCATTAAGAAATCAATTTTTATCAAAATACATAAAATTATTTCCAAAAGAAGAGAAAGATTATTGTCCAAGAAATCAATTATATAATATAGAAAGAATAAAGAAAAATTATGGAATAGATGATAATTATATGAAAAAAATAAATTATGAAAAACCTAAAATAGAAATACCAAAAGATGAATTAAAACATATATTTAAAAAAGGAATAATATCATCATCAAAACAATTCGCAAAATTAAATATAGAATATTTACCTCCAGAATATTATGTAGAAAATATAAGACCATATATAAATAAAGATTCAGAATTATATTTTCTTGCAATAAAGAATGAGAATATAGATCAATTTATAGATTTAACATTTAAAAATAAATTACTATTATTAGAGATAGATTATTCACATGAAACAATTTTACATATAATGGCAAAAAGAAATATAAATTTATATATTAGTTTCGCTTTGAGAAATGGAGCAAATCCTAATCATAAAAATTATATTGGTAGAACTCCTTTACATTTAGCTTGTGAATATCATCAAATTGAAAGTATATTAGTTTTATTATTTGAAATGGCTGATCCTTATATTAAAGATATTTATGGGAAAACTCCTTTTGATTTATGGGAAAAAAAAGAAGAAACTGCTAAAGATTATATTTTAAGAACTCAAACTATTAAAAGATATAATTTATTAAATATGCTTTATCAATATTCTTATAAAAATTATTCTGATTATATTAGAAATGGATTGTTATATTTGTGGAATATTGATTTAGATATTAATTTTAATCCTGATAAATATGGGATTTTAATTAAAAGCAAAAAGAAATAATTTTTTATATATATTTATAAATTTTTCTCAAAAGATATTTAAATATTTATTGTATTTACTTTTATTATTTTTTTATTCTCCTTTTCTTCTTATATGAACTCCATCTTTTAATTCTAATTTTCCTCCTGTTGGAGTAGCAAGTACTTCACCACAATTTTTGCATTTAATAACTGATTGAGCACATGAAAAAGTATGAGTTAAAGATTTACAATTTTTACATTTAATATCTAAGAAAAAAGAATTAGGTTTCTGAACTAATTTTTTCAATTTATGTTTTTGTGCTTCAACAAATGGATCAGGATGAAGAAGATCAAATTCCATTTTTAAGAAAAAAAATTAAAAAATTCAAAACTAAAAAATAAAAACATTACAAAAAAAAAATGACAGAATCAATAAAAATAGTATTATTAGGAGAAACAGCAGTAGGTAAAACAAGTATAATTCAAAGATTTATAACAGATTCCTTTAATTCAAATTGTATATCATCTTTAAGTGCACAATTTAATTCAAAAACAATGGAAATAAATGGAGAAACTTTAAAAATTGATATATGGGACACAGCGGGGCAAGAAAAATATCGTTCATTAGCTAGAATATTTTACAAAGATGCAAAAGTAATAGTTTTTGTATATGATATAACAAATAAAAAAACTTTTGAAGAAATAAAAAATTATTGGTTACCTCAAACAAAAGATAATTGTGAAAATAATGTTATTTATGCTTTGGTTGGAAATAAAAATGATTTATATGAAAAAGAAGAAGTTAATGAAATTGATGCTATAAATTATGCTAAAGAAATTAATGCTGTTTTTACTACTGCTTCTGCTTTGTCAAATGTTGGTATTAATTCTCTTTTTGAAACTCTTGGTCAAAAATTAATTAATAAAGATAATAATAATAATAATAATACAATTGAAAATAAAGTTGAAATTGTTGATAATAATAATAAAAGTATTAAATTAAGTCACAATGATAAAAAAGGGATTGCTGAAAATAAAAAATGTTGTGGGAAATGAAATGGTTTTTTATAATAAATAAATATGATGAAAAAAATTATTAAATTATTTTTTTTTATATTAATAGAGAGAATATTATAATAAATCAGAATTAGAAATAAAATTGCAACTTTTTCTTTTAACTGAGTAAAATAAGGATATATTCTCTTTTTATATCTTCTTTTTTACTAGCTTTAATAAATATTTTTATTACAATTTTTTTTCATGATTTATATTTATTCCTTCATATACTTTGAATTTTTACCATTTGTTCTTATTTTTAATATTTTAAAAGTAATTAGATATTCTTGAGGACATTCAATTATAAAAAATATACTTTTTTTTGATGTTTTATATAATTTATAATAGCATAAAATTTAAATAATCTTATTTTATTTTTTTAAACTTAACTTTAATAAAATAAATATTAAATTTATTATATTAATCAAGCAAACACAATAATAATAACATACAAATTAAATTAAATAAAGAAAATAAAAAGTCTTAGAAAATTATTGTGTATTTTATATGGAATTTATTTTTTTGGATTGTTTCTATTAACATTAATAGTATAATTTTTAGGACTGTTAACAATAAAATCAAATTTATTAATAACTAAATCAATTTGACTAATTAATTCCTCAATTTTATTAGTTTGAATAAATTGAACAGTTTTAATAAAACTATTATAAAATTGAGTATTTAATAATTTTGAGGCAACAACTTCAAAAAAAGAATCTCCAATACTAATAATATTAATAATACTTTCATAATCATATTTTTTAAAAGCACGATTAAAAGAATTAATTTTCCACATTCTTTTTTCATTAGGAAAATTAAATTGATTTTCTTCTCTTGCAGAAATAATTTTAATATGATTTAAAATATTTAAAATAGAAGGAAAAAAAATTTGAGAAGTATATTCAACCCAACTTTTTTCAGCATTGGTAATAATATAAGTTTCTCCTTTTTGAATGGCTAAACTTAATATTTCAAAAACTTTATCTTCTAATTTATATAATAAATCATGATAATTTGGATTTTTTAAAATTGAATCAAAATCATAATTATTATTTGATATGAAAGTTGTACATAATAATGTATCATCCCAATCAAAAATTATTAAAGAATTATTTTTTGGTTTTTCTCTTTTTGGATTCCAATTTCCTTTTGATATTAATTTGTAATAATAATTTAATCTATAATTATTTGATTCTTTATTATTATTATATACAGTTGGATTATTGTTATTATTTATAATTTTTGAATTTATTACCTTTGTTATTGAAGATGATGAATAACTTATATTTATGTCTGTTGATAATGTCGATTCGTCATTTCCAAAATAATTTGATATTCTTTGAAAACCACATTTCTCAATTTTATCTGAAGAAAAATCATTCATTGTAAAAAAATAATTTTTTAATAATTTTATTAAAAAATCAAAAAAAATAATGTAAAAACAAAATATTAATTAAAAAAACCAGAACTTTAAAAAAAGAATAAAAAAGAAAAAAATTGTTTAAAGTTTAAATTGACTTTCAAACATATTATAATCGATGTTATTGACGTTCATTCTTTTAACTCTTTTAGCAAGAGCAAAGAAGAGCCAAATAAGAAAAGCAATTAAGAAGCATAAACAGATAATAATAACAACAAAAACTCCATTTCCAGTTTTTTCATTTTTTTTTTTATTTTTATTTTTATCTTTATCTTTATCTGGATTATCAGTAGGAACATCAGGTATATCAGTATCAAAATCAGGAGAATCAGGATCATCAATTACATGAGGAGTTTGTTCATCATCCCACCAAGGTAAAATATCATCATTTCCTTCAACAATATTTTCCATTTCTCTTAATTGATAAGTAAATATTGATGAAAATTCTTTTGTTTTCATATATTTTTCTGTAACTTCTTTTAAATCTCTTAAATTTCTTTTATATGCTTTTGATTTTATCTCTCTTCCATATTTATATTTATATACATTATCTTCTATACTTATTATTGATATAAATGCTTTCTCTAATTTTTCTGTTAATTCTTTCTTTATATTCGCTTCTATTAAATCTATTGTGTCGTTTAAAAATTTCTCGTTTATGTTTTTTTCATCAAATTTCTTTATTATGAATAGAAAATTGGATAAACCAAAATTGGTATATAAATTTAATATTTCCATTACTAAGTATTCTTTAGTCTTCGTATCTATTATATTATCTGGGTCAATTAAAAAATGTCTTGCACTTTTTGTTATGTTTTTCATTGTAAATTCCCAAAGTGATTCACCTGTCCATCCATTTATTCCATTTATTAAACATATTAGTAATATTATTTTGGATATATTTTTCATTTTCATTTTTTATATGATTATTTTTTTTTTTTGGAGAAATTTTATTATTATCTTTTTTAATCATTCATAATAATATTCAAAGTAAAAAATATAAATAAATTATTTTTTTATTTTTTTTTGAAAAAAATGAACATATTTTTGTTTATAATATCATTCCTCCTAAAATATATATTATCAAATTATACAGTAACTGAAGAAAATTATAGAATAATTCCTCTTCCAAAATCAATAGAATTAATGAAAGGAAATCCTTTTATTCTTTCATCAAACACCACAATTATATATCCAAAAAATGATATTCCTTTAGAAAAATTATCGAAAAATTTTTCATCATTTATTGAAGATAAAACAAAATTAAAATTAAATATATCATCAAAATTACCAAAAAAAAAAAAAAACATAATTCTCCTTTTATATGATGTTACATTAAAAGAAGAAGAATATAATATAATAATAAATGAAAATATAATAACAATATCATCATCAAAAGCAAAAGGAATTTTATATGGAATAAACACTATTCGAAAATCTCTTCCCTTAATAAAGGATGAAACAAGTGATATAGAAATATCATTAACACCAATAAAAATAAATGATTACCCAACATTTAAATATCGTTCAATAATGTTAGATTGTTCTCGTCATTTTTTTCCAATATCATTCCTAAAAAAAATCATTCAAATATTATCTTTTCACAATTTAAATTATTTACACTGGCATTTAACAGATGATCAAGGATGGAGAATAGAAATAAAGAAATATCCATTATTAACAGAAATAGGATCTCAAAGAACAAATTCTCACATAGGAAGAAATACAGAAGAAGATAGTTATTTAAATTATGGTTCATTTTATACTCAAGAAGAAATAAAAGATTTTATAAATTATGCAAAAGAAAATTTTATAACAATAATCCCAGAAATAGATATGCCAGGACATATGCTTTCCTTACTTTCATCATATCCAAATTTAGGTTGTAGTGAAGGACCATATCAAGTTACGAATAATTTTGGAATTTTTTCTGATATTCTCTGTGTAGGAAAAGAAGAAACTTTCAATTTCATTGAAGATATTCTAAATGAATTACTTGAACTCTTCCCTAGTGAATTTATTCATATTGGAGGTGATGAAGCTCCTAAAAATAAATGGAATTCTTGTCCTTTATGTAATCAAAGGAAAAAAGAAGAAAATATAAATTCATATGATCATTTACAAGGATATTTTTCACATAGAATACAAAAATTTTTAAGTGAAAAAGGAAGAAGAATAATAGGATGGGATGAAATATTAGAAGGAAATATACAACAAAGTGCAATAATAATGAGTTGGAGAGGGATCAATTCAGGAGAAAAAGGAGTTAACTTAGGTCATGAAGTAATTATGTGTCCAATGAGTAATATGTACTTTGATTATAGTCAAAATCCAAATCATTGGGCTCAACCAAGAACAATTGGAGGACTAGTTAATGTATCTACAGTTTATCATTTTAATCCTTATGGAAATATTCAAAAGAATTTATATAATTATGTAATTGGTGTTCAAGCTAATTTGTGGACTGAATATATTTTTAGTGAAGGAGGAGTAATGTTTCAGTTATTACCTAGAATGGCTGCACTTTCTGAAGTTCAATGGGGAATCGATAATTATAATTATTCTGATTTTAAAAATAGAATTAATATTTTAACTGAAATGTATGATTTATATGGATATGTTTATGAAAGAGAATTTATTAAAAATAGTTGATTTCTTTTTAAGGTTTTCCTTTTCTTTATAGGATTAATTTTTGTTTTTTATCATTTTTTTAAATTTTTTATTGCTTTTTTTAATAATTAATTTCAATTTTTTTTAAATTTATTATGGTGATATATGTAATATATGAATATATTCAAATAAATAAAAATAATATAATGATTGTATTATAGGATTTATAGGTAAATATAAAAAATGAAAAATGATTAATAAATTAATATTTGGAAAATTTAATTAAAATTTAATTTTTATTTATTATCATTTTTTTCTTATTATTTTAAATTAAAATAATGAAAATTACCAAAAATAATAGTATCACAAATAACTATTATGATAGAATAGAAAAAAATCGACAAAGACAAAAAAATATGTATGAAAGTTATGATTTTAAATTAAAAAAACTGAAATTTTCTTTAAGTAAAGTTCAAAGTGGAAAAGAAAATATAAAAATATTAAAAAATAATAGTTATCAAAAAGTTAAAAATGAAAATCAAGATTCAATGAATAAAACATTAAAAACAATGACTGTAAAAAATAATAATAATGTTAAAATATATTCTAATATAATATTTGAGAAAGTAACATCATTAAATAATAAATTAACAAAAGAAGAAATAATATATTTTGAAAAAAACGAAGAAACAATAATTAATAATTTATTAAAAGGAATTGAACAATTAAATAATAATCAATTTATAATAAATTCAAATCAAGTTTTAAATAATCAAAACTTTATAAAAGAAAAACAAAGTATAACAACAAAAGAAAGTGAAACAGAAAATAATATTGATAAAAATAATATAAGTAAAAGTACTTATAAAACAAATTCAA
>JAEEGL014645903.1_pt1 | contig 15611 bp, 14 predicted proteins | sample 9134231 | NCBI WGS metagenome assembly JAEEGL01 (sample SAMN16246548, study PRJNA631951) | gut metagenome | biome: gut microbiome; feature: rumen; material: fiber-attached | host: Bos | place: Iran: Karaj | collected 2018-10
GAAGAAAATACAAAAGAAACAACATTCAGTGATTTCTTAGAGACATATATAACAGAATATAAATCCATTGAATCATTTACTTCATTTATAGAAAGATATTATAAACATGATGAAGCTCATATAGATTTAATAAAATTTAAACAATCTAATGAAATAATTCCTGTTATAGAAGAATATATAAGGAATTATACTAAGAAAGCTTCATTTACAGAAGAAATATTAAATCATGATTTATATATAGAAAAGAATAAATTAAATTATTATCTAAAAGAAAGATACTCCTCTATTCCATTACTTGAAAGAATAGATGAAATAGCTACTAAGATATCTGATATGGAATTCAATGGAAATAAAACAAAACAAAGACAAATAAGAAAATGGTTAAAAGAAAGATTAAGCATATCAATAGATATGAAAGAAATATATAAAAACTTCTATAGAAGTGATGAATTTATAAATGCATATCATAAAGAACTAAGTGATTCATATTTAAATAAACTAGATGAAAAAAGTATATCATTTGAAGATGCATGCTTATTTGTATATATGAAAAGTTTATTAATGTTCTTAGGAAATGATTATTCAATAGAACAAACAATTATAGATGAAGCTCAAGATTATAATATACTTCAATATATATTACTTAAAAAGATTCTTAAGAAAAGTAAATTTACAATACTTGGTGATATAAATCAAACAATAAATCCATATTATCAATATAAATCACTTGAAGATTTAAGAAGTGTATTTAAAGAAGGAACTAATTATATAGAACTTACTAAAACATATAGATCTAGTCCAGAAATAATTGAACATACAAATAAAATATTGGGATTAAATTTAGTATCAGCAATTAGAAGAGATACTCATGTACCTGTAGAATTTAGAACAGAAGATAATCTAAAAGAACAAATGATTAAGGATATAAATGAACTAAGTAAAGATAATAGAAGTATTGCTATTATAACTAAGACTGATACTGAAGCAATTAAAGTATATAAACTATTAAAAAGAGATTTAAATGATTTAGTACTAATACAAAATAATTCAAAGAACTTCTCTAGAAAATTAGTTACTATACCATCTTATATGGCAAAAGGATTAGAATTTGATGCTACTATTATTTATACAAATATAGATAATAAATATACATATGATGAAAGATATCTATACTATGTATCATGTACAAGAAGTCAACATCATTTAATTATTTATAATCAAGAAAAAACAACTGATTAATCAGTTGTTTTATTTTTCATTGAAGGTACAAGTTTTAATTGTCTATCATCAGTTTGCTCTTCTTTATTCATTTCTTTAATCATATAACATGGTTGTAATAATTGCCATAAAAAGGTACTTACTTCATCTATAGATTTACCTTTTATTTGAGCACCAGCTTCAATTTGTTTTCCACCACCATGACATCCTGGTACTAATTCAAAACAAGACATTATTTTTCCTACATCAACATCTCCATTACCTCTAGCACTTATTATTACTTCATCCTCTGATATTTGTGAAATAACAAATATTGCAGAATAATCATAGCTGGCTATTAAATCCGCTGCTTTTGCTATAACAGCTGAAGATAAACCTTCAACACAAGAGATTGCATATTGATATGGATATACAATAGTATTCTTGATTACCTCTTGTATAATTTTATCTTCGTCAGGATTTTTCTTGAACCATCTATTTATATATTTAAGACTAGCACCTTTTAGTTGTAATTTATAAGCAACTTGATGTGTTAATGCTGTACTAATATTCTTAGTAAAATCTTTTGTATCTAATTTTATACCTGCATATAAATAATTAGCATTTTTAGGGCCTATTCTTACCTTTGACAAAAATGTTAGTATACTAACTGCTTCACAAGTACTTGATAATTCAGTATCAATATATTTATATGGTGTTTCAATAGAACCTTTGCCCTCTTCATGATGATCTAATACAAATATTGATTTAAATCTACCTAAATCATTAATAACAGCAGTTCTACTAATTTGAGAATTATCTACTGATATTAAAAGACTATTATCAGTTAATAATTCTGGTACTTTGCTTGAACTAATGTATTCAAATTCTCCTTTTGTTTCTTCAATAAACTCTCTTGCATTTTTTTCAACAGGTTCATCTACTACTATATAACTTTTCTTTTTATTCTTCTTACAAATTAGAGACATTCCAATAGCAGCGCCAATACAATCCATATCTGCATCTGGAAATTTATGGCCTGTAATAAATACTCTATCACTTTCTTCAAATAGTTTATCTAAGGTATTCTTTGCAGAATTTAACTTTTGAAGTAATTTATCTTCTTCAGTCATTTCCTTGATAACTTTATTTTCTGACATTTTTAAAATACTTCCTCTCACCATTTAAAAATGGTACCACTATTATACTAATTACAAATAATATGTCAATTTGACAAATATTTAAAAATATGCTTCAAGAAAAAAGAACTATTAAATAGTTCTTTATTCTTCGATAAATGCTTTAAAATCTCTTCTTATTTGATCAGATAATTCTCCTTCACGAAGTATTTTAATTTTATTATCTTCTACTTGTATTAATGTTGATGCAACATTTGTTTTCTCACCATCATCATATATATAAGAAATATGTTTACTTAATGTTGGATCTAACATACTTATTTTTGTAATTACATCACTTCCAGATATATTAGCACTTGTAGATACAATTGGTTTTCCTATTTTTTCCATTATATCAAGTAAGAATTTATTATCTGGCATTCTTATACCAACATAATCACTACCACAAGTTATTTCATCTGGTAAATTATTTTTCTTTTTAAATAATATTGTTAATGAATTAGGCCAATATTTATATACTAATTTTTGTTCTAAATCAGTTAATGGTTTTACATATTTCTTTAACATATCTATACTAGATACCATAACTATTAATGGTTTTTTCTCTCTTTTCTTAGCAGTAAATACTTTTTCAACTGCTTCTTTATTAGTAGCGTCACAAGATATACCATAAACTGTGTCAGTTGGAACTATTACTAAATTACCTTTTTCTATATTTTCAATTATCTCTTTCATTTTAAACTTCTTTTCTAATATTTTTATTGGTTCTGATCTATCTGTTAATATACTTGTTATAGATTGATCATTATATATATTATAAATTACTTCAGCTACCGTTTTTGAACAATCACAAACATGTAACCAAGGTTCTTCTTTATACTCTTCAGGTATATAAGATAAATTACTTACATATAATCCATCTAACATTTTCTTATCATAATAATTTCTAAATTCTTTTATGCCCTTTGTAAATAATGCATATGATACCATAATATAAATATGATCTGTACCTTTGCTTTTTAATACTTCAATAGTATCAAACATACTACCACCACTAGATATCATATCATCTACTACTATTGCAGTTTTACCACTTAAATTTGAATGTCCAATATATTCATGAGATATTACAGGATATTTACCATCTTCAAAATGATTAAAATCTCTAACTTTATAAAATCCTCCAGCATCTCTATTAACATTTTCGGAATTAAATGAGTTTAAATATATATCTCTTCTTCCATTAGCACCACTATCAGGCGCTACGAATACCATATTTTGTAATTGTTCTGTTGGTACATCATTTATAAAATGTTCTAATATTGTATTAGTAACAAATATATTATCGAATTCCATATTATGTGTTGCATGTTCTACACCTTGATCATGTGCATCAAATGTAATAAAACTTTTTATTCTTGGCAAATTATCTAGTTCTCTTAATGAAGCTCCACAAGATAGAGGTTCTCTTGTTTTTCTTCTATGTTGTCTTCCATTATATAATAGAGGCATAATAATATTAATATTATCAGCATGACAGTTACTAGCATTAATTCCATCTTTTAATTGTTGTAATAAATCATTAGGACTAGTATGATTATAAAAACCATGCATTTTATATGAAATACTATAATTTCCAATATCTGTTATGAAGAATAATTCTTTTCCTCTTACAGTAGAATTAATTTCTACTTTAGAGTGTCCATCTTCAAAAAAGTATTCATTTATTGGTACTAGAAAAGTATATTTTTTAGGATCATATCCATACATTTCAACTAATTGTTTATCAATACTTTTACCCAACTCAGATGCACTTTTAAATACTATTAATCTTAATTTTTCACTTTCTATTAGTTCTTTCATTACAACACCTCCAACAAAAAAAGAGTACATTAAAATACTCTTTATTAACAAAATACTATTTTTGAGTTATAAATAAATATCAACATATTACCACAACCTATATTTAGCATAACATTTAAAACTCCTTATTTCAACTCAATTTACACTTATTTAACTATTTTACTTCTTGAAATCTGTATTTTTGTTTAACATCAGGATATTTTTCTTTATCAACTAAACTATTAAACATATCATATGGTCTTGCCCATCTTAAGTGATCTCCATATAAAGCTTCATATACAACAACTTTTTTTAATTCTTCATCATTATTAGATTCACTATCATATACTATATCTATTACTTTATATAAATTACCTTTAAAATGTTTATATGTTTTTCCTATTTTAATCTCTCTCATATTAACCTCTTTGTTTTCTAGTCATTACTAATGCATTTACAAATTCATTATCCCTATCTTTTGTAAATGGTGGTAATGAATCACAATATTTTTCATATCTTATATTATCTAAATATTTAGATATTCTAACTGTTTTATCTTCAAATAATATAAAATCATCAACAACAGAATACATTTTTTCAGATTCTCTTAAATATTCATAATATCTTAAAACTTGTGTTTCAACATGATAACTTTTGTCATTATTTTTTCTTATGAAACCACTAATCCATTTATTTTCAATCTTTGAAGAAATAGCTCCATTGAATAAAACTACTTCTTTTCCATTTTTATCAAATTCTTTTTTTAAAGCCATAGTAACTATTTCAAATGGCTGAGTCTCTTCTTTTTCTTCTTGTGTTGCATAATCTGCTTGTGCTTTAATTAAGCTTGAAAATAATGGAGTTGTATCTTCATCATCAATATAGCAATAACTAATACTTGGTCTATTTTTTGGATTTAAAGATCCTAATGGATTCTTTGGATCTGCTACTCTTGAACTAGATTGAACTTCTTTAGTATTAGCAAGTAAATTTAAATAAAAATTTCTTTCATTTTTATCTAATTGTTCTGCTGGAAAGTATTGTTCAAATAATATTTCTTCTTCATCACTCATTTTTTTCACCTCTCTTAAAGCAAGCTTATTATACTATTATACATTCATAATATCAATAAAAAAGAACTGATTTCAAGTTCTTAAAATGAATCTATATTTACTTTTACTTTTTTACTGCCTTCATTATATGCTTTAGCTTGAATTAATGTTTTTAAGCTAGTAGCAATTTTTCCTTTTTTACCAATAACTCTTCCCATATCATCTTCAGCAACAATGATCTCAATAACATTTTCTTCTTCGCCTTCGAACATTTGAACTTTTACTAAGTCTGGTTCTTTAACGATTTTTTTAACTATTAATTCTGAAAATTCAACTAAATTCATTATTTATTTCTTTTAGCCTTATGGAATTCTTCCATAACACCTACTTCACTAAGAATATTCTTTGCTGTATCAGTAGGTTGAGCTCCTTCCTTAAGCCAATTTAAAGCAGCTTCTTTATTAATGTTATATTTTTCTGCTTCTAAAGGCATATAAGTTCCAATAGATTCAATTACACTACCATCTCTTTTAGCTCTTGAATCAGCTACTACTAAACGGTAAAATGGTCTTTTTTTAGCACCCATTCTTCTTAGTCTAATTTTTACTGCCATATGTTGTACACTCCTTCCCAATTACAAGGATATATTACACTAAAAAACAAAAGTTGTCAACATTTTTTTGTTGACAACTTTATTTTTTTTCTTCTAAAAAATAATCTACTACTCTCTTAGTTGAATTCCCATCACATGCAGAGCAAAAATAATCATAAAATTCTTCAATTTTCTTAGTATTAACATTATTGCTATTACTATGTAATGCTTTGATTAATTCATCCATATTATTAGCTTGTATACCATAATTATATTTATCAAACTTATAATAAAAATCTCTGTTAGCTATATATTCTTCAAAATCAGGTGTGTAAAATATAACTGGTTTTTTAAATAAAGAATATTCAAATATTACTGAAGAATAATCAGTAATTAATATATCTGTTATAAATAATAGATCATTAATTTCTCTTTCTTTACTTAGATCAATATAAAAATCATCATTTTCAAAATTATAATTTGGTTTATTCTTAATAAATGGATGTAATTTTACTATAAACACATAATCTTTTGAAAAATCTTTTTTTATTCTATCAAAATCTAATGTATCAAAATCATAATATGCTTGAGCTTGTCCTTTTCCTCTAAAAGTTGGAGCAAATAATATTACTTTTTTATCTTTTAACATTGGGTATTTTTTATATATTTCTTTTTTAATATTATCACTATACTTTTTATCAAAAAAAATATCTGTTCTTGGAATACCTAATGCTTTTACTTTATCAACAGTTATTCCATATGCTTTTGCATAATCTTTTCTGATTGATTCACTACTTACAATAGTGCCTGTATAATTTCTATGAGTTAAATTATATCCATTTGGTCCTCCTGGTTTACCCATTCTAGCATATCCTACTGTTTTGAATGCTCCTAGAGCATGCCATAATTGAACTAATTGTTTTCCTTTTTTAAATTTAATTGGATATACCAAAGGACAAAAATCATCTACAAATATTATTTTAGCCTTTGCTAAACTTCTAAGTAATCTAAATTTTTCTTTAAATGGTCTTTTAGCTTTTAAATTCTTCTTAAATACTCCTATTATATTATATTTTTTTCTTTTTTCTATTTCTTCTTTTACATATAAGAAATTACCTGAAAAGTTTTCTCTTGAATCTGATAAAAATAATACTGTGTTATCTTCTTGTTTAATAAATAATTGAAAGAATGGATATAGTATTGCATAAAATGAATATTTAGCAAATTGTATAATCATTCTAGGATAATTATATTTAATTTTAGATTTAAATTTTTTTAGTAATTTTTTCATATTATCCTTCCTTCTTTATTAAAGATTCAATAAAATTAACTATATCATCAGTATAACTAACTTTATAATTACTTATATATCTTTCATTAAATTTATTTAATTTACTTAAACTATATTTATTATTATTAATCCTATCAAGTAAATCATCTACATTAGTTAATATTTCACCAGGCATATCTTTATCATAATCAAGATAGAAATCCCTTTTATCTATATATGTTTCTTTATCATATGCATATAGAAATATTGGTTTATTTAATTCTGATACTTCATATATTACAGCAGAATAATCTGTAATAATATAATCACTTACAAAAGCCATTTCATATGTATTAAATAATTTATCAAATATTACTCTATCATCATCTATTTTTATTTTAGTTAATGGATGTAATTTAAGTATTAAATTAAACTTTTTATAATCAACTTTTTCAACCAATTCTTTAATATGTTCTATATCACTATTATCTTTTCTAAATGTAGGACAATATAAAATATTCTTTTTATTTTTTAATTGTTTATATTTAGCATATATTTTTTTACTTACTTCTTCTCTATTTTTTTTATCAACAATTAAATCTAATCTTGGTAAAGGAAGGATTTTAAATTTACTAATTGGATAACCAAATGCTTCACTAAATCCTTCACTTGATTCTTTACTACTAGCAAAGATATAATCATAATTTTTATGCATACCCATTATTTCAGATAAATCCATTGAACTAATACCACTTATTTCACCAATATTAGCATTAGATTCATCTTTATCTAATATACTCTTACCAAATTTCTTAAATGCCCCTAGAGCATGCCACATTTGAACAATCTTTGTTTTCTTTTTATGTTTTAATATTCCAATCGGAATGCAATATGAATCTAATACTACTACTTTAGAAGTACTTATATGATACATTTGTTTAAACATATAAAAGAAATATTTAATTTTATTAAATACTCCTTTTTCTAAAGTCTTACATAAATATACAACATTATATTTTTTATCCAGTTTATTACCTAATAATACAAAATCTATACTAGGTTTATTAGCTTGTCTACTTATAAAAACAATTTTATTTTGAACTGGAAATAATTTTATAAAGAAATATATTATATTAAGAAAAAATACTCCTATTTTTAATAATATTTTCATAAAACCTTCCGTTTCCTATTTTACTATATATCCCACTTCATTATAGTTTTGAATTCATTAGCAGTATCTTCTTCAAATGCTCTATCGATATCTTTTACAGATTTAACATCTATTTCATCTGAAATAATACTACTTATATATGATGGAACATCTTCATTATCTTGAATAAATCTGATTGCTGCATCAAAATCTTCATAACCACTTCTACTATTACCTAAAACACTAAGTCCTTTTTCAAGAATCATTCTAGTATTAATAGGTACATTATTTTCAGATACACCTAATAATGCTATTGAACCTTGTGGATTAATAATATCAATTATTTGATTAATAGCATTTTCTGCTTTAACTCCACCAACGCATTCAAATGCATGATCAACTCTTACATCATCAGGAACATTTGCAACTTGATATAACTCATCAGCAAATTGAAAATAATGTAATTTTTCATATCTATTTCCAAATACTATTAATTTTGCATTTGGAAATGTTTTCCTAAGTACAAGAGCAGTAGCAAATCCTACACTACCATCTCCCCAAACACCAATAGTTTGTTTTTTCATATGACTATATGCTTCAAAATGTTCAAGTGCATTCATTGCTACACTTAACATTTCTAATTGAGATGCTATTCTATCTTCAATTTTTTCATATTTAATTACTCTACTCTTATCAATATTTACAACAGATCTCATAAATCCATCATAACCACTTGATCTAAAGAAACTACTTCTTAAATAATTTTCTTTAATAACAGCATCTGTTTCAACTGGAGTATTAGGTATCATTACAACTGAATCTCCTACTTTAAAATCTCCAGATGGATCATATACTACTTTACCAACTGCTTCATGTATTAATGCCATTGGTAATTTTTTTGCAAGTACAGCTGCATCTCTTTTACCTTGATAATATCTTTGATCTGCAGCACAAATAGAAAGATATGTTGGTCTTACTAATATTTCATTCTTTCCTAAAGTAACATCAACAAAATCAGTTCTAATTTGTCTAGGTCTAAAAAGTCTATAATTCTGAACTATCATTTTTCATTAGCTCCCATCAAAATAGCATTTGCAATTTTTAAATCATATTGCATAGTTATCTTAACATTATAAACCTCACCTTGTACAAGAGCTACTTGTTCATTTTTAATTGAAAAAATCTTACAAGCATCTGTTAGTATTTCTTTTTCTTTTTTAGTTAAAGAACCATAAACTTCCATTAATTTTTTTATATTAAAACTTTGAGGTGTTTGACCTTGAAAACATTCACTTCTAACAGGAATTTCAGTTATCATTTTTCCATCTTTAGAATATACGATTGTATCAGTAGCATTTATAACTGTATCAACAGCTCCATATTTCTTAACTGCTTTAATATTATCATCAAGTATTCTTTGATTAACAAATGGTCTAACAGCATCATGTGTCACTATTACATCATCATCATTTAAACCATATGTTTCCTCTATATATTTGCAACCATTCATGATAGTTTCATTTCTACTATCACCACCAGCTACTAATTCAACTCTATCTTTATCTATTTCATATTTATTAAGCAAATCTTTTGCATAACTAATCCATTCTCTTGGACAACATACAAGTATTTTATAAAACTTTGGATTAATCATAAATTGCTCAATTGTATGTATTATAATTGGTTTCTCTCCTAACATTAAAAATTGTTTTGGCATATCTGTATTACCCATTCTAGTACCAGATCCACCTGCTAATATTTCTCCGTAAATCATATTAAACCTCCATAAAATTATTATAGCAAATGTATACTAATTATTCAATTTTAGTTGACAACTTATTTCTATTAAGTTTCTTTTTTATTATATTTAAACCTTCAATAACTAAATCATTTTTAAACATTAATAATATTGTGAAATATATAGTTATACCAGCAATAATTTCTATTACTGTTGTAAGAGCTGACATTTTCATATTAAATAATATTAATAAAATTGTACCACCCATAAATATAGCAGCGATTATATATTGATAAGTTCTCTTTGTAATATTTTTAAATGATAAATAATCTTTAGCCATTCTAAAGTAAATTATTGTTATTACAAGTTCTGCTAATACTGATGCTATAGTTGCACCAACACTTGCTATTCTAGGTATTAATAAAAAGTTAACAACTAAATTAACACCTGCTCCAATAAATAATACTTTAGCACTTTGTAATCTCTTTCCTATTGGATTTAATATATGAGAACCAATACAATTACTAAATGCAATTATTAATAATATTGGTGCAAATAATACAAGTAATAATTTAACTTGTTCAAATCCAGGACCAAAATACCAATCAACAAAACCATATGATATACATGATAATCCTACTACCATTGGTATTCCTATTAATTGATCAAAATCTAATGATTTATTAACTCTTACTTTCATTTCATCAAATTTCTTATTCTTAAATAAATATGACATTCTAGGATACATTACTGAGTTTAATGAAGTAAGAACTGTTTGACAAACATGTATTAATTTATGTGCCTGTTCATAATAGCCATTTTCTGCTTCTTCATGAGTAATTAAACCTATCATAGTCTTATCAAGAACTGTATATATTTGAGTAGCTATTTGTGGTAAGAAATATATTAAAGTATTCTTAAAATGACGGAATACTCTTAATTCTTTCATAGGTACTTTTTCTACTATCTTACGTACATGAGTCCATAATATTAATGAACTTAAAATTAATGAAATACTGTGTACTAAAATATATATGTCAAGATCACTCTTTTGCTTTACAAATACAAAGACAGCTATTGTACATGTTATTTTCACTATTATATTTCTAATAGATATCATTTTATAATGTTCTATTCCTTGATATAAGAATGTAATATTAAATATATTTGCTATTATATTTAATGCTAATATTTGAAAAATAATATTATATTTAGTTTGAACTAATAAGAAAAATAAATATCCAGCAAGAGAAAATAGTCCAGTAAAAATTTTCAAAATAAAAAGTTCCCAAAAAGTTTTAGACATATCTTTTTTGGAATCTCTTGCCATTGCTATTTCTCTACTTCCATAACTAGATACTCCAACATTAGCAACCAATATAAAATATGAAACTATAGATAATGTATAACTAGATACTCCTACTCCATCAGCACCTAATACTCTAGATAAATAAGGTGCTGTTATAAGAGGAACTACTAATACTACAATTTCATATAATAGATTATAAAAATAGTTTTTTCTTACGCTTTTAGCCATATAAAACCTTTCAGATTAATCTTTTTTCTTAAACTTATATCCCCTTACATATGGAATTACTTTATTCTTTTCAATTACATATCCATTAATAGCATTTACTAATAATACTTCATCACTTTGTGAATCAGTATATGCATTTTCAATAGGTATATTAGGAAGAGCTTCTTTAATTCTTCTTAATTTTTCATCACCTTTGCAATTGATACCTAATATTTTTCCTGCAGTATCTACTCTTGTTGCTATTACATTTCTAACACCAATACGTCTTGCAAATTGACTAACCCATAATTCATATGATGCTGAAACAATTACATCATTATCAGCATGTCTAGATTTATATAATGGTTTAATCTTCTTCATATGAGATTCTACAAAATCATTTATAAACTTAGGATAATTTTGTAACTTAAAAATAAAAGCTAACATTTCTTCTTTAACTTGTTCAAAAGAACATAATCCTTGTAAAAAATCTCTATTCTTTTTCTTAGCTCTTCTAAGACATTTCATTACCATAAATGGATGTCTTTTAAGACCATATTTTATTATATCTTTTGTTGAATCCCCATTATAAATTGTTCCATCAAAATCATAAATATTCATTCTTTCTTCACCTATTCTTTATAGCATAATTATACGCATCTTTGCACATTTCTTCAAGAGTTTTAGTCGCCTTAAAAGAAAGTTCTTTTTCTGCTTTAGAAGGATCTGCTAAACATATAGCAATATCACCTTTTCTTCTTGGAGCAAACTTATAATTAACTTTTACATTATTAACTCTTTCAAATGTTTTAACTATTTCAAGTACACTATATCCTTCCCCTGTACCTAAATTATATATAAATAAACCTTTATCTTTTTTAATCTTATCTAGTGCTTTAACATGTCCTCTTGCAAGATCAACAACATGTATATAATCTCTAACACCAGTTCCATCTTTAGTTTTATAATCATTACCAAATATATTTAAACATTCAAGTTCACCTGTTGCTACTTTAACAACATATGGCATTAAGTTATTTGGTATACCATTTGGTTCTTCACCAATTAATCCACTTGGATGAGCTCCTATTGGATTAAAGTATCTAAGAAGTACTATATTCCAATCTTCATCTGATATATGTAAATCAGTAAGTATTCTTTCTATAAACATCTTAGTTGTTCCATATGGATTAGTTGTTGATAATTTATAATTCTCTTTAAATGGTATTTTCTTCGATAATCCATATACAGTAGCAGAAGATGAAAAAATAATATTTTTACAATTAAATTCTTTCATAACTTCACAAAGTATAATAGTTGAACCTAAATTATTATGATAATAATTAAGCGGTATTCTAACAGATTCACCTACTGCTTTATATCCTGCAAAATGTATAACAGCATCTATTTTATTTTCTCTAAATATTTTTCTTAATGCTTCTTTATCACAACAATCATCTTTATAAAATTTAACTTTCTTTCCAGTTATTTTTTCAATATAATCAACTGTTTCAATTTTAGAATTATATAAGTTATCTATTATAACAACTTCATATCCTTCATTTAATAGTTCTACGCATGTATGACTACCAATATATCCAGTCCCACCTGTTACTAATATTTTCATATATACATCTCCTTAATAAATTATATCATTTTGTATAAAAAAAGACTAATTAAATTAGTCTTTTATTCTTTTCTTTCAAATATTACACTAGTTTTTAGTACTAAGAATATTACTATTGCTGCTAGAATAAAATAACATATTATTGAATCAGTTTTATCTCCTAAAGTATAGAATATTGTTGTTATTGAGAACAATATATTAATAGCATATATTAATAATAATGAACTCTTTTTAGAAAACTTCTTTAATAATTGATGATGTATATGTTCTCTATCAGCTTGATCTATTTTTTGACCTTTAAGTTTTCTTCTAATAATAGCAAATAAAGTATCTAAAATAGGAATAGCTAGTATAAATAAAGGTACTATTAATGATGCTAATGTTGTTGTTTTAAAACCTATTAAACATATTACTGCTATCATAGTTCCACAAAACGTACTTCCTGCATCTCCTTGATATATTTTAGCGGGTGGAAAATTATGAACTAAATATCCTAGTGTACATCCTAACATTATTAAACTTAATACTACATCTAATCCACCAAATTTATTTAATATAAATCCAAGTACTGCTATTGTTAAGAAATATATTGATGAAATACCAGCACATAAACCATCTAATCCATCAATTAAATTCATAGCATTTATAATACCAACTATTATTAAAATTGATAAAAACTCAGGTAATAATGGTATTGATGCAAAATTAATTTTTAATCCTAAGAATGTTGTTTTTGTTAAAGATAATCCACCATAGAATACTATTATACAAGCTACTATTATTTGAACTAATAACTTATATTTATTAGGCATTGGTGTTTCGCTCTTAGTCATATCATCAAATAAACCAAGTAACATAATTAAAAATGATGATATTAATATTGATAACATTAAATTATTTTTCTCAGCAAATAACATATATCCTAATAAAAATGCTAAGAATATTCCAATTCCCCCAAGAAGCGGCATTGGTTTAGTATGTATTTTTCTTTTTTTATCTGGCATATCTAAAACATGTAGAAATATAGCAACTTTCTTCATGATATGTACAAATATAACAGAAGCTATAAAACATACGCCTACTATTAAAAATACATTATGTCCATTAACTAAATATTTGTCCATTTTTTCACTTCCTTATATTCATTATAAAACAAATATAAGGTTTTTGCTATATTTATTAATTTTTGAAAGTATTTAACTAATCAAAAAATATGTAAAGTAAACCATATATTTCTCCTAAAATAGGATAATTATATATTAAATTTGTTATAATCTATATATAATATAAAAATGGAGGTATAGCATGAACAAGTATTTAAAACAATTAATTTTTGCTTTATTTGTTTTTGTCATGCCTTTTTTTATATATGCTGAAGAATATGATGCTGTTATTACTGGTTCTTCTGTAAGAATTAGAAGTGAAGCTAGTACTAATGGAAAAATATTATTTAATGTTAATTCAGGAACATCTATCAAAGTACTTGATAAAACTACTATTGCAGGTGCTGGATGTTCAAATGGATGGTTAAAAATACTATATAAAGAAAAAGAAGCTTATGTATGTTCAAGTTATGTAAGATATGTTGATAATTCATTTAATGGAATCAACGTTGTTGACTGGACAGCAAGAGTTAGTGGAAATGATGTTGCTGTTAGAGAAAAAGCTAATGCATCAAGTAAAAAAGTTGGTTCCCTATCTCTAGGAGCAAATGTAAAAATACTTGAAGAGGTTGATGGAAATAATTCATCATGTTCAAGTGGTAAATGGTATAAAATACAATATAATGGTTCTAAAACAGGATATATGTGTAAGAACTATATAGTAATAAAAGAAAATATTACTTTAGAAGATCCTGTTTATGCAGAAATATTAAAAGAAAAAGGATTTCCTGATTCATATATACCATATTTAAATTATTTACATACTAAATATCCTAATTGGGAATTCACTGCTAAACAAACTAATCATAATTTTAGTGTAGCTGTTTCTTCAGAAGAAGGAAAATGTTACATGCAAACAACAAATGATAATTATAGAACTAGTAATAAACCTGCTGAAGCATCTAGTTGGTTCCATGTTAATGATGCCGTCATAGCATTTTATATGGATCCTAGAAACTGGCTTACTTCTAGTAGAATATTTATGTTTGAAAAATTAGATTATTCAGCTGATTTAGAAAGTAACTACCCTACACTTGTTAAAGCAATATTTGGTTCTGGTAAATTAGCTGATGATAAATATACTATTCCAATGGTTAATGCAGGAAGAACAAATAAAATAAGTCCTCTTGCAATAGCAAGTCGTATTAGATTAGAAGTTAGTGCTAATGGTAGTTCATCTACCTCAGGTGGAGAATTTACATTTAAAGGAACTACATATAGTGGATATTATAACTTCTTTAACATTGGAGCTTATGAAGATACAATTGATGGTGTTAAAGTTAACTCAGTTTTAAGAGGTTTATTATATGCAGCTAAAGTTATTA
>JAEEGL017021008.1_pt1 | contig 15611 bp, 9 predicted proteins | sample 9134231 | NCBI WGS metagenome assembly JAEEGL01 (sample SAMN16246548, study PRJNA631951) | gut metagenome | biome: gut microbiome; feature: rumen; material: fiber-attached | host: Bos | place: Iran: Karaj | collected 2018-10
CGCCTTGCGGTTCCGGATGTGCGTTCCGCCGAGGCGCTGGAAGCAATCCGGGAGGGAACGGATATGCCTCTCGTGGCGGATATCCATTTTGATTACCGCCTGGCACTGATGGCCGCGGAGCGTGGCATTGATAAAATCCGCATCAACCCCGGCAATATCGGGGGAGAAGAGCATGTCAGAGCCGTGGCGGACGCCTGCAGAGCAAGGAACATTCCCATCCGCATCGGCGTCAATGCCGGTAGCCTGGAGAAGCAGCTGCTGGAAAAATACGGCCACCCCTGTGCGGAAGCCATGGTAGAAAGCGCGCGGACGCATGCCCGCATGCTGGAGAAGGTCGGCTTTGAAGACATCTGCCTCTCACTGAAAACATCGTCCGTTCCGCTGACGATTGAAAGCTACCGCCTTGCCGCGGAGACGTTTGATTATCCTCTCCACCTTGGTGTGACGGAAACCGGCACGGAATATAACGGCACGATCCAGTCCGCCGTTGGGATCGGCACGCTCCTTTGCGAGGGCATCGGAAATACCATCCGTGTTTCCCTCACGGCGGATCCGGTGAAGGAAGTCGCCGCCGGCATTGCTATCCTCAAAGCGGCGGGCCTCCGGAAAGGCGGCGTCCGCTTCGTTTCCTGCCCCACCTGCGGCCGCACGGAAATTGACCTGATCTCTCTTGCAAACGAAGTGGAAAAGCGGGTTTCCTCCCTGGACCGGGATATCACGGTCGCGGTGATGGGCTGTGTGGTCAACGGCCCCGGCGAAGCCCGCGAAGCCGATTACGGCATTGCAGGCGGCGTGGACAAAGGTCTTGTCTTTAAGAAAGGCGTGGTCGTAGGCACCTATCCTTATGACCGCCTGACGGACGTCCTGCTGGATATGATCAATTCCGACTGGTAAGCGAAAAGCCACTGGCTCAGCCAGTGGCTTTTGGTTTATCCAAGCTTGTTTATTCTCTTTTTTCCGGGGCTTACGGCTTTCTCCGGGCAGACAAGAACGCACAGATGACAGCCGACGCACTTCTTCAGGTCGAGCACGGGCTTCCTGTCCCGGCCGGGCGAAAGTGCCTGGTGTCCGCCGTCCATGCAGGAGATGATGCATCTTCCGCATCCATTGCAGCGCTGCCGGTCATATTTCGGATAAATCACCGTGTCGCGCTCCAGCACGTCGGTGGAAGCCTTCACGCTGTCCAGACCGAGGCCCACAGCGTCCATAACGCTGCTGAATCCTTTTTCCGTGAGGTACCGGTTCAGCCCGGTTTTCAGATCCTCAACGATCCGGTAGCCGTACTGCATAACGGCGGTTGTTACCTGGACGGTGGAGCAGCCCATCAGGATGAATTCCATGGCATCCCGCCAGGTTTCAATTCCGCCCATCCCGCTGAGGCTGAGGCCCTTCAGATCTTCCTCCCAGCCCAGCTCGGAGATCATCCGCAGGGCGATAGGCTTCACCGCGCTGCCGCTGTATCCGCCAACCGCGCTCATGCCGTGAACGGACGGAGAGGAAACATAGGTGTGCAGGTTGATGGCGATCACGCTCTTGATGGTGTTGATGGCGGCCAGGCCGTCCGCACCGCCGCGTTTTGCGGCCAGACCGGCAGGCACGAGGCTGGCTACATTCGGCGTAAGCTTTGCCAGTACCGGGATATGGCATCCGCTCTTTGCCGCGGCTGTATAACGTTCCACCAGCTCCGGGGTTTGCCCGATGTCCGCCCCGAGCCCGTGTTCTGCCATGTTCGGGCATGAGAAGTTCAGCTCAATGGCGTCTGCACCGTTTTCCTCGCACCGACGCGCCAGCTCCGCCCACTCCTGTTCGTTCTGCCCCATGATGGAGGCCAGAATAAATTTGGAAGGATAATTCTTCTTCAGCCGACGGAAGATTTCCATATTTTCCGCCACACTGTGGTCGGAGAGTTGCTCAATGTTCTTGAAGCCGATCAGTTCTCCGCTGCTTCCCTGAATGGCGGAGTAGCGGGGAGAAGCCTCGTGAATTTCAAAATTGCAGATGGTTTTGAAAGATATGCCTGCCCAGCCGGCATCGAAGGCACGCGCACACATATCGTAGGTGCTTGCGACCACCGAAGAGGAGAGCAGAAACGGGTTTTCCAGGGGGATGGAGCAAAGCTCTGTCTTCAGCCTGCTTTCATCGGCAGGCGCTTCTTCCAGCTGTGGCCTGACCTCTGCGTGCAGCTTCCGCATGATAGCTTTAATCGGCACTTCGCCCGGCCGCAGGCAGCTGCTTTCGCAGGGAGCGCCGCAGGACAGGCAGGGGAGCGCCTCCGGGAGCTGTGAGGCAGCGTGCTCTTCGCTGTCAAACCAGATGCTTCTCAGCAGGGTGTCAACCTTCAGCTTTCCGCAGGCTTTTGTACACAGGGCATCCTGACAGAGCAGACAGCGCACCATGTCACTGCGTTCAAAACACTTCTGAAATAGCATGATACGATCTCCTTCGTTATCCAATATACCTGTTTTTGGTTATTATATCATGTCAGACAGCCCGAAATCAAACTTTTCATACCGGCAGCCTGCACAAAAACAGCCGCATGTTTTTGTGCAGATTTGCTGAAGGGCTTGACAGCCTGATTTTCAATCAGGTAAAATATTCCGGAAACACTCTCATACCAATCTCTCAGGAAGCGCGAGGTTCAACTTATGAACAGACTGAAAAACGACGGCAGAACAGGCGGAGCAAAGCTCTGGTTTCTGATCTGGTCACTTGGGCTGGCAGGTCAGATCTGCTGGAACATTGAAAACCAGTGGTTCAACACCTTTGTCTACGCCAAGATCGGCAAGGATCCTTCCATTATTACCGGCATGCTGATCGCTTCCGCTGCCGCGACGACCTTTTCCACCTTCTTTTTCGGCACCTGGTCTGACCGCATCGGAAAGCGAAGGCACTTTATCTCCCTGGGTTACATCCTCTGGGGCGTGTTTACGATTGCCTTCGGCCTGACGCAGTTCATCAGTCCGGCCATGTACGCCTTTGCCGGGATGATGGTTGTTCTGGCGGATACCGTCATGAGTTTTTTCGGCTCCATGGGAAACGATGCTGCCTTTAACGCCTGGATCAACGATGTCATGGAGGATTCCAACCGGGGTCAGATCGGCGCGGCGCTTGCCACGCAGCCGGTGCTCGGCACCATCCTCGGCACGGTGGTCGGCGGATTTCTCGTCGGAAGCGATGACAGGTACATGAGGCTGTTTCTGGTGATGGGGCTGCTGGTGATCCTCTTCGGTGTTCTTTCGTTTTTCATGATGAGCAACAAGGATGATGCTGCCCCGTCGAAACGCGGCACTTTTTGGGAGCAGTTTTTCAGCGTATTCAACATCAAAAAGCTTTTCACTCTCCGCGAACTGCTGTGCGTCAATCTTGCGGTTTCCATGTTCTTTATCGGCTTTAATGCCTATTTTGCCTACCTGGGCAATTACATCATCTATTATCTGGGCTTTACCGCAGATCAGATGGGCATCATCGAGGCAGTACCTCTTGTCCTGGCCATGCTGAGCGCCATTCCGGTTTCCGGCTTCATTAACCGGGGCAGGATACTCCACGCTGCTGTGTTCGGCTGCGTTTTGAATGCGGCCGGGCTTGCCGTGATGTCTACAGTCCGGCCGGAAAACGTCAATACCGCGAGCCTGTTCAATCCCGTGGTTTTCTTAGGCATTCTCCTGGTCGGCATCGGCTATATCAGCTTCCTGCAGACCACGAAAGTATGGGTCAAGCAGCTTTATCCGGAGGACAGCCGCGGCCAGTTTGAAGGCATCTGGATCCTGTTTTTTGTCCTGATCCCCATGATAGGCGGGTCGCTGCTGGGGCAGTTCGCGGTCAAGCACAGCGGGAAGACCTTTGTGGATACGGTCAGCGGCCAGATGCAGTATATCCCAGACAGCAGCATCTTTGTCTACGGCCTTGTTTTCATTCTGCTGGCTGTCATTCCTCTGCTGTTAACAAGGCATAGATCCTGAATAATATAAAAAATATACATACTCAAATCCTGCTGCTCTTGCAATCGGGCAGGCTTTCGTATACAATAGCAGAGATTTACTGAAACTTGTGAGGGTTTATGGCGAACACTTCCTTTCTGACAATGTTTCCTTTCTGCAGCGACAGGCTGTCTGCTGCGGGAGGGTTGGATAAAGCGTATCTGACGGATGCGGAGGTCGATGAAGAAGCCAGAACGATCCGTCTGAAGGTGCATTTTCCGGCAATGCCGTCGATCGGGGATATCAGCATGCTGGAGGAGCGCATCGCGGGAGCGTTTTGCCTTTCCGAATGTTCCATTGAAGCGGAGTACCCTGCCCCGGCAGAGGAAGCTCCGCCTGCCGTCAACAGCCCGGCAGGTCCCGCCCGGCAGCCGGGAAAGCCGGCAGCTCCGGCAGGAAAACTGATGATGGGGCGCATGCTCAAGCAGAAAACCGTGCCGATGGAGAGCCTTACGCTGGAATCCGGAAAGGTGACGGTGGAGGGCGATGTGTTCGCGGTGACGTCCCGCCAGCTTGCCAAGCGGGGGAGCGCTGTGCTCTGCTTTGACATGACAGACAAAACCGGCTCCATCCGTGTTACAAAGTTCCTGCGGGAAGGGGACGACCAGTCCGTCATTGATGCGATATCGGTGGGGGACCATCTGACGGTCTGCGGTGATATCCTTTATTCCAAATATGATGATGACATGGTGCTGGAACCGCGCGGCATCCAGAAAGGGAAGAAAACTGTCCGCACCGACAATGCGGAGCTCAAGCGTGTGGAACTTCATCTGCATACGCGCTTTTCGGCGCTTGACGCCCTGACGGATCCCGCGGAGGTTGTACAGAGAGCGTCCCACTGGGGCATGCCGGCAATAGCTGTTACGGACCACGGCGTGGCGCAGGCTTTCCCGGATATGTGGAAGGCCGGCAAGAAGTATGACGTTAAAATCATTTACGGCCTTGAGGCCTACTTTGTCAATGACATGGATGGGTCAAATGCCGTTTCGGGCCGCAGCAATCTGCCCGTTGATACGGACTATGTTGCCTTTGACACGGAGACGACCGGCCTGAACGCCCAGACAGACCGCCTGACGGAGATCGGAGCGTGTATTTTTTCCGGCGGCGAAGTGAAAGATGTCTTCAACACATTTGTCAATCCGGGTATGCATATCCCGGAGGAAATCACGCGTCTTACAGGCATCCGTGACAGTGATGTGGCGGACGCGCCTTCGGAAGAGGAAGCGCTGCGCGCTTTCATAGCCTTTGCGGGAGACAGACCGGTAGTTGCCCACAATGCCCAGTTTGACATGAGCTTTCTCGGCGCGGCGGCTTCACGGCACTCAATACGCTATACGCCGGTTGTGCTGGATACGGTTCCAATGTCCCGTGCGCTCCTGCCGGAACTGAAGCGGCACAAGCTTGACCTGGTTTCCGACCATCTTGGGCTTCCGAAATTCAATCATCACCGTGCCAGCGACGACGCCATGGTGGTACAGCGCATCATGGACAAATTTATTCCCATGCTGAAGGCGAAAGGCGCGAAAACCATCGATGATATCGGTACGGTCTGCCATTCGCTCCAGCGCACGGATGCGGAAAAGAGCCACCATATGATCCTGCTGGTGAAGAACCGCAGAGGGCTGAAGAATCTGTATGAGCTGATCTCCCAGTCTTATCTCAAGTATTTCCACAGAACGCCGATCATCCCGAAAAGCCTGCTCAATCGTTACCGCGAAGGCCTGCTGGTAGGTTCCGCGTGCGGCATGGGCGAGCTTTACGGAGCTGTGATGCGCGGAGAGAGCGATGAACGCCTGGAGCAGATCGCTTCCTATTATGACTATCTGGAAATTCAGCCGGTCTGCAACAACGCTTTTCTGATCGATGCAGGCAGAGCGAAAAACGAAGCCATGCTGCAGGACTGGAACCGGCGTATCTACTCTCTCGGAAAGAAGCTAGGGAAGCCGGTGGTGGCCGCTTCCGACGTACACTTCCTCGATCCTGAGGATGAGCAGTACCGCCGCATTCTGCTGGCTGCCAAGCAGTTTTCGGATCCGGACCGCAGTTGCCCGATCTTTTTCCGGACAACTGACGAGATGCTGGCGGAATTCAGCTACCTCGGTGATAAAATTGCCCGGGAGGTCGTTGTAGAGACGCCGCGTGCGATTGCGGACAGTGTGGAGAAGATTGAGCTCCTGCCGAAGGAACTCTTCCCGCCTAAAATTGAGCATTCCGCAGAACAGCTCCGAGATCTGGTTTATGAAAAAATGCACAGGCTGTACGGTGAAACACCTCCCAAAATCGTTCAGGAACGTGTTGACACCGAGCTGAAAACCATCCTGGATCATCATTATGATGTGATCTATATGTCAGCCCAGAAGCTGGTGCAGAATTCGCTGGAGCACGGCTATCTGGTCGGCAGCCGGGGCAGCGTTGGCTCCTCCATTGTGGCGTTCATGTCCGGCATTACGGAAGTCAACTCTCTCCCGCCGCATTATCTGTGCCCGGAGTGTCAGTACAGCGAATTCCCGGAGAACAGCGGTTACGGCTGCGGTTCAGACATGCCGGATAAAATCTGCCCGCGCTGTGGAGCAGCTTTGAACAAAGACGGGTTTGACATCCCGTTCGAGACGTTCCTCGGGTATCCGGGCAATGAAAAGACACCGGATATCGACCTGAATTTCTCCGGCGAATACCAGGCGCAGGCGCATAAGTATACCGAAGTGCTTTTCGGTTCAGATCACGTTTTCCGCGCGGGCACGATCGGAACCCTGGCGGAAAAGACCGCCTACGGCTATGTGAAAAAATATCTGGAGGAGCGGGGACGGAAAGTCTGCAGGGCAGAGGAAAACCGCCTGGCGCAGGGGCTTGTCGGCATCAAACGCACAACAGGTCAGCATCCGGGCGGACTGGTTGTCATTCCGCAGGATATGGATGTAACGGATTTCTGCCCGGTGCAGCATCCTGCGGACGACCCGAACTCGGATATCATTACTACGCATTTTGAGTATCACTGCATGGAGGACAACCTCCTGAAGCTTGATGAACTCGGTCACGATGACCCGACGATGATCCGCATGATGGAGGATCTCACCGGGGTGGATGCCAAGAAGATCTCCCTCTCAGATGAGGAGACCATGTCCATCTTTACCTCGCCGGCAGCGCTTGGCCTTCCGGATGACGATCCGATTATCGGAAAGACGGGGACGATCGGCGTTCCGGAATTCGGCACGGCCTTTACACGGCAGATGCTGGTTGACACAACGCCGCATCAGTTTGACACACTGGTCAGGCTCTCCGGTTTCTCACACGGCACGGATGTCTGGGCCGGCAATATCCGCGATCTCGTTACCGGCGGCATTGCCACCGTCAATGAGACGGTCGGCTGCCGTGACGACATCATGATCTATCTGATCGGCAAAGGGATGCAGCCTTCGCTTGCCTTCAAGACGATGGAGGCCGTCCGCAAGGGAAAGGTCAAAAAGACCGGATGCTTCCCAAATGACGCGGAGGAACAGATGAAGAACATGGGCGTGCCCGAGTGGTGGATTGAATCCTGCCGGAAGATCGCCTATCTGTTCCCGAAAGCCCACGCAGTTGCTTACGTGATGATGGCCTTCCGCATTGCCTGGTTCAAGGTCCACGAGCCGCTGGCCTTCTACAGCGCCTATTTCTACCGCCGCAGCCAGAAAGGCGGCTTTGACGCGGAAATGATGTGCGGCGGCACCGACAGCGTGCGCAAGAAAATCAACGAATTCCATAAGAAAGCCACGCTTACGGCCAACGAAGAGGATCTGCTGGTCACCATGGAAGCCGTTTATGAATTCAATATGCGCGGGCTGCAGTTTGCGCCGATCGATCTTTACAAGTCGGACGCGACACACTTTCTCATTACGCCGGACGGAAAGCTGCTTCCGCCGTTTGTATCGGTTTCAGGCTTGGGAGAATCCGCGGCACAGGATCTGATGAGCTGCCGCGACAAGGGTAAGACTTTTTTGTCGGTAGAGGAGCTTTCCGCAGCTTGCCCCAAGGTCAGCCAGACGCACCTGGAAACTCTGAGACAGCTCGGTGCTCTCGGCTCACTTCCGGCTACCAGCCAGATCACCCTGTTCGATTTCTGATCTCTTATTGGTGTTTATCATGAAAGAATATACTTTTGCATACGGCAGCGGCAGTGTGAAGATCCCGCTGGATGAAAGCCTGGTGCAGGCGGAGCTTTTCGGAAACGATATCGCTGCGATTCCGGATATCCGCGTTGCTGTGCGCAGCAGTCTGGATAATCCTGTCGATCGGGAACCTCTCCGCAGCTGTGTAAAGCCGGGGGATCATGTTGCGCTGGTGATCAGCGATATGTCCCGCTTCTGGATGCGGCAGGACAGGGTAGTGCCGCATCTGGTTGAATATCTGCTGTCTGACTGCGGCCTTTCGGCTGAGATTATTACGATCGTTGTGGCAAACGGCACGCATCCGGGTGGGGATGAAAAGGATCTGCGCACCCTGGTGACGGATTCCGTCTTTGACCGTATCCGCGTGGTGAATCACGACTGCAGAGCGGACGATCTGGTAATGCTCGGTACCACATCCTGCGGGACGGAGGTTCGGGTAAACCGGATCGCGGCGCAGGCAGATCTCTGCCTGTGCCTCGGCGCGGCCACCTATCATATCATGGCTGGCTTCGGCGGCGGCCGCAAGAGCATCCTGCCGGGGATCAGCAGCGAGGCCACCATCCGTCAGAACCATGCCCTGTCGCTCGATCCGCTTCAGCTGCGTACCAATCCGCTGGTAGGCAACGGCCGCCTGGAGGACAACCCGCTGAACCGTGATATGCTGGAAGCAGCTGGTATGATGAAAAAACTGTTCATGGTGAACCTGGTGATGAATGCCGCGGAAGAACTCTGCGCAGTTTTCTCCGGCCATTACCGTACTTCCTGGGAGAGAGCCTGCCGCGAGGTGGAGCGCGTATATCAGGTGCCCATAAAAGAGAAAATGGATGTGGTCATTGCAGGCTGCGGGGGCTACCCGCGGGACATGTCTCTCTATCAGGGCACGAAGGCGATCGACAATGTGGAGTCTGCTCTGAAGCCGGGCGGCACGCTGATTCTCGTCATTGAAGCGCGGGAAGGCGGCGGCCCGGAGGAATACTTCGGCTGGAGCCGTAATCTGCTGGACGGCACCCTTGAAAAACGGCTTCGGGAAGAGTTTACGGTAGCCGGGTATGTATTCTTCCTCAACTGCGAGCAGGCAAAGCGTTACCGTGTGATGCTTCTTTCCGGCATTGACCCGGCTGAGACCGCTCCGATGGGAATTGAGAGTTTTTCGGATGTTTCTGAACTGCTTGCCGCGGCGGACCTGGAAGGAAAAAGCATTGCGGTTATACCAAACGCGGGCTCCGTCGTGCCGGTAGTGACGGAAGAGCAGAAATAAGGTCTTCCCAAGTGGAATTTCGGAATATCACTCGCTGATTTTGTATGTTTGTACAAAAGCAGCGAGTTGTTTTTATGCATAATTTGTTGAAATACCCTCTTTACAGCGGTGAATAAATATGTATAATAATACATGTAAAATGTATATAAATTCATCAGGCGAGTCAAAAAAAGAAAGAGAGGACAATAAAATGAAAAAGATTACGAAAACAGCGGCCCTGCTTCTGAGCATCCTGATGGTGTTTTCCCTGTTTCAGACGATAGCTTTTGCGGATGACGGCCCGGTCATGGCGAAAATCAAGGCGGACGGCAAGCTTGTCGTCGGGACGGAAGCACAGTATGCTCCCTATGAGTTTAAGAATCTGAAAGCGGAATTCGTCGGCTGTGATATCTTCCTTGCCCAGAAGATCGCCGACGCTCTCGGTGTGAAGCTTGAGATCATCGACATGAGTTTTGACGGCATTATCCCGGCCGTGCAGGCAGGGCAGGTCGATCTGGGGATCGCAGCCTTTACGAATACCCCGGCCCGTGCGGAAGTTATCGATTTCTCCGATCTGTATGAAACCAGCATGCAGTATCTTGTCGTTGCTGCAGCCAATGCCGACGTTTATACGACCAAAGAGTCTCTTGCCGGGTTGAAGGTCGGCGCCCAGAAGGGCACGATCCAGTCTCAGCTGATCACCAGCGCTCTGCCCGACAGCCAGCTCTTTGAACTGGATAAATACCCCGAGCTGGCGCTGGAAGTCGCCAACGGCAACATTGCCGGCCTTGTGGTCGATTCCGCCGTGGGAGATTCTATTGTAGCCAACAGCAACGGCGTCCTGGCCGTCTCCGGCTTTGAGTTCTCCGCCGAGGAGGCATCCTTCGGCAAGTCCGTCGTGATCCCCAAGGGGAACGAGGATCTGGTTGCAGCGGTCAATGCGGTCATCGCCGAAGTACTGGAGGACGGCAGCTATCAGGCGGCTTATGAGGAAGCCGTAGCGCTGGCCGCCGAGATGGGCGTATAAGTTCCGATAATCATACGGATTCAGCCAAGGCGGTCCGAACCGCCTTGGCTTCATTCCTGTCAGCATATCTTAGTGGGAGGAGATACAGGTGAGTTTTTTAAACGATATGGCGCTTCTGTTCACCCGTTATCACAACTTTTTCTATGAGGGCATTCGCAATACCCTGATTATCTCAGCCTTTTCGGTGCTGGCAGGGACTGTGCTTGGTACCCTGATGGCAATGATGCGCATGAGCAAGATCCTGCCTTTGCGCATGATTGCCGTTGCGTATATCGAATTTATCCGCGGCACGCCGCTGATGGTCCAGCTGATGTTTATCTTCTATGGACTGCCGATGATCGGTATCAAATTTCCGGATGTTTCGTTCATTCCGGATTTCAGCCGTTTTGCAGCCGGGATCGTCGCCATGAGCATCAACAGCTGTGCTTACGTAGCTGAAATTATCCGTTCCGGAATCCAGGCGGTGGACAGCGGGCAGATGGAGGCGGCCAGGAGCATCGGCTACAGCCATCCACAGGCGATGGCGTATGTGGTTCTGCCGCAGGCGATCCGGAATATTCTCCCCGCGCTCGGCAACGAATTTGTGGTGGTGATCAAGGAATCCTCCATCGTGTCGGTGATCGGGATAGCCGACCTGATGTTCCGCACCAAGGACGTCATTGCCGTTACCTACCGCACCATGGCGAGCCTCGCCATCGTTGCGATCATCTATTTTTGTATGACCTTCCTCGGGGGACGGCTGATCGCCTGGATGGAAAGGAGGATGTCCCATGGAAAAGGATGAGTTTCTGCAGGTTATAGATCTCCATAAGAGCTTTCATGGGACGGAAGTCCTCAAGGGCATCACGACAGGCTTTATCCGCAATGAGGTGGTTTCGATAATCGGAGCCAGCGGCGGAGGCAAAAGCACATTCCTTCGCTGCCTGAATCTTCTGGAAGTCCCGACATCGGGGAGTATCATATTCGACGGAGTGGATATCTGTGGGAAAAAGCAGAACATCAATCTTCACCGGCAGAAAATCGGGATGGTGTTTCAGCAGTTCAATCTCTTCAATAATGTCAATGTTCTTCATAATCTGATCGACGCGCCGATCCGCATCAAAAAAATGCCGCTGCCTGAGGCCACGGAGAAAGCAATGGAACTGCTCAGCCGCGTCGGCATGGCCGAGCGTGCCGATGCTTATCCCTATCAGCTTTCGGGAGGCCAGAAACAACGCGTTGCCATTGTCCGCGCCCTGATGATGGACCCGGAAGTGATGCTCTTTGATGAACCGACCAGCGCTCTTGACCCGGAGATGATCGGGGAAGTGCTTGACGTTATGAAACGTCTGGCAGAAGCGGGTATGACCATGATCGTGGTCACGCACGAGATGCGCTTTGCCCGGGAAGTCAGCAACCGCACGATTTTCCTGGATGACGGACGGATTGAAGAGGATAAACCGAGCCATGAGCTGTTTGATCATCCAGAGAGCCCGCGCCTGATCAGCTTTCTTAATAAGGTGCTTTGACGAGGAAAAAGATATGCCGCAATTAAGTAATCGCGTAGGAACATTTACCGATTCCGTTATCCGCCGCATGACGCGCATCAGCGATGCCTGCGGCGCGATCAATCTCTCTCAGGGCTTCCCGGATTTTGACCCTCCGAAGGAGATGCTGGATGCCCTTGCCTATGTCGCCTACCATGGCCCGCATCAGTATTCCGTGACCTTCGGTGCGGAGAACTTCCGTGAGGCACTGGCCCGGAAGGCGGGCAGAACCCTGGGCCGCGTGCTGGATCCGGATAAGGAGATTGTCGTCACCTGCGGCGGGACAGAGTCTATGATGTGCGCCGTCATGACGATATGCAATCCGGGGGATAAGATCATCGTGTTTTCACCCTTCTATGAAAATTATGGTGCGGATGCAATCCTCTCCGGAGCCGACCCGATTTTCGTCCCGCTTGTTCCCCCGGCTTATGATTTTGATATAAATCTTCTTGAGGACGGCTTCCGGCAGGGGGCGAAAGGAATTATTGTCTGCAATCCCTCCAACCCCTGCGGAAAGGTCTTTACCAGGGAGGAACTGACAGCCATCGGCGCCCTTGCGCTGAAGTATGACGCTTTTATCATTACCGACGAGGTCTATGAGCATCTTGTTTACGCACCCTATACCCATGTAGCGGCTGCTTCTCTCCCGGGGCTGTTTGATCATGTGATCACCTGCAACTCCCTCTCGAAAACCTATTCCATCACGGGCTGGCGTCTCGGTTATCTCATCGCTCCGGAGCAGGTAGCGGAAGGGGCAAAGAAAGTCCATGATTTTCTGACGGTCGGTGCCCCCGCCCCGCTGCAGGAAGCGGCTGTGGTCGGCCTGAATTTCCCGGAATCCTATTATGAGGATCTTCGTGCTCTCTATACGGAAAAGCGGGATTTCCTCCTGGCCGGGCTCGACAGCATCGGCCTGAAGCACAATATTCCGCAGGGTACCTATTTTGTCATGGTCGATATAGCAGACTTTCTCGCGCTCCCGCAGTTTCAGGGGTATTCCGATCTGGAATTCTGTGAATGGATGATAAAGAATATCGGCGTTGCGGCTGTGCCCGGGTCCAGTTTTTTCCGGGAAGAGGTCAACAATCTGATCCGCCTTCATTTCGCAAGAGAGAAGGAGACCCTTGCCGAAGTGATCACCCGCCTTGCAAAGCTTACCGCTCTGCTGAGCTGAATTATTTGATAAATCCATGACGAAAACATGTATAATTAACTGGTTTTTTCGGAAAAACTGTTTAAAATGACAAAAATGCAAAAAGCATATTGACAAAAGTGCAAAAAAAACTTATATTGCAGGCAATTGAATCCTAAGCAATAGAGGCGCGGGCCTTAAGAGTAGCCGGATCGGAGACAGTACAGTCGTTTGACGGTTCGGGGAAAGGAAGTCCCGCCGAAACCCGGCGCTGTGTACTTGGCGTTAGGCAGTTGGGATGCAGTCGAACAGGCTGCATACTCCTACATGCGAATGTAGAGGAGCTATTGACTCATCGATTTTTTATCGCAACTGAGGCAGTGGTTTCCCGACCACTGCTTTTTCTTTTCCCTGCGGTGAGATCAGCTATTGCACAGATTCAAAAATTTGAAAAGGAGTGCAAAACAATGATCAACTTCCTCAACTGGCTCGACGGCGTTCTCTGGGGGCTTCCCCTGATAGTCCTGATGGTAGCAACAGGGCTGTATTTCACCATTCGCTCCGGCTTTTTCCAGTTCCGTTATTTCGGCCGCATCTGGAACCACACCATAGGAACTCTTTTCCGCAAAACCGATAACAGTGAAAACCGTGAAGGTATGCTCAGCCCCTTCCAGGCGGTTATGACCGCTGTAGGCGGTACGGTCGGCTTCGGCAACATCGCAGGTGTCGCGACGGCTGTTGCGGCCGGCGGCCCCGGCGCAGTCTTCTGGATGTGGATGACCGCCGCCCTCGGCATGATCCTCAAGCAGGTGGAGGTCACGCTCGGCCTTTACTACCGCCGGCGCAAGCCCAATGGCGACACTTACGGCGGCCCGACCTACTACATGGAGCAGGGCCTCGGCGAGAAGCATCACTGGGGCAAGCTGTGGCTGATTCCCGGCGTGATCTTCGCCCTTGGAATTTTCTCCACCTTCTTTGTTACCTCTTCCACGCTGACGGCATCCCAGGTCGTATCCGGTGCGCTGAATCTCGGTGATGTGCATATCGGCTCTCTGACTGTTGAAGGAATCATCATCGTCGGTGTCTTCCTCGCCATCCTGACCTATATCATCACCAGCGGCGGTACCCGCGGCGTTGCAAACGTCTTTTCCAAACTGGTTCCCATCATGAGCGTTGTGTACATCCTGATGGGCATCGTGATGATCATCGTGAATATCACGCGTGTTCCAGCGGCGTTCGCTTCCATCTTCACCAATGCCTTTACCGGTACGGCGGCAATCGGCGGCTTTGCAGGATGCGCAGTCAGCCAGATGGTACGCGTCGGTATGGCACGTGCCGTGTATTCCAACGAAGCCGGCTGGGGCACATCTCCGATGGTCCATTCCTCCGCGAAGACCGTCCATCCGGTCGAGCAGGGGCTCTGGGGCTCCTTCGAGGTCTTCTTTGATACCTTTATTATCTGCTCCATCACAGCGCTGGCAGTGATCCTCAGCGGCGCCTGGACGGACGGCACCAACGGCGGTACGCTCGCTCTCACAGCGTTCGGCCAGGGCTTCGGCCAGATCGGCAAATACCTGCTGGCCATCGTCATGGTCATCTTCACGGTCACGACCTCCGGCGGCTGGTTTACCTACTATCTGGCGATCCTGGAGCACCTCGGCAACGATGACGCGACATGGAAGAAGATCCTGATGAAGGTCTTCTACGCCACGCGTGCTCTGCCCGGCCTGCTCTGGACAATTTACCTTGTCAAGACCAACAACCAGGGCTTTATCTGGACGGTCGTTGACATCACCTCCGCCATCCCGACGTTTATCAACGTTGCCGTCATCCTCATCCTGTCAGGGGATTACTTCCGCCTGCTGCGTGACTATAAGGCACGCTACATGAATATCGGGAAAGTGGATGACAGTGTTGCGCTCTTCTATGAGGACGTACAGGCATGAGAAGCATCTTTTACAACGGGAAAGTCTATACGGGGGAGAAGACCCTGCAGCAGGCCTTCCTTGTTGAAAACGGCTGGATTGAAGATGTCGGTCAGGATGAAGAAATCCTCGCGCTGGCGGATGAAGAAACGGTCTGCACCGATCTGGCCGGCTGCTTCGTCTGCCCTGGATTCAACGATTCCCACATGCATCTGCTGAATCTTGGCCAGTCTCTCAATGCAGCGCAGTTGGCGCAGCATACGGACAGTCTTGAAGGCATGCTCGCTTATCTGCGCGAATACGCGCAGGCGCATCCTCCGCGTCCCGGGCGCTGGCTCCTGGGCCGCGGCTGGAATCAGGACTATTTCACGGATGTCAGCCGCATGCCGAGCCGGGCGGATCTGGATGCGGTCTCCGCGGAGATCCCCATTATGGTGACGAGAGCCTGCGGTCACTGCTGCGTGGTCAACTCCAGAGTTCTGGAGATCGCCGGCATCGACGGGAATACCCTGTCACCGGACGGCGGAACCGTCGGGCAGGAAAACGGAGTTCCGGACGGACGGCTTTATGATAATGCCATCGATCTGTTGACGCCGTTTATTCCGCTGCCAGACAGGGAGGAACTGAAGGAAATGATCCGCC
>JAEEGL011313801.1_pt1 | contig 15610 bp, 16 predicted proteins | sample 9134231 | NCBI WGS metagenome assembly JAEEGL01 (sample SAMN16246548, study PRJNA631951) | gut metagenome | biome: gut microbiome; feature: rumen; material: fiber-attached | host: Bos | place: Iran: Karaj | collected 2018-10
CAGGGTGTAGCCTTTGGCGAGGTCGCTACTGTATTCGTTGTTGTGGAAGAAGGCGAGGGAGTTGACCTGAGCATGCAGTTGCCCTGTGCGCGTCGTGTCGATACGAAGGGAATCGGAGCAAACAATATCCCAGACATCGGCAAGGGCCGGGGAGGAATGAAAAATTAAAAATGAAAAGTGAAAAATGAAAAAGGCTGCGATAAAGTGAGGGCAGGCTTGATGCGTAGCATCAATGAACGACCCCACTCCCAATCCTTTCCCCCGTCGCAAGTGGGAACTCGCTCCCCTTTGTGGGGCCGAAGCCACATTCACTGGCTTCTCTAAAGACCCCAGTCGCCCGAGGGAGAGGCGTATATTCTTTCGCAACTTGTTTATAATGTTCATCTAATTGCTTGTCCAGTTAATATATTGTAATCTTTGGTCTGGTGAGTAAATATTCTCAATGTCAAATGTGGCCCCTCTCTCCGCTCTCCCCGTTGGGGCGAGAACTCTTAATTCTTCGCTCGGCCCTTGGGACGCTTGCGTAGCGCAGAGGAGCAAGAACTCTTAACTCTTAATTCTTAACTCTTAACTCTTTTTGACTCCTTTGTATATAAGGTACACGACAACGCCAGCACCCAGCAGAAGCATGGCAATCTTGAGGTAGACGGCATAGTGGGCTACGGTGGCATCGAGCTGATCGTAGGGGACCACGCTTGCCAAGTAGAAGCCAATGGCGGCGAGGATGCTGTTCCACAGGCCTGCACCGAGCGTGGTGTAGAGCAGGAAACGGGAAATGGACATGCGGGAGAGTCCTGCCGGAATGCTTATGAGTTGGCGCACGGCGGGAACAAGTCGGCCCACAAAGGTTCCGAGTGCCCCGTGGCGGTCGAAATACTCTTCTGCCATACGCACTTTCTCCTCATCGATGAGACACATGTGCCCGAAGCGACTGTTGGCAAACCGATAGATGATGGGGCGACCCAGATAGCGGGCAAGGACGTAGTTGACGATGGCGCCAATGAGTGCGCCGATGGTGGCACAGAGAACGACGAGGAACACGTTGAGTTGCGAACCGCTGGCCGCCAGATAGGCAGCAGGGGGAACCACCACCTCGCTGGGGAACGGGATGAAACTGCTCTCGATGGCCATCAGCAGGGTGATGACCCAATAATTGAGGTGTCTGAGGCACCAGGCTATGAAGGGAAGGGATTGCATGGGGTTATGTCAAAGATTGAACATTGAACATTGAAGATTCTTGCTCCGCTTTGCTACGCAAGCGTCCTAAAGGCCGAGCGGAACATTGAACATTGAGAGAGTCTTATTATTATGAATTATGCATTGTGAATTGTGAATTACTATAGCGGTTTCTTCTCAAAGGTTTGTTTTTTACTAAAGTTCCATCGAAGCCAGGCTTGGGCGTCCCAGATGGCCACGAGGTGGAGCAGGATGGGAGAGAGGGCTATCGTCAGGGACGAAAGCTTGGGGGTGAGGGTTGCCAGCATGGCCTGACGGAGATGGTGGTGGCGTTGCCAATAGTGTGCCACCCACAGCACGGCGACGAGGGCAAGCAGGATGTAGTGCTGAAGCAGAACCTCGACCAGTATCGCGCCCGCCGTGGCAAAGGTGAAGAACCATGTGAGGCTGACGTGACGGAAATAGCGCAGACGATAGAAGAAGGTGCGACGGAAATGGTGGCGCGTCTCCATGAAGAAGAGGCGTTCCTGATTCCAGTATCGTCGGCTGCTGGTGACCTTCTGCAGCATGTGAGCCTCGGGATGGAGGCAAAGTGCCGTGTTGCTGGCCGTAGCATTCTGGTTGACCATGATGTCTGTGGCCCCTGCAAGCAGGTTGGCGTGGTCGGCAAATCCACGATGGGAGAAGAAGAGAGAACGACGATAGCATAGGTTGGTCCCGAGACAACGGTAAGGTCCGTTCTGCCTGGCCCAAGTGGTGTGGATGATCTGTTGCCAAGCTTGCAGGAAGCGGCAACACATGCCCCTCCACGCGTGCAGGGAGGTGAGATGGGTGATGCCCAGAACAATCTGGATGTTGTCGTCGGCTTCAAATGTCTCGGCCAGTCGCTGAAGCCAGTGGGACGATGCGGGTCGGCTCTCGGCAGTGGTCAGCACGTTCCATTCGTTGGCGGAGGAACGCATGCCCAGCGTCAGGGCAAGGCGCATAGGACTCACGCTGCGAGCACTCTCCGGCACGGTGACGAGACGCAGATGGGGATAGAGGTCCTGCATCTGTTCTATCATCCGATGGGTGTCGTCGGTGCTGTTCATGTCAACGACAATCACCTCGAACTCACCCTGATATTCCTGCTCCAGGATGAGGGGAAGGTTGTGCCGCAGCGCATCGCATTGCTCGTGAGTGGTGATGATGACGGAGATGGGGGTATGGGCAGCGTGAGGCGCAGGCGCATTGCCTGCCTCCTGCATAATCTTGGGGAAGAGCAGATACTCCCGATTACGCAACATCGCTATAGCCCAGAGGGTGAAATAGGCAATGAGAAGTATGGCTTCGTCTTGTGTCATATCTTATAGTTCCTCGCTGGCATATCCCACAGGCAGGGGGCGACAATTGTATTGTGAAGCCATGATCTGGCCATAGGCTCCTGCACTGCGAAGGGCAATCAGGTCGCCACGCTTCGTCTTGGGCAGTCGATAGCTCTTGGCAAAGACATCGCTACTCTCACATATCGGACCTACCACGTCGTACACCTCCTCTGCCTCGCAACTGCTGAGGTTCTCAACGCGATGCAAGGCTCCGTAGAGGGCGGGGCGGATGAGGTCGGTCATACCTGCGTCGATGATGGCAAACTGCTTGGCATTGCCCTGCTTGACGTAGAGCACGCGACTGATCAGACTGCCGCACTGTCCCACGATGGCGCGCCCCAGTTCGAAGTGGAGCTGCTGTCCCTGACGCAGTTGCAGATAGCGATGGAACGTGGAAAAGTAGGACTTGAAATCGGTAATCGGGTGCTGGTCGGGATCGTCGTAGTCGATGCCTAGACCGCCGCCAACATTGATGTGAGGAAGCACGATGCCAAAGCTCTCAAGTTCTTCCTGCAACTCGTTGATGCGCAGGCACAGGGTGTAGAAATCATCCATCTCCAGAATCTGGCTTCCGATGTGGAAGTGCAGACCTATGCATTCGACATTGGGCATCAGTCGGCAGCGTTCGATGGTGTCGACCATGTGTTCCATCGCAATGCCAAACTTGTTCTCGGCAAGGCCTGTGGTGGTGTACTCGTGGGTGTGGGCTCCTACATTCGGATTGATGCGGAAGGCCACTTGAGCCACTTTCCCTTGTTCGCCTGCCAACTGGTTGATGACTTCCAGTTCGGGAATGCTCTCGACATTGAAGCAGAAGATGCCAGCCTTCAGCGCCAGCTCTATCTCCCAATCGCTCTTGCCGACACCGGCAAAGACAATCTTGTCGGCAGGGAAACCAGCATCGAGACTTGCCTGAATCTCACCGCCGCTCACGCAGTCTGTTCCCAGACCGGCCTGCTGGATGTGCTTCAGGATGGTGGGATGCGTACATGCCTTCACGGCATAATGCACGTGGTAGTTGGGCTGCAACTCATCGTGAATGGCTTGCAGCGTTTGGTCGAGCAACTGGGTGTCGTAGTAGTAGAATGGAGTACGAAGGTGCTCAAACTTATCTAGGGGAAAACGCATACATCTTTAAATTAAGAATTAAGAATTAAGAATGAAAGGACCCTCTCTAACTCTCCCTTCGCTCGGCCTTTAGGACGCTTGCGTAGCTTGTCGGAGCAAGAAAGGGCGAGGATACATAATCACCCCTCACTTTAAGGGAGGGGACGGGGGTGGGTCCTCTCAACGGTCATTAAGGTCCTTAGCCCTTATTAAACAACGTCTCGCTGAGCGCTTGCAGGGTGCGCTTCTTGTCCTCAGCCTTGACGAGGAAGGAGATGTTGTAGTTCGTGCCTCCGTAGCTTATCATACGCACGGGAATCTTCTTAACGGCCATGCAGGCACGGGTCTCGAATCCCACGTTACCGCTTGCCAAGTCGCCAACGACGCAGACGATGCACATGTCGTTGTCCACCTGCACGGTGCCGTATTTGCGAAGTTCGCCAACAATCTCCGGCAGTCGGGAACGATTGTCGATGGTGACGCTGACACCCACCTCGCTGGTGCAAATCATGTCGATGCTGGTCTTGTGCTGCTCGAATATCTCGAAGACCTTACGCAGGAAACCGTAGGCGAGAAGCATGCGAGACGACTGGATCTGGATGCAGGTGATGTTGTCCTTTGCTGCTACGGCCTTGATGGTTCCGCGCTGGATGTCGTTGTTGATGAGTGTACCCGGAGCGGTAGGGTCCATCGTGTTGAGCAGACGAACGGGAACGCCTGCGAACTTAGCCGGCTGGATGCATGTGGGATGCAGAATCTTTGCACCAAAATAGGCCAACTCGGCAGCTTCCTCGAAGTAGAGTTGACGCACGGGTTCGGTGTGTTCCACAACGCGTGGGTCGTTGTTGTGCATTCCGTCGATGTCGGTCCAAATCTGGATTTCGTCGGTTTGCAAGGCAGCACCAATGAGGCAAGCCGTGTAGTCGCTGCCGCCTCGCTGCAGGTTGTCGATCTCGCCTTTGACATTGCGGCAGATGAAACCCTGGGTTATGTAGATGTCGAAGTTCGGATTCTCACGCAGACGCTTGACGGTGGCCTCACGAATGAAGTTCAGGTCTGGTTCACCATTCTCGTCGGTGCGGACAAGGTCGAGGGCGGAGAGCAATGTGGCCTTCTTTCCTTCTTCCTGCAGGTGGAAGGTGACCATGTTTGTACTCATGATTTCGCCCTGAGCCAGTATGATTTTCTCTTCTGTGGCAGAGAAGTTACTTGCCTTGAGGAACGAACGCAGATACATGAACTCCTTCTGCAGAAACTCGGAAGCCTTGGTCCGGAACTCCTCGGTCGTGTAGAGTTCTGCCACATGCTGCATGTACTTCTGTTCCAACTGATTGATGACAGAACTGGCGCCTTCGGCGTTGTTCTTGTACAGGTAGTCGGAGATCTCCACCAGGCTGTTGGTGGTTCCACTCATAGCAGACAGTACGACAAAGGTCTGTTCTCCCTCTTGTGGAGAGAATATCTTTGCCACCTCTCTCATGCGTTGCGGTGTACCTACGCTGGTACCGCCAAACTTCATTACTTTCATAATCCTAATCTTTTTACCTATATGTTATTCTATGATTATTTTGCCTTCGCGACAGCGCCAGACGATACCGGGGAAGGCGCGTACCCACTGCTCGTTGTGAGTAGTCATCACTACGCCTGTGCCTTGCTGACGGATATTGTTGAGGAGTTCCATCACGCGTGTGCCGTTTTCGATGTCGAGGTTTGCCGTAGGTTCGTCTGCCAACAGCAACTTAGGCTTGTTGAGCAGGGCTCTTGCGATACAGACACGCTGTTGTTCGCCTCCCGAGAGTTCGTAAGGCATGTGACGGGTCTTGTCGGGTAGTCCAACCTCCTCCAGCACTTCAATGATTCGACGCTCTCTGTCGATTTTCTTCTTCCAGCCCGTAGCGCGCAATACGAAGTCGAGGTTTTCGTCTACCGTGCGGTCTCTGAGCAACTGGAAGTCTTGGAAGACGATGCCGAGTTGTCGGCGCAATTTAGGCAGTTGGCGCGTTCTCATTGCCGTCATGTCGTAACCCAGCACTGTGGCTTCTCCTGCAGCGATAGGCAGTTCGCCGTAGATGGTCTTCAGCAAGGAAGTCTTTCCGCATCCTACCTCGCCAAGAATGTAGATGAACTGTCCTTCTTCGATTTCCAGACTGATGTCGGAGAGGATGGTGCGTTCGTCCTGACAAATCTTTACTTGTTCGTATTTTGCTATCATGTTGTTAGTTATTTTAGAGGTTAATGCTTTTTCCAACTGGGATCGTGGCGTTCCACGAGTTCGCGAGCCAAGTCCTCGATGCGCAATCCCTTGCTCGTAAGCAGGACGATGAGGTGATAGAGCATGTCGGAACCTTCGTACACGAGGCGTTCGTTAGTGCCGTTGGTGGCTTCGATTACCAATTCCAAGGCTTCTTCTCCCACCTTCTGCGCCATGCGGTTGAGTCCGTCGCGGAACAGGCTGGTGGTGTACGAACCCTCTGGCATCTCGCGATGGCGCTTCTCGATGAAGTCGCTCAGTTCGGAGAGGAAGAGCAGGGGATTCTTCTCGTTCTTCTCGTTCCAGCAGGTGTCGGCACCAGTATGGCACACAGGACCTTCGGGACGAACCTTGATGAGCAGGGTGTCCTGATCGCAGTCGTTAAGGATTTCCACCACGTTGAGCCAATTGCCGCTGGTCTCGCCCTTTGTCCACAGCGTCTGTCGTGTGCGACTCCAGAAGGTGACTTTACCTGTTTCGAGGGTCTTTTTGTATGCCTCTTCGTTCATGTATCCGAGCATGAGCACCACACCCGTTTGTGCATCTTGTATGATGGCAGGTACAAGCCCGTTCATTTTCTCAAAGTCTATCTTCATAACCTTATGTTTATGTTTTCTTGTCTCAAGTATTGTTTCAGTTCAGGGATGCTTATCTCTCCAAAGTGGAATACGCTGGCTGCCAATGCGGCGTCGGCATGTCCCAGTCGGAATGCATCGCGAAAGTGTTCCTTCGTTCCCGCACCTCCACTCGCAATGATGGGAATGGATAGTTCGTCGCTCAACGCCCTTAGGGCTTCGTTGGCAAAGCCTTCCTTCACGCCGTCGTGGTTCATGGAGGTGAAGAGAATCTCTCCTGCACCTCGCTCTTGCGCTTCGTGCGCCCATTCCTCGAGGCCTCTGCCTACGGGGATGCGTCCTCCGTTGATGTAGCATTGCCACTTCCCGTCCGACTCCTGTCGGGCATCGATGGCAACCACACACACCTGACTGCCGTAGTACGAAGCCACTTCGTCGATGAGTCGTGGATTCTTGATGGCGGCACTGTTGATGCTCACTTTGTCGGCTCCTGCTTCGAGCAGTCGTTCTACGTCGGCAATTTCGTTGATGCCTCCTCCTACGGTGAAGGGGATGTTGATTTCCCTTGCCACGCGTTCCACCATCTCCGTGAAGGTCTTCCTTCCGTCGTGCGAGGCAGTGATGTCGAGGAACACCAGTTCGTCGGCGCCTTGCTGGCTGTAGATGCGTCCCAGTTCCACGGGGTCTCCTGCCAGCTTCAGGTTGACAAAGTTGGTTCCTTTCACCGTGAATCCGTTTTTAACGTCGAGGCAGGGTATGATGCGTTTGGCTAACACTTTTTGAATTAAGAATTAAAAATTAAGAATTAAGAAGGCTGCGATTGAGCGAGTGAAGAGTGAAGGATTATGAGTGAAGGAGTAAAAACTTTTTGGCCAACTCTTGTAAATCGATTCTTCCTTCATAGATGGCTTTTCCGAAGACTACGGCGGGGATGCCTGCTTCGTCGAGTTCTATGATGTCTTCGATGCAACTCACGCCTCCGCTGGCAATGAGGTGGCACTGGGGATGAGCCTCCATTATCTTCCGATAGAGTGGGGTGGAAGGTCCTTGCAACATGCCGTCGCGGGAGATGTCGGTGCAAAGCACATTCTTGATGCCTGCCTCAGTGTAGTACTGCAGAAAGTCGTCGAGCAGAATCTCGCTGTCTTCCATCCATCCGTTGATGCTGATGCGACCGTCTCGTACGTCGGCACCCAGAATCAGGTGTTCGGCACCATAGGTCTCAATCCATTTCAGCAGGGTGTTGGGACTCTTCACAGCCATACTCCCTACAGTTATCATCTTGGCACCCGTCTCCAGCACTTGTTCCACATCCTTCTCCGTCTTCACGCCACCGCCAAAGTCGATGATGAGGTTCGTCTTCTGGCATATGTCGCGCAGAACTTGCAGGTTCACCACATGTCCCTCTTTCGCTCCGTCCAGGTCCACCAGATGCAGGCGTCGGAATCCCAAAGCCTCCATTTGCTGTGCTATCTCAACGGGGTTCCCATACACGCGTTTCGTGTCATAGTCCCCCTTACTCAGGCGCACGCATTGGCCCTGAATGATGTCGATGGCTGGTATGAGTTGAATCATGTTGTTAGATGTCAAATGTCAAGTGTCAAATGTGGCCCCTATCTCCGCTTGCCTCCGTCGCAAGCTCCCCAACGCTAACGCCTAACTTGCGTTGCCCCGTTGGGGCGAGAACTTTTCAATGTTCAAGGCTCAATGTTCAATGTTGAGACTACGTCTCGAGTCTGCTCACGCTCGGAATAACTGATGCAAGCATCGTTCTTCTCTCACTCAATCGCAGCCTTCAATCTTCAATGTTCAATCTTCAATGTTCAATTTTCAATGTTCAATGTTCAATGTTCAATTCAAGGAAGTTCTGAAGTATCCGCTCTCCCACATCACCACTCTTTTCGGGGTGGAATTGTGTGGCGAAGAAGTTCTCGTGACGGAGTGCAGCACTGAAGGGCAGGATGTAGTTGGTGGTGGCAATGGTCTCGTCGCAAAGGGGAACGTAGAAGCTGTGCACGAAATAGGTGTATGCTCCTTCCTCTATCCCCTTGAAGAGTGGCGAACGCAGGTCTGAAAGCGTGTTCCACCCCATGTGTGGCACCTTGTCCTCGTGGCACTGGGGCACGAAGCGAAGTACGGGTACGTCGAATATGCCCAATGTGTCGGTGTCGCCTTCTTCGGAGTGACGGCACATGAGTTGCTGACCGATGCAGATGCCCAGGAACGGTTGCTTCAGGTCGCGCAGCACCTTGTCCAGACCCCTTTGCCTGAGGTTCTGCATGGCGTTGCTGGCTTCCCCCTGTCCGGGGAACACCACTTTGTCGGCCTTCGCTATCAGTTCCGGGTCATCGGTCAGGGTGGCTTCGACGCCCAGTCTTTGCAGGGCTCTTACCACCGACGTCACATTGCCGGCTCCGTAGTCAACGATGGTGATGTTCATTCCTTCGAGATGGCCTTGTCAGCTTTTTCCCAGTCGGTGTTCAGACTGAACGGGGTGATGCAGTCGCGGTCTTGGATGAACACTTCCGTTACCTCCTTGTCTTGTCCCTGGAACAGCATGTTGTCGGAACAAGCCTTCCAATAGTGCAGCATGATGTCCTTCTTGATCTTGTCGTTGTTCTTGGGAGCATGCGATAGGTCGGTGAAGTAGGAGATGATGAAGTGGTTGAGGCCATAGGCTTGCTTGTCGAGCCAGTCGCCCTTCACTCCACCTCCGTTTTGCTTGATAGCCGTATTGCAGAGGTAATTCAGCGCAGTATATTTAAACTGCGAGATGGCCAGCATGAATGGGTTGGCCTTGGGGTCGTCGATGACCTGCTTTGCATTATTCACTACTTGATTGAAGACTTCTTGCGACTTCATGGGGAGTGCAAACAGCGCTCCGAACAAGGTAAATAAAACTAATCTTTTCATAACACTTTTGTTAGGTTTCATTTGTTGATTAGATGTTTGTTTCAAGTAAAAGTTTATTGTCGATGCACGGAGGCAGTTCCTCCGCGTAATGAGTGACCATGATGAGGGTTTTGTGACTGCGTTGGCAGAATGTCTCGATGATTTCCTTCACGCGCAGACGATTCTCGTCGTCAAGTCCGTGCAGTGGTTCGTCGAGGATGAGCAGTTCGGGGTCTTTGACAAAAGCCCTTGCCAGAAGGCACAGACGCTGTTCGCCGCTGGATAGCGTGAGGAACGAACGACTGGCCAGCTGCTCGATGCCAAACATCCACATCCACTGCCGGCACATGTCTCGCTGGCTTTCTTGCGGGCGCACATAGAGTCCGATGGAGTCGTTCAGTCCGCTGGCAACCACGTCGATGGCGGGGATGTCCTTCAGATAGCTGCGATGCATCTCGGGGCTCACGTAGCCGATGTGGCGCTTTACCTCCCAGATGCTTTCGCCTGTTCCTCGTTTGTGTCCGAAGAGACGAATGTCGCATGCGTAGGCTTGCGGATTGTCGGCACATACCAGACTCAGTAGGGTGCTCTTGCCCGCTCCGTTCCTTCCGCTCACGGCCCATCGCTGGCCTTCGCAAACCGTCCAGTTGAGGTGGGAGAGTATGGTGCGCGAACCATATCTGATGCTGACGTCGTGGAACTGCAGTATCTCGCCGCCCTGTTCGGGATAGAATGTCGTCTGGCGCAGGTCCTTCTCCGGCAGGGAGAGCAACCATTGCCGTTTTTCCTCGGGTAGGGTGGGAGAGTGTGGTGCCTCTTGCTGTGCCACGAACTCCTCCCTCGTCATCTTCTGTCCCACTTTCAGGTCTTTGACGGGAATGACGTGGGTGATGAACTGAGGCAGATTGTCGCACTTCGACATCACCAGTATCAGCGTCAGTCCTGTCTCTGCCAGTTGTGCCAGCAGGACGGAGAGTTCGTCGCGTGTGGGAGCATCGAGTCCGATGAACGGGTTGTCCATGATGAGGACGCGAGGATGCGAAGCCAGCACTCGTGCCAGTTGCAATTTACGCATCTCGCCGCTCGACAGGGTGATGATGGGTTTGTCGCGAAGCAGGACGAGGTGGGAGAGCAGTCGGGCCACATTCTCGGGCAGGTCGTCGAACGAGAGCACAGAACCCACCGTGGGCGCATCGTCGCTGATGTCGTGCTGGTTCCAGCGTTGCTGATAGTAGTATGTGGCATCGCCGTCGCCATAGCTGTCGCGGAAGGTGATGTAGCGCAGGTTGTCGCTTACCAACCGACTTTCGGCAGGCGAGAAGTCATATTTCACCTCGTTGCCGAGCAGAGGATACCGACCAATGATGATGTCCACCAAACGGCTCTTGCCTCCACCGTTCGGACCAACGATAGCCACCTGTTCGCCCTTGTTGATGCTTAGGTTCACGGGTTCTGCCATTCGCCTATCGGGGTGTCTGGTAACGCCGTTCGTTATGTCGATAACGGACCTGCCCTGACCCTCACTTAAAGGGAGGGAACTGCCAGTCGGTGTATGTGCTACAGAACTTCTCATATTCAACTCTTCCCCTCTTCCTTTGAAGGAGAGAAGGAGTGGGTCTTTTCCTTATTCTTATTCACAAAATCCTTCCACGACCGATAATGGGCGGTCGATTCGGGACGGTTCGATTGCATGAAGTGGCAATAGGCAGCAGCCAGCGCGTCGGTGGCGTCGAAGTGCTGTTTCATCTGTTCCGCGTCCAGCTTCAGGATGCGTTGCAGCATGCCAGCCACCTGTTCCTTCGAGGCACTACCTGTACCTGTCAGCGCCATCTTTATCTTCATGGGAGCATATTCGTGGATGGGCACGTCGTGCTGAATGGCGGCAGCGATGGCCACCCCTTGGGCTCTTCCCAGTTTCAGCATCGACTGCACGTTCTTTCCGAAGAACGGAGCCTCGATAGCCATCTCGTCGGGCAGATATTCGCGGATGATGCCGGAGACGCGTCCGTAGATGTGGCCCAGCTTCAGGTAGGTGTCGCTCACCTTATGCAGGTCGATGACGCCCAGCGCCAGTGCTTCAGCGCGTTGTCCTTCCACGCGCAGCACCCCGTATCCCATCAGGTTCGTTCCCGGGTCAATGCCTAATATGATGCGCTCACACCTCCCCCGTACCCCTCCCAAGGAGGGGGGAAGATTCGTTTGCGTCATATCCTGCTTTTTCTCCATTATCAATCTACTTTTCTTTCTTCAAGCCCTCCTCCCAACGGGGGGAGCGGGGAGAGGGGCCGTTCTTCATTTTTCGGAAGCGTCCGTGACGCTTTCCATAATCGTACTAAACCCCACTATTCGCTCGTCGAACATCCTCAGGAGCTCCTCGTTCATGCTGTGCCCCATCTCGGTGTACCACTTGTGCAGGGTTGCCGTAGAGTCGGTCTCCATCTGCAGTCCCATGCACTCGCTCTCCTGATCGTGGTGTGAGAGTATTCGCAACAGGCGGGCGTTCTTCATCCGTCCGTCGCGTTCCAGACTGGGGATTATGCTTTCGTGAATCCAGATGACGAAGTCGCGTGCGTCGGCCTCAGGCATCGTATAGGTGGTGTTGAATACAATCATTTTTACCTCACATATAGCAATTTGGGCGCGAAGATACGAAAAAAAAACCACACAGCCCTCATTCATAGTCTTATTTATTGTTAAAACAATAATTTACGCCCCGTTTCGCAGAAAATGTTTGACGTTAAACCTTCCTTTCTTGTTTGTTTCAAATATAATGTCTATATTTGCACGGATTATTGCACAAAACTAATTAAATAATAAGATGAAGAAAACAACATTTGCAGTCCTCACGCTGATGCTTTTGATGCTGGGCGTCACCTTGCAACAGCGCACTGTAACGGCATCGGAACCTTTGGCTTTCACTGCTGCTCCCGAGAAGCAGGCCGAAATCAAGTTCGATACCCTTCGCCACGACTTTGGCACATTCTCCGAGAAGGATTCGGAACAGCATTGCACCTTCCAGTTCACCAACGTCGGCAATGCTCCCCTCGTTATCAATCAGGCCTTTGCCTCATGCGGGTGCACGGTACCTACTTATACGAAAGACCCCATCCAGCCAGGCGATACGGGTCGCATCGACGTCACCTACAACGGACGCGGCAAGTTCCCCGGTCATTTCGCTAAGACCATCACCATCCGTTCCAATGCCAAGACGGAAATCATCCGCCTTACGGTGGAAGGAATGATGACCAAATAAAAAGGGACCCCCCTCTGCCTCCCCCGAGGGGGAGGAGGTAAATTGTCCAATCGTCAAATAGAAGAATATGAATTATTCAATTTGCAATACTAACTCCTCCCTTCCCTCGGGAAGGGTAAGGAGATGGGGTATTCTCCTGCTGGCACTCATCGTGGTGCCAGTTTTGGCTTTTGCCAAAGGCAAGAAACAAGCTGAAACCAATCCTCTCGGCACTGGTGCTGAGGATCGTGTCTACTGGGCATCACTGGCCTATAAGATGGCTGCTCCCGTGCTGGAGAACATGGCCAACGGCACCCTGCAAAAGAACATGAAGTTGGAACTATCTCCCACGTGGGACAACCGCGACAAGAAAGTGGCCTACATGGAGTGCTTCGGCCGTCTCATGGCTGGCATAGCTCCCTGGCTCACCCTTCCCGACGACGATACTGATGAAGGCAAGATGCGCAAGCAGTTGCGCGAGTGGGCGCTGAAGGCCTACAAGAATGCCGTCGACCCCGAGAGTCCCGACTATCTGGGATGGCGCAGTGGCGGACAGACGCTGGTGGATGCAGCTTATGTCGTAGAGAGCCTCTTCCGCGGCTATAAAGCTCTGTGGGAGCCCCTCGACTCACTCACCAAACAGCGCTACATCAAGGAGTTGCAAGGCCTGCGCCGCTACGATCCTCCTTACACCAACTGGCTCCTCTTCGTAGGTATGGAAGAGGCCTTCATCATGTACGTAGGCGGTCAGTACGACGCCTTCCGCATCAAGATGGCACTCTCCAAAGCCGAAGAGTGGTACATCGGCGACGGACTCTACAGCGACGGACCTTCCTTCGCCTTCGACTACTACAACGCCTACGTCATTCAGCCCATGTACACCGAGTGCCTGCAGATGGTAAGCGCGCGTCAGGGCAACAATTCCTATCTCGTCCGTTCCAAGGGCGACAACCGCAATGGTGCCACCAACCGCCTCAAGGAGGTGGTGAAGCGTATGCAGAAGTATAGCGTCATCCTCGAGCGATTCATCTCGCCCGAAGGTACATTCCCCGTTGTCGGACGCTCCATACCTTACCGTCTCGCCGTGCTCCAGCCTCTAGCTCAGTTGGCATGGATGAAGCAGTTGCCAGGCGAACTCCACAACGGACAGGTGCGTTGCGGCATCACAGCCGTCATGAAGCGCATGTTCGAGGGCAAGGGCGCCAGCAATTTCACCCCCGACGGCTATCTCACCATCGGTTTCGTGGGCTCTCATCCCAATGTTGCCGACTGGTACACCAACAACGGTTCGCTCTACATGACCTCTCTGGCCTTCATGCCTCTCGGTCTTCCTGCCGACGATCCCTTCTGGACCGATGCTCCTGAGAAGTGGACTTCGAAGAAGGCTTGGGAAGGCGACGACTTCCCCAAGGACCACAAGTGGGACATCAATCGCCAGATACTGTACTGGGAATAAAGGCGAGCCGAAGGCTTCGCCAGTTCATAGTTTAGAGTGTAGAGCGCTGAGTTTAGAGTTATAAAAAAGAATCAGGAGACCTTTCGGGGACTCCTGATTCTTTTCTTTATTCATTATACTTTAGGCTCTGCCGCTACTAATAGTATTCACACGTAATCTCGAACTCAAGCTGCATGTTCTTTGTGGTCTTTTGCTCGTTTGTTCGCGTGTAAGCGTAGCCTTCGCCTGGATAATCTGGGTTAATCAGCGTGTTGCCAACCACAGCGTCGTACTCCGTCACTTCCGTCACCATCGGCAAGGTAATCACGGCTTTCGTCACTATGTCTCCCTGCCTGATATATTTGCATGTGCCATACGGCGATGTCTGGTGCGTATATCCACTCCTCACATGTTTCGTCACATTCGGCGTTGTAAAGATGGGATTTTCATCTTGTGTCTCGCCCGCATCGATATATTGAATTTCCAGCAAGTAGGGAAGCCGCTTTCCCATTACTCCCGCCAACATCAACGGCAGGTCAAACTCACTTCCCACCGCTGACGACATGGCTGAGAAAATGTCGACATTCATAGTGTTCGGGATTTTGCGAGCGTAAGCCACCGAGGCAGGGAAGTCACACACATCCGCGATTACAATACCGGCATTCTCGTTATAACTCTTTATTTTCGAGAGTAAATCGCCGTCATAAGTCCATTCCGTTATAAAACTTCCCCAAGGAGTATTGTTTCTCTCGTATGCCAGATATCCCTCACTGTTATACTCAAATTGTACTATATTAGCTATGGAGTGCTCTTCCGCCAAACTGGTCACATACCCCTTATCGTTCAGCACAGCCTCATAAGAGGTTCCGTCCGAGACAATCGTTATTTTCTTATCTTGCGGGTAACTGATTTCCCACACATCGGGTTGCCTGCCCTCTGGGTCAGAAGCTTTTAACTTCGATAATCGGTTCATGTCATCATACTCCAGTTCCATGACTACGTCTTCTAAATCGAAACCCATGACTGCGGGGAACTCGAAAACAAACTTTTTCAGCAGGTTTTCTTTGGGTTGCACCGGCATAGTGCCATCCTGGTTAGTACCCTTCTGCACGATGGTAATCACGATCTTCGTTTCGCCACAGTCGATGGTGATGGTAGCCGAACGGTCTTTCCCCGTCAGGTTCTCCTTCAGGTAAATCGTGATGGTGTATTCGCCAGCCTCACCCGAGTATTGGCTCATCGTCAGCCAGTCCACCTCACTGCCACCGCCACGCGTAATGCCTTCCGTCACGGTTGCCGTCCATGGTTTCAGCGCCTTGAACTTAATACCCTTAGGCGATTTCGTGTCGGCAAACACTGTTTGGTCTGTCGCTCCCTTGTCCTCTAGCACAATTTCGGCCGACTCTTCGTCGTCGCTACATGCCGTCATTAGTGCCAAGCCAGCCACCAAGGCCAGCAACATCAATAAAGCTTTCGTCAGTTTCATAGTTCTATATTTAAGTGAATAATTCCTTCAGATTTAATGCATTTCCATTATCATTCTGCAAAATTAAGTAAATTCATTTAATACTCAAAACA
>JAEEGL013335953.1_pt1 | contig 15610 bp, 20 predicted proteins | sample 9134231 | NCBI WGS metagenome assembly JAEEGL01 (sample SAMN16246548, study PRJNA631951) | gut metagenome | biome: gut microbiome; feature: rumen; material: fiber-attached | host: Bos | place: Iran: Karaj | collected 2018-10
AAGGAGAAACAAGACCGGGTTCTATTTGAAAGGGTTGGAACGGTCGAACAGTAATGCCTACTTCCGAGGCATCATGATTCACAGTTCCCGCTGGGTGGACGGGAACAAGTGGCGCAGGTATATCCCGCTCAATGCCAAATGCTGCCTAGGCTGCGTTACCGTTTCCACCCGTGACATGGCGTATATCAATCGGCTTGTGGAAAAAGAAGCCGACAACCTTTTACTGTGGGCGTATTATGAGGTCGCGTAAATACTATTGGATCATCATCCCGCTTTTGTTCATCATAGCCGGCCTGCTTCTCCCGGAACGCTACCGGATGCCATACGGGACGACCGCCGACTATAACCATCAATCCTTCTGGTGGCATCCCTGGACGAGGGGGCCGCACGGGAGCCCTCACAGCGGCGTGGACATCTTCGGGAAGGAAGGCGCCGAGGTCCGGCCTGCCGTCGCCGGCATCGTCGTCTATGCGGGGTGGTTCGGGAATGTATCCGGGAACATGGTCGTCATCCTCGGCCCGAAATGGAAATTCCACGAGTACATGCACCTGAAGGAGATCCATGTGCGGCCAGGCAGACCGGTTGGCCACGATACTGTCATCGGATTGCTGGGGAAAACCGGGAATGCGGCAAAGACGCCCGCTCACGTCCATTATTCGATAGTGACACCGCTCCCCCACTTCTGGCTATACAACAAGGTATATGGAAAGGGAGGGCAGCCGAAGGAGTTCAACTGGATGAAGATGTTCTGGTTGAATCCAGACGAATCGCTAAGGGACGAAAAGTGAGACAACTTATAGGATGGCAACTGCAGTTGCCATCCTAATCGATTATTCAACTGTGCTCTTTAGAGGTTACAGACTTGCCATGTATTCGAGTGCCTCACCAACAGTCATTGTCGGCAAGCCGCAAATCATGGAAGTGAGAGACCAGAGTTTCAACTCGTCGTCGGCGGCGTTCCCATCCACGATGAGTAGCGCCCCTAGAACTGCACAGACATACTTCTTCTTGTCCGCGCTGAATTGAGAGATCCGAGCGACAGCCTCGGCTGCATCATAGGAACCAATACCTTTCTCAAATTCGAGAATTTCTTCTAAGGCACAACCAATCCTGGTCATTTCCAGGGTAAGCACCTTCAGTTCGTTCTCTTCGACTTTGCCGTCGGCGTAGACCATCGCTCTCGCAATGCAGTATATGGCCTTTCTGTCTTGATAAGGGAAATACATATCAGTCGGTATTTAGTGTTATTATTCTGTCTAGCATACAAAAATAGCAAACGTGTCTTGAATTTCAAAGACTCTCTGTTTCAATGCGCATCCTATTTTCGTATATTCAAAAAGACCGCCGGGTCGTTACCCAAGTAACTTGACAAAAGATTCCGGAAGCACGACATTTGACTGGGCCATAGCGCCCCTGAATAGCGGGGCAATCTCCTTGTCCTTGAATCCGGCTATTCCGCATCCGATCCTGGTAACGTAGAAGAACAGCTCTGGATGCTCCTTCGCGAATGCGATGAACTGGTCCACGTACGGGGCGATAGTTTCCACCCCGCCCTGCATGGTCGGAATGGCGTAGCTCTGTCCCCGAAGTCCGACCCCGCATCCCATCACGGCTCCGAAGTGCTGGAACGCCGCACGGGCGGCCCCGCCGCCATGCATGCCTGCCAAGTTTGATCCAAAGACGAACACTTCGTCAGGTCGAAGTTCGGTGATCATATCGGGAGTGAAGGCGGGACGTTCGATCCCGGCATAGGTACGAGTCGCTTTAGGTTTCATAAAACAAATATAGGCATTTTCCGGAACACTTGCATTGTTCCGCATGCCATCCGGAGCGCAGGCGGGAATCACAGCAGGTCCGCCGGCGCGACCACGAGCTGGTTTTCGTCCATGCCGCGCCGGACCAGGCGCTTCCTGATTCCGAGAAGGTTGTACTCCTTGATCTTCCTGGGCTTGCACAGCTCAATGCCGAATTGTTCCTTGTAGATGAGCCAGACCAACTCGGAACAGTAGTACTTGCCGTTATCGAATCTGAACGCCAGGTCGTAAGGCTTCCCTAGATACTTGGAATACCTGACCTTGACGTCCCTGTCCAGTACCCTCCGCTTCCTGACGGAGGAGAAACGTCCCCGCTTGCACCAGTCCTCGACCGGCGTGAGCTTGACCACGTTCGAGGCTTCCAGGACATAGAAACGTCCGCCCTTTTCCACTACGATGCCGCAATGCGACCAGGGGGACCCGGTCGCGTACTGGATCAGGGGGGACTGCTCGCTCTTCGAGATCTGGAAGACGATGTCCCCTTCCTTCCAATCGGTCGCATGGGCCTCGCCCGCCACCAGGGTCGCGAGCAGAACCAACAATGCTTTTCTCATGCCTGCATTCATTCTTCGTTAAGAGAAGGCCTCACGCCGCCGCCTTCAGCTCAGCCTCCTTCACCTTGTCGATGCACTTCCCGAGCCGGGTGCGGAAAGACGACCGGTGCCTCCGTTCGTTCTCCAGCTTGCCAATCTCCATCTCAAGTGCCGTGCACTGCGAGCTCAACTGAAGATAGTCCTCATGCTGCTTGCCGTACTCTTCCCAGATGCTATACCGGGTGGCGTTCTCGTTCTTCTTCTTCGCCTCCTCGTACAGCCGCTCTATCTCGTCCTGGTGAGGTTTCATCTCAGCCTTGACCTGTTCGAGTTCCTTTCCCTTCGCCTCCAGGCGCGAGTCGAGGACGGCCAGCTCGGCATCAAGCCTTTTCATCATCGATTCGATCTCCGGGATGATGCCGGAAGCCATCTCGCAGATCTGTTCGGCGGCATCACCGATGCCAGGTACACGCTCGGACAGCTTCCTGAGGTTGTCCAAGAAATCCAGCGCCCCGGTTATCTTCTCCGCCTTCACGGCCGTGGTCATCTCGTGCGGGTAGGCCTCGTAGGTGGAGCGCTCCGATCTATACATGTTCCGGACCGTAACGTAGTTGCACCGGAGAGTCAACCCGGCCTGACCGGCGTAGGCGTCCATGAACCGTCTCGGGGACGCGAGGAGGGCCCGAAGGCCGCCGACCATCTCGTTGACTTCGTTGACAACCGTCTCGTTGATGAACGCCTCGGGATTGGACGCCGCGAGGTTGGCCATCCGCTCAACGAACTCGAACGCAACGTTCCAACTGTCGTGTTCCACCTCATAGAGACGCGTGTAGCGGATGATGTCCGCCATGTTGGCCTGGTAGTACCTTGTCACGAAGCTGTAGGGCAGGATGTCGATCCCCTTGTAACGGAGACCGAGGTGGAAATAAGAGGACTGCCCATAGCCGAAGTTGGTGCCGATGGTGATCGTAACGTCGTCCGTCACCTTGTAGGTGAAATCCGACCAGCCCAGCGTGTCGGTCGAGTACATCCTGACGCCGGGACGTTTCTTCATCGCGTTCAGCGTAATGGTGTAGTTGCGGGCCATGATGAACCTTCTTGCAGAGTTCAGATAAGACTTCTTGACGGTTTCAGCGTACTCCTTCATCTTGATGTCAAGGTAATCGCACTGGCGCTGGAAGAACAAGCCGGGGTCTTCCTTCTTCAAGGTTGCGAACTTGTGTTCAAATTCCTCGCTGTACTGCTGGCTCTTGCTTTCCAACTCGGCGTGGTACTCCTCAAGGGTCCTGGACGCCGGATAACTGGTTCCGCAGATATACGACGCATAGTAGGGAGACGGGGAGATATAGTTGATGTACCCTCTGGATGCCGGAGGGAATGCGAGATTCATCCTGGACTGCATGTCCATCACCGTCTGGTTGGGATTGAGCGACATCTGCTCCAAGGCGGATACCAGTTCTTCGGACTGAGGGATGTCGACCTTCTCAAAGCAGGTGACACCGTTCTCGACGTTGATCAGGCAGAGGTAATCTTGGTTGACTGTAGGCATGGCTCTTCGTTTTGGTTTTGATCTGTCTTCTTTCCTTCTTCTCGTCTCCCCTTCTGGTTGCAAAGTAAGCCCTATTTGGCGAACTCAATGTTCGCGATACAAGCGAGGGCGAAACTAAGGCACGTTCGTACGCGAATTTTCGTTCCCCCACTCACAATGCGGCCGGCAATGCAAAGATGAGCCATCCAAGCGAAGCGTTGGTTCGTCGCTCCCATCGGCCGATGGTATTCGCAAAGCGAATGCATATCTTTGCACGACGAATAAGGAACAATGAACGAACAGTCCAGCAATATCCCGGAGGTCCAGTTCCCCGTGGTCTATAACCCTAGCGAGGTGATTGGTATCTTCGCCGACGCTCTCGCGAAACGATCCGCAGGCGTCATCCATGTCCGGGGCATCTACCACCCCGGGAAAGGCATCCAGTACAGCGGAGTATTCTACGATGTCCTTCGGGACGAGTTCTCCGTGAAGGAACTCACGATACTCGTCTCTCCGGAGATCCGGTCGCGGTTGACTGACGGCAACCTGGTGGACCTCAAAGGGATGGTCGAGCGGAGGGTCACCAACGACTGCACGGTCAAGCTGCAACTTCTTGTCACCGGAATGAACGTCGTCAAGGAACAGACCGTCTCCGAGGAGGACATCCGCCGGATTGAGATCCGGAACGCGAAAGCCCGCGCCGGCTTCCGGAATGTCGACCTCCTCCTAGAATCCGCCATCTATGCGGACAGGAGGCCGTCAGTGGCGCTTGTGTATGCAGATGCCTCCATCACCGACAAGGACTTCAACGCAGGACGGGAGGCCGCCGGCGCACAGATAGACTTCCGGGAGTACCGGGTGTCGTTCGCCAGGCCCGATGCCTTCGTGAGGGTATTGCAGGAAGTCGACCGGAACGGGCATGATTGCATTTGCATCATCAGGGGGGGCGGCGCCGGTCTGGAGGCACTGGAGAACCTCGACGTCCTCGATTGCGTGGCGGCGTTGTCCACTCCCGTCATCACGGCTGTCGGACACACTGCCGACAAGGTTTTCATCAACGAGATAGCCGACCTGGAGAAGGAAACTCCCTCCCTCCTTGGCACCTACTTCAAGGACCTTGTCGAAAGCGTATCCAAGAAGAAAGCGGACTCCACGGCCGTCTTGTCCAGGAAGATTGAAACTCAGTTCAAGCAGCAACTCGATACCGCCAAGAAGCAGAACGAGGAACTTCAGAAGAAGATTGGTGAGCTCACGAAGGCGAGCGCCGACGCCCAGAAGCTCCACGACGAGCAGGTCAAGGCTGCCCAGAAGCAATTGGACGACCTTGCGAAAGGAAATGGTGCCGCCCGGCAAAAGGACCGAGAGCAGATGGATGCCCTCCAGAAGCAGCTCGCCACGCTCACTCAGACGAGCAAGAACCAGTCCGAGAGTTTCACCCAGCAGTTGGGGAAGATGCAGGAGACCATCACTACGCTTTCCGCCGAGAATAAGGCCCTCACGGCGCAGGTCACACAGGAGAAGGAGAGGAAGGATGCGCTGGAGGTTCGCCTTAGGGAATCTGAGAGCAGGAAAGGGAGAACCGGTCTCATCATCGCCGTCGTGGCGCTCTCCGTCCTCCTTGTTCTCAGCCTCGTCCTCCGCTGATTCGGGGACGGGATCTCGCCTCCCAAAGATGGTGCGCCGCTATCCTCTCCTGTTTCCTTCCTTGCTCATTCTTTGGGCCGCCTGTCGAAAACACGCCTTGGTGTGACGGCCGGTCGAACGGGTTGGAAATCACTCGCATAACGGTCTTTCATTTTTCTATTTCGGGAAGAATTGCTATATTTGTAGTGCCGCTTTGCGGTGACATAATTTTGCTGAGCCCAAGTCGTGAATTCTGGAAAAATTTGTACAGGGCCGGCAGTCTCTTCATTGTGTCGAGAGAGCCTTACGGCCGTGCAGTAAGGCTCTTATGATACGGGTGTGTGAGGCTGCTCTTGTGTACAACGGTTTTCCAGAGCCTACGACTTCAAGAGCATTAAGCCTCACACTTTTTGTATAACCAAAAACCGATCGTTTATGGCCAAGAAGAGACAGAACGAAACCCAGAAGCCCAACCCCATTGAGCAGGAAATGCTTGAAGAACTCCAAAGGGCGCTCAATCAACAGTTCAGCGAGACCTTTGTCCGCATTCAGAAAGACTACGGGCAGGTCGGTACCAGGATGGCCGAATCCGCCAACGCCATTCTAGAAGACCAGGACTTTGTTGACTTCATGTTCGGGTTCTACGACAGCACCCGTGTCCTCCTGAACACGCCTACATTCCCCGATCAACTCCAGGCTTACCAACAGGCCTTGTCTTCGGCGCTGTTCGTCCACAAATGGGAGCACGGACTGCCCATCAATGTCCCCTGTCACGCCGAGGAAGTGATTGCAGGTGACCGTTATCTTCGTCGCTTCTTGCGGGAGTTTTTCAACGACACGTTCAAAGCCAAGATGGCGGCAAAAGCCCATCAGACACAATAACAAAATCGAATTCGACTATGATAGACTACACTCACGACATTGTCTGGCGAGCGGACTTGGACTCGTGCATTGAGACCACCGCCAATTTTCTCCGCACCTTTGGGCTCGGCGAGACCAAGGAGATTCCGACCGTTCTTGCCACTGAACTGGAAGATAAGAACTCCTTATTCTCTAGGCTCATCGATGTGTTCTATGACGAAGTGCGCCTTGATGCCGAATTGGCTTTCGCCGCAGAGACCGAAGGCGATAAGAACTACGCGTACCGTGACCATGCGAGAAAGAAGGACATCAGGGAGGGCAATATGATGCGCTTCAACAGCGTTCTTGGCGACGCCATCATTTTCTGTGGCATGTCCAAGGATTACGGCCCCGAATTCAAGGATTCCATCCGTAGCATCCTGAACAATTCCTTCCCGCACCAGGGCTTCCTGTTTGAGTTGTACGAGACGGTGATGTTTCGGACGCGGTGGCACCTGTTGGAAGAGAAGGAAAAGATGAAATAAAGAACGATCTCCTTATGGCAAGTCACGATCTTTACGCCAAGTACAGTTGCTGGTACCTGCGATTCCTCTTGGATTTCTTTACGGCCACCGGGCTCACCCCTTACACACTCGGTCGGTAGACCGATAACTCTCCATCCACATCGCAGGCTCTCAGAAAGCAACTAAAGAATGATGAAATGAAAGTGTCACGGGCGAAACAAATTGTTTCAACCGTCGGCTACAAGTTGGATATTGAATTCAATGATAAAAAGAATGCTGTTAAGGAGGTACTCGGTTATACCCTGATTCTTCCGAAAAAGCTTCAGGATAATCTTGAGAAAGGGATTCTGAAAAAGGAAGAACAGAACAAGAACTTGAGGTTCCTTAAAGAATTCCTCTCCAGGAATAGCATCTCCAAAAGGAAACTGGCCAAGGCCATTGGGATGAGCGCGGGAGCTGTCGAAACGTGGTTCAATACTGATGATGTCGCTATTTCGTATCTGTACCGGATTAAAGAAGCATATAAGGTGGATATCTCCTTCATCATCACCGAGAAGGGTGATTCACCGAATAATGCGGAATAACGCTCGGATTAATACGAGATAGTAATCTACTCCTCAATCCACTCGATGAAGTCCCCTGTACGGACATTGATGGCGGTGTTTTTCTTTTTTTCCTCGTAGCACCACCAAGCATCAGTTTCCTTTACTTCAGGGTTATCAGAGTGCCTTTTCAAGCCATACTGGAGTTTCAGGCGACCATCTTCCAGATGTTCGACGAGATCGTCCGCCTTCATACCGAGGCGGTCTGCAAGGCTCTCGATTCTCTCAAAATGAGCTACCGCCTCTCGGGAGTTGATCATGGTATACTCGCAGATTCTGATTTTATGAATAAGGTACATGTCGCAGTCTCATTTTTGTTTCTTGAGGGCGAATATAAACCTTATTTTTCTGAATTTCAAAATAAATTTATCGCGTTGCGATATTGCCAACCATATATATAATAACTTGATATAGATATAAGATCAAAGATCTTATATCTATAATATACATATGATTCTAAGAATCATATGTATTTATCTCATATACGAAGTATATATATGGTTGGCAAACTTTTTCCAGTCCCCGTCACTTCCGTGACTATAACACTCTCTTAGTCTGTACTATCGCATAAGACTCCATATGCCGTCTTTCTCTGAACAGCTGCTAGAGTCTTTTTGAAAATGTCCGGAAAACTCCTGGTCACCCGTTCCGCCATTGTCTTCGGGACCCCCTTGTAGTACGCTTCGGCAATACCCCCTGTGATACAAGCAAGCGTGTCGGAATCGCCGCCGAGAGACACTGCCTTCCGGATAGCATCCTCGAAGTCTGTCGAGTCCAGGAAGGCGATGATGGCCTGCGGTACCGTCCCTTGGCAGCTGTCCCCCCAGCCATAGAAGGGGTGCCAGTATTCCCAGCTCTTGTGAAGGTCGTATCCGTAGGTCTTCTCGATGTAATCCCGAATTTCTTCCTTGGTCTTTCCGGTTCGGGCCAGGAAGATGGCAGCTGCGGTCGCCTGTGCGCCCTTGACGCCTTCGGGATGGTTGTGCGTGATCGACGCGGAGATGGCCGCCACGCGTTCGGTCTCCTCCAGGGTGTCGAAGAACCAGCCGACGGCGCTTACGCGCATGGCGGAACCGTTCCCAAAGGAGCCGTACGGATGGCGCCCGGTACTGGACTTGTAGGGGGACTCCCCATACATTTTGTCAAACGGATGAAGGCCGGCGGGGCGGAACAGCCAGTACCAGAAGCCGGTCCCGTACCCGCCCATCGGGCAAGGGCAGCGCACGGCGAACATGACCATACTGTCCTCCAGTTTCTGGTAAGAATGATCCGGATCCGTCAGCAGCCAATGGGCAACGGCCATCGTCATAACGCTATCGTCAGTGAATCCGCTCTCGGAATTGAAGAGCGTGAAGTCGTAGTCTTTCGTGTTGTGGAACTCGTAGATGGATCCTACGGTGTCTCCGGTTATTGCTCCTAACATTCTTCTTTCCTGGTTACCGTTGATGCAAGCCTTTCCATTTTTGCCTTTAGCTGCTCATCCTTCGCACACTCAAGGACAACGAAGTCGAACGCATTTGCCGCTTCTTCCACATCGGATTCCAAATCGGATTCTGCCCCGAATACCAAATCGGTGCGTTCCAGCTTCTGGCCGACTTTCTGCAGCACCGACAAACTGTTTTGGTTCGCCCCAACTGCAAGATCGTTCAGCAACCTGTTCCGATACCACTCCAACCTCGATTCGACACCGGACAGGCGATAGTGGGAGAAATCCTTATGATAGAGGTAATGATGGACCATGTCCGTCATCGACTGTCCACGGAGAACAAAACCTAGGACGGTCGGCAGCTTGATCTCGGTCGGGATCTCGTCGGATTCGACGACCCCGCCTTCGAAATAACCCCGTTCATAGTACCCGGAAATGCCTGCCTGAACAAAGGCCGATTCACCATATAGGTAAGCCTGCTCTTTCTTAACCAGGGCAAGGGTTTTCCTGTCGCGTTCTCCGTCGAAGAACACCTCCAGGGCCCGTTCGAAGCAATCTCCCGGGCAGACGATATCAAACAGTGTCATCGATGATCGGAACTTCCTTGCATCACCCCGGCCACCCATAATCTCCTCAATGGGTGTCGTATCATGCAGTACCACGGCACGTGTTATCTCACGTAGCCGTCGTCCGAGCTTTCCATATTCCATAAACTGACGAGCCTCGTAAAGAGACTTTATCCCATAATACTCGGCATCGTAGCTCCTCCCCAGCCCTTTCATCTGAGGGAAGATGTACCACATCCAGTGCGACCGCTTTCGGCCAGCCTTCATTTCTTCAAGGGCGGTTTCGTAACCCCATTCCCCTTCATGGGCGTCAACAAAGCGTTTCAGGTTGCTCATGGCTCGGTAATCTTGTTCCATGCATCCTTCGCAGCTCCTGGCCGGATGGGGCTGATGAAGGCCTTGCGACGAGCAGTCTGTCCCTCTCCCTCTCCTTTTATCCAAGAGAGCTTAACCCCGACCGAGCTCGTCTTCTTGATCTCCGTTGTACGGTAATAGTCTTCGACATACCAACGGTTGCTTTCATAGATGAGGTCGATGGTTTCCTCACGGGAAAGGACAAAGAAATCGAATAACATCTGCTGTCCCTTCCCTTCCGTATGGACGAACACCCAGGGGCCGATGACGGCTTTCTCGATGACAGACCTATCCTGCGCCTGCCCGATGGTCAATCCCGTCGGGAAGTTCGGATTCTTCTCGTCGCTGGTTTTCACCTGTACCTGTATGAATCCCGTATCTGTCGGGCAAAGGATATCCACTCTCGCGTAATTCGTGTGAATGTTGTTTGCATTGATCGCGTCGATTCCGGCCTGCAGCAAGCGGACGACGACCATGTTCTCGCCGATGGCGGCCAACCGTTGTTTCTCTGTATTCATAGCAACGCAAAGATACCTTATTCACCGGACTCATCGTAATATTCCGCAGAAATCTTTGCCCTGTAGCTTCTCCGCTCTTCGGCCGACGCACACGGCGTCGCCATCTCAAACGAGGCCATCTTCTGGTTGTAACGCGTCCGGGCGCGGCGCTCCTTCTCGAACACCGCCTGCGTCTCGGCCTCGGTCTTCTCGAACTTCACGATGTTCGTGATGGAGAGGCTCACCGACACTCCGTGCACATCGTGGTCCGTGCCCATGTACGCGAATGACCACCCTTCGGCCTTGAGATGCTCGACCAGGGCCTTGATGGCGGAGAGGCCGTATTCATGGGAGTCGTTCTCGTAACCGTCCGTGATGATGGTCACGACGACGGAGTGGTTCGCGTCCCCCTTGAGTTCCTTTTCGAGCCGGGTCAAGGTGCGACCCATCGCATCGTAGAGCGGCGTGCAGGCTCCTGGCATATAGGTCTCTGGGGTCAGGATGACGGCCTTGGCCGGATCCTCGTTCCAGTATACGTAATCAATCGAGGTGCTGTCAAAAAGCACGAGCGTCATGAAATGCTCCTGTGTGTCCGCATAGGTCCTGGCATCCGCCTTGATGCCGCCCAACACTTCGTTATAGCCCTGGATGGCGGGCTTCTGGATATCCCACATGGACCCGCTCCGGTCCATGATGATCACGTTGTACACCTTCGTCTTTGCAATTGTCTTTTCCATGATAGTGCGTCTTTTGTGGTGAAAATTGATGTCGTCCGACACGTTCGCTCTTATATTCGTGTCATTTTGACGCAAATATAAAGCATTCTTTTGTGTTCTCCAAATTTTTTGCGTCATTTCGACACTTTTTTATATCTTTGCGAAGAAAATGTTCGCCGAAAGTTCGGAAAAGCGTCGAAGACGATGGAAAAGACACATGCATTCGTCCCGGGGGCCGAGTTCCCCTGGCAGTACAAATACGAGCACATGGCCGTGACCACGGACTGCGTCATCTTTACTTATGAGGACTGGAAGTTGAAGGTCCTCCTGGTGCGGCGCGGCGGTGATCCGTTCAAGGGGCAGTGGGCCTTCCCGGGGGGATTCCTCCGGATGAACGAAACGGCCGAGGAGGGAGCCCGTCGGGAGCTTCGGGAGGAGACCTCTCTGATCCCTTCCGCCATCGGCCAGCTCGGCGTTTTCTCTGACGTGGAACGTGACCCTCGCGAGCGTGTTATTACGATAGCATGGTATGCTCTTGTTAAGCCTTCCGAGGTGGTCGGCGGCGACGATGCCGCCGAGGCGGCATGGTTCCCTGTCGACGGCCTCCCTCCCCTAGCCTTCGACCATAGGAAGATTTTTGACGCTGCGATGGTGCGGCTACGCAGGGACATCCATTTCCAGCCTGTGGGGTTCGACCTTCTGGACGATACCTTCACCATCCCGGACCTCCAACGGCTTTACGAAGCCATCCTCGGCGTAAAGTTCGACCGGAGGAACTTTCAGCGGAAGATACTCTCGTCCGGTATCCTCGACGAAGCGGAACCCCGCGAGAAGAAGGCGGATGCGGACGACATCGAGTTTTCCATCCGTGGGTACGATACGGAGGAATACTGTTCCATGACGGCGCCTTGCATTGCCCAGGATTTCTACGGGGAGACGGAGTCCGTTCCAATGCCGACCTCTTCCCGTGACGACCATCTCAGGAAAGGCCGCCCCGGGCGGATCGGTTCCCTGTTCCGCCTGAACCGGAAACGCTATGACGAGATGAAGGAAGACGGCCTCAAACAGGAATTCTGACCTGGTATTGCCGTGTTCCGCAAAAACGTCTTGCAGTTTTTGTCGATAAGCCTTATAATTGCAGAACAAACGACACTGTTCTCCATCTAAAAATGAATGACGATACCACAAGGGATCCTTTGCAACTGCGCCTGGACCGGAGGTCGGAGAAGATCATGTACATAATCGCGGGTTGCAACGGGGCCGGAAAGACCACCGCGTTCCGCAGGTGCCTGTATGAGAGCCTGGGACGTCCGGAGTTCATCAATTCAGACGAAATTGCTAGGAGCCTATGTCCGGAGGACGTCGACAGCGTACAAGTCAGCGCCGGCCGGCTCGCCATAGAAAGCCTTCACGCGCATCTCGCCGGGGACGAGAGTTTTTGCGTGGAGACGACACTCGCGACCAGGACGTATCGCGGGCACATTCAGGAAGCGCACCGGAACGGGTTCAAGGTCGCCCTCTTCTATTATTGGCTGGACACTCCCGACCTCGCCGTGGAACGAGTCAAGTTGCGTGTGAAAAAAGGCGGCCACAACGTACCCGAGGCCACCATTAGGGATCGGTACGACAAGAGCGTCCGCTATCTCTCTACGCTCTATATTCCAAAGGTCGACTTCTGGAAGATCGTCAACAATAGCGGTTTGATGCCGTTGGATGTCGCTACCAGCGTAACCGAGATCAAGAATCGTATCATGTTCAATGATTTGATAAGCTATGGACAGGATAATCAGAATCGATAACCTCAGCGATATTTTTACCGCAGGGGTAAAGAATTTTGCAGAGAGCCTCCTGAGATCGAAGGCGGAGGAGGACGATACTGTCGCGTATTCCGTCAACGGTCAAGTCATCACGCTCAAGGCGAAGGATGCCTTGTGGATTTACGAGAGCCTTTCGCGGGGGCTTGAGGACTGGGAGGTTGAATACCTTTCGGATAAGGCGGCCAAAGGCGAAGACATGCGATACTGGCTTGAGGACGACCAGACATTGGTCATTCCCGCCAAATTGGTTCTTGATCTGTTCAAGGGAATGTCAGATTCTTAGCATTCGTTGGTCCATGGCAATCTTAGGTTCATTGTTCGCAAAGAAAAAAGCGCAGGAGACAAAGTCCTCTGAGTCGCTTCCCTTAAACTCCGATGACATCATCAGCGCCAAGGAGATTGATACTCCCTTCGGTAAAGCGACGCTGGTAACCAAGCGTTATTCAGAGAATCCGCCCGTAGACATCAGCGACGAGCCGGAGGTCGCGCAGCTGGCCACGGTCGCCGTATGGCGGTACAACACTCGGCAGAGCTCGGATTCCTTCGTTCGCGCAGTCGTAGACCTCTACGATTACGCCAGGGAGCATGGGGGCAGGGTGCTCCTCGAACTGGATCCTTCTCTATGCATGAAGGTGGGGATGGGCTTTACACTCTTCGCCCTGTTTATTGAAGACGATAACCGCCTGGTGAACTACGTCGCCGCCGAGAATGCTCTCTATTGTCTAGGCAAGGGATTGTTCCATAATGGAGACAAACGATCAGCCTGCCTGTTGTTTTCCCTTCTCACCGGGCCGAAAGAGCTCCTCATGGACCAGTTTGTCGCGGCAATGATCGATGAGTACCAGAGTAGGAGATATCCTTTGGGGCTGGTCTTCAGGGGCAGGAATCCATATCGGGACCCCGGTCTTCAGGAGTTCCGGAACGAAGCAGTCGCCTACCGTCTCGTCGTGGCCAGATATCTGCTTGATTATTTCTATGACGGTGAGACCAAGACCGTGAAGGGTGCGCATGATTTCTTCTATCTGCTCCCGACCGGCGATGCCGTCGGCCGTTTCATGAGGGATTACGCCGATTTCGCCGATAAGTCTGGCATCTCCGACTACAAGGCACTTGGCGAGAAATTGCTCAGAACTCTCTTTGGGCAGGTTGAGAAGACGCTGCAGGAGTATTGACACAGATTCTGGCAAACCGCACCCGAAAAGGCATGACGGTATTCCGTTAAGGAGAACAAAAGAACGCCTCATCAATAATGGGGCGTTCCTTCTTCACTCTCCTTCTCGGGGGACATAAGGCGTTGTATTACCTTGGTATCTCCATATTCTCTTCTCAGAGTTCCTTTTACTTGAGGCATCCTTCAGGGTCATGATGGATTCATCGGTGGTGAAGGCGACATGGCCGCTTGCCTTGACAAACATTTTCCATTCCTCTTGCGTATCCAGATTCCTGAACCTCACAAAGGAGACTTTCTTTCCGTTTTCCTTTATCTGTTCCCAGGAAATCACCGATATCCCTTCCTTGAAGTCCCGTACATTGACCAGGTAGTCGGAAATCCAAGATTCAAACTCCTTGGCAGTCTTTCCGTACGATTTCGCTCTCTCTTCTCTGGTTATAACAATCTCCTTGGCATCACCATCGTGGCCGGCGTCGAACATCCGGATAATTTCATCGTAGAAGTTCCCGGGGTTGGGGTCGTTCAGTTCCACGGCGGTGACATAGTTCCTGTTGGCCCAGGACTCCGGAGTTCCAAAATGGACCCGGTAGTAATTAAGCCCAAACAGGAATCCCGCGGCAATGAGCAAAGGAACGGCCAGCCAGAACCAAAGTTTCCCGTGGATCTTGAACACATGCTTGTATTGAATCTCCGGTCCCACTTCTTCATATGCCTGCCGGAGTATTGGAACCATATCGCTAGAAGTGGGGGCTTTGCACTTTGTTTCCCTCACACCGTCGGCGGCGCTACGATAGATACTATTATAGGTTCTCTCCGGGACGACCGCCTCCGGCCGCCTTGACACCATCTCTACCGTCTTATCGTTAACGACTTTGTACGATTCCGCCGCCCTCAGTGCTGTCTCTGCCGCCTTCAGCGCTTTCTCGCCTGCGGCTTTGAAATCCTGAGCCTCCTGGGCTCCGGCTATGATAAGCTGCGCCGCAGCTGCCATCTGCTCCTGTTGTTCCCGAAATTCTTCTTCACTCATGCTCATAGCTTTATCTCCTATCTTTTATGGCCTCCAGATTTCTTTTCTCCCGTCGGTGCCTGAGACTCTCCCGGGGATTGTTTCTTCCGTTGTGTCTGTCCTTGCAAGAACGTAAATTTGCCCGTATTGATATCAAGTAAAACATTGTTCACTTTTACCTTTCCGTCGGCGCCTATCCGAAGTGTAGGGGTGTTCCCTTTCTTCGTGGTATAGGTCACATCTATTTCTCCACCAGGATGGAAGACGATGTTCTTGGGCACCCTTGGAGCGTTTTCCGGACTGGCGACATCCATCTTGGAGCAAATGTCGGCTAGTATCTCCTGTTTGTACGCCGGCTGTTCGCCCGTGAGAGTTTCCCACTTGTCCACCATCAGTCGCAGCCGCTCCGCGTCTCCGGAGACGAGGCGGCTTGCATTGACGACACGGCCTTCCGCTGCGATGGTAACCTTGAAATCGGCCACACCGCCGAAGCGACCCTTCAAGGGTTCCATGACCACCTTCTTGTTAAGGAGGGCCAGATCCAGGGAGTCCTTGTCCCTTGCGGCGAGGAGGATGGAATACACATCGACAGA
>JAEEGL010280738.1_pt1 | contig 15609 bp, 14 predicted proteins | sample 9134231 | NCBI WGS metagenome assembly JAEEGL01 (sample SAMN16246548, study PRJNA631951) | gut metagenome | biome: gut microbiome; feature: rumen; material: fiber-attached | host: Bos | place: Iran: Karaj | collected 2018-10
CATCCTTGTTTACATGCATCGAGCGGAACTTATAGCACCAGAAGTTCTTTCCATCCAGACCAGTCCTCTCCTGCTTGAAGAATATCGGTCCCGGACTCTGGATCTTGATGACAAGCCATACAAATGGAAAAATAATAGCCGTTGGTATCAGGAACAATGTCGAAAGCACGATATCCATACTGCGCTTCAGGAACTTGTTCATCGGATTGGCTAACGGACTCTCATACGTTGTATACACCTCAATGTCACTGATGTATTCTCTTTTCAGATTCAGTCCAATCGACTCTACTGACAGAGGTATATAATAGAATTTGGTAACCTGCTTGTCACACTGTCCGGATAATAGTCTGATAACATGACTATCTTTCCTCGACAGGCACACATACAGCTCGTCACCGAACTCCACATCTTTACCATTCTCTATATCCTTGATGAGTCCGCTGGCCGTACCCAACCACTCTATTCGTTCATCCTCTATTTTCTCGTCAGCATAATAGCCCAACATCCGATAGCCTGCTGTCGGGTTACTGATTAATTGTTCATAAACGCTTTGCAACTCTGGGTCATTGCCTAAAAAAGTAACTGTTCGTGTGTTACGCCCCAAGCGTCTCATACGCTTGATGACACTTCGCTCGATAAGCCTGGTTATCAGCAACAAAACGAAAAATGCCGTACCTATTTGAAATAGCAGCCATCCTGATGTTATCATATACAGCAGGTGTCTCATGAACACGTATGCTACCAATGCCTGCGTGATGGTCAGCATCGTGACGTTTCTCAGCACGTCTCCTGCCGACACTAATCGCTGATGGATGGTCGTATGAAAGTACACCTCACTGATGACGAGTGCGAAGTTGGATATCAGGAAAAACATCCTGCCTCGCTCCCAACCCATATTTGCCACTTTCTCATCCAGTACGCTGAACACATACAGTATCACGTTCAACAGCACAAAGTCACCCACTATGACACCCCACATAATCAGACTATTCGTTTGATTATTGCGGTTCTTAGCTCTATTCTCAAATGCCATATTCTTCGCCTTTACTTCTTTTCGGCTACAAAGTTATCACTATTTTTCGTAAATTCCAAAAAAAAAGGGAAAAATTCCTTTTTCCCTCTCACCACTCATGCGTCATTCTCCATCCAAAGTGCCAAAGGCGGAAGATGGGTTCCCACAGACATTCCGATGGGAAATAGCACACTAATCTGGCATCTCGTTTCAAACGGAGAATATTTCTCCCAATAGCAGAATCGCTACTCAGCCATCCTGCATCAGTCTTCAGCTCCCTCCCGAAGTTGCCCCCTTCCATAATCTCTGAGAGCAGGAACATCCCCCTCCTTTCATCTACAGGCACTATCAAATATTTATCCTCCATGCCCAATGCCTCCTTCAACACATACATCACAGCTCCCGCAATCTTCATCAATCCTAACTGGCGTAGCGTCATTTCTAATTTTTCATTCCCAGGTCTCATTTCTCCTTTCTCATTCCTCATTTGCAAAAGATAGAAGTAATCTATCATCTGTTTAAGTCCAATACCCTCATGAATCAAGTGGTTATAGATATGACTCAACTGAAACAACACATTGAATTCCCATGTCGGCACCGTGATTTTTCCTACGTTATTTGGCAAATCTGTGCTTTCTATGCTTTCTGTGTGACTATTAAACCACCGTTGTAATTTCCGGTTTACTACCAGATTATTAGCAAAGGACGGTCTGTAGTGTACCTCAACTTCAACGCCCTTGAACTCTCCATAGTCCACATGATGATACTGAACCTTTCCTTCGGGATTTTTACACCTTACATATTTAATGACCTCCTTAATTCTCAATTTTCCATTATCAATTGTCAATTGGGGCATCGCCCACAAGTCAATATCTCCCGGTGTCCTCAACAGTGGATTCGGGTACATCATCGCATTTCCCTGCCCTTTCAAGATACACGTCTCAAATCCGTCCTTTTGGAATGCAGCAACAACCTCCACACATCGTTTATACAATAATTTGTTCTGCTCTTCAATATCATGCGCATACCCCACCCACTCCATCAGGTCATCGAAAGGTATCTGCAGTTGCTTATGTCCTCTTTCAATACCTTGAAAGATAACCCCCACAATGGCCTGACTTTCTGCCCAAGCCATCATATCCATCCAGTCAATGCCCTTGGCACTCACTGGTAATGTAATATTGGGATTTAAGCAATAACGTAGGAACTCCAAATATACATTAGCCTTCATACATCACCTTTTAATATTTCTGTCCTGTCTGCGCTTTCTGCGGGACAATTAACCAGCAATGATCCAATCCTCTGGCGCGCGTGTGTCAACATTAAACTTCACGCCGACCTTGACGACCTTGCGACCGTCAGTTTCATAGGGTATGGCATATCCCTTGTCGTCAATCTGAGCCAAAGCGTCCTCAGCAGTGCCGTTCACCTTCAGCTCAAACACATAGATGGCATCCTCCATCCAGACCACCATGTCTGTACGACCTCCAGCACAACGGACCTGGGTGCGGACGTAGAAGTTGAGCATCGAGAAAATCAGAAACATCGTATACTCATAGAATCCTTCTGCTGTGGATACCTCAGCCAGTTTCTGCTTAAATCCCTCCACGTATGGTACACCAGCCATGAATGCCTGCATCTCACGCATCGCATGGTCGACATTGCTCTGTTTCAGGGCACGCCAGAATTTCAAGGCAAAGCCCGCCTTGACATCACCCGCCCTCAATCCTGTATAGGCTGGCAGCAGTCCCTCCACATAGCCGATGCGCACCTCCTGGTTCGGGATGGCGAGGGTGTACATCTCTGACTCGTGATCATAGCCTTTGATGGTCAGATAGCCGCTTTGGTATAGCAGCGGCAGTGCGTCCTTCATATTTTCTGTAGGCTGGTCGAAGTCGGACGTGAATGCCTCAAGATGGTCAAGCGATGTGATGTCTGTCCCGAAATGCTGTAGCTGACGGATAAGAAATGTCGGTGTGCCGCTTTCAAACCAGTAGTTGGCAACTTTCTTCTGCTGGAACGCCTTCAGAAGACTGAACGGGTTGTAAATCTCATCAGAATCCTCACTGAAATGATAACCATCATACTGTAGTTTCAGTTTCTGATGCATCGCCTCAAAGGAGAGCCCCGTCTTTTGCGACAACATATCAATATCCTCCCTCAGCACCGTTACCAATTCATCCTCCGTTATACCACAGATATTATTGAACACGGGATCTATCGTCACATTGGTAAGGTTGTTGATGGTAGAAAAAATACTCAACTGAGAAAACTTCGTAATTCCCGTGATGAAACAGAACTTGATTTTCGGTTCTTGTTTTTTCAGGCGCTGGTAGAACTCCTGCATCACCTCTCGCACTTCCTTCAGCGTCGTATCTTCATGCAGCACATCAAGCAAGGGCGCATCATACTCATCGATGATGACCACCACCTGCTTGCCTGTCTTTTCGTATGCACGGTCAATAGTGCCAGACAGGCGCATACCGGGTGTTTCCTCCTCAGGGTTACGCCCATAAACATCCTCATAGGGTCGAACCAAGAGTTCCAGTTCCTTTCTGATAGCTGCTGGCGGCATGTGTTTGGCACCACTCAAGTCCAGATGAAGTACTGGATACTGCTCCCAGTCCTTCTCGAGTTCCATAATCTTCAGACCCTCGAACAGCGCCTTGTCACCCTGGAAATAGGACTCCAACGTCGATGTCAGCAACGACTTACCGAACCGGCGGGGACGGCTCATGAAAATGAACTTGGCATAATGAGCCAACTGCCATACCAACTCCGTTTTATCTACATATACATATCCCTCTCGAATAATCTCCGAGAAAGTCTGTATTCCTATCGGGTATCTTCTCATTGTCATAGTCAACATCAATTACAACATTCGATGACAAAGGTAGTGCAAATCGAGCGAAAAACAAAATAAAAACCCACTTTTCCAACTATTGTCACACAAATTTCGATGCCACACTTCAATCGACCTTTAAACATTTCTGCGCTTTCTGCGGGACATAAAAGCCCTGAGTCATCTGTACGACCGTCCTTGCAAACTGCTTCTCCCCACATTCTTCCTTCAAATACTTATGGAAAGCCATAGCTTTTTCCCTCCGCTCATCATCATGCGCCAGATAGTAGCGAATGGCATTACACCAACCGTCGATATTCTTCCCAAACCGTTGACCCTGTTCAAAGTATTCATTCGTAGTGGGTGTGTCACTGGTCAGTATCAGCTTGTCGTTGGCGGCAGCCTCAAACATCACGATTAGTCCTTGCGGTGCCTCACAGTTTAATGGCATACACACCACTTTCGACTGACATAAACATCTCATAAATTGCTGATAAGGAATATTCACCAGCACTTTCACGTTCTTCGGGTAGTCCTTTTCCTCCTTAAATCCTTTCATCTTTAGTTCCTTCACTCCAACCTCCGTCATCACAAGATAGAACTTCACCTCCGGCATAGCCTTTACGATTTCCATCATCAGTGGCCAATCCCTGCCGTAGCATCCTCCACAGAACACGATGTTCTGCTCACTCTCCTTCAGTTCCGGACGTTCATAATAATCATGATACACATCGTGTAGCAGTGTATAGTCCACATCGATGTCCAATTTCCCGTTCAGCCATTCACCGTATGCCTTTGATGTCACACTTGCCGTGAAGTTCCTGCTTGTTAGTGCCTTCTTATATAGCATCGACACCAGCCTATTCTTCAGTGTCGGCTTTTGTTTCAGCAACAAGTTAATGCACACGATGTTCCGTTTCATCCATAGAAGCCTTGCCATCCACCAGCACATCACCGCCTGAGCATCATACCAGCATATAATGGTATCATCACCCTTCGACAGTTTCAGTACCTTGACCACACCACTCAGATACCTCAGTACCCTCTGCGAGTAGTCACGTGAGAACACAACCCAGCATTCCTCACCTAACTCCCGCTTCAAGTACTGATAGTCCCAATGTGACCACTGAAATAGTAAGTATGTCATACCATACAATTTCATCTCCCCTGTAACAACCTTTGCCACTGAAGGCAACCATCTGTTCAAAAGAAAAACAAAGGAACGCTAATGCTTGCCAACACACTGATTCTTCTATTCTACACTCCCCACACTACTATACATCATCCCATCCCTCAACGAGGGTACGCGATAAACACCTCCACGCTCCAACGGGTCTGCGGTCTGATCGATCAACTTTTTGAACTGCTCAATGTTTTCTATGCCAAACAGCACCTTGGCTTCTTCAAAATACTTTTTTGAAACAAGATTTGGAAGAATATATCTCTCGCGGTTATACACACTCAGTTCAGGATACCAATAGGGATCCAACATCTCACTGGAAGGATTCCAAAGTGACATATAGTATAGCAGTATATCCGCTTTCACCAGCTTCCCAAAAGAGGCTCCGCCAGCATATTTGTAAATATTGTCTGCCGTTACACTGATGCGTTTAGGTGAACTCGTATTCAGAAAATCATTCAGAGTGTAGTTATACTCACGGAATCGCATGAAATTCACCTCTCGTACCATCCCAAAAGATTTGTAAAACACCAGATATTTAGTGTGCAGAACGCTCTCCAGTGCTTCGAAACAGCGGTTTTCTATCAGCGTTGCAGTCAACGATATGAAAAGGAACTGATTGAAGAAACGGTAGTGGTCATTACGCAGCACGTCAGCTCCTGTGCCCGTATATAGGGTTACGCCCTGCTCCTCATAGAAGTTGAGCAACTTCTCAAAGAAGCTAGGCAAGTACTTCGTCAAAAACGGGTGCTTGCTTGCAGCAAACATCTCCACTACGGAAAGGATTTCATTCCGTTTGGGCACCAAAAGTTCAATTTCCTCCACGATCTTCTGATGCAACTGGTCTATTGAACTGATACCCTGAAGGCTAATGTCAAATTCTCCCAACTGCTCAATAAAGGCCTTGAGATAATTACTAAACACCAGCTCAAGGTTTTGACTGTCCTGTAGTACTGCTTTCTGTACTGCCTCTGCTGTCCAAATACTCTTATCCATCAGTTCAGGTGTTTTAAAAGGAATTCTTTAATCGGTCGCAGCGAGTCCGCATCAAGATTCCAAATGTTTGTGTCGGACCAACGCCACATACCGCTGCCAAACTTATTCTTTTTAGTGTTCGAGATAGGCAGTGAGTTAAAATATGTATGGAGTTTACCTTTGCGGTTAGGCGTAGTATAGAAAGGCTCACCCTTTTCGTTTTTCCGTTGTGAGATACAGTGTTCGTATTTGCTGAAGCAGTCGAAGAACTCGGGGTACAAATCCTTGCGAGCTATGCTCTCCATCAGCACTTCCACATCGCCATCATTTCCATTGTCTGGCCACAAGAATAGTTCAAAACTTAATCCGAGTGCCTTTCCCTTTTCTAACAGTTCTTTTTGACGCTTTCCAAAGCCTCCGTTATTTAACGTTGTGTCTGCATCAAACACCACCAGATTCTTTCCACCACTGTCGCTGTTAGCCCGCATAATTTCTACATTCACACCATTTGCAGCATCCAGCAAACTAGTATAACCGTTGGTATGTACGAACACATACTTCTCGTCAGGAATGCCAATGTGATTAAGAATGGCACGCAGGAACTCGCTCTCTGGTACCTTCTTGTTCTTGCCTTCGATATATATCTTAACCATAACCAACCACCTATCTTATTTCCGTTTCCTGCTCTATGGCATAGCCAAGTTGGTCAATACTGAAACGATAGCTCTTCAACTCATCGTCAGCAATTCGCTGCAACTTGAATCCAGTGGCTACTTCGTTACCTACTTCCTTTTCCAATTCGATGGAGGCCTGATGGAATCCCTTTATGGAATCTTCGTCGTGAGTGGTGGCAAAAATCTGTACATCATTTCTTACAGCTGCCCGTATGACAATCTTCCACATATCCTTCATAACAGAATAATGGAAGCCATTACTCAATTCGTCAATCAGTACCACTCCACCGCGACAGGCATAGATACTAGTTAGGAACGATACTATCTTGCGGATACCATCACCCATCAGGTTGATCGGAATGCGTTGTGGCAGTCCAGCATCTACATACATCACGTGATCCAGGAAAACCGGCTTTTGAGCTACCGGTTCCAATATGCGGAGAGCCTCAGTAAGAAATTCCTCGTCTTTATTGAGAATTATATTCTGAAGACCTTCAACAGAGGCGTTAGAGTCATAACGAGGACTCAGATAGACACACTTCAACTGCTCAGTATACTTCTCATCCACTTGCACCTTCTGCTCTACCTGATTGGACTTGCCAAGGTCATACATCACCTCGGAAGAATATTCCCCATCACGATTGCTGTATCTCATCCGCAAACCATAATGCTTAGGCATTTCGGTAGAAGTATTGCCCACATCCACAGGCGCCGTCTCTTGGATACAGGTTATTGCCAAATGGCGTTCCAAACTTCCGCTGGTTGCAATCTGTATCTTGCTGGCAGCATCCATCTGATAGAAGAAATAGCGTATGTCCGTTTCTGTCAGACGGGTATAGGTACGCATAGCGTTAATAGAGGCCGGAAGCAAAGGGTTCGACTGTCCACAGGACAGGAACAAGGCCTCCAATAACGAAGACTTGCCACAGTTGTTCTTTCCGAAGAAAAGATTCACCTGTGTCAACCCATCGATTATACACCGATGAATGCCTCTGAAATTATTTATTTTAATACTAGCAATCATGTATATAGCAGTTTATCTTGCAAAATTAACTTATTTCACCCAAACTCTTCACTTTCGATCGTAATTGTTAAGAATTCTTAACTCTCAACTATATGTTTTCTGTGATTTCCGTGTGAACCCATTCTCAAATTCTCCAATTCTTGATATTTGAGCTTTTAGAGTTTTTCGATGTTCATTTCATCCTGGAAAAACCGCTGCCCCTGTTCAATCAAGTATTGATAGTCCCAATGTGACCATTGAAATAGTAAGTATGTCATCCGAACGGATTTTTATATGCTCCAACCAATTGCTTTCCAAAGTACCAGAAAAACTTCATGTCATTCACCCAGTAACGCTTAAACAGCCTCCTCGGCTCCTGACAGAACCGCCAGAACCACTCCATTCCTAAGCGCTGAATCCATACCGGACACCGCCTCACTGTTCCGGCTTCAAAATCCACAGTCGCCCCCAGGGCCATAAACAGCCGCACAGACTTTCCCTTTTCTGAACTATCTATGTGTCTTGTATTATTTTCTTTATCATTTTCGTATAATTTTGAGGACGAAGGACGCCCCTTCATTTCTGTGATTTCTGTGATTTCCGTGATTTCTGTGTGACCTTCTTCCAGCATCCTCCGATACTTCGCAATCCATATTTCCTGTTTCGGTGACGTGGCACACACCACGAGTACCGTAGCTCCGCTCTCCTTCACCATCCTCACCAGTTCCAGACTCTCCTGTTCATCCTCTACAAAATGAAACGATGGTGAGTACGCCCCCACCACCATTCGTCTGCCCATTCTCCTATTGATGTTCTCCATCGCCCTTTGGGGCACACCCACCTTTCCTCCGAGGATGAATATTTTGCATCCTTCGTCCTCCCGATGATAGTCACAGAACTCTCGGAAGAATGTCGCCCCTGGTATCGACTCCACGATGCCATGCTTCAGCAGTCTGCTCAGTCGGTGCAGTATTACGCTGTCGCACACCACCCAGTCCGCCTGCCGATATGCCTCCCAGAACACCCTATCCTTCTGGAGCCTCACCATGTGGTCCACATTAGGCGTATACAAGACCCCACTCTCCAATCTTTCCAGCAAATCCTGCTTCCTAATAGAAAGGATATCAATATTCAGCATTCGTGCCTGCTCCATAGATTCCTCTATCCTTTTCACCTCTCAAGCACTTTCCCTAAACAGGGAGGGTCAGGGAGGTTTTTCCCCATCATCCGAAAAATCTTTCCCGGACAAAGTAGATGGGGAACGCTATTCCCGCAATGACATAGCGCATCCTTGTGTGCGGTTCTTTCCACAGCCGATAAACGAACCGCAGATTCTCTCTGTCCATCCATGCTGGGTAATAAACTAAGCCAAACTTTGATATCTGGCTAATAAAACCACCACATGTAAAACCCATACCGCAGAAACCGGCCTTTTTTACCTTTATCAAAAACTGTTCTTGCATAATGCTTTTCATGCCCACTATTACGAAGTCAGGATTCAGTTCTGCAATATGTCTGGCCTCCTTGTCTTTCTCCTCCTCATTAACGAAATAGCCATTCCTATATCCAACAATATCAATACCTTTGTACTGTTCGCTTATGATAGCCACGGCATGCTCAACCTCTTCTTCCTTCGATCCCACAATATACACTGTTTTCCCCCTTTCCGCAGCATAACTCAGTATCTTTGGAGCCAAAGACGTCATATCAAAGCTATATCGAGTAATTTTCACACCATAGCATAGCTTAATGGCAGCCACAAGGAGCGATCCATCAGCAAACAGACCGTCCATCTGGCAGAACATTTCTTTATTCTTCAGGGCATTCAAATACGACACAGGATTCAGAAAGGAGTAAATTCTTCCCCGTTCCGATTGGCCATGATTCCAAAAATCCTCTTTTTCGCGAATCCGAGAATCCGTCTGTATAATTAACCCTACTAATTCAGAATTCATGTTGATAAACTTTCTTATACTGGGTATATTGGTGTATCCTTAAGCCACCAACCTCAGAATTAATGAGAAACAGAACTTTCTTTTTGAGTGAAGTCATATTTTGCGCAATGTTGTTCACATTCTGCCACTATCCATTTAATCAGTCCTTCCAGATCTTCTTTCTGCTTACTATGAATATATTGATATCTTTCCACAGATTTTTTTGAAAGCGTATGATAACACTCCGTGTCTGTGACCATCAGAAGTCTGTTCTTGATTTCCTTATAGTCCAAAGGATTAAAATAAAGCACAGCATCACCACATACCTCCGGAATACTGGTTATCGCCGATGCGAGTACTGGTTTCCCATACCCCATGGCATCTAAAGGGGGATAGCCGAACCCCTCATTGAGCGAGGGATAGACAAAAGCATAACTGCCTGCGTGGAGGCTTCTCAAGACATCATCTTCCACATAGCCCTTACATTCAAACTTTTGGGGATTTTTAAACTTATACTTAAAAAAACTCAAATCATCCACACCTGTAACAACAGCATAATAATCTTTAAATCTCTCTTGCTCGGAGAACAGCTCGTCCAAAGCCATCAGTGCCCTCAGATTATTCTTTTCCCAGCGGTTGCCACTGACAAGAAGGAAGTATTTTCCGTGACCTTGATAAGGCACGACCATATTTATATCCACATTGGGACATGGACTGTAAAACACTTTTACAGAGTCCTCCTTCAAAAAAGGAAATGTTGACAATATGGAATACTTTGAATGATTACTGACGGTGACAAATTTGAAGTTTTCACGATTTATGAGTTTTAACGCCCTTTTTACTTGGCGCTTCCTCCAATATCGAGGAAACATGATACGTGGGAAAAAAGTGACAAACAAGCGAATGTCATTATGGTAATGGAGTTGCATCCAATCGTTAGGCATTTCGATGCGCCTTAGGCCATGTATGGTCTTTATGGACTTTATGGACTCCGTCTTATCGGATGATAAATTGCTAATAGGACAATATAGTAAAGGCAAGTGGTTACGTTCCACAATTACATCAATTTTCTCAACAGCCAAATCATATAGTGTCATGTCGTTCTCTTTACATAGTTTCATGATTTCAGGGTTGATCCATCGATTGGAATCATACACTGCATCAAAGCGGTATCCCTTCTCAACCATTGACGTAAAGACAATCTCACCATATATTCCTCCCCCGTGACGCTTTACCTGACTGTAAGATTGAGTAGATGATAGATCAAAGAGAAGATTAATCTTCTTGACTGGGCGAGGATCAGTAAGGTCCGAGCCTTTAATGAAGTCTTTCATAAAGAAACGAATAGGTTATTTTACTTTACTAAATCAATCGCACAGAATGGAATAACATTTATACAATGAAGGACAAAGAATAAATAGGGATGGAGTATATTTAAAAAGTTGCCACTGAATTTTCTGGATGTTAGAGAATCTTCTGGGGACATCATGGCTTGTTTGAAGAAGATTATATAAGAAGCAATAATCTGAATCTGAAAAATCTTTGTTTTTCCTCAACAAATACCATAGTGCAAAAACCTTTATGCGATAATCCAACATTTCAGAATCATATCCCCAAGCAATGAGGTCACGATATCTTTGTACATTTTGTCTTGCCCTGTCATTCAAGACTTTTAAATTCTTAATCGTTGTTATGCTACGAGGACGCTCACAATAATAATACAAAGCTTTGTCAAGGTAATATGTGTTATAAGATCTAAAAACAAGCCTATAAGTTGTACCTGTGTCTTCATAAAGAAGACCTTCCGGAAAATTTATACCTTCAAACAATTCTCTCTTATACAGTTTGTTCCATACAGCATTTCCAACATCCTCCAACATGATGGCTAATGACTCCTCACGACTTTTATTACCCTCACAAAAAGATTTGAATACTTTTGTTTGGTGTTTTCCGTTAAATCTATTATTCTTAATCCTGATAAAATTAAACATTACCAAGTCCGACTGAGTTGTTTCAGCACATTCATATGCTTCTTGGCAAAAATCATTATGAACCCAATCGTCACTATCCACAAACATCAAATATTTACCAGATGCCTCCTTAATACCGCGATTCCTTGCAACGGAAAGCCCCCCATTTTCTGATAAATGAAACACCTTGAATCGTTGATCACGCATAGCATAAGCCTCACAGATTTCACCACATCTATCTGGAGACGCATCATCTATCAATAATATTTCAATATCTGTCAGACTCTGCCTATTAAGGCTATCTAAACAACATTTAAGATAAGGTTCTACCCGATAAACAGGTACGATTACACTAACTTTGGGTCTCATATATCTCAATAAAGGGGGGATTATCAAATTATCTCCTTTGCAAAATCAACAGCCACTATTTTCTTTTTTCGACATGACTTCTTCCAATATGTCGAGAATAGATTGAACTTGCTTCTGTGGAGAATAATGATAACGAAAGAAAGAAGACAATTCTTCTAATTGCTTTTCAGAAGGCATAGAAGCAAGTAGCTGTTCCACCTTATTTATTAATGCATTCTCGTCAGTAGCAGGTTCATAATAATTCAACATCATCCTGGTCGTGTCGGGCAATGCCTCGCAAGTAGAAGAAATAACCGGACACCCATATATTGCAGCCTCTATCGGCGTGTAGCCGAAACCTTCATGCAAGCTGGTAGTAACAAACAGTTCAGCATGCTCATAAAGGTATCTCAAGTTAGCATCAGAAATAGACTGTAATTTAATGATGTCTTCAGCAAATCCATGTTCCTTGGCATACGGTAACAGGGTTTGTTTCCAACCATCTGTATCCTTTCCTACCAATACTAACTTTAACTGATGATTTTTCCTTATCTCTTTATATGCCTTTATCAAAGTAATTGGATTTTTCTCATCACGTAAGGTGTTCACATACAAAACAAATCGGATATTGTCTGGAAAGTCATCAGGTTTTATAGATTTAGAACAAACCTGTATACCATTATATACAACTTTCACTTTATCATCTGAAGTTCCATAATATTTGATGATATCATTTTTCGTATATGCTGATATTGCAATAATTCTATCCGACAACCTAATCAATTTATCATAGAAATTGTAACACCAGTCATGGTCCGTATCATCCTTTTTAAGACCTTTTAAGTCGTGGATAACAGATACTCTGCCACATCCAGCTTTTGTAAAGAGGCATTCTTTACGGTATTCATCAAAAGTCATTAACACGCCATAATTGATATTGTGTAGAATCTTCCTATATACATATCGCCAATAATAGCCTCTTATTTTGGGTATTTTATTGAGAAAAGACTCATTTGATATCTCCAACAAGACAAATTCCGGGAATTCCCTCTTAAAATATTCTGACATGTCCTGACGTATCAGCAACGCACACTTACCTACGACATCATCGGGAAGAGATTTCAAGAAGCGGATTGCATACAGAGGAATGCTCATAAAGAGCTTATCCCTGTCAATGCAGGAAATATCGAACAAATATCTGTAGTATTGTTCAAACCTATCCGCTTCCATTTCGTTAACTATGATGACTTTTACCTTATATGGTTTTCCACCCTGAACGATGGATTGGTGTAAATATTATTGCCCAACACGCCGACCTCTTTTGTAGTTAATTGATGTTGGAACAATACCAATGGCAAATAGAGCTGGTCACGCTTGCCAAACTTCATGAACAATTGCCACCAGTTTTCCATGACAGACTTGCAAACAGAATTATGGTGTTCTCTTGCTATAACACTGCATTGCAACAGACCATAGTAATGTGGAAAGCCTTCTGATTCTACATATCTACGGTATGTTTCCGCTTCCTCTGCTGTTATTTTTTCTGTCTTCACCAGCGCCTTTAACTCGTCATACAGACATGATCTTCCATTATGCAGATGAATGCCAATACCCGTATTCCCCAAGACATTGATGTATTCTGTTAAATCCGTTATTATACGGATATTGCCATCTACATAAATTGAGTAACGATAGTTGGTCAACACCTCATGTGGATGCATCTTGAGATATCTGTTCTTCTGGGCATTACTCATACCCTCAAGTTTATCAGGCACATCAACTTTTTTCCATAGGCTACTTAAAGGTAAAGTCTGATCTGTAAAAATATAGTAATCACAATTATCAGGTTGGATATATGGCTCTGGAACAACATCATAAGAGCCAAAAACTGCTGTATATATTGCTATGCGTTCTGTGGAAAAATAGTTTGACTTATAAGGATTAAATACTATTTGTTTGTCAGAAGTTATACCACGATCCACTTTACCACGTCGCCATATTTTGAGGTGTTGTATCAATCTATGGATTTTAAGCTGACACAAGTCATCGATAATTTCTACAGCCACGAGTCCCAATTTATACTGTCGGCTCTTCCTGAGCACTAACCAGTCGCTATTCACCTTTTTCAGCTGTTCCATCAGCTGATAATAGATATTCGCACTTTGTTCGTTTGTATAATACATTAGAGATTTATAGCTTGCGTAAAAGTATCTTAACTCTTACAACAATATTCAAACTTGTTTTCTTAAAATTAAAATCCTTAGAAAACAGAAGTCTCATCCAGCTTTTCAGTGACTTGTCATATTCGTACAATCGAATGGAAAAATCCTTATACTCTTGGGTCATATTTTCGCCATAGCATATAAGTAAACTTTGCATCTGTTTTTTTATCTTTAGTTCTGTAATATAGCGACATGCTTGTTTCATGTTTCCTTTTAGTCCTCCTTGGAGTCCTTCAACATTATTTCCATGCTGCCTATAATTAATATATGCCTCTGAATCAACATAATAATTCCCTCCACATGCCAAACAGACTTTAAAAGCCCAACTATCATGCATCAGTATAAAGTCTGGTGATGCCATATTTAACAAATCTCTCAATTTGCTATTAAAGACTGAAGTACATCCTGCTATATTACTGATTAAAAAGTTTGTACGAGCACTTCGACTGGTTTCAACCGTATGCACAGATAGAAGATTTAGATTCTCATCAACCAGCTTCTGACTACCATAATAAATTGCTGGCTTCTGGTCGTTCAATTTCATCAAATGTGAAACAGCAACGCTTAGCTTATTTTCATCCCAGACGTCATCCTGGTCACAAAAAGCATAATAGTCTGTATCTGGGGCCTTTTTCAGTAAATCCAAATAGCCTTTCTGAACTCCCAAATGATCACCAGTATACCATTCGAGTAGACCTTTATTCTTTAATTCTTCTAAAATGACCTGTGTACTGTCTGTTGAACCATCATCTCTTACAAGAAGGTAAATTTCTACATTTTTCTGACGAAGTATACTGTCAATTTGTTCTCTCAAATACTTTTCCCCATTGTAGGTTGCCATTACAACAGTAACGGAGGATTTGTATTTATCTATATTCATTCTTGTTATCCTATTTCTTGTTTGGAAGTTCTATCATACCACCCTATTTCCCATCCCATTCAGTTGGCTCAAAAGGCACAAATCCTCTCATCTCTTATACCAGCCCTCATCCTTCTCTTCCCTACAAGGGTGTCATCGGGTGTTCATCATTCCTCATCTTACGTACAATTCAGAGTTTGTAAAGCCATTATATCGCGTCCATAATAAGATAACTGCGTTTTTCTTGTTTGTCAATAGTCTGTTGTGGATAATCGGTTTCTTTATTTCACAACCTATTGCAACCTTCGCTTGATTTAAAAGGATTCTTATACGTTCCCATTAGTTGTTTCAGGAAGTACCAAAAGAATATGGGATCATCCACAAAGTACCGTTTATACATTCGCTTTGGTTCCTGTAGGAAACGGTAGAACCACTCCAAATACAGTGTCTGCCATATCTTTGGTGCTCGTTTGATGTTCCCCGCCTCAAAGTCAATAGTGGCTCCTAATGCCATCCATATATCTACACCCGGCATCATTGCCTTATGTTTGTCTATCCATTTCTCCTGCTTCGGACAACCCACTCCTACC
>JAEEGL010541668.1_pt1 | contig 15609 bp, 27 predicted proteins | sample 9134231 | NCBI WGS metagenome assembly JAEEGL01 (sample SAMN16246548, study PRJNA631951) | gut metagenome | biome: gut microbiome; feature: rumen; material: fiber-attached | host: Bos | place: Iran: Karaj | collected 2018-10
AATGCGCATAAAAGAGGGCGCTTGATTTATACGGTGCCAGAGGCTGAGGCTGTTTCTAAAAAAACGGGAAATAAATTTAGAATCAGATATAAATAAGACGGATTGAACAAAAAGAGGCGCTTGATGCGCCTCTTTTTATTTTGAAATAAATTTTTCTTTTGAGGGATAGAAGAATCGGAGAGCGAATCGGGAGTAAGGCAAAGTCAATAAAATTTTTTTTATTTTTTGTTCATTTTTTGCTTGCAATGAGTCTTTTCTTATGTTATAAGCCCCCCACAACGTTTGTTTAGGACCTTTAACAAGTCCTAGTGATGTTAAATATAAAATATAGACAAGCCAATCATATGAACGGTTTGTTTGAGTTCAACAATTTAGATGGCAGGGCGCCGTTAAGGAGAGCTTGTGCCGTTTAGTTATAGGGAAAAGTAAAATATGGAAACCCAAAATATAAGAATTCGCCTCAAGGCTTTTGATCATCGTTTGCTTGATCTTTCAACAACAGAGATTGTGCACACAGCCAAAAGAACAGGGGCAAGCGTCAGAGGGCCGATCCCTTTGCCGACCAGAATCGAAAAGTTTACGGTTAACCGTTCTCCGCACGTTGATAAAAAATCTCGTGAGCAGTTCGAAATCCGTACTCACAAGAGACTTCTGGATATTGTAGATCCTACACCGCAGACAGTTGATGCGTTAATGAAATTAGACTTAGCTGCCGGCGTTAATGTAGAAATTAAGTTGTAATGTTAATTTTAATGTTGGCGAATCGGTCAACCGTTCGTCAACCAATTAGAAAAGGAAAAAATAATAATGCGTACAGGTCTGATCGCAAAAAAATTGGGAATGTCCCGCATTTTTGAAGCAGATGGCACACATGTTCCGGTTACGGTTTTGAGTGTAGATGCTTTGAAAGTTGTTGCAGTTAAGACGGCAGAGAAGGACGGTTATAACGCCGTTCAGCTCGGTACGGGTGCTGTTAAAGCCAAAAACGTAACAAAGCCGCTTAAGGGATATTTTGCCAAAGCTAATGTAGAACCGAAGAAAAAACTCGGCGAATTCAGAGTAACTGATGATTGCCTTCTTTCTGTCGGTCAGGAATTATCCGCTAATCACTTTGTCGCAGGACAATATGTTGATGTTTGCGGAACTTCTATCGGTAAGGGTTTTGCCGGTGTTATGAAACGCCACAACTTTGCCGGTTTGGAAGCTTCGCACGGTGTTTCTATTTCACACCGCTCACATGGTTCTACGGGTCAAAGACAAGATCCGGGTAAGGTATTTAAAGGCAAGAAAATGGCCGGACATATGGGTGCTGAAAGGGTTACCGTTCAAAACCTTAAAGTTGCCGCCATTGATGCTGACAAAGGTTTGATTATGGTTAAAGGTGCCGTTCCGGGCTCTGAAAATTCATGGGTTCGTATTACGGATGCCGTTAAGAAATCTGCCAATGTTAAGTTGCCGATGCCTGCCGGATTAAAAGAAACAAAAGAACCTGTTGCAGCTAAAGCAGAAGTTGCTGCTGAGAATGCTTAAGTATAAGGATTAAATGATATGAAACAGGATATCTTAAATTTAGAAAATAAAAATGTCGGCACAATTGAACTTGATGATGCCATTTTCGGTGTTGAAGTTCGTCCTGACATTTTACACCGTGTTGTTTTGTGGCAGCTCGCAAAAAGACAACAAGGCACGCACCTCACAAAAGGTCGCAGCGATGTTGCTTTAACGCCTGCAAAGCCGTTCAAACAAAAAGGCAGCGGTAACGCTCGTCAGGGTTCAAGAAAAGGAACTCAATTCAGAAAAGGCGGTGTTGTTTTTGGTCCGGTTGTTCGCTCTTATGCGCACGATTTGACCAAGAAATTCAGAAAGCTTGGTTTGAAAGTTGCTCTTTCTGCCAAAGCCAAAGAAGGAAACCTTATTGTTATTGATGAGGCAAAATTGGCAGATCCGAAAACAAAAGATTTGAAAAACAAATTGAATGTTTTGGGTTTGAATAATTGCCTGATTATTGACGGTAAGGAAGTTGATGTAAACTTCGCATTGGCAAGCCGCAATATTATCGGCGTTGATATTTTGCCGACAATCGGTGCCAATGTTTATGACATCTTAAGAAAAGACAAACTCGTATTAACTAAAGAAGCAGTTGACTGCTTGAAAGAGAGATTGACATGGTAAAGAAAGCTAAAGAAGCACAAAAAGTGTCAACTTCAATGTATGATACGCTTGTTCGTCCGGTAATTACCGAAAAATCTATGATGGTTTCGGAGAAAGGTAAGGTAACTTTTATGGTTCCTTTGGAAGCTTCGAAAGAAGATGTTAAAGCTGCTGTTGAAGCTATTTTTAACGTTAAAGTAGAGAAGGTAAATACCATTCGTCAGTTCGGCAAAACAAAGTTTTTCAGAGGTCGCAAAGGCGAACGTTCTGACTATAAAAAAGCTTTGGTTACGCTTGCCGATGGTCAAAATATTGATGTTACAACAGGAATTTAATTATGACTTTGAAAACATTTAAGCCCACCTCTCCAGGTCTTCGTCAACTCATTATCGTTGACAGAAGCGAACTCTATAAGGGAGAACCTGAGAAAACTTTAACCGTTGGTTTGAGAAAAACCGGCGGACGTGATAATTTCGGGCATGTCACAAGTCGGAGAATCGGCGGCGGACACAAACGCAAGCTGAGAATTATCGACTTCAAACGTAATAAATTTGATTGTGAAGCCACAGTCGAGAGATTGGAATATGATCCTAACCGCACATCTTTCATTGCTTTAATTAAGTATGAAGATGGCGAAAAGGCTTATATTTTGGCTCCGCAAAGGTTAAAAGCCGGTGATAAAATCGTGTCTTCTCAAAAGGCAGATGTTAAACCGGGTAATGCTATGCCTTTGAAGAGTATGCCGGTTGGTACGATCGTTCACAACGTTGAGCTTAAAGCAGGCAAGGGCGGACAGCTTGTTCGTTCGGCCGGTTGCTATGCTCAGGTTGTCGGTAAAGATGCCGGCTATGCGCAACTTAAATTAAGTTCCGGCGAACTCAGAATCGTTCGTGAGGAATGCTTAGCAACAGTTGGTGCTGTTTCTAATCCGGACAATCAAAACAAATCACTCGGTAAGGCCGGCCGTTCGCGCTGGATGGGTATTCGCCCCGTTACCCGTGGTGTTGCAATGAACCCGGTTGACCACCCGCATGGTGGTGGTGAAGGCAGAACCTCCGGCGGCCGTCATCCGGTTACGCCTTGGGGTAAACCGACTAAGGGTGCTAAGACTCGTTCTAACAAGAAGACAGATCGCTTTATTATGAGATCTCGTCATGATAACAAGAAATAAGGAGAAAGCTAAATGACACGTTCCGTATGGAAAGGACCTTTTGTAGACGGCTATCTTCTTAAGAAGGCTGACGCAGCCAGAACTTCGGGTCGTAATGAAGTGATTAAGATTTGGTCGCGCCGTTCAACAATGTTGCCGCAATTTGTCGGTTTGACATTTGGTGTGCACAATGGTCATAAATTTATCCCCGTACTTGTTACGGAAGAAATGGTTGGCCACAAGTTTGGTGAATTTGCGCCGACAAGAACATTCTTCGGTCACGCCGCAGATAAAACAGCAAAGAAAGGTAAGTAATCATGGCAAATACGAATAATAAAAAAGAAGCCGCAAAGAGCTGTATGGCAACTTGCCGCTCAATCAGAACAAGCCCGAGAAAACTTAACCTTGTTGCTCAAACCATTCGCGGTTTAAGCGCAGAAAAGGCTGTTGCAGAGTTAACCTTCTCAAAAAGAAGAGTAGCCAAAGTTGCATTACAGTTGCTTAAGTCGGCAATTGCAAATGCTGAAAATAACCATAACCTTAATATCGATAAGCTTTTTGTTCAAGAAGCTTATGTCGGTAAAGGGTTAGTCATGAAACGTATGCACGCACGCGGCAGAGGCAGAGGCGCTCGTATTTTGAAGCCCTTCTCGTCAATGACCGTTGTCGTCACAGAGCGTGGGGAGTAGTCAAATGGGACAGAAAGTAAATCCTACAAGTCTTCGTTTAGGTGTTAACCGCACTTGGGACTCACGTTGGTATGCTGATGATAAGTTTACCGATTATCTCCACGAAGATTTAAAAATTAAAGAGTTCTTGAAAGAGAAATTGGCTCAGGCCGGTATCAGCAAGATTGTTATTGAACGTCCTGCCAAGAAAGCAAGAGTTACAATTCATTCTGCAAGACCGGGTGTTGTTATCGGTAAGAAAGGTCAGGATATTGAAGCTTTGAGAAAAGAAATTCAAAAACTGACGTCTTCCGAAGTACAACTCAACATTTTAGAAGTCAGAAAACCTGAGTTAGATGCACAACTCGTTGCTGATTCTGTTGCACAACAGCTTGAACGCCGTGTTGCTTTCAGAAGAGCTATGAAGCGTGTTATGCAATCTGCTTTGCGCTTAGGTGCAGAAGGTATTAAGGTTAGCTGCAGCGGTCGTTTGGGCGGTGCCGAAATTGCTCGTACCGAACATTATCGTGAAGGAAGAGTTCCTTTGCACACACTGCGTGCTGACATTGACTATGCAACCTCAACTGCTCATACAACTTATGGCGCCTGCGGCATTAAAGTCTGGATTTATAAGGGTGAAATTATGGCCCACGATCCGATGGCTCAGGACAAGAAGCTCAATGAACAAAAGTAATAGTGAGGTTAAATTAAAATGTTAAGTCCAAAACGTATAAAGTTCCGCAAGCAGCATAAAGGTCGTATTCACGGCCTGGCCAAGGGCGGATATGCTTTGAATTTGGGTGATTATGGTTTGAAGGCTTTAACACCGGAGCGCATTACGGCTCGCCAAATTGAGGCGGCTCGTCGTGCAATCACGCGTGAAATGAAAAGAGCCGGACAATTATGGATCCGAATTTTCCCAGATGTTCCTGTATCGGATAAGCCCGCTGAGGTTCGTATGGGTAAAGGTAAAGGTGCTGTTGAATTTTGGGTAGCAAGAGTTAAACCGGGCCGCATTATGTTCGAAGCGAAAGGTATTGATGAAGAGACCGCTCGCAGAGCATTTGAGCTTGGTGCAGCAAAGTTGCCTGTTAAAAGCAAATTTGTTAAACGCTTGAATTGCCAAAAAGGAGAAGCATAATGGTTAAAACTAAAGATTTACGTGCTATGACCATTGATGAATTAGAAGCCAAATTGGTTGAAGATAAAAAAGAACAATTCAATTTGCGCATTCAACAATCGACCGGTCAATTGACGAACACGGCGCAAGTTCGCAAGGTTCGCAAGGAAATAGCTCAAATCAACACGCTCATTTCTGAGCGCAAGAAGAATAGTTAGGAGAAAAAAACATGCCTAAAAGAATTCTTCAAGGTGTTGTTGTTTCAGACAAACAGGATAAAACTGTCGTGGTCAGAGTAGAGCGTCAGGTTATGCATCCTGTTTACAAAAAGTTCGTGAAGAAGAGCAAAAAATATGCCGCTCACGATGAAAATAATAAGTTCAAGGTTGGTGATATCGTTTCGATTATCGAATCGAAACCTTATTCGAAAACCAAAGCTTGGACCGTTGTTGATAACGCCTAAGAGAAAAGGAATATTAATATGATACAAATGCAAACCAACCTTGATGTAGCCGATAATTCCGGCGCACGTCAGGTGCAGTGCATAAAAGTTCTTGGCGGGTCCAAGAGAATGCATGCAACAGTGGGTGATGTTATTGTTGTTTCTGTTAAAGACGCATTGCCGAAAGGCCGTGTGAAAAAAGGTGATGTCTGCAAAGCTGTGATTGTCAGAACAGCAAGCGATATCCGCAGAAAAGACGGTAGTGTTATCCGTTTTGACAGCAATGCCGCAGTTTTGATTAACAAAGACGGTGAGCCGGTCGGCACACGTATCTTTGGCCCTGTAACAAGGGAATTGCGTGCAAAGAAATTTATGAAAATCATTTCATTAGCACCGGAGGTATTGTAATGCCGAAAATGAAAATTAAAAAAGGTGATCAGGTTATCATCATTTCTGGCGATGACAAAGGTAAAACAGGCGAAGTTTTAAAAGCTATGCCCAAAGAAAACAAAGTCATTGTTGCAGGTGTTAACATGGTTAAAAGACATACCAAACCGAGCCAAACAAGCGCGGGCGGTATTATCACCAAAGAAGCAGCTATTCATGTTTCTAACGTTGCGATTGTCTCAAACGGCAAGCCAAGCAAAGTCGGCTATAAAAACGACAAAGGAACAAAAGTTCGTGTCGCTCGCAAGACCGGTGAAGTAATCGATAAATAGGAGAAAATTTTATGGCAAATTTTGAAAAATTATATAATGACGTCATAAAGAAATCTCTTGTGGAAAAATTCGGTTACAAGAACCCACATGAGATTCCGAAGCTGACGAAAATTGTTTTGAATATGGGTGTCGGCGCTGCCGTTACCGATAAGAAAAAACTGAACAATGCGATGGAAGAGCTTGCTCTTATTGCAGGTCAAAAACCTGTTATGACATCAGCTCGCAAATCAATCGCTACTTTTAAGTTAAGAGAAGGTATGCCGATTGGTTGCAAAGTAACATTGAGATCTGAAAGAATGTATGAATTTTTGGAAAGATTGGTCAATATTGCTTTGCCGCGTATCAGAGACTTCCACGGGATTACGGGTAAAAACTTTGACGGCAAAGGCAATTTTGCTTTTGGCATTAAAGAGCAAATCGTTTTCCCTGAAATCAACTATGAAAAAGTTGAAGATGTCAGAGGTCTTGATATTGTGATTTGTACAACAGCTAAGACAGATGAAGAAGCAAAATATTTGCTGACCTCATTTAACCTGCCTTTGAAGAAATAAGCGGAGATTTTACGATGTCAAAAACAAGTTCAGTATATAGAAACTTGAAAAGAGTTAAGATGGCCGAGAAGTATGCTAATCGCCGTCTCAAATTAAAAGAAGTTGTTATGAACAAAGAAGCTTCTCCGGAAGAAAGATTTCAGGCAACTTTGAAATTGGCCGAAATGCCGCGTAACTCTGCTAAAATCAGAGTAAGAAACCGCTGCAAATTAACAGGTCGTTCTCGTAGTTATTACCGGAAGTTTGGCTTAAGCCGTGTCGAACTCAGAGATTTGGCAAGCTTTGGCGAGATCCCCGGTTTGGTTAAATCTAGCTGGTAAGGAGGTATATACATGTCTATGTCAGATCCTTTGGGCGATATGCTCACACGCATTAGAAACGCACAGAGAGCAAAGAAAAGTGATGTTGTATCACCTGCTTCGAAGCTGCGTGAAAATGTTTTGGAAGTTTTGAAAAAAGAAGGTTACATTGAAGGTTATGAAAAAGTCAATGTTAAACCCGGTATTGATGAACTTCACATTAAATTAAAGTACCATGAAGGTGCTTCGGTTATAACTGAAATTTACCGCGTTTCGACTCCGGGTCGTCGCATTTATTCAAGTGTGAAAGATTTGCCGAGAGTTTATAACGGTTTGGGTATTTCTATCGTTTCTACGCCTCAAGGTGTTATGAGCGATAATGATGCCAGAAAAGCCAATGTCGGCGGTGAAATTTTATGTCAGGTCTTTTAAGGGAGAAGCGATATGTCTAGAGTTGGAAAATATCCGATTAATATCCCTTCAGGTGTTACCGTTGACATTAAAGGAAACGTTGTAACCGTTAAAGGTAAATTAGGTGAACTTTGCTGTTCTTATGATGATTCTCATGTGTCAGCAAAATTGGAAGACAATAAAATTGTTGTCGCTCCTTTAAGCCAAAGCTTAACAGCACGCGCTTTGTGGGGCACAACAAGAGCCAATATCAACACCCTGGTTAAAGGTGTTTCTGAAGGCTATACCAAGAATTTGGAACTCGTCGGCGTTGGTTATAAAGCCCGTATGGAAGGCACAAAGCTTGTTCTTTCACTCGGCTTTTCGCATGATGTTGATTTTCCGGCACCGCAAGGCATTAAAATTTCTTGCGAATCGCCGACACAAATCAAAATTTTTGGTGTTGATAAACAATTGGTCGGCCAAGTTGCGGCAGAAATTCGTAAATACAGAAAACCGGAACCTTATAAAGGTAAAGGTGTAAAGTATGAAAACGAATATATTCGTCGTAAAGAAGGCAAGAAGAAATAATAAGGATTAGCTTAAAATGAATACACCAAAGAAATTGTTTGAAAAAAGAAAGGGGCGTGTCAGAACAGCTTTGAGAGCCGCTTCAAACGGAAAAATGAGATTGTCAGTTTTCCGCAGCGGAAAGCATATCTATGCCCAAGTTATTGACGATGTTAAAGGAGTTACGGTTGCTGCAGCTTCGACACTTGATAAAGAAGTTCGCACCAACATCCAAAAGACATCTACAATCGAAGCCGCAAGCTTCATTGGTAAACTCATTGCCGAACGTGCAGTTAAAACAGGTGTGAAAGAAGTCGTTTTCGACAGAGGCGGCTACATTTATCACGGTCGTGTTAAAGCTTTGGCTGATGCCGCACGCGAAGCCGGATTGAAATTCTAGGAGAAATAAGATGGCTTTTGATCGTCAAAATAAAAAAGAAAAAACCGAAGAATTGGTTGAAAAACTTGTTCACGTTAACCGTGTTGCCAAGACAGTTAAAGGCGGACGTACAATGAGCTTTGCGGCTGTTGTTGTCGTCGGTGACCAAAAAGGGCGTGTCGGATTTGGTTCCGGCAAAGCTGCTGAGGTTCCGGAAGCTATTGTTAAGGCAACAAATGAAGCTAAAAAGAATATGGTTCGTATTCCGCTTCGCGAAGGCAGAACGCTTCATCATGACGTTGCCGGTCGTTTCGGCGCCGGTAAGGTTATTTTGAGAACAGCTCCTGCCGGTACCGGTGTTATTGCCGGTGGTCCGATGCGTGCCGTTTTTGAAGTTTTAGGTGTTCAAGACGTTGTTGCTAAATCCTTGGGTTCTAACAATCCTTATAACATGATTAAAGCAACGTTTAATGCTTTACAATCTATCAACTCTCCTCGTATGGTTGCTGCCAAACGCGGTAAAAAAGTTGGTGATATTGTAAGCCGTCGTGAATATGCTTCGGCAACTAAGATGGAAAAAGAGGAGGCTTAAGACCATGGCAAAGAAAACAATAAAAGTTACTCAAATCGCAAGCCCGATCGGCAAACCGAAAGATCAGAGAGCAACTTTAATCGGTCTTGGCTTGAACAAAATGAATCGTACCGCCGTTTTGGAAGATACGCCTTCTGTTCGCGGAATGATTAAGAAAGTGAGCCACCTCGTAAAAGTCGAGGAATAGGATGCAAAAGGGCTGTCATACTTGCTTTTCTTTCGCTTATGTAGTTCTTATCTACACGGCGCTCAAGAAAAGCTTCGTAGCCCAGCCCTTTATCAGCCTATTCGGTCGAAACCTTGAGCAAGACGCTCGCAAATTAAACAAAAGCAAGCCCGCTTATCAAGGTTTAACGATGAGACTTTATCTTGTTGGAAAATGAACAAGACTTTAATGTATGAAAAAATTAAATTAGGTGAAGAAAAATGAAACTTAATGAATTAAGAGATAATGAAGGTGCCAGAAAAGACCGTACACGTGTCGGTCGCGGTATCTCAAGCGGCAAAGGCAAGACAGCCGGCCGCGGTCAGAAAGGTCAGAAATCACGTTCCGGCGTTTCTATCCACGGTTTTCAAGGCGGCCAGATGCCGATTTATCGTCAATTGCCGAAGCGTGGTTTTAACAACCATTTTGCTAAGGAATATGCTGTTGTTAATTTGGACAGCATTCAAAAAGCAATTGATGCCGGTAAGTTAAAAGCGGAAGATGTCAATGTTGAATCATTGCTCGCTTGCCGCTTAATTACAAAGAAGCTTGACGGTGTTCGTTTGCTCGCTCGCGGTGCTATCACCACAGCAGCCACAATTTCCGTTAACTCAGCTTCGAAAGCAGCTATTAGTGCTGTAGAGAAAGCCGGCGGCAAGGTAAACCTCATCTAGTGGTTGCCTAATCGCAAAAATGCGAAGAACCGAAAATTCACGTACGTTTTGGTACGCTAGAATTTTCGGTTTTCTTTTTTTGCTTCTATTCAATCCACTATCTGAGGTTTACGGTAAACCTTGTATAATGGCTAACTAATACAGACGCCCTTCTGCGTGCTTGGTCATGTAGGTTTAACTACACTCCCTTCGCACTTAGTCGGGTGTCTTATTATTTAGCGCGTTCTCCGCGGTTTTTTGTAATTAAACGTGAGAAAATTTAAGTATGATTTTGTGTGTTGAGATTTTCGGCTTTTTTTAAATATATTTTAAGGAGGAAAGGGGTATTATCTTTTATATCTTTTTTAAGGAGTTTTGAAAAATGAGGAAGATTTTTGCGGTTTTCGGCGTTTTGTTCGGTTTTGTGGCAAATGCTTCGGCGCAGGATTTTGATGCGCAACTTGTGGATCAGTTTAACGGGCTGAGTGTCAGTGATTTTCAAGAGATGACCGCCGAAGATGATACGGGGCTTGATTGCGTGATTGAGCATGAGGTGATGACTTGTTCCGATAAAAGCTTAAATCCGTATACGGGTGCGGCTTACGGCAGGTATCCGAGCGGAAAGTTGAAAATAAAAACCTTTATGAAAAACGGTGAGCCGGAGGGTTTGTTGAAAACTTATTATGAGAACGGACAATTAGAATATGAGGTCCATTATCAGGCCGGAAAACTTGAAGGACCGGAAAGAGGTTATACGGACAGCGGACGGTTGGAATATGAGGGCATTTATAAAAACGGACAAAGAGACGGAGCCTTTAAGATGTATCATGAAAACGGAGGGTTGCAAGGCGAGCTTTATTTTAAAGAAGGTAAGCTCAACGGACCATTTAAATTTTATGCCGAAGACGGAAGCATTGTGCTTGAAAAAAATTATGTTGACGGCAAGCTCGATGGACCTTTTAAGCTCTATTCCGAAACCGGAGAAGTTTTAATCGAAAAAAATTACGTTAACGGCGAATTGGAAGTCAATGAGCCGTAACGGCAGATAAAATCTTGGATGTTTTATCCCGCGCTTAATGACTGCTTGAGGCAGGGCAGAAAAAGATTTTATTTCCAATTAATCAGGTTTTTTAAGAAGGTGTCAATGAAGTCGGCACGGCGGTTTTGATGATCAAGATAGTAGGCATGTTCCCAAACATCTATGGTCATTAAGGGTTTTAAGCCGTGAGCAATCGGGTTGTCGGCATTTGAAGTTTTCATGATTTTTAAATTGCCTTTTTCATCTTCGGCAAGCCATGCCCAGCCGCTTCCGAATTGAGCAAGTGCGGCGGCTTTAAACTCTTTTTGCCAATTTTCATAAGAGCCGAAAGTTCGTTCGATTTTTTTAAAAAGTGTTTCGTTTGGGCGTTTGTTGCCGTTTGGGGCAAGACATTTCCAGAAAAAATTATGGTTAAACACTTGGGCGGCGTTGTTAAAAATACCGGCATATTCAATATTTTCTGCCGTTTGAAGAATGATTTCTTCCAAAGACATATCTTCAAATTTTGTTTCAGCTATCAATTTGTTTAGGTTGTCAACATAAGCTTGATGGTGTTTGTCGTGATGAAAAGTTAATGTTTCTTCTGACATATAAGGTTTTAAGGCTGTTTTTGAAAAAGGCAGGGGCGCAAGAGTGAACATATTTTTTCCTTTCAAAAATTTTTTGAATTTTGTTTTAATATACAAGATTTATCGGGGTTTTCAAGAGGGATTGTTAATAATTATTAACAAGCACAAGATTATTTATTAACAAATGAAATTTATCGCATTATAGTGAAAACATCAAAAATTAATTTGACGAAAGGTGAAAGAAAAATGAGAGTTTTGTTGGTCGAAGACGATCACGCTGTGTCGCAAAGCATTGAAATGATGCTCAAACGCGAAGGTATGGTTGTTTATGCGACAGATTTGGGCGAAGAAGGCTTGGATCTGGGCAAGGTTTATGATTATGATATCATTATTTTGGATTTGATGTTGCCTGATATGAACGGATATGAGGTTTTGAAGAGCCTCAGAAATGCAAAGGTTAAAACGCCGGTGCTGATTCTTTCGGGACTTTCCGAGCCTGATAAAAAGGTTAAGGGCTTGGGTTATGGTGCCGATGACTATTTGACGAAGCCGTTTGACAGAGCTGAACTTTTGGCTCGTATTCAGGCTGTTGTCAGACGTTCAAAAGGGCATTCAAATTCGACAATTGAGACAGGTGATGTTGTTGTTAATTTGGATACGCAAACAGTTACCGTCGGCGGCAGACCGCTTCATTTGACAGGTAAAGAATATGGGATTATGGAGTTGCTCTCTTTGAGAAAAGGTTCGACCTTGAACAAAGATCAGTTCTTAAACCACCTTTACGGCGGTATGGATGAGCCGGAACTCAAAATTATTGACGTTTTCATTTGTAAACTTCGTAAGAAACTTGAAAAAGCTTCGGGCGGAAAGAATTATATCGAAACCGTTTGGGGCAGGGGCTATGTTTTAAGAGACCCGGACGAAGGCAAATAAGTCAAGCAAAAAAAGAGAGCTCCGAAATTTCGGGGCTCTTTTTTTTGTGAGAAAAAAAGTTCTTGCAAAGTTAAATAAAATAAGGTAAAAGGAAAACACTTTTTAGCAGCACGGTTCCATCGTCTAGTGGTTAGGACGCGGCCCTCTCAAGGCTGCAACACGAGTTCAAATCTCGTTGGAATCACCAACAAAAAAGCCTCACTTTATGTGAGGTTTTTTTGTTGGTCCGTACTTTGTTCGGAGGGCAGATAGAAAAAACCTCCCTTGAGGGAGGCTTTTAAATAAAGTATATTATGACAGAATACTTCTTATAATTATTGAAGCGGGGCCTTCTCAACCTCGATGCCTAGGGTTTCTTGGTTGATGTAGCTGTCCGTTCCTTTGGTCGTTGGCCTATGCGCATAGACCGTCGCCTGACGACCTTCAGTTAAACCCCTCAGCTCGGTTGTCGGGGTATATACCTCACGCACGTTGAGCTTGAAAGAGTCGTATGCGACATTACCCTTTTCATCGGCGCCATATACTTTGATTTTGTATGTGCCACCGTTTCCGGGCATCGCGCGGCCTTTGAAACAATGTTCTCTTGGACTGTAAGAAATCCACTTCGGCAGAGGAGCATCGTCGATAAGACCTGCACGGGTGTCAATGTTGTCTCCCATATCAAGCGAATCGAAGATGTCTAAAGGAACATCGATGAAAATCGGTTCGCCTGTGTCGACCGTTACGTCCGGGAGTTTGTTGCCGCTTGCGATTTTAACCGGCGGACGTTTGGTCGGAATATCCATCAAATACGGGCGGTTGTCGGGCATTAAATCGCCTTCGGCCCATTTGACATAAGCACCGCGAAGATAGAGTGCAATGTCTGACGGTTTTTCATTTAACATATAATAAGGTAAAGCATCCAAACCTAAAGTAGCATAGAGATCGCCTAAAGCTGATTGAACATCAACATAGCTCATGAAAGCTTTGACTTCATCTTCAATCGCACGTGAAGCTTCAAGCTGACTGCTCTCGTTTTTAGAGCCTTTTGTGAAGGTTAAATCTTCGGCAATGTTTTCAGAAGTGCCGGCAATTTCCATGTTGATTTGATAATCTTCCATAGCAGCCATATATTGTGCCCAAGAAACATATACCTGATTTAAGATAAGCTGTGTCATACGCTCACGACGCAATGTTTCAAGCGTTGAGGCGTTTTGACCGCGGACATCTTCCATCATTGAAATAGCGTATTCGGCGCTGGCTCTTGAGCATTTATCATAAATTTTGGTGTTTTGTTTGCAAGAAGAACCTTGCGTTTCGTTAAAGCGTGTAATGACAAGTTCTTTATCCGAATCCGTGCTTATAAAATCATGTGCGCGAAGCTCGGGGCGGTTTGTTAAAGCAAGCCATTCAAGCTGATTCAAGTTCGACTTGATTTCGGGTAACTCGAAATTGCCGTATTCGGAGCCGACGAGCTTGAAAGAGGTTGACGGATGCAGGCCCATCAAAGAAGCTAAGTTTGTTTGAGCCGTTTCAAGCTGATGTTTTAAAGAGCTTAAGTTTTTAACAGCTTCCATGTATTTGCGCTTTTTTTGAAGTTCTTCTTGAGAAGGCGCTTCGCCGACGGCAGCTTGTTCTTTTGCTTTGGCATTCATTTCATCAACTTCCAAAGTCATAAACTCGGTCATGTCATCGATGACGGGAAGAAGACGCTGTGCCGATAAGGTTTTCCAATAAAGAAGGCGCGCTTCCTGCAAAACATTGTGAATGACTTTGCGGCTTTGTTCAATTGAAAGATTTTGTTTTAAATCAGAATCGATGTTTTGATAAGCAAGGCTTGACATGTCAATAATGTTCCAAGCGACTTTCAAATCAGGGCTCAGGTTTGCCGAATTGTTTGTGTTAATGTAACCGGCTTTGTTTAAAACGTCCTGCAATTGAGAATAGTTGGACGAACCCGCTTTAATCAGGTTTTCTTCCATGCTTGCCATACGGCGTGTGTAATTGTATTTGAGCGCTAAGGCCATGGCCATATACATGTCAATCGGCTTTTTGATTTCACGCGGCGTATTCAAATACATATTTTGCATGTCAACATCAACCCTGACGGCTCTGTCCCAATCGGCATAATATGCCTGAGGCTTCGTTGCCGCAAGCTCGGGTTGATATACGGTTTGCCTTTCTTGTTGGCAGGAAACAAGCCCAAGAACAGAAGCAATAAAACAAAGAATCTTTTTCATAGTTTCATCCTTAAAAAACACGTGTCTCATAACAAATATTTTAATTGCAATTATACAACTTTACGTATACAATAAATCGAAATTGTAAAATTGAGGTTAAAATTTTCGATGTTTGATATTTTTCATACACTTTTTAGATATAAAGAGAAAGAAAGCCCTGATGAACTTGGCGCTTTTCCCGTTAAAGTGCACGTTGACGCGTTTCCGGAACGCCGATATTTGTGGACTTCAAGAATGTTGGTTATTTTAACCGGCCTGTCTATTTGTTTAAATGTGGTGCTCGTCCTATCAATTTATTTGATGGTTCCGTCTATCAAGGTAAAACCTCGATTTTTCAGTATTAATAAGTATTTCAGCCAAATTCAAATGGTCCAGCCTCGTGAAATCAAATATCCGGTTAGCGATTTGATTACGGAGCAGTATATTAAAGAATATCTTTATTTGCGTTATACCATGACGGGAAGTGCAGAAGATGTGGCGTCTCAATGGCGTGCGGGTTCACCTTTTTATTGGTATTCGACACCGACTGTTTATACCGAGTTTAAATCTTCTGAGATGAAAACCAATTTGCAGCAATTTAAAAAAGGTATGCAGCGTTATGTTGATGTTCAATGGATTAAGCCGCTTTCAAAAGGTGTTTGGCAAGCTCAATTTGCGACATACGATATTACGCCCGGACAGGAAAGAGCGGTCGTTTATTGGCGTGCAACGCTTCGTATCGTATACGGCAAAATAGATTTTCCCGATAAAGAAGACCAAGTCATGAACCCCTACGGCTTTTTGGTCGCCAGCTATTCGCTTGCTTATCATGGCGCCGAAGGAGACAGCGAATCGTATATTGATACGGCGCGCAAGCGTGCATCCGGACGGTAAAAACGCGTATAACAGCGCATCTAGAGCAGTTTTCTGCGGTCTCGCAAAGTTCACGTACCTTTTTGTACGCTAAAATTTTGCTCGCCT
>JAEEGL012776859.1_pt1 | contig 15609 bp, 11 predicted proteins | sample 9134231 | NCBI WGS metagenome assembly JAEEGL01 (sample SAMN16246548, study PRJNA631951) | gut metagenome | biome: gut microbiome; feature: rumen; material: fiber-attached | host: Bos | place: Iran: Karaj | collected 2018-10
GATAACAACTTGCTTTTTCATTCTGCTACTCCTTTTTTGGGGGGTCGTGCTCTATTGTACTAAAATCTTGTGGCAACATCAAGGCCATTTATTTAAGAGTGGCGGAAATTTTCTCCGCAACCGCCGCCTTGACGTTTTCAGGGAACTTCTTGTAAACATCAAGAATCGACGTCGAATTGCGGAGCTTCTTTGAAAGCGATGCGTTGTACTTGATCGTCCAAGTTCCAGACACCGCCGTAAAACCACTGTCACCGAACTCCGCGCAGCTGCAGAAAGACCATGCAGTTGCGTAGTCCTGAACATCTTGTTCGTCCTCCTCGGAATAACAGAATGTACAGATTCCCTTTTTGCCCTCCGTTGTCACGAAAGGAGCCGGCATCCAGCCTGCGACATTGCCGGAAATGGTCCTGACGAAACTCAGGCAGTCTGCTACAACGAGATTCCCGTCGGATTTCTGAGTGCTGAGCGAAAGAGTGCCAAAACCGGCAAAAGCGAGAAAGGCGTTGGAATTGTCACTAGAGTCCCCAATCGTCCAAGCTCCCTCGCATTTTGTCCCGTCCTTGTCAATCGCATTGAGCAACCGCCAGTGGATGTTTTCGTCGAAGACGATGGTGTGGGACTTGTCTGTGTCCCAAATGACGCAACCCGCGACAATGCCCTGACTTTGGTTGATTACCATCCATTTGCCGAGGATGGCGTCACAGCTGCACCCCCAGATGACGCCGTTCCAAGTCTGCGAGCCCTGCGTACGGAAAACAATGGTATCCGATTCTGAAATGAATGCGTTTTTCAGTGCTGAAACTGAGTCCCTTGTGGCCCTCGTGGTCTTAAGCGTGACCTTGACGTCATAGACCTGTGCGGCCTTGTCCTCTCCCTCTGCGACGGCAAGGGTTGCGGACAAACAGACACTGGCGGCAAGCGCCTTTATCAGGATGCTTTTTTTCATGGTTTCCTCCGATTGGAAGTTTTTGTTGTTTTTTTGTTGAGATTCCCGCGTCGACGGAATCCGTGTTTTCCAATGTGCCCGGACTCAGCCGGCTTGAACACGGAACCGTTGGCGTCGAGGATGACGCCTTGCTGTTTGCCTTCTCCGGAAACTACCCGCTGTAGTCTCTTGCCATCCTCGAAAATGAAAACCGGGTTTCCTGCTGAATCGCTCTCTTCGCGCATAAAGCCAGCCTGCTTTGTTGTCCTGACCCGGTATGCTTTGTAATCAGAGATTTGCACGGTCCCCCTCTCCGAAACGGATATGCGTACCTGCCCGTCATCCGACATGAACCGACCCGTTGACCATGGGGGTAAAGGCTCAATACTAAATTCTACACGCCTATTTACCCGCAACGCATCTGCTGGACTCTTGAATGTAAACAACGCCGTGTATTTTCCAGGCTTCACCGCCCGTCCCGATATGGCCTTGCGCCCTTCGTCATAGACAAACCCGGGCGGCAACCTGGACTCGCATACTTGAACGTCATCCCCCGTCACCCGAAGCTTGAATTCCCGCCTCACTCCGCACCGCAGGACAATGCCATTTGCCGTTTCCCGGCCGTTCTCCTCAAGCGAAAAACGAAGTCCCCTTTCAAATCGCGCACCAGCTTCCGTCGGCTTGGCCACGCGATACTGCGCAATGATCGGATAGGTCGCGATCATCGTCCGCGTGTTGTCGTTTGTCGGCGTGCCGACGGGGATGTTGCGGGTGACCACGCCGTTCTCGTCGGAATACGTCAAGATGTAATTCGGGGATGAGAAAAAGGGAAGTATTACCCCGTTTTTGACTTCAGGATACCCTACGACGGTCGTCAGGGGCGTTTCGCCTACATGAAACCGATATGCAGCGGAATACGGAAACAGCAGAGGCCCCGGCGCACGGCACTGTTCGCCACTGTGCCCAGCCCCGAACAAATGGCCAATCTCATGCAACAGAGTATGGCGCACGTCGTTCAAGTCGATCTTGCATGCACAATAGGCAAGTTCCGCCTTTGTGCTCAGCATCTCGTCCGTCAGCTCCCCCTCGCGAAAAGGCACTGAATAGCCGCAGATAACGGGATCCTTCCCAATGGTGAAGAAAGCAACGATGTCAGCACGATTTTCGTCCCGCGCCTGACGGACCCGCGCAATGGTTTGGGAATCCAGATTGCGCACGTTCAGAGACGGTGCAAATGACAAGGCAACATCCATCAGCTCGTAAGTGCTTAGGTCAAGCGGCGAGAGGTCAAGAACGCCCGCCAGACGAAAAGTAAAATGACGGTCAATGGCCGTATAGGCAAGGGAACGGTTCAAGTCTGCAATGCACTTTCCCGCGTAGCCATCAGGTTTAAGCCCCACCCCCGCAAGCCAACGACACGCCGAAGCATCGAACACCACCAGCAAGTCAATGCGATTGGTTTCCGTCTCGCCATGCGTAAAATGCGGAATCTCAACGGCCGCAGATTCGGCTGGAGCCACTGTTGCCGGATTGGGCGCAAGCGTCCAGCTCCCGCCCATACAGATCCCCACAGCCAACACCACCACCGCGAAAAGGCATCGCTTCATCGTATGCCCCCACTTGAATCCGACAACGCGAGGTCAGTCCAACCAGGAATGTAAAGTTCACAGGCAGGGACAACCTTAACCCATGGTCTGTTGCGTGAATATGATTCCTCGCGCAACGCCGCAAATTCTCCAATGAAAAGCCGAACATCTGTTCTCTGCAGCAAGGTATAGGGTATCGCCGTCAGCGGAAAGGACGGAGAGAGGAACACTGTCTTCCGGGCATCGCAGAATTTTCCGTCATCCAAGTGTTCGGAACGATGCTTAAGATAACGCGCTCCGCCTTTCCCCGCCGCTACAAGCCGCCCGACGTTCTCGGGCAACGATGCAGAATCGTCAACGACAAGCACGGTGCCCTCATTGGGATTGCGCAACATCCATTCACGCAGTTCATGCCCGAAAGACCCCACGCTCCTACCTCCTAAGACAAACGAATCGCGAATAATCGCAATCTGCGCCTCGCCATCGCCCAGACGTATGATTCTCCCGTCATAACTGATGGGAAGGGCGTTCTTGGCCAGTCGGCGATTGTTGCCCACATGCTCCAAAAAGAAGGGCACGAAACACCCTACGGCCACTGCCACGCCCAAGACGGCCAAGACACGCCGCCCGTGCTCCTGCGGCTTCCTGATGAGGCTACATCCAATTACGAAAAGAGCCGCGCCGCCGCAAAGCACGGGAACAATCCACAACGTCGCAAATATGCCAACCGTGCTAAACCAAAGCGAAACGGCGAACGACATCCAGACGGCAAGGGACAACTGAGCGACACGTTTTCCGGCATAAACAAACAACACCAGCAGGAACGCCAACCACGACGACACATACACACATCGGAACAAACGACCATGCTGCACCAACCACGTAAGATGGCTGCTGATGAGATAGTAGAGCCGGTGCTGATCCGTGAGGTCCTGAAACCAATCGCAATAGGCCCGTCCGGGTTCCGCCCCCCAGCCGCCGGGGGCAGTCGCCATCATTTCGGGCACGGCCCCCCATGCCCGCAAACGTTGCACGTTGCTTGCATCGACGGCAAACAGGTTCAATCCAAATCGTCCGTGCGTTGCGCTGTTAAGCGCAAACAAACCTCCGACACACAACAAAACTGCAGCCACAATGAACAACAACACTTTGGGACGACGTACAGCCGCACGGCACAAACGGCATGCAACCAGTACGACAACCCCAACAATGAAAGCGAGAAAAGAGCCACGAGACCCGGTAAGGACAACCCCGTAAAGCATTGGCAAGGCAGCAACCACGCTGGCGATGCGAACCCATCGTCTCCGTACTAGGAACGCAAAAGCAAAGAAAAGCACGGCCAGTTCCGCAAAAAGCGTTCCAGCCGCATTCGGATTGAAATAACCAAGACGCAGACGCGTATCCCTCCACCACAGAGCTTTTGACTCTTCGGCCTGTTCCTCAGTGCTAACCCGCCACAACTGGGGAAGCGTCGGCTGTTTATCAGCACGCATGCAGAGCGCATGAAGATCCTTTTTTCGCTGTTCCTCCGATCCGTTGCGGCTAAACGATACCAGGTGCCCGCCTTTGAAGACAAGCACGGCCTCCCCCGCTTTCATGAAGTCACGATGGCGAACGGTTATGGTTCCGTCTCCGGTCGCCGTTGCGATCGCCACGTCTCCAGCCGATCTCCAGACGCTCCCATTCCCACGAAAGTCAATTACGGGGATGCCCGCGTATTTGAATGTCAGCCGCCCATAGCCGCTTGGCACGAGGTAGAAATCCGTCACGCCCGCCGCAGTTCCTTCGCCAAACGGAATCTCATACCCGAAGGCAGTTACTGCGGCAAGCGCCAAACAAAACAACGCTTTATGAACAAAACTGTGAAACAAATCCGCCATTCCTCCAGACTGCAAGCGGCATCCTGTTTACTGAATTACTTCGTGCCAATTATTCCAAGAATCGACGTGACTATGTCGTTCTCCCCACTATACTGCGCTGGAGCAACGCCTTCGTTTTCACCTTCTGCGTATGCCACGGCCCCAATCGCATCTGCCGAGATTGCTTCACTGAAGAACTCCGTCCAGTCGAAATCTTCCCTCTCGAAATCTTCAATGTCGCCGAGGCGATTGGCGGAGGCAATTTTTATCACTTCCAACGTAACGGGCAGAGATAGTTTCACGCGCTTTTGGCCGATCTTGCCATCATAGACGAACGCCCCCTCGCCAAAGGGCAAGATGGTGTATCCGTCACCGCACCCACAATCCCCCCAGCCAGGGTTCAAGACGCCAGAGATGTTCCCGGACGTCTGCGATTCCTCGTTCAGTTTAACCGTAGCCTTGCCATTGAAGGCCCCAGATGCCTTGTTGTACGTAAGGCGCACCGTCTTTGCGGCGCTTACGAGCGTAAGTCCCTTGGAATCCGCCTCAACAAGCCCAAACAATCCGCCGCCAATGTACAATCCATAATGCGTGCCGATGCCAAAAGCGGAGCAAATCTCGGAAGGCGATTTCTTTGCCGGATACCAGCTGCCGTATGCCGAAGCCATGTTAACGTAAGAGTTTCCGGTTTCACGATGAATGTGAACACCCTTTCCTGTGACGGCCCTAGAAGTTTCTGGGGAATTGAGTCCTGTCGCCGCATGAGCTTTAATTTTGAGCTCTGCCCCATAGACATCTTGCGAAACACGCTTGAATACCGCGAGCGATGCGGTATCGCCAGACACCGAAAGATACCCCGTACCCGAAAACTTCTTACCGTTTGGCATAAAGCCAGCATACGCGACCTTACCTGCCTTGATTGCAGCGGCTGACGTGAAATTGAGCGTCAAATAGCCGGTTCCCGCCACAGCGCCGCCTTCGGACGTGCGGGGGAGGACAACGGTGTAATAGCCATTGAATGATGCCATTTCCGAGGCGCTGGATCCAATCGCCACCGTTCCGCCCTGCACTGAAACTTTCGCCCCCTGGGGAACGAACGCAGTAAATGCCGCCGGCACTTCCGCCTCTACCGCAAGATTGCCTGCCGTATCAAGCGACAACACGACCTCCGCACCGCCCTTCGCCTTCAGGATCGTGGCGGCCGTGCCGTCTTCACCAAGCGAAGACCAGTTGCCGCTTGCGGAGAACGTCTTGGCCTCCGTTCCCGTGTACTTGACGGTAATCTTGCCACGCGCCGTTTGCTTGAACGAAAGGACGCCGGCGATAACGCCGTCTTCCGTCTCCATCGGCACGTCCGCATTCACGGCAGTTCCAACCTGTTTGTTGACGGAAGTCGGATTCGCGACCGAAAACTTGAACTTAGCCGGAGGACCGACCACGTTTTTGCCGCCGATTTTTGCGGACACCGCATACGTCACCGTCACCGCATCACCTGACACTTTTGTCGGTGCCCCCGTCAGCACCACCCTGCCTGTGGCCTTGTCATATTTGATTTTAACTCCGCCGGGCAAGGTACCCGAAACCTTCCTCAAATTAATCAAACTGGCTCCATCAACATTAACGAGGTTAAGCGAATAACCTGGGTCAAAGTTATTCCAAAGGTTCAACTCGTAGGTCTCCCATCCAAAACAGGGAAGACCGCCTTCTCCATAACCAGGGCCGTCGCTCTCGCCATCACCAATGACATCCCCTACGAACGAACTGGCAATCTTCGCGTCAAAGACGCTGCTGGCCCCGCCAGAGCAAACCGAAGCAGAAGTATCGGTATATGCTTCAGCCTTCAACGTAAGCGGCCCTGCAAGATGTTTCTGCTTTAGATGCGCAGTGACCATTCCAGTACCGGACGCCAAAACATTGGTTCCGCACAGTACGCTCAATACCAAGGACTTCCCATAAGATGGCTCCGCCACGGCAAATGTGGCAGAACCCACCTGACTCACAGCAAAGCGATAGCACTTCGTACGGTCGTTGATTTGGAAACGAGGCGAAACGGTATCGCCCAAACTAATGGACAATGACGTAGTCGAGACATAGCCATCTTTTTCGTTTGCGCCGTCCGCAAGAAGCAGGAGATCGCGCAAACGACCGATGTTTTCCTCCGTGTCGAAGGAACGGTCTGCGTTTTCACGCGCCTTGAGGCGCGCCGCCACGGTTCCGTCCTTGCGAATAAGCAAAAACGTGGGATTGGAAAGCCTCTTGGCAGTCGTCTCCGGCGCAAGCCATTCAACGGTCTTCGTCGCCTGTAGTTCACGGGCCGCGACCGCCGCCGCGCCAGAAGGATCGATTGCATGACGCGAAAGATAGGACACTCCGGAAACGGAGGCTGCACCTGTTTTCCTTGAATCCTGCTCGTCGGAGAGGAGGCGCGGTGCCGTAAGGTACTGGCGCGGCTGGTCAAACTCGACCAAGGCAAGCTTGTTCTCCTTCGCCCAGTTATAGAAAGCGACGTTCGTAGGCGAAAGAAGCGACTGGTCGCAGCCGATGCAATGAGGGCACCACTTAACGCCCGTAAACAAGGCAAGCAAATAACCCTCCGACTGCACCTTCTCCAGTGCGGTCGCATAGTCAAGCGTCCATTCCCCCCATGGGAGATCTGCCGCAGAGTAATCGCCTACCCAGTGTGGATTCTCCGGCCAATTTCCGGGATCGGCCACAAAGTGGATTGCTCCCGCAGCCCGATCCTTACCCGCGGAATCAACCAACGTAAGAGCCAAACTCTTATTGACTGGGAACGCCGCCGCACCACGGTCAAGCGACACGCGAACGGTCGTTGAAGTGACGCCCGCCGCCCACGCAACATCATAACCGGCGGCTGGCATAAGAGAATCGGGCCACGCAACGTTCAACTTGCCCGCCTCCGCCACGGAGACATCACCATTCCTGCGAACAAGCCGAACATCAACATGCGCCGTGGTCTCAATTGCCTCGTAGCGGTCATTTGCAGCATCCGTTACGGCAAAAAACCATTGCGCATCTACAAGATAGGCGGCAAAAAGCTCATCCGCAGTGCGGATGACGGAATTTGCACTTTCTGTGGAATAACAGGTGGCAACAACCGTACCATCCTTTTTCAACCAATAGAAACAGACAAACGGAAACCTAGAAAGTTTGCTAGCACTCGTACCGCCTGCACTTGCGGCAAAATCTCGCACGACAGTAGTGCCATCGGGATCTTTATAATCATTCCCCTGCACGAAGCAGAACACGAAATCCTTAGTGTTTTTCCATGAAACGAAATTCAGTTCCTGCAAATCTGCTTCCAAAGCCTCACAATGTTCACAACCTTTATTCGCCCAGACCAGAATAAGCGGCCGGTTCATCGTGATCGCATCGTTGGTTGCGGCAACGAAATCTGAACCCCATCCCGAAAGAGTTGCCGTATCTGCCATAACTTGATTTGCACCAAGAAACGCAACTGCACACAGCAGCGTCAAGTATTTTAATGACTTGAAGACACATGCCATTCCGCTGATTCTTCCTGATTTCATGATAATCTTGATCCTTTCTTAAAGCCTCAAGTTCGACTTCCGCGTGCAGACACCCCTCCGTCAAAAAAGAGCGGGCTGCGAAGCGATGCGATTCGCCTCTTCAAAAATCTTCTCCCCGTTTGGATATGTCACCGGCAATTTCTTCGCCAGCTCCGTGAGAAACTCGTTGAAGAGACGATCCTGCCTCGCCTCACGAAGCTCTTTGGCGAACTCCGCATCGTCGAGTTCAGGATAAAACTCTGGCAAATGGAAAAATATGCGGCTGAGCGAATAGACGATCATGCCGTTTTCCGTATGTTTGTTGTCCAGCCGAATTATCGCCAAACCATTGTCGCTCTCAATCGGAAGCGTGAAACCTCCAACGTCCAACGCCTCAATGGCAGAACGAACCTCTGGCTCATCCTTGAAATAATCCAACTGGAAATCGCCCCATTCGCCATTCTCGGAATTGTCTTCAAGGGTCGAAGAACTTCTGACAGCCTCATCAAATGCAAGTCCTGCCTTCAAGGATTTCCACACATTTGTCGCATTTGCAAAAACTAACCTATTGGTAGCTGCGGCCATGTCATTGTATTCTCTTTGCCGCTTGCGGAACCGCGCAATCTCCTCGTCCGAGAGTTTTGCAGGCTTATTCTTGACATGCCACTTTCTCACGCATTCTTGCAACGCCTCAATTCTGACTCTCTCTTCCAATAATTCACGTTCTTGCTTCGTAAACTTCTTGAGAAACGCCGTCCAAGTAATAAAACGCTGCTTTGCGCCCTGCATGGCGCGTGAACGCATCAATTTCAATTCTCCATCGCCAACCTCAATGCCATTTGTTGCAGCAAAATCGGCAATCGCACATTCACGAGGAAAAACAACGGGCAATGCAGCTAACATACGTGATTCGAATGCTTCACTCCGCTTAATTTTCTGGCCATTTTGGACAGACATCTGAAGCATCTTCACACGCAAATCAATCACACGATCCATTTCCCCCTTAGTAAGCTCGTTCGTCCCACAGCGCATGAGCACGGACTCATTGGAAAGCGATGACAATTTCCATGATTTACCCTGCACTCTTGCCGATTTGTTTGTCTGTGAATTGCCAATCTCGGCCTTCTGTTTTTCCTCTTGCCGAGAACATCCAGTTAAAGAAATAAATACAGAAAAAACACAAATACAAACAAATGCCAGACGAACTTTCATATTTTTATTAGATTTAAAAGTTACTTTTAGCAAATAATGGGGAATCGAGAGAGACCTCGATTCCCCATTGTTATGCATCGTAAAAACTTCTATTACGACGCATCGTCATCAAGACCGAGCAGTTCCAGGACGATCGGGTTGGTACCCTCATACATCGCCGGCGGCTCGCCCTCAACGGCACCGTCACCAGAGCCCGAGGAATAGTACACCGCACCAACGGTCGCAGGGTCAATAGGCTCACTCCAAACAGCCTCTTCGTCCTCATCCTCCTCATCACCGATGAAGTCTTCCAAGAGGCTTCCACCCGCGAAGTCACCGCGCTTGGCAGCGGCCTCAACGCGCTTCATGCCAGCAACCGTGCCGTCACCAGCCTTCGCCTTCTTGAAGGAATAGGACTCGGTGATGTAACCGGTCTTACGGAGCTTCTTGGAAGCAGAGCTATTGTACTTGATCTTCCAAGAACCATACGCAGCGGTCAAGTCAAGATCAAGGAGGGTAGCACTAGCACCAAGGTCGCAACCACGGCAGAACTGCCACGCCGCACAGGCACCACCGCAGAACGCGCAACCAGCCCCCGCAGACTTCCAAAGCAGGAAGCCGCCGACGTTACCCGACCTCGACGACAGAACCACGCGGCAATCGCCCACAAAGGCGCCGCTGGCTGCCAGATAAAGGCCACTGCCCTTAACCTTGCCCTGACCCGCACCAATCAGGCCAACCACGTTGTCCGCATCCCAGTTGGTAAGACGCCAGACGCCTTCCGCAGTGTCGCCCTTATAAATACGGTTAAGAGCAGCCCAACCGAAATCGGTCGAGAAGACGTTGAACGGATCTTCGGTACCAGGGTTCCAGAAGAGGTAACCGCCAATCGACGTATTGTTACGACCATAGGTGCGCCACGCAGGGTCAGCAATCGTAATGCAATCGCAACCCCAAATCACGCCGACGATTTTCGTGGTTGCCGGCTTGCGGACATCAATGGTCTGCTTCTTGACCTCAGAATAGTCAGTAAGCTCCAACTTCGCGATGGACTTGGTAACCTTAATCTGCTTGCACGCCGTGGTCTTCACCGTCAAAGTGAAGTCATAGACCTGAGCGTCAAGCGCTGTCTTTGCATACACTCCCGCGCTTACAGCGACGGCAGCAGCAGCAGCAATCATGAGTTTCTTCATTGTTGTTGTTTCCTTTTGCCTATTCGTTCAGCTCGGCGGACTTCCGCCTCGCTTCCCCCGGAGCTACCCGGTTGATCCGTTTTTTTCGGTGGTATCGTACCGACCCACATTATTGCACCCGCGTGAGCACGGTCGGCACACATGTTATGCCATTCAGCAGATTGGAACGGTTTGAGTTTCGCGATCCTCTCCACCCACTTCCTCAGCGTAGCCGCAAGTCACCTTTCATCGAGCCCGGTTATTCCTAGGCCCGGACACAATGTCCGAAACTTGCGCCTACTCCTCGTAAGCGCGTTTAGTTTATCAAAACCCTTTCCCCTGTGCAAGTGGAAAATGAAAAAAAAATTCATGGCCGTTTTCCCACGCATCCCGCCATCCGGGCAAGGCCGTCAACGGACTCCCAATAATCGGCCAACGCCCTGTACGCCTTGAGCCAACACCTGATTTCCTCGGCATGGGACACGGCCTTTTCCCGACGACGGCCTTTTCGCCAGACGGCAACGAGCCTGTACCGTAGCAATCTGATTCTGGACCAGACATGGAACGCCTCCATTTCCCTTGCGCGTGCGGTCCAATCAGGAAACCGCTCATTGGCATCCGCAGCCCCGAACGTGGACGCAAGCGGGCCATCTGGAAGCAGGCGCAAATATGCGGCCATGCCCCAGTGCGCAACGGCGGGATGTATGTTGCCGGCCAGGAAAGCCCCATAGTCGCTTCCTCCCGTGGACATTCTGCCTGAAGTGACCACAGGGCACTTCTTTCCGTACGCAATGCATGCCGACAGCCGATGGGCCCCGTTCACGACCTCGCCGTTGGCGTCCAGCGGAATCGGATCTGCCTGAATGTCATACCCATTCCGGAGAATCGAAGCGGCCACCGCCCGGAATCCCCCAATGAAATCCGCAGGGGTGCGCTTGGGCGGCATCCGCTCATAGAAACCGTTGCGCGCGCGCACCATCTCGAGATAGGCCTCCTCCGCCCTGCGAATCGCCGCCGCGTTTCCGCCGCCCCACGCGCGCGCCAACTCCACCTTGAAGATCAGGTCGAAGCGGAGGCTATTCCGCATAACGTCAAGCGGATCGACTATGCGCACCTCTCCGATCATCACCGGAACTTTCCTTCTGCCTTCAACCTCTTGAAGCGCTCGACGTCACGCCATGCGAACACCTTGGCGGGATTGCCGCCTGCGATCGCGTAAGGCGGAATCGTGCCGTGCACCACAGCCCCCGCCTGAATGACGGCACCCTCGCCGATGGTCGTGCCGGGAAGGAGTATGACCTGCGCCCCGATCCAGACGAAGTCGCCGATGGTCACGTCTTTCGTGATGTAGGTCCTGTCGTACGGAATGGCCTCGCCCTTTTCGTAGTTGTGGTTGCGGGTGAAGATGCGCAGTCCGTCGCCGGCGTGGAACCAGTTGCCGATGACCAGCCGCCCGTTCCCGCTCGCCCACATGCCGTGGAAATGCACATGGTCCCCCAGTTCCGTGTGCCGCGTCACGCGCACGGCCCCGCCGCAGTGCAATGCCTTGCCCACGCGCCTGGCCTTCAGGCGAACCGGCAGACCATAGATGAATGACCGCATGCGGCTGCGGACTTTCCGCCGGACGCTCCCCACGACGATCCACGCCGTAAGGCAGTAAATCATGACGTCTATCATACTTTCCCGCATCTCCTTTTCTCAGTTCACGACTTCACGCCCTTGCCAGTAACGCGCCAGCACAAGCGGCGCCGCCGCACGGTGGCGGCACAGGTCCGCATTCCTCAGCGCCTTTGCGCGGCGCACGCCCGTGCGCATCGCGGCCTTGAGCAGGAACCACTTTCCACGCAACCGCCACAGCCACGAATTCATGCGCAGCTTGCGCGCGCGCAACGCCCAGTCCGGGAAAGGCGCGTCAGGACCGGCCTCGGAGGCGAACTCGTCCGCAAGGCGGCCGTCGGGGAAACGCCGCAAATACGACAACATTCCCCAGTTCACGACCTCCGCCGCCATCTTCCCATGGCGAAAGGCGGCGAGCCGACTGCCCCCGGTGGAGAATTTCGGCATCTGGGCAATTCGGCACGGACATCTGCACGCAACGCACGCCGCCAGCCGATGAGCGCCGCCGAGCAGTTCGCCGTTCCCGTCAACGGGAATGGGCGGGGCCTTTTCATCATACCCGCAGGCGGAAATCGAGGCAAGCGTCCGCCGAAAAGACCTGACATACGTCTCCGGGCCGGATTTCGGAGGATCGCTTCCGAAAAAACCGTTGGCCGCACGGATTGATTCCAGATAGGCCTCTTCCGCCTTCCGGGCAGAAGCGTCGTCGCCGCGGAGCCAGGCATCGGCCAGCTCGACCTTGAAGATCAGGTCGAAGCGGAGGCTGTTCCGCATCACGTCGAGCGGATCCGCTGTACGCGCCACTTCCATCAACCTTTGACGCTCCTCACAAGCCGCGTAAGGATTCCCGGCAAATCGACCCTCGGCGTCCATCCCAGCGCACGGGCCTTGGCAGAGGACACGCGGAGTTTGGACGGCGGCGCGTAGCATGTGACGTCCACTCCCGCAGGGACGCGGCAGACCACGCGGGAGCGTGTCCCGGGCGTCAACTTCACCATCAGTTCCGCGACGTCGCGTATGGACGCGTATGTCGCGTCGTTGCCGACGTTGTACGCCTCGCCGGGCCTGCCATTGAGCAGGACCGCAAGCGCCCCGGTGACGGCATCGGCCGTGTAGCAGTAGCATCGCGCGCTCGACCCGTCCGTATGCAGGACGATGTCGCGGCCCTCCGCCACGCTTCGCGCGAATTCCGCAAGAACGCGCGTATCCTCCGGTCGCACGCCCGCGCCGACGGTCTGCACCAGGCGCGCGATCTTGACGTCCAGCTTCCACTCACTGGCCGCCGCCACGCAAAGGGCCTCGCACAGCCGTTTCGATTCAGGATAACTTGCCCTCAGCGCGAGCTGATCCACCCGTCCGAAGGAATGTTCGTCCAGCACGCCATCGACAGCCGGCGAACCATACACCTCCATGCTCGAGAGATACACGACGGCGGCATTCGCCCGCCGTGCCAGCCCCAAAACGTTCCGCGTGCCGTCAACCGCCGTCAAGATCGTCTCGACGGGCCTGTCCACCATCGCCCGCGAAGACGTCTGCGCGGCGGCGTGCACGACGAAGTCAACGCCGCCGTCCAACGGCGGCGCAGGCCGGCAGACGTCCCATTCCGCGATTTCAACGCCGTACCCGGCCGCCTTGCAAAACAGCACCGCCGCCTTTTCCTTGTTCCGGCACCCCGCGAGGATCCGCATTCCCAGCCCCCGCCGCGCATTCGCCATCGCAAGCGAACGCACCAGCACGCCGCCGATCAATCCCGTCGAGCCGGTGACGAGAAGCGTCTTGCCGCGCAGCGCCTCCCACGCGACGGACTCGTCGGCGGCAATTTCCTCCAGATCCCCCTGCAGCACGGCGTTGTCAGAGAGCGTTGGCGTTTCCATTCCCGTTCTCCTTACGACTCGACAGAAGTGCGGACAACATGCTGAGATCCTCTTTCGTCGTCACCTTGATGTTGCCGCGGTTCCCCGGCACGAGATGGATGGGGATTCCCAGCGCGTGGCAAATCGTCGCCTGGTCGATCATGTCCGTATAGCCCTCGGGCCGCGCCCGGATTCTCTCATGCGCCGCCAGGATGTCCCCTAGCCGGAAACTCTGCGGAGCCTGAACGGTATAGGACTCGCGCCGGTACGGCAACGCGTCTATAGTAGTTCCGTCCTTGGAGATCACAATGGTTTCATAGCATGGCGTGAACGTGACTGCGTTCCCATATTCGCCGACGGCGGCGATGTTGGCGGTGATGACCCCCTCTTCCACGTAGGGCCGCACGCCGTCATGGATCAAGACGACCGTGTCGGGCCCGCATGAAGCGCGGAGCGCCGTCAGCCCGTTGTAGATCGAGGCCTGTGCGGAATCGCCGCCAACCGCCAGGCCCATCAGCTTGGTGATCCCGCATTTGACGGCCAGTTCGCGGGACCGCTCGACCTGGTCCTGCGCGACGACCAGCCAGATCCCGTCTATCCGGGGATGTGCCTGGAAAAGGGAAAGCGTATGCTCAAGCACAGTCTTGCCGCAGATCTCAAGGAACTGCTTGGGCACAGCGGCCCCCATCCTGGTGCCGCTTCCCCCGGCGAATATCAACGCGACGTTCAAGACAGCCTCCTCGTGAATTCATCTATCACCCTGTTGGCGGCATGCGGGTAGAACGCGCACACGTTCTCCCTTGCAAAGGCACGGACATCCTCTTCGTCGCCGATTTTGGACCGCGCGGCCACCTTTCGCACGAAATCCCTGATGTCGTCTTCGGAGAACGCATGCTCCACGTGTTGGTGCAGTCGCTTGCCAAATTCCGTGAACTCCCTGTCAATGACCTCCTGGCCCGAGAGGACATAGCACTGCGGATGTCCCGTGTAGAAATACTCGGCAAGAAACGAACCGCAGTCGTGGATCATTGCGTCGGAGTTGACGAACACGTCAAGATAGTCGCCGCCCTGCTGGAACTCGACGTTGGGCAATGTAGACATGGCGTCGCGGTATGCCTTTGTCCGCGCCTCGCCCCACCACTCCGGAGTCGCGAGCCGCGGAAAGAGAAGAGGATGGGGGCGGAACACGAAACGCACCTGGGGGAACTCCCCGGGAAGCGACAGGAAGAAATCCGCGTACCGCAGGAAATTGGAGAGCGCAAGCCCGCCGTCGCCGCGCGCAAGCGTATGGTGCGGACACACAAGCACCGTCACCGGGCGATCCTTGCGCACCGGCACTTCGGCAAGCCTGTCCATCTTCGGATACCCCCCAACCGCCAGATTCCCCTCCAGCATGGGGTTTGCACCCTTCCACAATTCCAGCGTCTCGGGGCTTGGGACGAACTGCATCCAGAACAGGGCGGACTGCGGCAGGAACACCGTGCGGCGGACATCCGTCAGAAGATGCCCCCCGTAACCGTATGGAATGTAAACCACAAGCGCAAAACGGCTCATGGGAAATGCGGTGTACTGCACCAGCGTCTGGTCGTCGTATACGATTGACGTGAAAACGACATCCGCCCGCCCTTCAAGCGACTGCGCAGCCTTCGCGTCCGGATCGTACAAGGCGCATGTGCCCGGATAGCGGGCCGACAGCGCGCCCAACGTGTTCTCAAGCGTCTCCCGCAGGAACCTCTCCCCCCGCGACACGCGCGGCACCACGGCGATGAACGGCTCAAACCTGGAATCGCGGCACATCTCCCGATAGACCGGCTCCGCCGAGAACATCGACGCGTCGCACACGAGGAAGGCCACGCGCAGCCGTTCGCCGCGCACGAGC
>JAEEGL011551089.1_pt1 | contig 15608 bp, 13 predicted proteins | sample 9134231 | NCBI WGS metagenome assembly JAEEGL01 (sample SAMN16246548, study PRJNA631951) | gut metagenome | biome: gut microbiome; feature: rumen; material: fiber-attached | host: Bos | place: Iran: Karaj | collected 2018-10
TATCAATTCCGACATGGAGCCTTCGGATGTGCGTTCCATGTGCTGCAGGCTTCGTCTTGACCTGAGGGAACTCCGTAAAAAGAGCGGCGGTTTCTTCGGTTCCGGCGAAAGCACCGGATCTGTCGGCGTGGTTACCATCAACCTGCCCAGGATCGCATATCTGTCCAACAGCAAGGATGATTTCTACAGACGGCTGAACAAGATGATGGATATCGCCGCAAGATCTCTGAAGATCAAAAGAGGCGTTATCACAAAGCTTCTCGAAGAAGGCCTGTATCCTTATACCAAGAGATATCTCGGAAGCTTTGAGAATCATTTTTCCACCATCGGCCTGATTGGCATGAACGAAGTGGGACTGAACGCGAACTGGCTGCGTGCTGACCTGACCAATAAGAAGACACAGGAGTTCGCAAAAGAAGTTCTGAATCATATGCGTGAGCGTCTCTCCGATTATCAGGAAAAGTACGGCGATCTGTATAATCTCGAAGCAACACCGGCTGAGAGTACTTCATTCCGTCTTGCAAAGCATGACAGGAAAAGATGGCCGGGCATCAAGACCGCAGGACACGAGGGAGATACCCCTTATTACACCAATTCTTCCCATCTGCCGGTTGATTATACCAGAGATATTTTTGACGCGCTTGACATTCAGGATGAGCTGCAGACACTGTATACTTCCGGCACCGTATTCCACGCATTTTTGGGAGAAAAACTTCCTGACTGGAAGGCAGCGGCCAATCTGGTACGGACCATCGCAGAGAATTACAAATTGCCGTATTACACTATGTCTCCGACTTATTCCATCTGCCAGGAGCACGGTTATCTGCCGGGTGAAGTCAAGATCTGCCCGCACTGCAACAAGACCACCGAAGTTTACAGCCGTATCACCGGTTACTATCGTCCGGTACAGAACTGGAACGACGGCAAGCTGCAGGAGTATGCAAACCGCAGCGAGTACGTGATCGAGGAGAGCACCTTAAAGCGCCCTGTGACAGGCGTTGTGACCATGTCCAAGACAAAGGGCGGCAAGGATATTGAGGTGAAATTATCCGCACCGCAGCATGTGGCATATCTGTTCACCACCAAGACCTGCCCGAACTGCCGTCTGGCAAAAGAATATTTGAAGAATATCGCATATATCCCCGTTGACGCAGAGGAAAGTCCCGAACTGGTAGCCCGTTATCAGGTAACCAGCGCACCCACCCTTGTGGTGGTAGACGGCGACAAGATGCGCAAGTTTGCAAACGCATCGGCGATCAGAAGTTTTGCTCAGTCTGTGAAAGAGAAGAATACAGAAAAGGAAACTGCATCTGTGTAAAACATAATCGGGGGAGAAAAATCGAAATCAGTCAGAATAGGAAACAATCGAATGAGACAGATAACTTCTGTCTCATTCTTTATGTAGCACCAACCCGGTTATGGATGCCGCGCTCACACGAGCAGACATTAGCACCAACCCGGCAATGGATGTTATCATATTCGATAAGAGGTACATTTTGAAGATCAGGATCAAATCCACACATTTCATACCGGTCAGTTTTCTGATCACGATCATCATAGGCACGATACTGTTATTACTTCCCTTTGCAAGTGTACAGGGAAAGGAAACAGATATTGTAACGGCGCTTTTTACGGCAACGACTTCCGTCTGTGTGACGGGACTCGTTGTGGTGGATACCTATGCTCACTGGAGCCTCTTCGGTCAGCTGGTGATCCTGCTGTTGGTTCAGATCGGCGGTCTTGGCGTGGTGGCTGTGGGTTCCATGATCATGCTGGCAGGAAAGCGGAAGTTTTCACTCAGTAACCGGATGCTGCTCGGAGATTCCCTGAACGTGGATGAGAGCAGAGGATTGATGTCTTTTCTGACCCGGGTGTTTCAGGGCGTTTTTCTGGTAGAAGGGATCGGCGCCGTCCTGTATGCGATCCGTTTTATCCCGATGCTTGGGGTCGGTAACGGTCTGTGGGCGTCACTGTTTCAGTCCGTATCGGCTTTTTGCAATGCCGGAATGGATGTGGTAGGTCCGATCAGTATGATGGATTTTCAGGATTCCGTTTTTCTGATGATGCTGACCATGCTGCTCATTGTCATGGGCGGCATCGGATTTGTGGTTTGGTTTGATATCATAGACGGTATAAAAAACGGGATCAAAAACCGCATGCATATCTCTACGGTGATCCGTCATCTGTCGGAGCACACAAAGATCGTTTTGATCATGACCTTTGTACTACTGGCCTTCGGTACGGTCTGCGTGCTGGCAGCGGAGTATGACAATCCGACCACCATCGGAAATATGGATCTGGGCGGAAAACTGTTAAACAGCCTTTTTCAGTCGGTGACCTTCCGTACTGCTGGCTTTGCTTCCGTGCCCCAGGATCAGCTGACAGAGCTTTCCTGCGTGACAGGTTATATCCTGATGTTCATCGGCGGATCGCCGGTGGGAACCGCGGGCGGCGTCAAGACCGTGACGGCTTTTTTGGTGTTCATGAATGCATTTTCCTATATCCGCGGGAAAAAAGAAAACGTTGTATTTTCCCGCAGGGTATCGGAGGAGTTGATGCGTAAGGCAGCAGCGGTGGTCTTTGTCAGTATGTGCGCTGTACTGGTCATGACGATGCTGTTGCTGACCAGGGGCGGGATCACGCTGACAGACGCGCTCTATGAGGTGGTCAGCGCCCTGGCAACAGTGGGGCTTTCAAGGAGCCTGACGCCGAAGCTGGATACCATCGGGAGGCTGATCATCATCGTCTCCATGTATCTTGGCAGGATCGGACCGATCTCCATGGCAATCTTCTTTACAAAGGGAACCGACGTGGGCAATAAGATCAGACACGCGGAAGGAAAACTATACGTAGGATAAAGAAAGGATTTTCGTATGAAAAAATCAGTAGCTGTATTGGGACTTGGGAAATACGGACGAAGCCTGACGGAGAATCTGTACCGGATGGGCGCGGATGTGCTGGCGGTAGACTGCAATGAGGAATTGGTAGACGAATATGCTTCAAAATGTACTTCGGCGGTTTGCGCAAACCTGGCAAACGAGGATGAGGTGCTGCAGCTCGGTCTGAAAAATATGGATATTGTGGTATCGGCCATGGGACGGAATCTGGCGCCGAGCATTATGTCTGTTGCGGTGGCGAAAGAGCAGGGCGTTCCCTTTGTTGTCGCCAAATCCTCATCGGAGCGTATGTCTTCGATATTGCTCAAGGTCGGCGCGGACAAAATTCTGGATCCGGAAGGGGAAGGCGGCATGCGTTCGGCACGGATCCTGATCTCGAATTCGTTCAAGGACTTTTTTGAACTGGATGAAAACATGTATATGATCGAGATGGAGCCCAAGAAAGACTGGATCGGCAAGAACCTGATCGAACTGCAGCTGCGTCATAAAATGAATGTGAATGTGGTTGCCATTCGTGAAAAAGGAAAGCTTTGGCATTTCGTGGATCCGAAGGAAGCCTTCACAAAAGACTGTCAGATATTGATCGTCATGGAAAAGAAACATATGAAAAAGTGGCAGTAAATTCCGCAAAAAGTAATAAACCCAAAGGTGAACTCGACTGTACTCACGGATACTAGTTTTGAACAATGATGCTTACCTTTGTACCGCCTTCCGCTCTTGACGAAACCGTAAGACTTCCGCCGATAGCTTCCAGCCTTCGGCGGACATTTTTTAGTGCGATATGCGGCTCATGATCATCACTTGGTTGAAAGCCGGGACCGTTATCCTCAACAATGATCTCATTTCCCTTATCAGTTTTTGCAGTCTTGATGTAGATATGCAGTCCTTCATCAGAATCCGGGTCCATGCCATGCTTGACAGCATTTTCCACGATGGGCTGCAGTGTCAGTGGCGGCAACCGGAATAAAGTATGAGGCGTATCGTATTCCACGAAAAGGTTATCTTCAAACTGCGCCTGCTCGACAGCAAGATAAGCTCTTGTGTGCTCCAATTCCTCCGAAAACGGAATGGTCTCATCGCCTGCGATCGCATTGAAGTTTTTGCGAAGATAGGTGGTAAAATCCAATGTGACCTGCTGCGCCTTTTGCGGATTCTGTACGCAGAGATAGTAGATGCTCATCATCGTGTTGTAGATAAAATGCGGGCGCATTTGCAGTACCGTGATGCGGGCACGCTGATCAGAGATCTCACGCTCCTGTTTTTTGGACTGATCAACCTGATCCGCCATGATGATCCCGAACATGGAAAGAGCACTTAAGGATACGGCTGCGACGATGAGGGGAAAGACAGAAACAAACATCTGGAAGACCATGGCGATCATAAGCGGGATCAGATAGACAAGGATCGCAATGAAGTGTTTTCTTTTAAGTTGATGCCGCCTTCGGATCACACCGGCCAGATTCACACCGATCAGTGTGACCATCGGAGCGATCAATACAGGATATAACGGACCGCGGATAAACTGATTGTCCGGCGTGATATCGTATATGCATTTCGTAAATTGCGTGATCAAAAGCAGAATGAAATGCACTGACCAGATCACCAGAATGCTGCGAAGAAAAAGGTTGTGGCGTCTGTTTTCGCCGCTGCTATACAGAATATAGCCGGTCAATAACGGCATCAGCAAAGACGGCAGGAAGGTTTCCCAAAATGCAACGATCGTTTCTGCCAGTGCAAGGCTTGGATTTGTATAGACGAGTACATCGATAAAGTAAGCGATGATACTCAGGATCAGGACGATAAAGGAACTGATAAAAAATCTCTTATTCCACTTATCCAAAGCAGGCAGGCACGCAGCAGCCAAAAGTCCCAGCAACACTAACGTCAGCAATGCGCCGCCCATAAAACAATAAATATATTGAATGGTTTCGGTCGTCATTCACCTGCGCCCCCTGCCTGAAACGGATGCCTGAGTTTTTTGAGTTGCTCCCGAACGCCCTCTTCTGTGATCGGTTTGACCATAAATCCGCTCGCTGCCGTATTCCAGGCATCGATGGAATACGCACCGTATGCGGTAAGATATACCACATTTGTATTGGGATTTATGTCAAGTAATTTGCTGCAAAGGTCAAGCCCGCTTGTAGTCCCAAGTTCAATATCAAGGAAAGCCAGGGCCACGCGGTTTGCTTTGGCATATTCAATGGCCTGTGATGGCCTGGTAAAGCCTATGACGGTTGCATTTGGCAATACTGCTTCCAGAATGGGCAGTCCGCCATTCAGAACGATCTTATTGTCGTCCACCATAATGACAATGGGGGGCTCTTCATAATCCGACGTAGCGTTCAGCAGCCTGTCAATCGTGACATCAAGACATTCGGCCAGCCGGAAGATCATGCTCGCATCGGGCAGACGGCTGCCGTTTTCCCAGCGCGCTACCGTCGAGCGGGTAACAAACATCCGCTCAGCGAGTTCCTGCTGGGATAAGTTTCTTTCCGTTCTCAGTTCTTTCAGATTTTCAGCAAAAAGAATGTTCATATTTTCAATTATAGTGACATCGTATTGCAAGAAGCAAGCGGTAGACACAATAAATCGCAAATTCGTGTTGACAATCTGGAACACTCCCTTGAAAACAACCGATATCTGTCGGATAGTAGATGTAGGCAGCTGTTGCTGCATAGGAGCAGTTGAAAGATCATGGTACCGGCTGCGTCGCTATAAATAGGCGGGGTAGTGTAAAGTTCGATATGAAAAACCGAAGCCGATAAACTGCTGATCAATTAGGAGGAATCGTTATGGAACAAATGAAAAGAAAAAGAAACAGGATACTAAGTGTTATACTCAGCCTGGCGTTAGTGTTGGGGATGATAACCGGGATGAGTCTGATGGCATATGCGGCCCCCGAGCCCGTGTCTTACGTTTACTATACGGCCAGCGGCACAACCGCGACGAAGCACACGGATGGCAGCCAGACGTCATATACTGTAGTAACGGATCAGACCGCGTGGTCTGACGGCTGGTATGTGGTAAACAGCGATATAACTATCGCAAACCGTATCACCGTCAGCGGAACAGTCCACCTCATTCTCTGCGACGGCAAGACCTTGACCGCAAGCAAGGGGATCACAGTGAATGATGGAAATACGCTGCACATCTATGCTCAGAGCACAGGTGACAATGCGGGCAAACTGACTGTTACCGGCTCTCCCGCCTGTGCCGGTATCGGTAGCTCAGATATGAATAACTCCGGCAACATCTATATTCACGGCGGTGCCATTTCGGCATCAAGCGAGAGTACCGGAGCAGGCATCGGCGGAGGCAGATATGGGGCCGGAACCGTGACCATTTTTGATGGTGATATCATCGCGACGGGTGGCAGCTCAGATATAGATATATATAATGATCATAAAGTGGATGGCGGCGGTGCCGGCATCGGTAACGGAGCTTATCAGGTAAATGGCGGCTCCGTGACCATTTTGGGAGGAACTATTACCGCCAACGGCGGAAAATGGGCGGCAGGTATCGGCGGTGGCAGCAGACAGCAGTCATTCGGCACGATCACCATTAAGAATGCTACAGTTGAAGCAACAGGCAATAAATCCGGCGCTGGTATTGGCGGCGGAAGTACAAATAAGTCTCTTGGGGACATCCTAATCGAGAATTCCACGGTTATGGCGACGGGCGGCGAGAACGGAGCAGGGATCGGCGGAGGTTCTCATTCAGAAACTAATGGCGGCGGCGACGGCGCAAATGTTACTATCATCAATTCGAATGTGACTGCCACAGGAAACGGCAGCGCCGTTGGTATCGGACATGGTACTACCGGCAGCGACGGCACCATAACCTTCAGCCTTGATGAAGGCCTTGGAATTCTGGTCTCCACCGATAACAGCACCTGGTCGGTCTATGATGGCAGTACCAGAACCCAGTACATGAAGACTGGCGAGATCCCGCAGGATACAGCAATCGTTACCAAAGCACCCATAGCAAAGAACCTGACTTACACTGGTTCGGCGCAGGAACTGGTGACCGCCGGGGAAGCAAAGGGCGGTACAATGTATTATGCTGTTACCGAAAACGAAAACGCGCCGGAAGCAGCAAAGTTTACCACGTCGATCCCGACAGGAACAAGTGCAGGCACTTATTATGTATGGTATAAAGCAAAAGGTGATGAAAATCTCAAAGATGGCAAGGCAGCTAATCTAAGAGTGACAATTGGAAAGGTGGACCAGAATAAGCCTGAGGGAATCACTGCCACACAGGTAAGCGATGCTACTGCGAAAGATGGAACCATTACAGGTCTTAACGATACCATGGAATACTCTGTGGATAACGGTAAAACCTGGACTGCAGTACCTCAGGGTAGCACAAAGATAGAGAATCTTTCTGCCGGAGACATACTGATCCGCGTTGCGGGGACCAAAGATAAGAATCCGAGTGAAGCTGTTAAGTTGACAGTCGATGTTAAGAAGACGGAAACTCCTGAACCTTCAACGGCTGAAACTCCTGAACCTTCAACGGCTGAAACGCCCGCGACAAGGGAACTGGCTATAAATGCCGGCTTCAAGGTGACACAGACGGGATCTAAGATCAAGATCGCATGGGGCAAGGTAGAAGGCGCAGATAATTACGAAGTATATGTAGCATACTGCGGCAATAAGTTTACTAAGAAGGCAACAAAGACCACGAAGAATAATTCCGTCACCATTACAAAAGTGAATGGTAAAAAACTCAACTTAAAGAAGAATTTTAAGGTTAAAGTTGTAGCAAAGAAAGACGGTAAAAAATTGGCAAATACGATCGCAGGCCATGTGGTCGGACGAAAGAATTCGAAGTACACAAATGCCAAAAGTATCAAGCTGATCACGAAGGAGATTTCTGTAGAAAAGGGAAAGACCGCCAAGGTTCAGGCGAAGACGGTTCTTGTTGACAAAAAGAAAAAACAGCTGACCAATGCCCATGCAACAGAGTTCCGTTATGCAAGCTCTGATAAGAGCATCGCAACGGTATCCAAAAAGGGCGTTGTCACAGGCAAGAGCGCCGGGACATGTACGGTATATGTATATTCCAGAAACGGATTAGCCAAGGAAGTGAAAGTGACTGTTAAATAACGAAGTAATTATCTTCAATCAAACCTGATATGTAGAAAAAGCGATACTCCGGCATTTGCTTATTGAAAGCAATGCCGGAGTATTTGCGCCAAAGCGCCACAAATCTCTTCGTTTATTTACCACAAATTTCTTCGCTAAAATACCACAAATCTCTTCGCTGGCCGTTGCAAAACCCAGTAAAATGCGTATAATATTGCATAGATTTCTTACCGGAACACCATTTGGTTATAAGCGTGAAGATGGCGTATATGTTATTCCTATTGGATGTTTGAAAAATTAGCCACAAACTATAATTCCAAAAATTTTAAATTTATACGGAGCCAAAAAATATTGAAAAATTCCGGGGAGGAAAAGACTATGGAAACAAAGAAGTGTCCGAATTGTTTGGGAGAACTTCAAAAACAGAGAAATAAGTGGGTATGTCCGTATTGTAATTCTTCATTCGATGCGGAAGAGGAAACAAAGAAACAGGGGAGCGACTACTTTGACAGCGATCTGTTCAGCGTTGATCTTGATTTCGAAAGTCTGATGTCCAAGAAGAATACGGTAGAGTGCCTCAAATCATGGAAATACTGTATGGATGAAATGGATTCCGCTGAAATGATAGAGGATTACCTGAGTAAAATAACGCAAAAAGACGACGGAACAGCGATGGCAAATGTCCGTAGTGAAAGGATTGATGCCTTAAGGGGACGCTTCGATCAATATCTTGAGTCGGGAGAACGGATCTATATTTTGGTGGATACGACTTTGTTCGGCAAGGGAAAAGAGTTTTATATCATCACGGACAGAGCCTGCAGGTTTTTTACAAAGAAAAAACAATGGTCGGTAAATTTTGATGACATCGTTTCCGTTACGATCAATGATTCCTTGAACCTGCCGTGTTTTTATCTGAATAATGATTACGAAAAATCAGTCAGTTCAGCGGGGAACAGTTATCAGACAGCCGGTGCGATGTTCGCTCTCATCATCCGGCTTGCGTTTGAAAGAAATCCGGAAAGAGCAAGGATCAGGTTGGTAAAATAAAAAGTAAACCAACAGGTGGTGTAAAGACCGGAAAGAAAAATCGATAGATTCAGGAGGATGAAATCATGGGCTTTTTTGATATGTCGACCGGAGGGAATATGGGCTTTGCCAGTGTGAAGAACACGCAGCAGTTCACAGATCAGGATCTGTATGAGAAACTGTTGCCGGTGAAGGTGAGTTTTGGGGTACCTGTTATGGGTGATATCAACGGAACCCCTGCGGTGATGTATAAATTTGTAACAGGCGATTTTGATGTGTTTGTCAGGGTTCACGGCAAGAATGTCATCATGGGCAAGATCGGCGCAACCGGTGTCAGTAGTGCATATACGGCGGCAAATGCGGGAATGGATCTGTATTTGGGGCACAAAGATGAAGGGACGTCTACGGCAGACAGGGCGGTGGATGAGCTTTTGGAAGTGATCAAGAAACTGGAAAACGGCGAAGTCGTTACCGAGTCTTCGGCATCGCAGCAGCCCAATACCTCAACGGGAGAAAAGATTTCTCTTTACATGAGGCAGAAAGCCATTTCCTTAAAGCCGAAATTTGATGTTTTCGACGCCAATGAAACAACCGTATATCATGTGGAAGGCGATCTGACCAGGCTGAATTTTTCTATTCAAAAAGACGGACAGGAGGTTTTAAAACTGAAGAAAAAACTCATTGCCCTTTTGCCGGAGTACAGCATAGAGAAAGAGAAACATGAGATCGCAAAGATCAAAAAGAAATTTAAACTGACGAACCCGGAATTAACCGGAAAGGTAAATGGCGAGGACTTGCATATTGCCGGAGATCTGATGGGATATGATTATGATATCAAGGTGGGCTCTGTGGTCATCGGCCATGTGGATACAGACCGTACTATCTGGCAGGACTGCTATCGTATCACAATCCTGGATGAGAGCAGAGAGGATCTGGTCATCGCACTGGCCATCATCTGTGACAATGTGCAGGATCAGGAACACAGCGACTGATCTGTTTACACGCCTGGGCTGTTCAGTGGAATAGACTACTTTCAGGTGGTCTATTCCTCTTTTTTTGCATTCATGTCGCATGACAGCGTCCTTGTTCTTGTGTACATATCTTCTGTGATGACTTTCAGTTCTTCTGACAATTTTCGTATCTCCGGACTTATCCTGGATTTTGATTGCTATGAACTGTATTTTGTTGCATATGGTCATTTGCACGCTATGTATTCGCGCTACGCCTGTATGACAGGCGAAGTGTTGTTTGCTGTTGTCATCATAATATCAAGATTTGATGATTTTTGGAGTTTTTTGCTCGAAAAAACTGTGCAAATCTGAAAAATTTTCGTGCAAATTACATATTTTGTATACGAAAACATGGATTTATGATATATTGTAAAGATAGTTGATAGTATTGAGGGTGCCATAACAGAAAAGGATATAGAAAAATATCATTAAGAAAGGATCTGGAAAAATGGCTGGTATTAAGGATTTGGCTTGCAGAGTTGGAAAACATGACTGGGTAAAGATTTCGGGCCCGGAAGAAGAGGAAGTCTGGGAATGTTCCAACTGTAAAAAAAGAAAGTACGGTTCGAGTGGAGGCAGGGGAAGTGCGGCAGAGCCGGCTTCAATCCCCGGTGTCAGCATCAGTGCTCCGGCTCCCGAAGCGGGCGGTGCACCGGCGGCAGAAGGACCTGCTTTGCAGGCAGGTACGGATGAGATGACCGGTTTTATGGACAGGGGCGGTGCTGTCGAAGCGATCAAGAGTTACCTGAAATCACATAAAAAAGACAATTACACACTTTGCATGTGTGACATCGATTCCTTCCGGAAACTGAATGAGGAGCAGGGCGTAAAGTGCGGTGATATCGTTATCAGAGAAGTTGCATCCATCCTGCAAACTGAGCTTGCCGGTTTGGGAACTCCCTGCAGATGGGGCGGTGATGAATTCCTGCTTTTGTTCCCGAAGAAAAATGGCGATGAAGTGTATAATAAAATGTTTTCTTTGAGAGAAAAGATCAAAGCCAGAGTTATCTTCTATGAAGGCGACGGCGTCAGCGTTACCATGACCTTTGGTCTGAACGAATACGATTTTTCCGGAGATATCGACGGCTTTATCGCAGAAACGGAAGAAAAGTTAAATCTGGGTAAGCAGATGGGTGGCGATCAGGTCATCTTCTGATCAATAAAAATGTATAGAAAAGTATTTCAGCCCCGTTCGGACGACGGGGCTGATTTTATGCGGTATCCTGTTTAAGATCGGGCTTAAGATGGAGTCCGGGATCTGTGTTTCGCCCGCTTGCGTATTGTCCCTGATCAGAATGTCTGGTAAAATAATTTCGGAGTTTCGGAAAAACCGGAGAAATAAATTCATGATGAATTCAAAAATGACTTTCATGAAATCGTCCGTAATAAAAAGGCAATTCGTATTCTTTATACTGCTGATGGCAGTCTTTTTTGCTGCTTCAAAATCTGTCTGTGCGAAAGAGGGCGGTTTCAAATACGAATACGGTGTTTTTCTCGGAGCAGATCCGAAGGATATCCCGCAGATGCAGGACTACCGCATTCTGGTGATCGATGCCCAGGGTTTTTCCAAAAAGCAGATCAAAAAACTGAAAAGTGCCGGACATGTGGTCTACAGTTATATCAATGTCGGATCGATCGAAAATTTCCGGCCCTATTTTGAAACGTATAAAGGGTATACGCTGTCAGTGTATGAACACTGGGAGGATGAATACTGGGTTGACGTTTCGCAGAAAGCCTGGCAGGAACACATCATAGGGATATCGGAAAAGCTTAGGAAAAAAGGCGTAGACGGACTTTTTGTCGATAATTACGATGTCTATTATCATTACCGCAGCGAGAAGATCTATAAGGGCCTGACAAAAATCCTGAAGGCCTTTAAGAAACAGGGATTCTATGTGTTCATTAACGGCGGCGACATCTATGTAAAGGAGTATATGCGGCGCAATAAAAAACTCGGCATCATAGACGGGATCAATCAGGAGACTGTTTTTTCAAAAGTGAACTGGGAGGATGGTTCCTTCGGGGAAAAAGACACATCCGAAAAGAACTATTTTCTGAAGTATGCAGCCAAAGTGAAAAAGCGCGGCGGCGATGTCTATCTGCTTGAGTATACGAAGGACAAGGCGCTTCGGAAAAAGATCAAAACCTACTGTAAAAAGAAGGGATACCGGTACTATATTTCCGGCAATCTGGACCTGAGGACGGAGTAGATCACAGTATAAAGTCCGATATGGAAATACGAAGCCGAAAAATAACTGATGAATTAAGAGGGATTCTATGGGGTACAATTTATTTAAGATCGTTGAAGTTCCGGAAGTTTTCAATCGTAAACTGAATGAGTTCAGGGCGTCCCTGAGTGCGGCGATCAGCGAAGGAAAAGACATTACCTTTGCGGATAACGATATCACCTATGCGCTGAAACTTCAGCATGACAGGCTTGCGGAAAAAGGGCTCAGGCTGGATTATGATGTCTATTCCCGCGGCGAAGACGGACGCAGCGGAAAATTCCACGCCGGCAGTAACTGGAAGGATGCGCATTATGAGAGCACCGTCTGTTTCAGTCCCTTTGGCGTAAAACGAAAAGTGAGCAGAGACGGTAAGATCTGTTTCAAAGATGATCACAAGTGCGTTCTTTACGAAACCATAACAGATGTGGTGACCGGCGCCCATCCGGATCAGGATCCCTTTTGCTGCCCAAGCTGCGGTGCGCTTTCAACTGTTGCCGGCCTTCAAAACGGCTGTGAATACTGCGGGACCAGGTTTCAGATGGATGACCTGTTTCCGAAAGTAACTGGCTATTATTTCTTAGAAGAACCGGGCATGACAAAGGGAGAGTTTAAGTCCGGCTATATCAAGTTTTATATTGCCACGCTGATCGGCCTGTATCTTCTCGGCTGTATCTTAAATGGTGCCGTATTCCTGCCGCAGAATCTGGCAAAAAACATTCCGACGCTGATCGGTATGCTGATCGGACTTCCCTTAGCAAGCCTGATCATGGGCTATGTCCTGTATGCTTATTTTTTATTCATGAGACTGATCGTAAAGGCGATCGCTTCTGCAGGAAAAATGGGAACTGCAGGTTCGAGAAGCAGTTTTGAGACAAGAATGAAAAAAGTCAGTCCGGAGTTTTCCTATGAGTATTTTACGAGCAAGGCCATATCGCTGATCAAAACGGCTGTGTTTTCCGGGGATGAGAGGGACCTTTTGTTTTATGACGGAGGCGCACTTGATCCGAAAATGAAGGACATTATAGATTTGAATTACGGCGGCGCCCTGGGATGCATGGGTTTTCAGGATGAGGGGAATTTTGTAACGGTTGTGACAAAGGCATACTTTGATGTGCTGTATGCGAATGAGAAAGGGATACAGGCCAAAAGCCAGGTGTTCAGAGCAACCTTTAAACGGCGCACCGACATTCCCGTGAATTTAAACTTTTCCATGACGAGGATCGAATGTCCTTCCTGCGGCGCAAGTTTTGATGCAACGAAAAACAAAAACTGTCCCTACTGCGGAAATCAGTATGAGATCACCACGGATGACTGGGCGCTTACAGAACTGAAGTATAACTAAGATGCGTATTCATGAACTGAAGTATTGCAGCACAAATACATATCTGATCGAGGGCGATACAGGGAAGCTCCTGTTTGATACCGGTTGGGCGGGGACTTTTCCGGCATTTTGTCATGCCATGGGCGAGATCAAAACCAGTGTGCAGGATATTGATGCTATTCTGATCTCACATTTTCATCCGGACCATATGGGCATCGCACAGCAGATCGCAGACCAGGGGGCAGTCCTGCTTGCCGCCGACGTTCAAAGGGATTATATCCATGCGTCGGATGCGGTATTTGCAAAGGAAAAAAACGCTGCGTTTCGCGCGGTCGAAGATGAGAAAGTCAGGTTCTTTTCCCCGGAGGAGAGCAGAGCGGTGCTGAAAGAATTCGGGATAGACGGACAGATCATCCCTACGCCCGGACACAGCGATGACAGTATTTCACTTCTGCTCGATGACGGAAGCCTGTTCGTGGGAGATTTAAACCCGCTCTATGAACTGGAGGTTCATCGCAGGACGCAGATCGGGGACAGCTGGGATAAACTGCTGGCGCTGAAACCGAAGGTCGTATATTATGGGCATGCGAAGAAAGCACTGCTGTCGCAGACCGGGCGGGAGAGCGGACAGGAGACCGGGCAGGAATCCGGGCGAGAGATCGGGCTGAAAACAGACCGGGAAACCGAGGAAAAAAACGGTCAGGAAACCCAGCCGGATACCCGCGATATTGACTGTTATGCGCTGGTATCCGAGATCATGCGGCTGATCGACAAACGCTGTGATGCTAAGAAGATACAAAAGAAAACAGGCGCTGACAGCACATTCATACAGGATGTCATGAGAATGTATCTGACACACCGGAATGTCGGCGTGCAGGGGATTCTTGACAGGATAGAGATCAAAAACCGCTAAGCTGCCCTCAGCCGGATTCCAAAAACCAGCGATAGTTTTCTTCATAAAAAAGCCTGACAGGTTTTCCGCGAATCATACAAAGATAGAGAATGCCGGCGCCACCTGCTCTGCGGGAGGCACAGCGTTCTATTTTACTGACTCTGTCGATCTCATATTTTCTTCCGTCTTCCCAGATCAGATATTTCGGACGGAGCATTCCGTCGCTTGAAAACTCTGCGCCTACATCGACATAGACCTTACATCCGATTCTTTCAGCCATAACAAAACCCCCAAAAAAAGATGTAACATAATAATAGAACAAATGTTCGATTTATGCAACCGCTAGATGTAGGATAGGATGCCGATGAAAAATACATATTCTTGACAGACTGGGTGTTGGGGGGCAATGAAAAACGTATCTCACATTTTTGTGCAGTCTATGTTACAATAGAAAATAGCGGAGCCGAAAAACAAATAATGAGGCAGTGTAAAGCCCGGTATGAAAATGCTGAGCCGAACAACTGCTGTTCAATTGGAGAGGTTGTATGAAACAATACAGATTACCGATCATAATGCTGGCAATATTTGAAACAGTAGCCATAACGCTGTGGCTGACCAAAGATAACCTGTTTTATCTGTTTAATTTCAGCTATATCGGGTTATCCGTATCGCTGGGCGTATTTCTTTTCATAAGGAAATACAAATATGCCCGCCGCATTGTGCAGCTGCTGGTCGGATTATATATGCTGATCTACCTGGGGCTCATCTGTCAGGAAAATATGCAGATCGAAGGATTCTGGTATTATCTCTTCACAGGGGTCTTTGAGGCTGCAACCATTCATTACGCGGTCGCAAAGATATTCGGTCCGCTGATCTTCGGACGGGGATGGTGCGGATATGCCTGTTGGACTGCGATGGTGCTGGATTTTCTTCCCTATAAAGAGTCCGGGGCGCCAAGGCGAAAACTGGGCTGGATCCGGTATATCACATTTGCCGCATCATTGATATTTGTATCGGCATTATTTCTTGCAAAAGTCGGAAACATAGAACGCATCATGTTTTGGGCGTTTATAGTTGGTAATATTGCTTATTACGCAATCGGTATAGCGCTGGCATTTGCTTTTAAGGACAACAGGGCTTTTTGTAA
>JAEEGL012779080.1_pt1 | contig 15608 bp, 8 predicted proteins | sample 9134231 | NCBI WGS metagenome assembly JAEEGL01 (sample SAMN16246548, study PRJNA631951) | gut metagenome | biome: gut microbiome; feature: rumen; material: fiber-attached | host: Bos | place: Iran: Karaj | collected 2018-10
ATTTAAATATTGATTATTAGTAATAATAGTTTGAAAAATTGATAATAAAATTAATTCTAAATAATTATCTCCAATACATTCCATTAAATTTTCTTTTGATAATTCAAAACATTCTGTAAATTCATTTGCATAAACATCTAAGGTTCTATTTATATGTAATAATAAAGCAATAAAACCAAAATATGCAGGTTGATTTAATATTGTCACTTCATGATCATTTAATTTACAACTTACACTTCCTCTTTTTAATAAATACATTTTATTTGGATTTTTTTCTTCAACTGATATAATTTTTTCACCTGTTTTAAATCTTATTAATTCCATTTTCTCAGCAAGATTTCTTTTAATAACACTATCTAAAGTTTTAAAAAAAATTATATTATTCATAAAATCAAATCTTTCTTTTAATCTAATATTAATTAATCTTTGTTTAATTTGAAGGAATTTTTCACTATCTAAAGCATAAACTGAAGAATTTTCTATACAAATCATATCATGATCTAAAGTAATATATTCATTTTTAGTAATTAAATTTTCTAATCCAAAATAATCCCATTTTTTATATTGTTTTTTAATTTCATTTCCTTTTTCATCAATTTTTACACTTTCCATAATTCCATCAACTAAAATAAAAAAATAATAACATTCACTCTTATTATGATAAAGAATATCACCTTTTAATATTAACACATAATATAATGAAGTTAAAATTGTATCTACTATTTCTTCTGGAAATGCATCAAAAACAAATAATTTAGAAAATATTTCTTTTATTTTTTCTTCTTCTTCTTCTGTCATTTCTTTTTCTGTTATTTTTGGATTTTCTACTTCGGGAACGACTAAATTTTTTCCATTTGAATTTGTTAAATTCTTTTTTATTGGATCTTTTTTTTCTTTTATATCTTCTGCTAATAATTTTTGTTCTATTTCATCAATTTCGTATTCTTCATTTTTTTTCATTTTCATTACTGTTGCCATTGAAGTAAATCTTTTTTTTAATTGAATATTACGAGTTAACATTTTATAAGGAACTTCAAAATTTTGACCTGGAATTTTATTCATTTTATGTACTTTTATCTTTTTTTTAAATTCTGTTCTATGTTTTTTTAATTTAATTTTAAAATTATTATTTCTGTGAGTTTCTTTAAATGTTTTTATTACATTTATTGGTCTGTCTTCAAAAGTTTTTTGTATTTCTATTTTTATTTTTATTTTATTTAAATACCTTGGTTACGATTGCAACATATTCCCATATTTTTTTTTTTGTTTAATTTATTTAATTAATAATTTTTTAATCATTTGAAATTTTAATTTTTAAATTATTTAAAATAAGGAAAAATTTATTCAAATTAAGTTATTATATAAATTTATTTTGATAAATCAAAATGATAAATTTGAAATTTATCAAATTGTAAACTAAATAAACATTTGTTATAAAAACTTTTATATCATAAAAATTTTTAAACTTCAATTTTTTTTAATTTTTATTGATATTTTTTCTTTTATTAATTCAGCTTTAGATAAAAAAATAAATTGTAAAAATGATTATAAGAATTTTAAAGTAATATTAAAATTTCATTGAATATATAGAATGATAAAAATTTAAAAAAAATCAATAAAATTGAATTAAATAATTTAAAATAATATTTAATTGATATATAATTAAAAATTTATTGCTTTAAAAAGTGAAATTTTAATAAAATTAATGTCAGAAATTTTTTTATTTTTACAAAATACTTTATTCGAGCTACACAAAACAATATATTCAAATTCAATTTTAATTGATGAATCAATTGAAAAAATTATGTTAAAATATGTAAACGATACTAAATATTTATCCCAAATATTATGTAATAATAATGGATATTTTTCAAAAAAAAATATGGAATGTCTTTGTGAATTTTGTTATTTTGGAAAATATTGCCAATATTCAGGTTATTATTTTTGGAAAACTCATTTTACAACAATGAGAACATTATATGGAATTCTTTATGGTTTATTAGGTATGCTTATTTGGTATTATTTTTTAAAAAAAATAATAAAGGAAAATAATTGTTACAAAAGATTATTAAGAATAATATTTACCCCAAAATATTTAATAATTATAATTTTATTAATTAATACCAATAGTAAAATAATTTTTAATTTAATAGTAAGCGAGAATTATTTTTTTTGCTTATGATACATTTAATTTTGAAGGAAAAATTGGATATAAAACAACAAGAATTTTTTATGAATTACTTTATAGTACAATTATTGCTTTTTATATTTGTTTTTTTATTATTTGGTCAGGTGTATATTTTTCTTTTTATAATAATTTAAATCCAATTAGGTGTTTTTTTAATATAAAATGTACTAATTATCTAAGATTGAAATATATCTTAATTTTTATTCTCTTCTTTTCATATTTTTTACAATTTACAGTTTCTATTTATATTTCAAGTAGAAATAAACTTTATGATGAAATTAGATTTTATATGATAATTATTATTATTTTTTTTGTCTCATTTATTACATTTTTTACAATTTATTATACATGTTATTTGAAATTTTTTTTAGACAAAAATTTTATAAAAAGAAATAAAACTAATATCAATATTTCAGTTATTGATAATTCAAATTTATATTTAAATACTAGTTCTATAACTAGGATTGACAATATTAATATTAATAAAAAAAAAAATCAAAAAGATGATGTTCAATATTTTTTAAAGGAAATGTTTGAAAGAAACTATATGGATTTAGTTGAAAAAAATATTTTAAATAAAAATGATGATGTTGAAAATATTAATAATGATGATTTAATTTATTTTCATAATGAATATATTTTCCTTAATATAAATAATGATATTAATATAAAAAAAAATAATAAAAATAATAAAAAAATTACTAATAATAGAAATATTGCAAATGATTTATATAATGATTTGGATATAAATTCAGAAAGTGAAAGGAATTTAATTAAAAAAGAAAAAGAGATTGATATAATAAAAAAAGATAAGAATAAAAATAATATAGAATTAGACATAAAAGATATTGAAAATTTAAATAAAATTTTTTATCATTCTTATTTTATTTTATTTAGTACCATATCAGTATTGATAATTTCAGTTTCATTGAATTTAATTGTTTCTAATAATCATAAATTATATTTTCTTTTACTTTATTTTCTTTTTGGATTTGAATTAATTGGAAATTTTGCTATTTATCATTTATTTGTTAAAGATATTAAAAATCAGGAATATAAAAATTTAAAAGTAATTTCTAATTTAGAAAAGATAACAAATAAAAAAAGTAAAAAAATAAAATTTGATTTAATAAAACAATTATCTATTAAGAATAGACTAAAAGATTTTTTAAATTTATCTGATGAATAATAAAATTATCTATAATAATTTAAATTATATCATTTATTTTTTCTTTTTAGAAAGAAAAAAATTGAAAATATAATTTTTTTAATTAATTAACTTTAATATAAAAGTCAATATATAATAATATGATTAAAATTCTAAATGGTCAATAAGAATATAAAATTGCCTAAATTTTTTTTTAAATTTATTATCATTACAAATTTCAATTCCATTTTTAATTATTTCTACACATTCAGGAATATTTCTTTCAACAAATTTAATATAGGCTTTATAAAAAAGAGAGAAATAATCATTTTTATTTAATTTAAAAATTGTATTAGAAACTAATTCTTGATCATTAATTAAATTATTTTTGAAAAAAATATAAAAAATACAATGTAAAATTTTTAATTTAAACAAAAGATGTTTTACATTATCTTTAGGATTTAAAATATATTTATGATTATTATATGAAAAAAGTTTTTTAAATTCTTTTTCTAAATTTTCATTTTTTTCTAAATCAACTTCTTTTAAAATTTCTTGATAAATAATTAAAGCTTGAGTTAATTTTCTATTTGCAAAAAAATGATCAGCTTTAACTAACTTTTTTAAAATAGGATTATTTCCATTATAAATAATAGAATTTAAAAAAAAATTATATTTCATTATTTTTTCAAAAAAACATTTTTGTTCAGAAATTGAATATCTTCTTTTTAAAGTTGGTTGATCAGAAAAATTATCTTTACTAATTTCAAAATTATCATTTTTTATATTATTATTTATAGAATTATTTTTCTCAAAATAAAATTGATGAGAAAAATTTCCATTAACCATTAAATTAAATTCAGTATCAATTCTTTGAAAAGAAAATCTATCTAAATTAAAAGATAATTCATTTTTAATTGAAATATTATTTTTTGGTAATGAAATATATTCAACATTATTTCTTGAATTAGGAATGAAAATCATATTTCCATATAATCTTTTAATTGGTGAATAAAAACAATTAAAAAAAAAACCATATTCAGTTATTCTATTTACATAATCTGGATAATCATTTATTATATTTTCTTTTTCTATTAATAATTTAAATAAAAATTTTGTAAAATGATTACAATTTTTTAAAAAAGGGTCATATGATTTTCCTAACCAATAAGGAGTATTTAATATTAAAATTTCATTTATTTCATTATCATTATAAAATGTATTTCCTAAATAAATTTTTTCTTTTAAAATTAAATTACTATCATTTATTAAATTTGAAAATATACCTGAATATTCATCTTCTGTTGCAGAATAGGAAAATTCTTTTTCATTTATTTCTATTGAACTATGAAAAAAACCAAATCCAAATATTTGAACAAAATAATTTATAAAGCTTAAATGATATATGTTTAAATAAACTGGTTGACCATTTTCTACTAATGTTTTTTCTATGTAATCATCTAATTCTTCCATTTTATATTTGTTTCTGTTTATATTTTCTTCTAATTTTATCATATTTAAATATTTTAAATATACTTTTATATTAAATTATTTTCAATTTTTATTTTTGAGTTTAAAAATAAATTAATAATCAAATTTATAATTAAATTATTCCATTTTACTAATTTTAATAATTTTTATTTTTTCTAAAATTTTTTATAACCTTTAAACTTAACAAATAATATTCATTTTCAATTATTTTATTGTTTATTATAATTTATTTATATTTTTTTTATATCTTGTTATTTATTTTTTAAATCATTATCATTTTAATTTTCACATAGAACTCTAATTATTATCAAAAAATCCAAAATTACTCCATAAATATAGATAGAGCTTAGCAGCTATATTAGTATTTTTTTTTATTAATAATTTCTTTAATAATTGATTCATCAACATAAGGAAAAACATTAATAAGTAAAATAATTAATGTTTATTAATAAAATATGAACTAATAAAAATGTTCCAAAAATTCCAATCTATTTTCTACATTCATAACTTAAAATTCAAAAAATTAAAAAATATCAAATATAATTAAATAAAATTAAATCCAAATTAACTACTAAATTTTTATATTTTTTAAAAGTTAATTTAAATATAACTGAATAATTTTTTAAATGATAAATTGAGCATTTTTATCCTTTTGATAAATTTAATAAAATATTGTTTTCATTTTCTTTTTTATTAAAATTAAACATATTTGAATTGTATTTATATTATTTTTGTCCCTTCAAATAAACCTGAATATTTAATATTTATTCCATTTTTTTTCTAAGAATTTGATATCAATTTTTCAGAATAAAAACAATGTATTTTGAATTTGTATAAAAATTATAATAAAAAATATCATCTGAATTAATTGCATAATTATTACTTAAAAAAGAAATTATAATAGTTATTACTCTTTTTCTATTTGTTCATAATCCACATGTGTATGAAAAAAAATTCTAATATTTATAACGTCATTTATCATTTTGTTCATTCAATTTTCTTCTAAAAATTCTTCTGATTGTAAAAGTTATATATATAAGAAATCAATATATAAAAAATAATTCTTTTTATAAAATAAAATATGATTAAATTATAATTTTTTTATTTTAACAAAAACAAAAAGAAAAACTAAAAAAATAATAAAAACTTTTTTTTTAAAAAATTAACTTTGAAAATTATAAATTAAATAAAAAGAAAAAATTTAAATGGCTAATCCAATTGAAAGTTTAGAAACCCCCCAACAAAAAGAACTAAACACAATGAAACCTCAAAAAAAAATAGGAAATTATATATTATTAAATAATATAGGAAAAGGAACATTTAGTAAAGTAACATTAGGTTATCATACATTAACAAATGAATTAGTAGCAATAAAAATATTACAAAAGAGTAAAATTCAAGATAAAATAGATATAGAAAGAATAAATAGAGAAATGTTAATCTTAAAAATGTTATGTCATCCAAATATATCTCAATTATATGAAACATTATCAACAATTCATAATTTTTACATAATAATGGAATATATTGAAGGAGGAGATTTATTTGAATATATATCAAATAATAAATATTTATCAGAAATAGAATCATGCATTTTTTTTCGTCAATTAATATCATCAGTAGAATATTTAACAAAATTAAATATATCACATAGAGATATTAAACCAGAAAATATATTATTAGATTCAGAAAAAAAAAATATTAAATTAATAGATTTTGGTTTAAGTAATTTTATAGTTAAAAATGAAAAATTAAAATCTTCATGTGGAAGTCCATGTTATGCATCACCAGAAATGATAAGTGGTAAACCATATAATGGAATTTATACTGATATTTGGTCTTGTGGTATTGTTTTATATTGTATGCTTGTTGGTGCTTTACCTTTTGATGATGAAGATATACATATTTTATATCAACAAATTAGAGATGGTAAATTTTATTTACCTTCTACTTTAAGTAATGAAGCTATTGATTTATTAAAGAAATTATTAATTGTTGATCCTGAAAAAAGAATTTCTATTGAAGATATTAAGAAACATTCTTGGTTTAATATTGATAAATGTATTTTATATAAAGGAATTATTTTGACTGAAAAAAAAATTGTTGTTGATTTAAAAAGTATTTCTGAAATTAAAAAAAAATTTTTTAATGATGAGAAAGATGTTAGTGAAGATGATATTTGTAATATGGTTAAAAATAATAATTGTAATAAATATACTAGTACATATTATTTATATAGAAAATCTAAAAAATTAAGTCATGATGAATTTAAAGAAAGAAGTCATTCTGCAAATAATAAAAATAATAATAAAGTGAATAATGAAAATGTGAAAAAAAATTTAAATAAAAAAGATAATAAAAGTATGAATGTTTTTGTTATAAATAATATTATTTCTACTGATAATAATAGTAAAAATGTTACTAAATCAATTGTAAATAATAATTTAAATGTGAAAAAAAATGATATTAATCAAAATAAAAAAGATCAATCTAAAAGTAAATCAAAAAATAAAATAATAAAAAAAAAGAAAAATATAAATATCGATAATTTTACTGATACATTAAGAAAGTTAAAGACTAAAATTTCAAATAAATCATATACACCAATAAATAAAAAAGTATTTAGTACAAGTTTTAATTCAACTTTTAGTAACTATTATCCTTTAACACATAATATTAAAGGAATAAAAGTTAATAAAGTTAAATTAAATGCAACTGATAATTTAAAAGATACAAGAAATAATTCAAATCTGTTTCTTAATACTAGTAATGTTTCAGGAGATTTTTGTTTAAAAAGAGATTTTTCACATCCTTTATATAAAAATGGTAAATTTCAAATTAAAAAAGATTTTATTGAAAATAAATTTTCATTAGTAAAACATATTTTTAAAAAGGAAAATGTTATTAAAAATAATTCAAAAAATTCAAAGAATGCTAAAAACTTGAAATGTTCTAAAAATAATCATACAAAAAAAAAGTCTAATAATATTAAAGTTATATATATGAATACTTCTAATGAAAAAATTCCTTTAAATTTATCTGGATTTAATTCTAAAAATAATTTTTTTCATTCTGAAAATGCTAAAAGAAAAAATTCTCCTATATTAAAAAAAAATGAAAATAATAAATATATTGGATTATCTAGAAATAAAGGTAAAGATAAAACTAAACAAGAAGTTTTGAAAAAGTTATATTTGCCATAAAATATTCTAATTTTTTTCATATTTTTATTTTTTATAAATATGTAAGAATTTTTTTATAATTTTAAAGAAATTTAAATAACAATTATACATTGATTTTTATTTTAATTTTTATATATATTAATTCATTATTTTTTATGAGGAAAAATATATATTATTATTTATACTTATTTTTTAATTTAAAAAAAATTAAACGTTATGACTTGTAGTCATTACAGTAAAAACAGGAACTTTTAAAAGATCAATTTCATTATCATCTTCATTTTGATTTTTATCATTATTTTCATATGTATTTAAAATATCTTGTAATGAATTTATTTTTCTATCTTTTATTTTTACCATATCTATTAAATCTTCTTTATCTTTTCCTAAAGAAGTAATTTGAAGACTTTTATTATCAATCTCTTCTTTTAAATTTTTCTTTTCTTTTTCTAATTCTTTTTTTTGATATTTCAATTCATTAATTTGCTCTTTTAAAAAAGTTATTTTAATTGACAAATCATTTATTTCTTTATTAAATTTATTTCTTATATTATCAATTTCTTGAATTTTTTCATTTTTTTCATTTTTAACTATATTTAACTCATTTTCTTGTATTTTATTTTTATTTAATAATTCTGTTAATTGCCTTATTTCTTCTTCTAGTCTATAAATTGTTATAATATATGCATTTTCTTTTTTTGTTGCTTTTAATTTAATTTTATTTATATCTTGTTCTTTTTTTTTATCTTCTTTTTTTCTACTGTTTAAATCTTTTTCTTTTATATATTCATTTATTTTATTTAATTCTTCTAATTTATTTCCTAAATCATTTTCTTTTTCAAATAATTTATTTTCTAAATGTATATTTTTATTTTGGATTATTTTAATTTCTTCAAATAAAAAATTTAAAATATTTGTATATTCAAATGTAAAATCATAAAATAAACTTAATAAATTTTTCCATGTTAAATATTCTAAAGGAACATCACTTTGAATTTCTTCTAATATTAATCTGTTTAAATTTTCATAAATATTCCTTTCATTTGAAAAATAAATACCAAAATAATTTTTCCTATCATTATTAATTATTTCTTTATATATTTTTAATACATGTTGAAAAAAATCTGAAATTTTTGCATATTTTAAAATATATTCAGTTCTATATTTAATTAAATCAGATTTTGAATGTTTATTTATTTCTTCTTTTAAATCTCTTTTAAATTCTTTATTTAAAATAATTTTTGTTTCTGTTTTATTTATTTTCTCATTTGTTTCTTTCTGAAAAAGATTATGAATTGAAGATGTCTTATTAAAAAAATTTTTATTATTTCTAATAATTTCCCTTTTTGGAATATATTTTAAATTTTTTGGTTTTAACAAAGGATTTTTTATATTTGTCTCAGACATTACATTATTTTTTAATTTATTAATAAATTTTTTTGATACTGCAGAATATACTCTTACATATTTTTTTATTTCTTCATTTTTTATTTTATTTATATTTTCATAATCTAGTCTATTTGAATGACTACTGGTATTACTTAATATTATATGACTATTTTGAGAAAGAGTTCTAAATGAATTATTTTCTTTTCTCAATGGAGAAGAAAATCGAAACATTTATTTAATTATTAATTAAAATTAAATTCAAAAATAATAAAAAGTTTAATTTATTTTATTTATTTATATTTTTTTGTTAATCATTTTGTAAAATATTTTAATCTGTTAATAAAAATATATATAATTTAAGATTTTAATTTAAAGATTTTTTTGAAAATAATATTTTAAAGGATAAAAATATATATAAAAAATATTTATATAATCCCATAATGTCTTTTAACAATATCAGGAACTCCTTTTATTACTTTAATATATTCATAAGGATTAAGTTTATTTATTTTAACATGATCAACTTGTTTACTTAAATCTTTAATCATTTTAAAATAATTTAACAATTTACTTCCAGGTTGAAAAATATTTCCATTTTTAAAATATAAAAAAGAATTACTTCTTCTTATTTTTTCTCTTTGAGTTAATTGTTCATTTTTATATTGAATTCTAGGAAAATAATATTTATCATCACCCCAAAAAGAATTATTATTATTTATATTATTATTATTATTATATTTATACATAACTGAACTATCAATTAAAATATTATTTACAAATTCTTTACTATGATTAGTTTTAATTTTTGGCCATATATTTAATTTTTTTTTTATAATATTTTGATTTAAATCTGGACGAAAAAATTTATTTAATTTTTTTTTTTTTTTGATAGGAAGAATATTTATTTTATTTTTTATTACACTAAAAGATTTATTTCTTTTTAAACTTTTATGTTCAGTATAGTATATTTTTTTTCCCTTTTTATTTTCATTTTGCATATTTGAAATATTCATGATAATTTTATTAAAAAAAATATTTAAACTACAGATTTAGTTTAATTAAAATAATAAAATATATAAAAAAAATGTTAAAAATAACTTTAAATTAAATAAAAAAACAAAAATTAAATTATATTAATCATTATATCTTGGAGGAGTTCTTAATAAAGAATAAACTTTAGGTTCTCTAATAATTGGTCTTTCACCTAAAAAAGAAGGATCTCTCATTGCTTTATATCTACATCCAGCACATTTACAATTTTTAGAATGTGTATTTAAATCTTTACTTAATGATTTATTTAAATTATAATTTGAATTATCTTTTTTATATAATATTAAATCTGGTCTTGGTGGAATTAAATCACCTGAAAAAGTCATTTTTGAAATATCACTTATTGATTTTAAATCATTATTATCATTTTTTAAAATATTATTTTCTTTATTTAAATTATTTTCATAATTATCATTATTATAATAATTTATATTATTTGGTAAATTTATTGGTTGAATATATGGTCTATGAAAATTATCATAATTTAAATATGCAAGGACTTTATGTTTTATTTTTTCAAAATTATTTTTATATGTTTCTAAATCATTATTATTATAATCAAGTTCACAATTTATTATTTTTTGTCCTACTATTTCATTTAATTCATACATAAAATCATGATAATCATTTAATAAATTATCTTTAATTGAATTCATTTCTTTTAAATTTTCAATTTCTCTTTTTGATTCATTTAATTGTTTAGAAATTGTATTATTATAATTTTCTTCTATCTTTTCTTTTTTATTTAAGTGATTTTTTAAAATGTTATTTTCATTTTTTAACAAATTAATTGTTTGATTTAATTGATTTATTTTATTTTGAATATGAAAATCCATTTCGTCGTTTTCTTGTTTATTTTTTAAATCTAAATTATAATTTTGACTTTGTAAATCTTGAATTGTGCAATTTAAATATCTTTTTTCTTCCATTAAATTATTAATTCGAATTTGCATATCATCTATTGTTTTATTTTTTAATTGAATTTCTTTACAAAATTGATCTGTATTATTATTATTTAAATAGTTCATCATTTTTAATTTTATGTAATTTAATTATTTTTAAAATTTTTTTAAAAATATGTTTCAAATTTCTTATAAAAAATTTGTTTTAATTTAAAAAATGATATTTATAAAAGTGTATTTTTAATTGAAAAAAATTATTTTATATTCAAATTGTATTTATATTATCATTTAATTTTGAATCAATTTTTACTATCATATTTTTTAAAGAATTTAATAGATAATTACTATATTCATTATTACTAACTTCAATATTATTTATTTCTTCATAACTTAAATTGTCATATTCATTTTTTGTATTTTCAAACAACTTATTATCTTTTTGTAACTCTTTTGAATTATTAATCATTTTTTCTACTTCAAAAACATATTTTTTCATTTCAATTATAATATTAAAAAAATTAGCAATTTTATTTTGATTTTCTTGAGCTTTTCCTTTAAAAAATAAAAGATTTTGATTTAAATTATTTATAATTTTATCTTTGTCAGAATTATTTTTTGTTAATAATAAAATTTGATTATTTAATTCTAATTGATTTTTTTTCAATGATAAAATAATTGAATTTATCTTTTCATTTTCTTGGTTATTTGACATTTGAATCATATTTTTATCGTTTTCTAGATTTGTAACTAGCATTGATAAAGAATTAATTTGATTATTTTTAATTTCATTTTCTTTTAATAAATCTTTTATTTTTTTATTTAAATTATCATTCTCTTTTTTATTTTGAATCAATCTATTTAATAATATATTATTTTTTTCAATTAATTCATTTTTTTCTTTCATTAATAATTCTATTTGTTCATCTCTTTCATAAATTTCATTTTTACTTTCAATGATAGTTTGATTATACTCAATAATGCAATCATTTAGTTTTTTAATCATTGTATTTTTTTGATTATTATCTTCAGAAATATTTTTTAAAGAAATAATTGTATCAATATCAATTGAATTATTATTTATTTTATCAAATTCTAAATTATTTAGTTTCTGAATTAAATTTTCAATTTGAAAACTTTGTTCTTTTTTCCCGTTTAAATATTCACTTTTCATTTTTATAAATTGATTTTTTAATTCACAAATATTTTGTTTAAGTTGAATATTTTCTTTTTTTAATTTTGTAATTTCATCATTTGAATCATTTAAACATTTAATTGTTGAAGTTGTTTCTGATAAAGATACTAATATATCATTTTCATTTTGATTATTTAAATTATGATTATTATTAACGATTATTTTTTCATAATCATTTAATTTATTCTTTTCATCTTCAAATTTAATTTTCCTTTCAGTACAACTAGATTTAAATGATTTTAAAATAATATCATCATTAAATTCATTTAACTTCTTTTTTATTGAAGAATTTTCAATTTGTTGAGTTGGTAATTTTCTGTAGTTAAAATTTTTATTACTACTTTTATTCAGATAATTATTATTTGATATGATTTTATCACCATTATTTTGAAATGATACAAAATTATCATCTTTAATATAAATTTCTTTTATTTTTTTCTCTGATTTTGATTGAATTTTTTTTTTTTTCTCTTCTTTATTTAATGAATTCATTTTATTAATTTTAATAAAAAAAATAAATTAAATAATCATAAATTTAAAATTGTCTAATATTTACTAAAAAATTATATATATTTATAAACTCTTTAATAAATTAATATTAATATTTAATGGTTCATAAAATAAAATTTGATTAATTACTTTATCATATTTTTCTAAATTTGTTGAATAGTTTTCACATCATTTTTAGTTAAATTATATTTTTGAAAAATTTCTGGATTACTAACATCAGTAGAAAAAAAAATAAATATATCTTCATCATTCTCAATAACACTCTCAGTTTCTTTTAAATCATTATTTTTTTTATTAAAACGTTTATTTCTTGACAATTTAATTTTTTTATTAAAACAAATAGATTCGGTTAAATTTCCTCTTGAAATACAAAGTGAATTTGTAGGTCTATGTTTTTTCTTTATTACAGGAAATAAAATTTTAAAAACATTATTTCTAATATATTTTAAAATACAACCTTTAAATAACATATTAAATAATTTTATTTTGGTATCTATTCTAATTTTAACTTCTTCTTTTTCAAGTCTTATTTTTTTTAAAAACTTTTTTATTTCTTTTTGTAAAAAGTATAATCTTCTATAACCAATTCTTATATAATTATTTTTTAATACATGACACCAATTTTGATTAGCTATTTTTTTTCTTATTAAATTCATATAATTATCTGAATATAAAATATTATATTCTTCTGCATAAATATTTTTACTTTTTAAAAAAGTTTTTTTTGCTTCAATATCATCTTCTAAATTTTTTTGACTATAAAGTAATTCTTTTAATTTTTTATTATCATTTAATTTGACTAATGCAAGTTCATTACTTTTTAATTTATTTAAAGTATCATTTTTATTTGAAAAATCTTCAATTAATTGATTTGTTTGACCTGAATATCTCATATCATTTTCTTTAGTTATTGTAATTTCATCATTATAATTTGGTTTAAAAAGTAATTTTTGTAAAGCCTTTAAATTATTTCCTATTTCTACATAAGGACGAGGAAAAGATTTAATTCCTACTATATTCCCATTTTTATTTAAGTTTGTTATTTTGTCAAATATAGTTTCTATATATTGTCCTTTATTTGTTGTTTTATTTACATTATCTGAATCATTTCTTGTTAAAAAACTTTCATAAGTTTCATTTATTAATTGAAGACTTTTAAAAGATCTTCTTTTTTTTAAATATTCTTCAAAATCAGAATAATTATTACTATTATTCTCATTTTTTTTTTCATGAATTATGTCTTCATTTAATATCAAATTTTGAAGATTAGTTTCAAATTCATCATCAATATTATTATTAATTATTATTATATCATTCATTTCTTTTGTTTCTAATGAATTTTCATATTTTTCACTTTTTTCATTACTAATATTACTACTTTCAATATTTTTTTTTTTAATATCACTTTTTATACTTTCATTTTCTTTATCAAAATTATTATCAGTTTTATTATTTAATGTATCTTCAGAAATATTCTGTTTTTCTAAAAGTTCATCATTTTTTTTAATATTATTAGTTTGAATAAATTCTATTTTATCAAAAATTTTATTTTTAACTTCATCAGAAATTTTAATATTATTATTAATTGTATCATTATTATTAATTATATTTTCCTTAATATTATTATTATTATTATTTTTATTATTATTTTTATTATTATTATTATTATTATTATTATTATTTTTATTATTATTATTATTATTATTATATTCTTCATAATTTTCACTATCATTTTTAATAATTCGATTACTACTAATAAAACGACTACTACTATTTATATTATAAATAATATCATCATCACTATCACTTTCAGAAAAATGAAGAATACTTTTACTAGTTTCATTATTGTTATCATTTTTTGAAATATTATCATTACTTTTATTTTCATCACTAATTAAAATAATATTATTATTATTTTCCATATCTTCTTCATTATCATTAATTTCATTATTATCTTCTTTTTCACTTTTATTATTACTAATGTTTTGATGATAGTCATCATTACTTATAATATATTCATTATCATTATCATTATTATTAATTGTATCATTTTCATCAATATCTTTATTTTCATTTATATTTATTATCTTTTTTTTATTGTCTTCATTATTAATTATATTTTCATTATTTTTAATATTATTTTTTATTTTTTCCATCTCATCGTTTTGTAAAAAATTTTCATTATTATCATTTTTGTCATTTAAATTTTCATCATTATCATTAATTTCTTTTAAACATTCATTATTTTCTATATTTTTATCATAATTTTTTTTTATATTTTCAATATTTTCATTAATATTTTCATTAGTAACATTAACTTGTATTGAAATATCAGTAGTATTTATTAAATGTTGAAAAAAAATTGATCTAATTAATTTTTTAATTTGTCCAATAAAAAAATGAAAATGATATTTTCTACCTAAAAGTGAAATTTTGACAACTAATCTAATTATAGTTAATTTATCATTTTTAACATTTTTCCTTATTTTATATCCTCTATAATTTTTTTGTATTTTAATAACTTTTTTAAGATAAACATTCCTAAAAAATTTTCTCC
>JAEEGL013990647.1_pt1 | contig 15608 bp, 8 predicted proteins | sample 9134231 | NCBI WGS metagenome assembly JAEEGL01 (sample SAMN16246548, study PRJNA631951) | gut metagenome | biome: gut microbiome; feature: rumen; material: fiber-attached | host: Bos | place: Iran: Karaj | collected 2018-10
GCCCGCGCCGTCAGGCGTGGGAAGGATGCAGCGAAGCGGAAGGTTTGCCGGGCATTCGCCCGGGGGGAACCCGCCCGGGGGTGACCCGCCCCGGGACCGCCCGCTGCATGTTTTGTTTTTCAAGGGAGTTTATTATCTTTGAAACGGATAAACCACCCGCTCATGAAATTTCGCACCCTTCTCATTGCCATCCTCCTGCCCTTCCTGGCCGTCCCGGGTTTTTCCGGGGAACGCCGCGACCTGCTGACCGGCCGGTACAACCGTGAACAGGTTTCCCGTTATTGCGACGATTCTTCCGACTGGATCCGGTTCCCTGCCTATGCGGACCGTGCCGCCTGGGAGGCAATCCCGGCATCCAGGCGCAGCGCCACCATTTCGGCCGGGGAACGCTACCTCGGTTATGACTGGCCCGCTATCCTCCCGACCATGTACCTGGAGTTCTCGCGGACCGGCAACCGGAACGTGGTCGATGTGGCGATCGCCACGCGCCTCTCCGTCCTCCGGACCCTGTTCTATGCGGAAATGATGGAAGGAAAGGGGCGGTTCATCGACGACATCATCAACGGCATCTTCACCTATTGCGAGCAGACTTACTGGGGCATGTCGGCCACGTTCTACCTATATGAATACGGTGATTCCCAGTCCCATCCGAAAACGAAGCTGCCGGATGCATCGAATCCGGTCATCGACCTGAGTGTCGGGGACGTCGCCTCCACGCTTTCCTGGATCTGGTATTTCCTGCATGACGAATTCGACAAAGTCAGTCCCATCGTCGGAGAACGCCTGAAGTCCGAGCTGCGCCGGAAGGTGCTGGAGCCCTTCTACACGCGCAATGACTTCTGGTGGATCACCGGATGGAACCGGGGTGAGGTGAACAACTGGACGCCCTGGTGCAACTACAACGTCCTGACGACGATCCTCCTGATCGAGGACGACCCGGCCAAGCGTCTGGACGGTATCTGCAAGACCATGCAGTCGGTCGACCTTTTCATCAATGTCTATCCGGAAGACGGCGGGTGCAATGAAGGCCCTTCTTACTGGGGACACGGTGTCGGAAGCCTTTTCAACTACCTTTCGCTGCTGTATGATTTCTCCAAGGGGGGGATCGACATCTTCCACGAAGACATTGTCAGGGAGATGGGCCGGTATGTCAATAAACTGTACATCGGCGGCGGCGTGAATTTCGTCAATTTCGCGGATGCGCCCGGGAAGATCAACCACGACGGCATCCGTATCGCCCGGTTCGGACAGCGGATCGGCGATCCTTCCCTGGAGGCGTTCGGCAGTTTCCTCTCCCAGAAGCAGCGGGAGGATGCCCTTGCCCTGTCCAAGGTATACAGGGCGGAATTCTACGGGTCGGAGGATACGGAGAAATACGATCCCCGGGCGATTTCGGGTGACATCGGGCAGACATTGTCCGACCTCTTCGCCGAAGGGTTGACGGAAGCGCCGCGGGAAGTCCTTCCGAAGGAAATATATCTTCCTGACTTGCAGGTGGTTGCTGCGCGCGATAAGGAAAATGATTCCCGCGGTTTCTTCTTTGCGGCCAAGGGTGGAAACAATCAGGAACAGCACAATCATAACGACGTCGGCTCCTTTGTCCTGTATTACGACGGCCAACCGGTATTCATAGATCCCGGTGTGGGCACCTATACACGTGAAACTTTCAGCAACGACAGGTACAGCCTTTGGACAATGCAGTCGGGGTACCACAACCTGCCCCTCATCCGCGGGGTAATGCAGCAGGCCGGAAGCAGATACAAGGCCGCTGACTGCACCTTCAAGTCGTCCCGGGACGTGGTGACCTTCTCCGCTGACATCGCGCCGGCCTATCCGGAAGGAGCCGGAGCAACGCGCTGGGTGCGTTCGTACACGCTCCGTCGCGGGAAAAGTTTTACCGTGAAGGATGCGTTCGTGCTCTCGGAAACGGGAGACGGGACCCCGGCGGGATGCGTTACGGGGCCTACGTCCGTCATCTTCATGACACCGCTCGAACCGGTGCTGGAAGCCGGTGCCGTGATGCTTGCCGGAAAAGGTTTCCGCGTCCGGCTCACCTATCCCGCTTCCCGGCTCAGACCCCGAGTGGAAGAGATGAAGCTGGAAGATACGCGCCTGTCGAATGTCTGGGGCGACCGCATATACCGGATCGTCTTCGACGTGGATGGGCCCGATCCGAAGGGAAACCTCACTTTCGAGGTGACCGCCGCGCCGGCACCGAAGGCTGCAACGGCTCCGGAACGGTCCTGCGAGGAGGTCAGGCGCATCGTCGACAAGGCTGTTGCGTGGCAGAAGGACCATATGCCCACGAAGGGACGCGCCATCTACAATCCCCGGTATACCGGCTGGGCGGACGGCGTCTTCCTGAGCGCCGTGGCGGAATGGACACAGGCCGTCGGCAACGACGGACTGCGCGCCTGGCTGAAGGAAGTGGCGGAGCAGGTGAACTACGAACCGGCGGCCTGGACGCTGAACCCGGCGAACGACATCGCCGTCTGCATGCTGTACGCCAATCTTTATCGGGAAGACCCGAAACCCCGTTTCCTGATCGATACGATCGCGGATTACGGCCGGCAGCTCGAAGTGCTCCGGGGCGGCTGGAAGATGATCGGGCCGACCGTCGAGCGGCTCGACTACATGATGAAAGACTACCCGCAGATGGACGACGACCTGGACTTCAACCTGTCCCGGAACCAGGTGCGCTGGTGCTGGTGCGACGCCCTGTACATGGCGGCGCCGACCTTCGCGGCCTTCGCCGACATCACCGGGGACGCCCGGTACCGCGATTTCATGAAGCAGGAGTTCTGGCGTACGGTGCGCGCCCTGTATGATCCGGAAGAGCATCTTTTCTACCGGGACACGCGCTACAAGACGATCCGCAGCCGCAACGGCGCCAAGATGTTCTGGGGCCGCGGGAACGGCTGGTCCGTCGGTGCGATCGTGCGGGTGCTGGAAAACCTGCCCCCGGACGATCCCGACCGCGGAAAGTTCGAGCAGCTCCTGCGGGAAATGCTCTCCCGGCTGGTCGCCCTCCAGGACGAAGAAGGGTACTGGAACACCTCCCTGCTCGACCGGGAGTTCTATCCGAACCCGGAGACCAGCGCGTCGGGCTTCATCGCGTACGGCCTCTGGTGGGGGATCAACCACGGCGTCCTGCCGGCAGGGGAGTATCTCCCTGCGGCGTGGAAGGCCTGGGACGCCCTGGTGCGCGCCGTCCATCCCGACGGGATGCTGGGCTCCGTGCAGGCCATCGGAGACGCTCCCGAGAACATTACGCCTGAAAAGAACGAAGTATATGGCACCGCCGCCTTCGCGCTGGCGGGCAAAGAAGTGTATCATTATCTGTCAACCAAGCAATCCTTATGATGAATCTCCGTCGTTTCCTTCGTGCCGCCCTTGTCGGCCTGCTCTGCCTCGCCCCCGCGGCCCTTTCCGCCCATTCGGACCTTTCGCTGGAAAAAGGAATGCCCTCCGCCGAGCGCTGGGCGGCCCAGCATTTCAGGAAGGGGGTCCTGCCTCCCTTCTCCTTCCGGCTGGACGGCGTCTCTTCCGACACCTTCCTCCGCAAGTGGAAATTCAGCGTCACCACCGCGCCGGATGGCGGGAAGACCTGCTGCTGGCAGGATCCTTCCACCGGCCTGCGCGTCTTCTGCAAGGTCGACCTCTTCCCGGATTTCAACGCGGTCGAATGGGTCGTCTCCTTCCGGAACGACGGCACCGGAGACAGCCCGCAGATCTCCGACGTCCATGCGGCGGACCTGCAGATCCGCCGGGCGGCGGCATCCGAGGCGTTCGTCCTCAACCACCTGAACGGCAGCCTGGGCGCGAACCACGATTTCGCTCCCTTCTATGACGTGCTGACGCCCGGGCCCGGCCTGGCCTTCCGGCCCAACGAGGGACGCTCCACCTCCGGCGCCTTCCCGTATTACAACATCATCGTGACAGGGAAGGAGGATGTCGGCGCCGTCTTCTCCATCGGCTGGAGCGGCGTCTGGAGGGCCTCTTTCGCCCTGGAGGATGGCCATCCGGACCGTCTCGGCGTCTGGTCCGGCCTGAACGGCTTCGACGCCTTCCTGCATGCGGGCGAGGAAGTCCGGATGCCCCGTTATTCCCTGATGTTCTGGCAGGGCGGCCACGGCGCGGTCAACATGACGGGCAACAACAAGTTCCGCCGCTTCGTGCTGGCGCACCACTCGCGCAAGATCGACGGCAAGACGGCGATGTATCCCCTCTGCGGCGGATTCAACTGGGGCGAGCCGGCCCCGCTCAACGAGTATACGGGCATGACGGCCGACTACGGGAAGTTCCTGATCGACCGTTATGCCGACTTCGACATCACCCCCGACGCCATGTGGCTGGACGCCGGCTGGTACAAGCGCGCCGCGGACTGGCGCACCGGCAAGAACTGGTACAACACGGCCGGTTCCTGGACGGAAGATCCGGTCCGCTTCCCGAACACGCTGCGCGAAATCTCCGACCGGGCGCACGAGCGCGGCATGAAGATGATGGTCTGGTTCGAGCCGGAACGCGTCTTCAAGGACTCCGACATCTACCTGGCGCACCGGGACTGGCTGATCACCGTGCCCGGCGAGGAGAATAATTTCCTGCTCAACCTGGGCAATCCGGAGGCCCGCCGCTGGCTGACCCGCCATATCGGCGATTTCCTCGATTCGCGCGGCATCGACTACTACCGCCAGGACTTCAACATCGACCCGGCGCCCATCTGGGCGGCGACGGACGAGCCCGGCCGGAAAGGCATCACGGAAATCAAGTACATCGAAGGGCTCTATGCCTACTGGGACGGCCTGCTGGCCCGTTTTCCGCAGATGCTGATCGACAACTGCGCCGGCGGCGGACGGCGGCTCGACCTCGAGCTGATCGGCCGCGGAGCCCCGCTATGGCGGACCGACTATTCCTACGGCGAGGTGAACGGCTACCAGAACCAGACCTACGGCCTGGAGTGGTTCCTGCCCCTGCACGGGACCGGCGTCTATGAAACCGACCGGTACGCCTCCCGCTCGGCCTATTCCAGTGCGATGGTGATGAACTTCAAGCTGACCGACGGCCGCTTCAACTTCTTCGAGATGAAGCGCGTCTATGACGAGTACCGTTCGCTGCAGCCTTATTATGTGGAAGACTATTATCCGCTCAGCGGCGTGGACGACATCACTTCGCTTGGCCGTTGGATCGTCTACCAGCTGCACCGTCCTTCCGACGATACGGGCTGCGTGCTGGCGTTCCGCCGTCCGGAAAGCCGGGAGGACGCCTGCACGGTCCGCCTGCAGGGACTTACTCCGGAAAGGTCTTATGTGCTGACGGATGCGGACTCCGGTGAGCAGGTCACCCTGACCGGCGCGCAGCTGGCCGAAGGGTATACGCTCCGCCTGCCGGACCCGCGTTCGAGCCTGCTGCTCCGCTTCGCCCCGGCGAAGTAGCCGGTGATGTGCTCTTCCCCTGATCAGCCTTTTTCGTCAAGATAGCAGCGCAAGTTTGGAAAATCATTTTTTTTTTTAAAATTTGCGAGGATAATAACTGCGCGATGATGAAAAGGACAATCGTTTGTTTTATGCTTGCGTCGTTCCTTCTGCCATTCTTCTCTTGCACGAAGACGCAGCCGGCGGAAGTAGCGGAGGAGCAGGAGCAGGAGCAGGAGCAGGAGGGAGAAACTCCGGCCCCTGAGTACCCCTTCCTCGCGGCAGAGGCTCCTTCATCGCTGCCTGCGGAGGAGCGTGGGATGGTTTCGGATATCCAGTCGTTCGCATGTTCCTTTCTCGCCCGGATCGCGGAGGGCACGCAAGGCAGTTTCGTCGTCTCTCCGACCAGTCTTGCCTACCTGCTGGGGATGTTGTCCGAAGGGGCTGCCGGGCAGACACGGGAGGAAATCATCGCGGCATTGGGCTTCGATGGCAAAAAGCAGGAGGGGATCGGTCCTTTCTGCCGTGATTTGATGGTCCTGACTTCATCTCTGGCGCCTTCGGATGCCGTTATTGAGGTTGCGAACGGTATTTGGCCCCGTCAGGATCTTTCCCTGTCCGAACCTTTCCGGAAGGCGCTTCGTAATTACTACGATGCCTCATTCCAGGAGGTTGATTTTTCCAAACCGGGCGAAGCGCTGGCGCGAATCAATGGCTGGGCTTCGGACAAGACCCATGGGAGCATCGAAAAGCTGATGGACGTCGTCGATCCTTCGACGCCCGCGGTCTTTGCCAATGCGCTGTATTTCAAAGCGGAATGGAAATGTCCTTTCAGCGCGAAAAAAACGGAAGAGACCACATTCCATCTGGATGACAACCGGGAAAGGAAAGTTCAGATGATGAAAATGCATCTTTCGGGTGAAATGTTCCAGTTTTTTGAAAGCGAAGATTTGTCCATGCTGACACTTCCATTCGGGGAGAATGGGTGCAGCATGTCGTTCCTGCTGCCTGCACAAGACAAGTCCCTGGCCGACCTGCTTGCACAACTGGACGGGCGGAAACTCTCCTCCGTCTTCGCCGGAAGGAAATGGGAACAAGTAGATATCTGGATTCCCAGGATGACGGTGGATTCAAAGAAGGATTTGTCCGGTACTCTTTCCAAGATGGGGATCCGGACCCTTTTCGAGGCCCCGGATCTGTCCCCGATGTGGGAGAAAGCGGGCGGCGGAAACAGTTCCGTGCGGATCTTGCAGTCATCGACGCTTTCCCTTGACGAGAAGGGAGCGGTAGCCGCCTCGGCTACTTTTTCCGGTTCGGTAGTCTTGCCGCCGGAAGTATCGCCTGTTTTCAGGGAGTTCCATGCAGACCGCCCCTTCGTTTTCCTGATTCAGGAAAACAAAACGGGGGCGCTGCTCTTCGCCGGCTGTTACCGGTAAAGGGGAATGCAAACGAAAACACCCGCTCCGGATGCCCGGGGCGGGTGTTTTGTCTGGATGACTGGACTTGAACCAGCGACCTCCTGGTCCCTAACCAGGTGCGCTACCAACTGCGCTACATCCAGATTGCCGCTTTTGCGGCTGCAAATATAATTCCTTTTTCCGGAATTGCCAAATAATGCCGGAAAGAATTATTTTTTCGCGGTGCCCTGCTTGGCGACGGCTTCCTGCTTGCGCTTCAGCTCTTCGGGATCGGCGAGGTAGTAATCCTTGACGAGGTTCAGGTCGTCGTCGAACTCGAAGACGTACGGCGTCGCGGTCGGGATGTTCAGGCCGACGATGTCCTTGTCGGAGATGTTCAGCAGGTGCTTCACCACGCCGCGGAGGCTGTTGCCGTGGGCGACGACGACGATGTTGTCATGCTCCTTGAGGGCGGGGAAGATCTCGCACTCCCAGTAGGGCATCACACGCTCGATGCACTGCTTGAGGGCTTCCGTGCGGGGGACGTACTGGTCGGGAACGAGGGCGTAGCGCGGGTCGAGGGTGGCGCTGTTGGGGTCGTCTTCCGGGAGGGGAAGCGGCTCCACGTCGAAGCTGCGGCGCCAGATGAGCACCTGCTCGTCACCGTACTTGGCGGCGGTTTCGGCCTTGTTCAACCCCTGGAGCATGCCGTAATGCTTCTCGTTGAGGCGCCAGGTCTTCTTGACGGGGATCCAGTCCAGGTCCATCGCGTCCAGGACATTGTTGAGCGTCTTGATGGCGCGCTTGAGGTAGGACGTGTAGGCCACCTCGAAGGTGATGCCCGCTTCCTTGAGGGCCTTGCCGGCGTCCAGGGCTTCCTGGAGGCCTTTTTCGCTGAGGTCGACGTTCGTCCAGCCGGTAAAGCGGTTTTCTTTGTTCCACTGGCTCTCGCCGTGGCGGATAAGTACGATTCTCTTCATGATATTGCGTTTTTTATCGTTGTTTTCCGTTTCGGGACTGCAAATTTAGGGAATGTGCGTGAAAAAGTCAAGCGCGGTGGCGGGCGGCGTAGTCGCGGCAGTACCATTTCAGCGGGCATTCCCCGCATTTGGGGTTGCGGGCCGTGCAGGTGTACCGCCCGTGCAGGATGAGCCAGTGGTGCGCCTTGGCGCGCTGGTGGAGGGGAATCCGCCGCTCCAGTTCGTCGCTGACGGCTTCGGGCGTCTTGCCGTCGGAGAGGCCGAGCCGGTGCGAGACGCGGAAGACATGGGTGTCCACGGCGATGACGGGCTTGTCATAGACGATGGAGGCGACGACGCTGGCGGTTTTCCGTCCCACGCCCGGGAGGCTCATCAGTTCGTCCAGGCCGGAAGGGACTTCGCCGCCGAATTCATCCTGTAGCTTGCGGGCTGTCGCGATGAGGTGCTCCGTCTTGCTGTTCGGGTAGGAAATGCTTTTTACATAGGGATATACGTCGTCGAACGAGGCGGCGGCCAGCGTGGCGGCGTCGGGGAAGCGGCGGAAGAGCTCCGGCGTGACCATGTTCACCCGGCGGTCCGTGCACTGCGCCGACAGGATGACGGCGACGAGCAGTTGGAACGGCGAGACGTAGTGCAGCTCCGACTGCAGTTCCCCGCGGTTCTCTTCGAACCAGCCCAGGATGGCGTCGTATCGCTCTTTCTTGGTCATCCGGCTCAGATCGTGAGGGCGAGGTCGATCACTTCGTTGTCGATGTTCTCCTCGCAGGTCTCGTCCTTGCAGACGAAGACCCGGCCGTGGTATTTCTCGAAGATGGCGCGGTTGTGGGTGACCATCACGATCGCCGTCCCGTCCTCGCGGTTGATCTTCGTGAGCAGGCGCATGATGCCGTCGGCCGTCTCGCCGTCCAGGTTGCCGGTGGGCTCGTCCGCGACGATCAGCTTCGGGCGGTTCAGGAGCGACCGCGCGATGGCGATCCGCTGCTGCTCGCCGCCGGAGAGCTGGTGAGGCATCTTGTGGGCCTTGTGGGTCATCCCGACGTCTTCCAGCACCTCGCGGATCCGGCGGTCGGCTTCGCTACGGTCTTTCCAGCCCGTCGCGCGGAGGACGAAGTCGAGGTTCTCCTCGACCGTCCGGTCCATCAGCAGCTGGAAGTCCTGGAAGACGACGCCGATGCTGCGGCGCAGGAAGGGGATGTCGCGCTCGCGAAGGGTGTCGAGGCGGAAACCGCAGACGGTCCCCGTGCCTTTCTTCAGGGGCGTCTCCCCGATCATCGCGCGGATGATGGAGGTCTTGCCCGTTCCGACCTTCCCGACGATGTAGACGAAGTCGCCTTCGCGGACCTCCATGTTCAGCCCGTAGATGACGACATTGTCGCCGCCGGCGATGTCCGCGTCGCGGAACTGGACCAGCGGAACGTTTTTTGCTGTTTGATTGACGTTCTCTTCCATAATTATGACAAATATACTTCAAATTTCGGGTTTATTTGAGTAAATTTGTAGATTATTGAAAAAGACGATAAAATTGGTTCCATATGAAAGTCAAACGCATCGTGACCCTGCTCGCCGCCATCCTCCTGCTCGGGGGTGGCGCCTTCGCGGTTCCGCGGGCGGAGCGGGATGATTTCCGCCGTGCCCGCGAATTGTACGAGAACGGGATGTTCGAACGGGCGGCGGCCCTTTTCAACGACATCCATGACCGGAGCGGCGACGTGCTCGCCCGGGGCTGGAGCGTCCTCTGCTCGGTCCGTCTCCAGGAAGACGGCTCCGCCAAGGCGGCCCAGACCTTCCTCTCCGAGCATCCTTACACCGGCCTCGACGCCCAGCTGCGCTTCTACACCGGACTCAACTATTTCGATGCGGAAGACTACCCGGCGGCCAACGAGGCTTTCGCGCAGGTGACGCCCGAAGGGCTGCTCTCCGACCAGGTGTCCGAGTTCACGTTCAAGAAGGGCTACTCGCTCTTCGAGACCGGCGACCTGGATGCCGCGGCGGAGGTCTTCGCCGATGCGGAGAAGATGCCCTATTCCGACTACACCGCCCCCTCGCGCTACTCCCTGGGCTACATCGCCTATACGCAGAAGCGCTTCGAGGATGCGTTCGACTGGTTCGGGAAGGCCGCCAAGGATCCGCGCTTCAAGGACCTGTCGGAGTACTACATGGTCGAGTGCCGCTATATGCTGAAGGACTACGCCTATGCGGTGGCGCACGGCGTTCCGATGTATGAAAACACGCCCAGGGAACGCGCCCCGCACCTGGCCCGGATCATTTCCGAGTCGTATCTGGCGCAAGGAGAGAGCGCGAAGGCCCGCGACTACTACAAGAAAGCCCTGGGCGACCGGCGCGACATGGGCCGCGAGGACTATTTCTTCGCCGGCTCCGTGCTCTACGCCGCCCGTGACTTCGAGGGCGCCGTCGAGAATTTCTCGATGATGACCGACCGCACCGACTCGATCGGGCAGGTCGCCAACTACCAGCTGGGATACAGCTACATCCAGACCGGTGACAAGGTCTCCGCCCTGGACGCCTTCAAGGCCGCCTCGGAGTCGACGATCGACCCGGCGATCCAGGAAGACGCCCATTTCAACTACGCGAAACTTTCCTTCGACCTGAACCACAATCCGAAGGTCTTCGACGCGTACATCGCGAAATATCCCGACAAGAAGCAGGGCGACCGCATCTACAGCTACATGGCCCTGGCTTCGCTGTACAACCGCGACTACGCCGGCGCGGTGGAGGCCTACGCGAACATCGACGAGCTCGACCGCGACCAGAAGGCCAACTACATGCGGGCGAACTATCTCCGTGCGCATCAGCTCATCGAGGGCGGCTCGTGGCGCGACGCCGTCCCGCTCCTGAAAGCGGCCTCGTACTATTCCGACAAACGCGAGTCCTTCCACCAGCTGTCGCGCTACTGGCTGGCCGAATCGTACTACCGCAGCGAACAGTACGCAGAAGCCGTGGATGCGTACAAGGAGCTCTACAACCTCTCCGCCCTGGAAGGGAAGAAGGAGGGGAGCCGGATCCCTTACGACCTGGCTTACTGCTACTTCCGCAACGGGGAGTTCGCCGAGGCGGCCAAATGGTTCGACATGTACCTCGAGGCGGGCAACCCCGAGGACGGTCCCGACGCCGCCCTGCGCCGCGCCGACTGCGACTTCGTGGGCAAGGACTACACGGCGGCCATCGACCGCTACGAGCAGGCGGTGAAGCGGTTCGGCTATGCCGACAACCTCTATCCCTGGCTGCGCGCCGGCACCGCCTACGGCCTGCTCGGGAAGAAGGACCGGAAGGTGCAGACCCTTGCGCGCGCCTATGACGCCGACCCTTCGGCGCAGTACTATTCCGAAGCCCTGTTCGAACTGGGGCGGGCCTACGTGGCCGCGGAACGGACCGACGATGCGGTGCGCTGCTTCGAGCGGCTCCGCACGAACACGAAGGACAAGACCATCGCCGCCCGCTCGCTGATCGAGATGGGCATGATCGCCCGCAACCAGTCGGAGTACGACCGGGCCCTCTCCTGCTACAAGCAGGTGGTCGGCGAGATGCCGGGGACGGAGTACGCCGAGGAGGCGCTGCTCGCGATCGAATCCATCTACCAGTCCGACGGGCGGGCCGACGAATACCTCGACTATGCCGAGTCGGTCGGCCTGAACGCCGGGAAGTCCGACGGCGAGAAGGAGGATCTCTACTTCAACGCCGCCGAGCAGATCTTCCAGACGGAAGACTACGGCAAGGCGCTCGCCTCCCTGCAGAACTACCTGCAGCGGTATCCGGAAGGCCGGAAGGCGGCCCTGGCCGATTTCTATGTCGCCGAATGCTACCGCGGCCTGGGCAAGAAGGAACTGGCCTGCGACTGGTACCGGAAGGCCCTGCAGAAGGACGACGAAGGTTCCTTCGCGGAGACGGCCGTCCTGAACTACGCGACGCTTTCCTTCGAGATGGAGCACTTCCAGGACGCTTACGGGAGCTATTCCTCCCTGCTCAGCCGGGCGAAGGCCGAGCCGGCGCGCCATACGGCCCGCCTGGGGATGATGCGTTCCGCTTTCCGCGGACAGGACTACGAGACCGCCCTCACCTGCGCCGGCCGGGTGGCTTCCGACGCCGCCAGCACGGCGGCGCAGAAGCGCGAGGCCGACTACGTGGGCGCCAAGTCCAACCTGTCCCTGAACAACCGCGCCGAGGCGATGGAGATCTTCACGCGGCTGAGCGCTTCGCCTTCCACAGCGGAAGGGGCCGAGGCGAATTACATGCTGATCCAGGACGCCCTCGACCGGGGCAAGTACGAAGAGGTGGAAAAGAAGGTGTACGCCTTCGCCCCCGAATCGGGCGGGCAGTCCTACTGGCTGGCCAAGGCCTATGTCGCCCTGGGCGACTCCTTCGCCGAGCGCGGGAACCTGAAGCAGGCCAAGGCGACCTTCGAAAGCATCTTGAACGGCTATTCGCCGACGGGCAGGAACGACGATATCGAGGACCTCGTCCGGATGCGGCTGAGCCGGCTGGAATCCATGATGAACGGCGAATAAAATCCGATGATTATGAAGACTCACAACGGAATATACATTGTCGCGGCGGCGCTGCTGCTGGCCGCTCCCGGGCTTTCGGGACAGAACTTCAACCCGACGGTGGAGGTGACGAACGTCTACCAGGGCGACGCCTCCGACATCCATAAGCCCCTGTTGGAGATGGCCGTTCCCGACTCCCTGCTGCGCTTCGACCTGGACTTCAACTACGAGGTCTTCGACAAGGCGTACCGGGGCGCCTACAAGTTCTCGCCCTATATGCTCAACATGCGGCCCGAGAAGGACGCCTGGCGCGGCCGGACGCTCTTCCTGCGGGCGGGAGCCGGCTATTCGCTGCATCCCGACGCCACCTTCGTCTTCAGCCCGACGCTGCCGGGCCGTTTCCAGATGAGCGTCTACGGCGACCACCGCTCCTATTTCGGGAACTACGCCGACATCGGCGTGCACCCCGCTGACGCGGCGGGCGCCGCCACCCTGGACGAATGGGGCGTCGCTCCCTGGAAGGGCCGTGACATGACGAACCGGTTCGGTCTGGAGGGACGCGTCAAGTGGAACCGCGCGCTGCTGACCGCGGCGGCGGAATACGGCGGCCTTTCGACGAAGGACAACCTGTGGGACCGCAACCGGCACGACGGCGAAGTCCGCCTGCGCGTGACGTCCGCCGACCCCGCCGCGTCGTTCTATTATGACGCCGGCTTCCGCGGCCGCGTCTCGCAGGACCGCCTGAAGGATGTCGATCCGGCCCTTTCCGAGCGCAGTTTCGTCGTGGACGGAACGGTCGGTCCCGTCCTGGACGAATACAGCAAGGTGCTGGTCGGCTTCCAGCTGGAGACCCGCTCCTGGCGCCGCCTGTTCGATGACAACGCGGGCCGGATCGTCCTGAATCCGCGCTACGTGCTCGAACGCGACCGCTGGCAGTTCAGCCTCGGCCTGCGGATGGACGTGGTGCTGCCCGGCGAGACGGTGGCGCTCTTCCGCCCCCGGCTTTTCTCGCCCGACCTGCACGTGTCGTTCGATGCCTTCGAACGTCACCTGAACCTTTACGCCTACCTGACCGGCGGCAGCGCCGCCCATACCTGGAACGGCCTGACGGACGCATACCATTTCATCCACCCGCTTCTGCTGACGGGCGCCGGCCCGCTGGTCGACAACAGTTTCGACAAGATCGACGTCGGCCTCGGTCTGCGCGGGAACATCACGCCGCTGCTGACCTTCTCCGTGAAGGGCGGTTTCGCCGCGTCGCAGAACCGGCCGTTCGATGCCGTGCTCTTCGCGACCTCCCGCCTGCATCCGGTGGTCTCCTTCGCCGACTGCAACCGGCTGTACGCCGACCTGCAGGCCGCCTGGCGGTCCGACCGCGTTTCCGTCGAGGGCGCCGTGCAGCTGAACCGGACGGCCTTCACCGGCCTCGAGGGCGATCGCTCGGCCTCGCTGACGCCTGCGATCGAGTTCGCCCCGGCCGCCTTCCGCGGCGACCTGCGTTTCCAGTACTGGTTCAATCCGCGCGTCTATGCCGGCGCGCGCCTCTCCGCGTCGACCGCCCGCACCGGCCAGTATGCCGAGAAGGTGACGGACGGCACGGAACTCCGGATCCCCGGCTGGGTCGATCCGGGCCTGCTGGCGGGGTACCGGCTGAGCCGCGTCCTGGGCTTCTGGCTCGAGAGCGGAAACCTGCTCGGGCAGGCCATCCAGCGCGTCCCGCTCTATGCGGAAAAAGGCCCTTGGTTTACGGCCGGAATAACGCTGGATTTCTAAGAAAAATTGCGTATATTTGTATGTTTATACAAATCCTGCTTTTATGATCGAAAACGAAGCGACGAAAAAGGCGGAAGAACAGTATTCCGCCAGTAGCATCCAGGTGCTGGAAGGCCTTGAGGCCGTGAGGAAGAGACCTTCGATGTACATCGGAGACGTAGGGGAGCGGGGGTTGCACCACCTGGTGTACGAGGTGGTCGACAACGGCATCGACGAAGCCATGGCCGGCTACTGCACCGACATCACCGTCACCATCCTGGATGACAACTCGATCCGCGTGTCCGACAACGGCCGCGGCATCCCGACGGGCATGCACCCGAAGGAGCACCGTTCCGCCCTAGAGGTGGTCATGACGGTCCTCCACGCCGGCGGCAAGTTCAACAAGGACAGCTACAAGGTGTCCGGCGGTCTGCACGGCGTGGGCGTCTCCTGCGTCAACGCGCTTTCCGACCTGCTGGTGGCCGAGGTGCACCGCGAAGGCCACATCTTCGTCCAGAAATATTCCAAGGGCAAGCCGCTCGGCCCGGTCGAGGTCACCGGCGACTGCTCCGACACCGGCACGACCATCACCTTCCATCCTGACGCCGAGATCTTCGTCCAGTCGATCGTCTACAAGTACGACACCCTGGCCGCCCGCATGCGCGAACTGGCCTACCTGAACAAGGGCATCCGGATCACGCTGACGGACCTGCGTCCCGACCAGCTGGTCGAGGAGTACATCCTCGACGCGAACGGCGACAAGAAGGCGACCGGCAGGATGGTCACCCGCAGCGAGGTCTTCTATTCCAAGGACGGCCTGCCCGAATTCATCGACTACCTCGACGCTGGCGCCACCCAGCTCATCCCCGAGCCGGTCAGCGTCCAGAACGACAAGATCATCCCGATCGACATCGCCCTGTCGTACAACAACGGCTTCTCGGAAAAGATCTATTCGTACGTCAACAACATCCATACGATCGAGGGCGGCACGCACCTGCAGGGCTTCAAGATGGGGCTTTCCCGTTCCCTGAAGAACTATGCCGAGAAGAACAACCTGTTCGCCAAGTTCAAGGGCGAGCTCTCGCAGGAGGACTACCGCGAAGGCCTGACCGCCGTCGTCTCCGTGAAGGTGGCGGAGCCGCAGTTCGAAGGCCAGACCAAGACCAAGCTGGGCAACCCCGAGGTGACCTCGGCCGTGTCGCAGGCGACCGCTGCGGCGATGGACCAGTACCTCGAGGAGCACCCCAAGCAGGGCAAGCTGATCATCGAGAAGATCATCCTGGCGGCGACCGCCCGCAACGCGGCCCGCAAGGCGCGCGAGATGGTGCAGCGCAAGAGCGCGATGTCCGGCGCCGGCATGCCCGGCAAGCTGGCCGACTGCTCCGAACGCAATCCCGAAGTGTGCGAGCTCTTCCTCGTGGAGGGCGATTCCGCAGGCGGTACGGCCAAGCAGGGCCGCGACCGCCGCATCCAGGCGATCCTTCCGCTCCGCGGCAAGATCCTCAACGTGGAGAAGGCGGCCACCGACCGCGCGTTCGACAGCGAGGAAATCCGCAACATCTACAC
>JAEEGL015071209.1_pt1 | contig 15608 bp, 10 predicted proteins | sample 9134231 | NCBI WGS metagenome assembly JAEEGL01 (sample SAMN16246548, study PRJNA631951) | gut metagenome | biome: gut microbiome; feature: rumen; material: fiber-attached | host: Bos | place: Iran: Karaj | collected 2018-10
CCGCGATGATGGATTCGGCCATGTATCCGCCGAAGGACATCGCGATGTTGTCGAGGAGCTTGCCTCTGGGCATGTAGTCCGTCTCCTCCTGGGAGAAGGTCTGCGTATAGCCGCCGGCGGAGCCGCGCGGGACGATGGAGACTTCCTGCACCGGGTCGCAGTTGGGCATGAGCCAGGCGACCAGGGCATGCCCCGCTTCGTGGAAGGCCACGAGACGGCGGTCTTTTTCGGTGACTTTATGGCTGCGCTTTTCCGGCCCAAGCTGCACGCGGTTGATCGCCTCGGCGATGTCCGCCATGGGGATCTTCGTGCGGTGGCGGCGGGCGGAGAGCAGAGCGGCCTCGTTGAGCACGTTCTCCAGATCCGCGCCCGTGAAGTAGGGCGTCAGCTTCGCCACGCGGGCCAGATCCACGTCCGCATCCAGGGGCTTGCCTCTGGCGTGGACCTTCAGGATCTCTTCGCGGCCGCGCATGTCGGGATAGTTCACGGTGATCTGCCTGTCGAAACGTCCGGGACGCGTCAGAGCCGGGTCCAGGATATCGGGGCGGTTCGTGGCGGAGATGACGATGATGCCCTCGTTCGGGGAGAATCCGTCCATCTCGACGAGCAGCTGGTTCAGGGTCTGCTCGCGCTCGTCGTGACCGCCGCCGAGGCCTGCGCCTCTGTGCCGGCCCACGGCGTCGATCTCGTCGATGAAGACGATGCAGGGGGAGGAGCGCTTGGCCTGTTCGAACAGGTCGCGCACGCGGCTCGCGCCGACGCCTACGTACATCTCGACGAAGTCGGAGCCGGAGATCGAATAGAAGGGCACGCCCGCCTCACCGGCCACGGCCTTGGCCAGAAGGGTCTTGCCGGTTCCGGGAGGTCCGACCAGGAGCACGCCCTTGGGGATGCGCGCGCCCAGGTCGAGGAAGCGCTTGGGGTTCTTCAGGAATTCCACGATCTCCGCCAGCTCTTCCTTTTCCTCGTCAGCGCCGGCCACGTCGCGGAAGGTCACTTTGTTCTTGTCGTCCGCGAGACGCGCGCGGCTCTTGGCGAAGTTCATGGCGGAGCGGTTCGAGCCCTGCATCTGCCTCATGAAGAGGAAGATAAGCCCGCCGGACACGAGAACCGTCACGAGAAGGGGCAGCAGCTGGATCCAGATGGAGGTCTGCTGCGGCTCGTTCGTGTTCAGGCCGATCGTGATATCTGCGGTCGTGACGCTCTTCTCGTCGATGCCCTTCTGCTCCGCGGCGATCTTCTGGAGGTCCTCCATCAGGACTTCCATCGAGGGGATCGTCGTGAAGAAGTCGAAGCGGGACGGGAAAGTCTTTTCCGCCACATGGGTCAGTCCCTCCACGTACTTGCCGACGAGGCTCCGCTCCGTGACGGAGACCTTGGCGACTTCTTTGGACTTCACCTTCTGTATGAATTCACTGTACGTCAGATCATCGATCTTCGCGTTCTGCCCGCCGTCCGAGAACATGGTGGCGAGCATCGTGATGATCAGGCCGAGGCCCACGATGAGCACGATGACTCTGGCGATGTTTCTGTTTTTCAAGGATACCTCCTGTGCCGTCGTTGGTGAAACAAAAACTGCGTTGGTCTATTATACCGCGATATCGGGTTTTTCTCAATCCTTTTCGTAGACTTTCGGGTCCAGAACCCCAATAAAATCCAAATTTCGGTAAAGTTGATCATAATCGAGGCCGTAACCCACGACAAAAGCGTCCGGAATCGTGAAACCTGCATAATCGGCTTTCACATCCACCGTCCTGCGGGCGGGCTTGTCCAGGAGAACGGCGATCTTCACGCTCGCAGGCTGACGGGTCCCGAGCACCTGCATGAGGTTGTAGAGCGTCATCCCGGAATCCAGGATGTCCTCGACGATCAGGATATGCGTGTCCCGGATGTCGGTGTCCAGATCCTTCAGGATCCGGACGCGGCCGGAAGACTCGGTCCCGGAGCCGTAGGAAGACACGGACATGAAGTCCATCTTCAGGGGCAGGTCGATCGAGCGGGCCAGATCGGAATAGAATACGACGGCTCCTCTCAGGATCCCCACGAGCAGGAGGTTCTTTCCCTGGTAGTCCCGGGTGATCTCCGCGCCCAGTTCCTTCACGCGTGCCGCGATCTCTTCTTTCGTATACAGGATCCTTTCACAGTCCTTTGCCATCTCCATCTCGTTCACCTTCCTTTGCCAGTCTGTACGCCCAGACCTCCCGGGCGGGATCTTCTATATAGTATTCAGGGTCGCACCAGCCGGCGTCGGGGATCCACAGCACGCGGTCTTCCCTCGCGAGGAGGAGCGTCTGCGGTCTCAGCCACGGGGGCATCCCTGCTTCCTGCCAGTAACGCGCCAGGCGCTTCGTTCCTCCGGACCGGGTCGCGAGCACGTCCCCGTCCCTGCCCGTACGCAGCCTTGCGTCCCGCGGGAAAGGGATCCCGGTGTACTGGGCGCCGCGCTCCGGCTTTCTCCATCCGTCCGGCGCGGCTTCGAGCCTGCGGATCCCGAGGGCCCTTCCCAGGCAGGCTGCACCGTCTTCTGCGGGCACGTCGGCGCGGACGTCAGCCGTCCGTCCGATCCACAGTTTCCCGCGGTACGCCCGTCCGGAGTATCCATGGGGCAGATCGGCGCCGCCTCTCCCCCTGCCGAGCGCTTCGGCCAGGGCCAGGACGTGCCGCCTTTCCAGATCCTGCTCCAGTCCGGCCGCGGCCGCAGTCATCCGGATCAGCCTGTGCGTGACGGCCGGGCCTTCCGTATCCGGCACCACGCAGGAGACCCCCAGGAGATCACTCTCCGGATCCCAGCGCGCGCGGGCCGCGCCGTCCAGATAATCCGCGTCCTCCCTCAGGCTCTCGGCCGCCCTTCCGAAGGCGGCTTCCGCGCCGGGGAACACGGAACGGAGCTCCGGCAGGACCAGGTGCCGCAGGGCGTTCCGCGGGTTCTCCAGGTCCCGGTTCGTGGGATCCTCCACGCACTGCAGCCCGTTGGCGTCGAAGTAGGCCTGCACGGCCTCCGACGGCGTTTCCAGCATGGGGCGGATGAGGAGCCCAGAACGGGGCCGCATGCCCACGAGTCCCGTCAGTCCGCTCCCGCGGAGCAGATGCAGGAGCATCGTCTCCGCCTGATCCCCCGCATGATGCGCGAGGGCGATGGCGTCGGCCCTGAACGCCTCTGCCGTCCGATAGAGGAAACGGTAGCGGAGCCTTCTGGCCGCGTCTTCCGGGGACAGTCCCTCGGACACGGCGTAGGCGGGAACGTCCTCCCTTTCCAGGAACAGGGGGATCCCCCAGTCTTCGCAAAGAGCGCGGACGAACTCCGCGTCCCTGCCGGACCCTTCCCGCATCTCATGGTCGAGATGCGCGGCAGCCAGCGTCAGGTTTCTTTCCTCCGCCAGGGCCTTCAGCCTGTGCAGGAGACAGACGGAATCCCGTCCGCCGGACAGCGCCACGAGCACGCGCGCCCCGCGGGGCAGCAGTCCCCAGCGGTCGGCCGTCTGCGTGAAATAGGGTTCCATGCGCCGCGTCCTCCTTCCCGCCGTCCCTTCCGGGCCGAAAAAAGTGCGGAATCCTGCACTCTATCCGTATTGTATTTCCAAGCCCCGCAAAGTGCAAGAACAAATTCACCGTTCTTCCCTTTGCTGTCTTTTTGGAGTATCATGGGAAAAAACGGCAAAGGAGACAGACATGACGGCACTGGATCTTTACAGACGGGATTTCGAGGCGGACTGCGTCCATTCGGGCGTCAGGCGCCGGGCGGTCCGGATCGCCCTGTGCGCGGAGAGCCTGGAGGGACGGATCGAGTACAGGCTGAGTCTCGCCTTCTTCCCCCATGAAGACGAAGAGGATTTCCTCGTGACCTACGACGCCTGCGCGGAAAAGGTCCTCTACAGCGCGCCCGGCCGCAGGTCCCGCAAACGGGAGAAGGTCTTCCTCTCCTCTCTCCGGGAGGAGGCGGACGCCCTCGCGGACGCATTCGGAGCCGCCGTATTCTGGGACAGGCCGATGGGGCCCGACAGGGGGACGCCGTGACAGCACCCGTCATCCGCCGGGCTCGGGAAGAGGACGCCGAAGCCGTGAGCGCCCTCATCCGCAGGACGCTCCGGATCTCCAACCTGGCCGATTACGGGCCGGAGGAGATTGGCAGGCTCTGCGGGATCTACGGTCCGGAAGGCGTCCGGGAAAGGATCGCCTCCCTCGCTTTCTATGTGCTCGAAGAGAACGGCGCCGTCCTCGGCTGCGGCGCGGCCGGTCCCGGGAACGGGAAGGACGAGATCCGCCTGACTTCCGTATTCGTGGACCCGGACTTCCAGGGCAGAGGATACGGGCGGCGGATCATGGAAACGCTCGAGAACGAGGCCCGCGGAGCCCGTTCGGTCCGGCTTTCCGCCTCTCTGACGGCCGCAGGTTTCTACCGTGCCCTGGGCTTCGTCCCCCTGAACGAGACGCCGGACGAGGACCGTCTGCTGTCCATGCGGAAGCAGTTTCGTAACGGAGATCCGGGCTGAGCCGCGCGTATTTGCATTTCCGTAACATTTATAATATAATCTTGTAATATGGAGGCCGGTCCTCCACCGAAAAGATCATCCGAAAAGGAAGACGCAATGTCAGAACATCCCAACGGAGCGGGCGAATGGTTCCGCTCTCTGTTCGGTAAAAAAGAAAAAGACGACAGTTACTATCACCGCAGGCCCGCCAGCGGTTTTTCCGGCGCGCGTTCCCATCTCGCGCCTCATGCGGCCTCTCAGGAAGAAGTCCCTGCCGAAGCTGAAGCTCCGTCCGTTCATCGCGAAGTCCCGGCAGAGCCGGTCTCCGCGCGGCCTGAAGTCACCGGACAGCCTGCGGTCCCCGCGCAGCCCGGGATCCCGGAGCAGCCTTCTGTGGACACGGAAGCTCCCGCTGTTCCCGCTCCCGAAACCGAGCCGGCGCCGTCGGCCGCACAGATCTCCCTGGACCTCCCCGAGGAGATCGTGGGCGAAAACTGGCCCAAGGAAGTCCTTTCCGTGGCCCGGGATCCGGAAGAATGGGATACGGAGGAAGAAGTGCCTTCACAGGTCCCGTCTTCCGAAGGGCAGATCTCCCTGGAGATCGGTCAGCCGGAAGGCCCCGCAGCCCCCGTTCCCGCCGAGCCCCGGCCGGTCCGGTCCGAGCCCGTACGGGAAAAACCCGTTCCCGCGCCTCTGACGACGGAAGAACTCGAAACGCCCCGCGCTCCCATCCCTTCGGGCATGGACGTGCGCGGTCCCCGTTCCCCCCGCGATCTGCCTCCCGAGGCGGAAGCGGAGGACTTTGAGGAACCGGAAGACGTTTCCTTCACGGAAAAACCGCCCCGCAACCGTGCCGTGGGGTGCCTTCTGACGATCCTCATCCTGCTCATCCTCATCTGCGGACTCGGTTTCGGCGCCTATTATCTGTATCCGGATGAGACCGCCGCCCTGTACCGCACCTATATCGCACCGACCGCCGCTCCGACCGCGGTGATCCCCGAGCCCACGCCCGAGCCCGTGCTCACGAAGGAGGCCTGGACCGTGTCCTGGGGCGACGTGCCCCTGGGCACCGTAGAGGACGCCGACGCGGTCCTCGGAGCCTATGCCGAATGGCGTACGGGCGTCGAGAAGACCGTCGGGATGGAACTGAGCTTCCCAGGCCGGCTGAGCGCCTCTCCCGTCACCGTGGAAGAGGGCTATGAGTTCACGGATCCCGAATCCATCCTGAACGAAGCCAGGAACCGAACGAACCGCACCTTCAACGGCTGCGTCGTCATGATCGAGGGACACGACGTCTTCGCGATGGCCGCTCCCGAAAAGTTCCGCGCCGTCCTGGAGAAGATCCTGGAAGACGCGAAGGCTTCCGCTCTCAAAACCCTGGCGACGGAGACGGATCCGAATCCCGAGATGCCGCCCTACGAATGGGAGTTCTCGGAAACGATCCGCACGGAGAAGCGCATGGTCTCCCCCCTCGACATCCTGACGGAGAGCGAGGCCCTCGAACGGCTCCGGGCCACGGCGAACACCGCCCAGACCGTCTATACCGTGCAGAACGGCGACACGCTGGCCAAAATCGCCGCGCGCTTCCATACTTCTCAGGAAGCGCTCATGGAAGCGAATCCCGGCCTGACGTCCCCCGACGTCATCAAGGTCGGCCAGGAACTCAACCTCCGCGGAGACACCCGGACGCTGAACCTGACGCTGTCGCTTACGATCACGGAAGTCCAGGTGATCCCCTATACGACCCAGAAGGTCAACGACGGCGACCTCGCCAAGGGCACGGAGAAAGTCACCCAGGAAGGCGAGGACGGACAGGAGACCATCGTATCGAGGGACTCTTTCCTGAACGGAGAGTTCGTGAGTCATCAGGTCCTGTCCAAAACGACCGACAAGGAGATGGTCGAGGAGATCATCCACGTCGGCACCTACGTGAAGGATACCGGCAGCAACCCCGGCGGGCGCAGATTCCCCTATCCCGTCAGCGGCTACAGGATCTCCTCTCCGTTCGGATGGCGCCAGAGCACCCAGTCCTATCATAAGGGCATCGACCTGGCCGTTCCGATCGGAACGCCGATCTACGCCGCGGACTCCGGCACCGTCGCCTTCTCCGGCAACGCATCCGGCTACGGTCTCGTCGTATACATCAACCATTCAGGCGGCTATCAGACCCGGTACGGCCACTGCAGCCGGCTCGTCGTCAAAGGCGGCGACACCGTGCGCAAGGGCCAGCTGATCGCCTATTCCGGAAACACCGGCAAAACCTCCGGTCCCCACTGCCACTTCGAGATCCGCGTGAACGGGACCGCGGTGAACCCGGCCAAGTACCAGTAACAGATCCGAATCCGCATCCGGATTGCACGGATGCGGGTTTTCTGTTACAATGATTCTGCCAATCCTTGAGAGGAAGAACATCCCGCATGGAAGAAAGACTCGTCATCAACGGCGGAAGGACGCTCCACGGCTCCGTGGAGGTCAGCGGCGGCAAAAACACCGCTGTGGCCGTGATCCCCGCCGCCCTGCTCTGCGACGAACCCTGCGTTATCGAACACGTCCCCGACATCGAGGACGTTCATGTCCTGCAGCGCATGATGGAATGGCTCGGCGCCAAAGTCGAGTTCCGTGACCATACCATCACAGTGGACCCCCGCGGCGTGAACCGCTGGGATCCCCCGGATGAACTGGTGAGCCAGATGCGCGCCTCCAATTATCTCCTGGGCATCCTTCTCAGCCGTTTCCACAAGGCGCTCGTCGCCCCTCCGGGAGGCTGCGCCATCGGCACGAGGCCCATGGACCAGCATTTCAAGGGCTTCCGCTGCCTGAACGCGGACGTCTCCATCCGAGAGAAAGGCCGCATCAACCTGGAGACCGACCATCTCCGCGGCGGTGAGATCTATCTGGACTGCCCCAGCGTCGGCGCGACCGTCAACATCATGCTCGCGGCCGTCCGGGCCGAAGGCCATACGGACATCATCGGCGCGGCCAAGGAGCCGCACGTCGTCGACCTTGCCAACTTCCTGAACGCCATGGGCGGCAGGGTCCGCGGCGCTGGCACCGACGTCATCCGCATCGAAGGCCGCCGCTATCTGCACGGCTGCACCTACTCCCTCCTGCCCGACCAGATCGAGACGGGCACCTGGATGGCGATCGCGGCCGCGACCAACAGCGACTTCACGATCACGAACTGCGTCCCCTTCCATATGGAGAGCGTGACAGCCAAACTCATCGAGATGGGCTATTCCGTGGAAGAAGGCGACGATACTCTCCGGGTCACCAATCCCACGGGACGCAAGCCCCGCCCCGTCCGCATCAAGACGCTGCCCTATCCGGGCTTTCCCACGGACATGCAGCAGCCCTTCTCCGTCCTCATGACGGTCGCTACGGGGACCTCCCACATCATCGAGACGATCTTCGAGTCCCGCACGGGACACGTCGACTACCTGAGACGCATGGGTGCTTCCATCTATCAGGAGGACAACATCACGATCATCGAGGGCGTGGAGAAGCTCTGGGGCACCCAGGTCGCCGCGACGGACCTGCGCGCCGGTGCCGCCATGGTCATCGCCGGCCTCATGGCCGACGGGGAGACCACCATCAGCAACGTCAAGTACATCGACCGCGGCTATGACCATCTGACCGAAAAGCTCCTGTCTCTGGGAGCTGACATCTGCCGCGTCCGGGTGGACTGATCGAAACGTCAAAAAACCGAATGCCGCAGACACTGCGGCATTTTGTATTCCGCCGCCGGAGAAGCCGGAGGCGCACGAATCCGACCTGACAAGGAGTCATCATGGATACGATCGCAGCGATCGCCACGCCTTCGGGCGTCGGCGGGATCGGGATCATCCGGATCAGCGGTCCGGACGCCTCCCGCATCCTCATGTCCTGCACGGACCTGAAAAACCTGCCGGAACCCCGCCGGATGGTCTTCTGCCGCATCCTTTCCGAAGGAGAGCGTGTGGAGGAGGGCCTTGCGGTCCGGTTCCCCGCGCCTCACAGCTACACGGGGGAGGATACGGCGGAACTGCAGGTGCACGGCGGACGCACGAACACCCTGCTTGCCCTCCAGGCGGCGCTGGGTGCCGGCGCACGCATGGCGCAGCCCGGCGAGTTCACCCGCCGCGCCTTCGAGAACGGCCGTCTGGACCTTTCCCAGGCGGAAGCCGTCATGGACCTGATCGACTCCTCTTCCCGCAGGGCGGCCCTTCTCAGCCTGGACCAGCTGGACGGAGCCCTCGGGGACCGCATCCGCGGGACCCGGGAGGATCTTCTGGATCTCCTGGCCAGGATCGAGGCCGCGCTCGATTACGCGGAGGAATCCTTTCTGGATCTCAAGCCCGGGGAGATCGAATCCGCCCTGGATCTGAGGATCGCCGAACTCCGGGATCTTCTGTCCACGGCCCGGACCGCACGGATCTACCGCGACGGCATCCGTGTGACCCTCGCCGGACTGCCCAACGCGGGCAAATCCTCCCTCATGAACGCCCTGCTCGGACAGGACCGGGCCATCGTGACGGACATCCCCGGCACGACGCGCGACACCCTGGATTCCGAAGTGGAATGGGACGGGATCCGCTACCTCCTGACGGACACCGCGGGCCTGCGGGATTCTCCCGATCCCGTCGAGAAGATCGGCGTGGAGAGAGCGAAGAACGCCATCCGCTCCGGCCAGCTGACCCTGTTCCTCACGGACGCGGGCGCCTGCCCGTCCGGCGAAGCCGTCGAAGCCTGGAACTCCGTCGAAGGCCCCAGGCTGCTCATCGCCAGCAAATGGGATAAGGCGTCAGTCCCGCTGGATGGGATCCGGAAAGCCTTCCCCGGCTCCGATCCCCTGCCCGTTTCCGCCCTGACGGGGGACGGCCTGCCGGAACTCCGCGAAAGGATCGCCGGCATCTGTCAGGTACGGCAGCTGTCCGGCCATGAAGCCGTTCTGACGAGGGAACGCCACGCGGACTGTGTGCGCCGCGCCCTGGAAGGTCTCGAGACCGCACGCACGGCGCTGGACGACGGATTCTCGGCCGACATCGCGGCGGACGAGATCCGCAGGGCCTGGCACGAGCTCGGCGCGATCACGGGCGACAGTGTGGATGAAGAGATCATCGACCGCATCTTTGAGAAATTCTGTTTGGGAAAATGATGGATCTGACATTTGACGTACTTACGATCGGGGCCGGCCACGCGGGCATCGAAGCCGCGCTGGCCGCAGCGAGGATGGGACTGACGTCCTGTCTCGTGACCCTGAATCTGGATTCCCTGGCCCTCATGCCCTGCAATCCCGCGATCGGCGGGACCTCCAAAGGACACCTCGTCCGGGAAGTGGACGCACTGGGCGGAGAGATGGGCCGCGCGGCGGACGACACCGCTCTGCAGATCCGTCTCCTGAACACTTCCAAGGGCCCGGCCGTGCGTTCCCTGCGCGCGCAGGCAGACAAAAAGGCCTATACGGCCCGGATGCGCCGTGCGCTGGAGTCCCAGGAACGGCTGAGCCTCATCCAGGGCGAAGCCGTGCGCATCCTGACGGACGGCGGGATCTGCGTCGGAGCGGAGCTCGCCGACGGGACGAAGATCGGAGCCGGCGCCGTCGTCATCGCGACAGGCGTCTATCTGCGCGCCCGCGTCTTCACGGGCGACTGCTTCCGCAACCAGGGTCCTTCCGGCCTGGCCGCCGCGAACGAACTGACCCGGAGCCTCATGGACCTGGGCATCGAGCTGCGCCGTTTCAAGACCGGCACCCCGCCCAGGATCGACGCGTCCACCGTGGACTTCTCCCGCATGACGGTCCAGCCCGGGGACCCCACGTCCCCCTGGTTCTCCTTCATGACGGACGCGGAGCCGGAGGCCTGTCCCCAGGTCCCCTGCTGGCTGACCTATACGAACGAGGAGACCCACCGGATCATCCGGGAAAACCTCCACCGTTCCCCCATGTATTCAGGGAAGCTCCACGCGACGGGCGTGCGCTACTGTCCCTCCATCGAGGACAAGGTCGTCCGCTTCGCGGAGAAGACGTCCCACCAGCTCTTCCTGGAGCCGGAAGGCGCGGGGACTCAGGAGATGTATCTTCAGGGTCTTTCGACCTCCCTGCCCGCAGACGTGCAGCGCGCCATGATCGCGACGATCCCCGGTCTGGAACACGCGCACATCCTGCGCATGGGCTACGGCATCGAATACGACTGTCTCGACTCCCTGCAGCTGGACGCTTCCCTCGCCGTTCGCTCCGTCCCCGGCCTGTATACCGCCGGACAGATCAACGGGACTTCCGGCTATGAGGAGGCTGCGGGACAGGGCATCCTCGCGGGGATCAACGCAGCGCTCCACGTGAAGGGACAGGAGCCTTTCGTCCTGTCCCGCAGCGACGCCTACATCGGCGTCCTCGTGGATGACCTCATCACCCGCGGCGCGACGGAACCCTACCGCATGATGACGTCCCGCGCTGAGTACCGCCTGCTCCTCCGGCAGGACAACGCGGATCTCAGGCTGACGGAAAAGAGCTACCGGATCGGTCTCGCGATGCAGGAACGCTACGACCGGATGCTCAGAAAGAAGAACGCGACACAGGACCTCATCGAAAGACTGAGGGGAACGGTCCTTCCTCCCACGGAAGGACTGCGCGCCGTACTGGAAGCCGCGGAAGAACCCATGCCCCAGACAGGCGCTTCCATGGCCCAGCTGCTCAAACGTCCCCGCGTGACGCTGTCCGCTCTGCTTCCCCTCTGGAAGGACGCTCCCGCGCATCTTCCGAGAGACGCGGCGGAACAGGCTGAGATCGCCCTGAAATACGAAGGTTATCTGGCCCGTGAGGAGAGCGAGGTCCGCAGGGCCCGCGATCTGGAGAGCCGCGTCCTTCCCGAAGACTGGGACTACGCGTCCATGCCCTCCCTGCGGCTTGAAGCCAGGGAGAAACTGGCAAAACTGCGCCCGGCCAACATCGGCCAGGCCAGCCGCATCCTCGGCGTGTCGCCTGCAGACGTCGCCGTCCTTCTGGTCGCGCTCAAGCGGCGCGGAAAGGAGCAGCCATGACGGCTCTGTACGAATCCTGCAAAGACAGGCTGGAAGAATACCTGCGTCTGCTCCTGGAGGCCAACAGGCAGATGAACCTGACCGCGGTCACCGACTGGGACGAAGCCGTCGTACGCCATCTGGAAGACAGCCTCGCAGGCGCGGAACTTCTCCCCCGCGACGCGCGCGTGATCGACGTCGGCACCGGAGCGGGGCTCCCGGGCATCCCTCTGGCGATCGCCCGGCCGGACTGCACGTTCGTTCTGGCAGACACGCTCCGCAAGCGCTGTGATTTCCTGGAAAAGACCGCGGAGGCCCTGGAACTGTCCAACGTGAGCGTCCGGTGGGCGCGCGCGGAAGACCTGGGCAGGGATCCCGCCGTACGGGGCACGTTCGACACGGCTGTCTGCCGTGCGCTGGCGTCCCTCCGGCTGAGTCTGGAATACCTGCATCCCCTTGTCAGGACCGGCGGCTTCTCTCTTTACTGGAAAGGCGCCGCGGCGGAAACGGAGATCGCCGAAGCGGACAACGCCCTGCGCGAGCTCCGGGCGGACGATCCGGAGATCCTGCCGTATGCCCTTCCCGGGCAGGAGGGCAGTCTCTGCATCGTCAGAGTACGCAAATCCCGTCCCTGTCCCGACAGATATCCCAGACGGACGGGCGTTCCCGCCAAAAATCCTCTGTGATCCGGCCTAAGGAGGCTTCCATGCATAAGATCCATTCCGGCACGGCCTGCGTGCTGGCCATTCTCCTGATCCTGACGCTGCTTTCCGGATGCGTCCCCGCAGGGGTCGTGGAATCGCTGGCGACCCTGTCTCCCGTACCGGTCCCGACGGAGATCCCGTCCGCGGTCCCGACGGCATCCATGCCGACGCCGTTGCCGGAACAGGCCACCGCCCCCGCTGCGACGCCCGAACCGACGCCTACGCCCGAACCGACGCCGGTGCCCGTCTTTGCGGTCAAGTCCGTCCTGTCCGCGGGCAAAAGGCTGCCCATCGTCGAGAACTGCACGTATGAAGAAGAGATCAACGCCGCTCTTGCCGTGGCCTTCACGCCCTGGGCGGAACAGGTCCTGCAGGCTAAAGGTTCCGGTTATCCCGTGGAGCTCCAGTACTCTTCCTATATCAAGGAGTTCGATCACGAGCGCTTCTGCATCCTGTACCCGAGGCTCGAGAGCGCGGACGGCGTCTACAGGCTTCCGACCATGACTTTCTCCCCGGACGAAGCGGAACTTCCCGAGTATCCCCTGCCTTCCCACGAAGGCTTCTCGGATCCCGTCTACGTCCAGGCTCTGATCCGTCTGAGTTCGGCCGGAGTGAACGTCGATCCCGACCGCGATCCCTCCGTGCTGCTGACGCCCGAGAACTTCTTCTGGGAGATCGAGGATCTGTATACGCTCTATACCGGCAGAGACCTGGACGCTTCGGGTTCCGAACTCGGAGACACGTCCCTCGCCCGCGCGGCGGTCCTCGGACTCATCAGTGCGGAACAGGCCAGGACCTTCGCTAATGAATCAGCCGGAAAAACCGGTTTCACCATGGAAGCGCAGTTCCTGTCTTCCGTCCTCGCATCCTTCACGTCCCGCGTCCTGCGCGACCGTTCCGGCATCTATTCGGAAGAAGCGGAAGCCGGGCAGAGTTTTGACGTTGCGGTCAGTGCGCTGGAGACGTGGGCGCTTGCATCCGGCATCCGGGACAGCAAGGCCTGGCAGGACACGATGGCCCTTCTCCCCGGGAAAAGCGGATCGGACCACGACGCACTGACCCGGCTGACCCTGGCGGCCCAGTACGTGTCCCTGTACGAAGCCGCCTTCGGCGCTGTCCCCGAATCCCAGTGGACGACGCTTCTGGACACGGAAGAGCCCTCTGCCAGAAAAGCGCATTCCACCTATCTCATGACTTCCTTTCCCGGAAGCCGTTACTTCTGTCCCGCCTATCCCGTCGCGGTCCACGACATGTACGACTGGAGCGCCCAGTTCGTATCGGGTTTCTCGGGCCGTTTTCTGAAGCTCCATCCGAAAGTCAGGACCGAACCCATGACCGTGCGGAACCTGTATGCCGCACTGGGCTGCTGGCTCACCCGGATCGATCTGTCAGAGGCTCAGGAATTCAGCACGGCGGAAGTCAACAATTCCCGTGACCACGACTGGTATGTGAGCCAGTATGACGGTTCATCCACCGCCGTCTCCAACTGCATGCCCGCCATGACGGCAATGGTCCTCCGCTGGCTCGATCCGACGGATCCCGCGACGCCCGCTTCCGTCCGCGCGCTTTCGGCTTCGACCGCAGTCGCGTGGAAGATGCGGCAGGTGGAAGAGGTCCTGCAGAAAGAGAACGTCTCCTATTACATCCGACGGCTGGATCTGGACCAGTGGGTCCGGGATCTCGACGCCGGCTGTCTCGTCCTGATCCAGACCAACGAAGGCTCCCTGTCGGGCGACGGCCACTGCCTCGTCCTGTATGGCTACCGCAGATACGGGGAATCGACGACTTTCCTCGTCATGGATCCCGGTTATTCCACGAAGACCGACCTGTTCGGCGAGCCTCTGGGGAAGGGGCTCGAACTGGACGCGCGTTACGTCTGGCTGATCGCGTCCCGCTTCTCCTCGACGAACCTGTCCGTACGCAGGTAATTGACAAAAGTGCCCGGATATGGCACTATAGCACAGTATGATTTTTGAATCCTGGAGGATACCATGCCTGAGAACATCATCAGCGAAAGCAGCGAATGGGAAGTCCGAAACGCAAAGCTGACGGCCCTGCGTGAAGAGGGCACGATCCCTTACGCTCAGGGATTTGACCGGAGCCATACCCTCAAGGAAGCCCTTACGCTCCCCGAAGGCACCAAAGTCGCAGTCTGCGGCCGGCTCATCAGCCGCCGGGTCATGGGCAAACTGATCTTCGCCCACATCTCCGACGCCGAAGGACGCGTACAGATCTCCCTCTCCAAAGGCGATTATCCGGAAGCCTTCCAGCTCCTGCGCCGCATGGTGGACGTAGGTGATTTCATCGGCGTTACAGGCGAGATGTACGTGACGCACGTCGGCGAAGTGACCGTGCGCGCCGATTCCGTCGTCCTTCTCTCCAAAGCGCTCCGTCCCCTGCCCGAGAAGTTCCACGGCATGACGGACCTGGATCTCAAATACCGCCAGCGTTATCTGGACATGATTTCCAATGAGGATTCCCGCAGGGTTTTCCTGGCCCGCAGCCGCGTGATCTCCGAGATCCGCCGTTTCCTCGAGGACCGCGGATTCACGGAAGTGGAGACCCCCATCCTGCAGAGCGTCGCGACCGGCGCCAACGCCCGACCCTTCATGACGCATCACAACACGCTGAACCAGGATTTCTATCTGCGCATCGCCCCGGAACTGTTCCTGAAACAGGTCATCGCCGGCGGCATCGACAGAGTCTTCGAGATCGGCAAGAACTTCCGCAACGAAGGCATGGATGCCTCCCACCTGCAGGAATTCACGATGATCGAATGGTACGCTGCCTACTGGGATTATGAGGAGAACATCATCCTCGTGTCCGATCTGCTGCGTCACCTCTGCCGCGTCGTCACGGGATCCGAAAAGATCTCCTTCCAGGGCCTTGAACTGGACTTCTCCACGATCAGGCGCATGAACTATACGGAAGAGATGAACAGGATCCTGGGCATCAACATCCTGGATGCCGAAGACGTGGAGACGCTCCGTCAGGCCATGTATGCGATCCCCGATGCCAACAGAGACGAGATCAAGGCTCTGCCTTCCATCCCCTCGGCCATCGACTACGCGTTCAAGCGCTGGATCCGTCCCGGCATCATCCAGCCGACGATCATGGACAACTATCCCGCCTGCCTTATCCCTCTGGCCCGCCGCAATGACGAAGATCCCAGACTGATCGACATGTTCCAGCTGGTCGTCAACGGATGGGAGATGTGCAAGTGCTACAGCGAACTCGTCGATCCCGTGATCCAGAGAGAAGCCTTCGAGGAGCAGATGCGCCTGAAGACTTCCGGCGACGACGAGGCCATGAGCCTGGATGAGGACTTCCTCCTCGCCATGGAACACGGCATGCCGCCCATGTCCGGACTCGGAATGGGGATCGATCGGCTCGTCTGCATGCTTTGCGACCAGCCGACCCTTCGTGATGTTGTACTGTTCCC
>JAEEGL016213630.1_pt1 | contig 15608 bp, 18 predicted proteins | sample 9134231 | NCBI WGS metagenome assembly JAEEGL01 (sample SAMN16246548, study PRJNA631951) | gut metagenome | biome: gut microbiome; feature: rumen; material: fiber-attached | host: Bos | place: Iran: Karaj | collected 2018-10
TCTGTCTGCTCTTACCTTATTCTTCCTTATAATTCTTTAGCGCGCTATTTAATACATTGGTTTCCTTATGTGTCAGGATAACGGATATCACGGTAGTGAATACATACACGAAAGCCACACTGAAGACAACCTGTAAAAAATCGTTTGCCGAGGTTTCAAACCAGCCGAAACTCGTTCCCCCAAAGAATACGATCACACAAAGGATCAGAAAATGGCACAGAAAGATAACGGCGATCATCGGTATTCTTAATGGCTTCTTAGGCTCGATTGAAAATACTGCTGCAGTCACCAGAGCGGTAAGCGCCGCCAACAGCATGATCCTCCATATCGATACTACATAAATGGAGCCTTCATTTCCGGAAAGGAAGGCAAAGATTATGGTTATACCTGTATATATGATAAGAAAAAGAGTGACAAATTTCTTTATAAACTCTGTCATTTCACACCTACTTTCCAATTCCAAGTTTGCGCTTTAACATCGGAACATATCCCCTGGAGATCATTATGCTTTCACCGTTTTTTAGTCTTGCTTCATATCTTCCGTTAAACTCCGGTATCAACCGCTCGATCTGACGGATGTTAACGATGGCGTTCTTGGAGATACGAAGAAATGAGGTCCTGGTGTAATCCTCTTCCAGTTCAAACAGTTTTCGCCTAACCTCGAAGGTCTTGTCCTTCGTATATGCAAATACGCGATTATCAACGGAATCAAAGTACAATATGTCCTTAAGAGGCAGCATCACTATATTGTCATCCTTATATGCTGCGATGCTGTCTCTGTTATCCCCGTCTTTAATCCGTTTTATTAGCTTTAGCGTATCTTCGTCCAGATCCCTTATCTTAACGATCAATTCATCTTCTTCATCGGGTCCGGGCTCAAGAATGGTAATCTTCATGGATCATCTGTCTTTCTTTTTGCTATAGGTTAAATAAAGTGTGGAAATAAGCATAAATATCAATCCCACTATGATCAGTATACCCACTTTACTACCTGCGGACAATTCTTTTTCAAAAAGAGTCATTTTCATGCCCATTTCAAGGTCCACGGTTTCTCTTATGATCTCAGGTGTTCCGTCAAACAGTCGATCCTCTACTCCTTCTAACATGATCTGTCTGAAAACCGAAGTTCCATAGATAAAAGGAAAGCACTTTATGACTTTTACTACACCTTCACTTAAGCTTCCGATAGGAAGATATATACCTCCTAAGAATCCCGATAAGGTTCCAAGTACGATCCCTATTCCACTCCATGCATTCTCGCTCTTTACAGTGGATGCAAGAAAGAAGATGATTGATGCATATACAAAGGAATTGACGCATATAAGCCCCAGTATCCTTATGTGTTCAGCGCCCGAGAATGCTCCAAGTTCTTTTGTAATCCCGATAACTTCGGTAATCGCAAGAGTCAGGATTCCCATGATAACGCTGACAAACCACGCACCGAAGACATATGCTGATACGATCACATTCCTCTTTATAGGCATCACAAGTATCGAATTCAGACGATTCTCATTCCTGTCTTTGATCATATTGGAGAAGAACGCATGTGTTACGCTTGCTGCATTGATCGTTATTATTCCGGCCACAGTCCAGAGATATACCAGTCTGCTTACATCTTCACTGTCCTTAGCCGCATCTCTTCCCGGCAGATCCTTTAGTACGTCTAAGATTGCATCATTATTAAAATCACCCAAAAAGAATACCATCAACATAATCACTATGAACATTGACAAAAGGGAAAAGAAAACAGCGGATCTGTCCTTAAAGTATATCTTTACATTTCTTGTGTTTAATGCCCAAAACTCTTTCATGCTCTCTCATTCTCCTTTCCCGTTACGTTTAAGAAAACATCATCCATATTACCCTGTATGACTTCAAATCCGTCTATCTTACCCTTAAGAAAAGTTATAATGTCAACTGCATCATAAGGATTCTTAAGTGCTATCTGTGCTCCATAAGCTGTCTCTGAAATATGCTCATCCTTGAACATATTTTTTATCTCATCCGACTGTTCCTTGGCATAATAGAGCTTAAGCTTATCCCTGGCGTAAGTTTCCTTTAGTTCAAAGGGTGTTCCTTCAGCCTTGATCTCGCCGCTGTCTATGATGATGATCTTATCAGCATCAGCCGCTTCCTCCATATAATGTGTGGTGAGAAAGACTGTCATATCTTCTTTTTCTCTAAGCTTCCTCACTGTCTCCCAGACATCTACTCTCGTTGCAGGATCAAGACCGGTCGTAGGTTCATCTAAGAACAGTATTTTCGGAGAATGCATAAGTGCATTTGCTATCTCACATCTTCGTTTTTGTCCGCCTGATAAGAACTTGTATATTTTCTTTAATATGTCATCGAGTTTAAGGTGTTCAGTCAGTTCCGAGAGTCGCCTCTCAGCAGCTGTGGCATTAAGTCCGGCTATTTTTGCCCGTAAAAGAAGATTCTCTCTTACGCTAAGCAATTCATCAAGGACATTGGATTGATAAACAACACCGATGCTCCTACGAATATCCATATCTTCCTTACCAAGTCTGTATCCGCAGACGTATGCCTCGCCTCCGTCAGGGGTTAAGATTGTTGAGAGCATATTGATCGTCGTTGACTTTCCTGCTCCGTTTACCCCTAAAAATCCCAGCAGTGATCCTGCCTCTGCCTCGAAGGAGATCTCTTTGACCGCTGTAAAATCTCCGTATCTCTTTGTAAGACCATTAATTTTGAGAATACTCATTTTTCGTTCCTTTCTGCGTCTTATGTCATTCGCTTTTTTCTATGTCTGCATAATAAAAAAACTGCTTCCTTTTGGAAACAGTTTTTACGGTAAGTTGCATTTTTTGGCATGTAAGATGCAAAATTGTACTCTATCTGGTTTTTTTGATCAATTCACTGCGGATCTCTTCTACTCTGCTTATAGCTTCATCACACTGTTTTTTTGCATTTCCGATCTCTATAATGAATTCTTATTGAATATATCCACACCTGCTTTTCTCCGGTCCATCAACTCCGGATACATAGTGTGCACTGTATTCCATGTTTATATCCCGCAGTTCTTTCCTGCCATCAATATAATCCTGATACATGTCGGCCAATCCGGACATACAGCCATCACAGTATCCGTTTATATTTCCGAGAGATTCTTCGACTATCTTTTCACGCTCTTCTTTGGTTGTTTCACTTATTAAATATCCCATACTATTTATTCTGTCTCACCCTCTGATTCTTCTTGTTTTTGAAAAAGTTCCCGGAATTCCTTTCTGCCGGGAACCCAGGCCTTTTCATAAATATGTGTAAAATGATTTTTCACGGTCTGTTCAGAAATGCCAAACATATAAGCTATCCTTCGGTTTGAAAATCCGGACACCTTCAAAAAGCCCAGTTCCAATTCACGTTTCGTGAGGTTGTATTTCTGAGCAAGCTTAAGATATTCTTCTTTCGCAATCTCAGTCTTCTCCATCTTCCAGGTCCATTTCTTCGTTCATCTTACGTTCTGCATTCAGATGTAACGGAAGAAGCAAAAACTCAAATATTACGGCATAGAAACCTGCAAGGAAACATACCGCCAGACGTGGTCCGAAAGTTGAAGGATCATCAAGTCTGCCCATAAGCAGCACGGCTGATGTTATGATTGCAAGAAGCGCACCGCATATTGTCAGTTTTTGCGCTGCTTTAACTGCACCTATTATGTTTTTTAATTCAAGCAGACTGTATGGCTTTATTCCGACAGAGAATGATTTTATAAAATCCTTCCACTCTCCCATGATAAGCATACCCGGGATCAATATCAACAAAATCAAAAGCAGCGATGGTATATCAATAAACCAGGTAATGGCAGGTCCCGGATTATCCGTGCTCAAAATAAGATTGATCAAAAACAATGCAACTAACAGTATGATTTCTCCTGCCAGAACTGCTCTTATATTCTTTTTCATGGCAATGCTCCTTTCCCAAAAGACATTTTTAGGTTCTACAGAAACTCTACCATATGAATTATCAGATTTATATAGTACCTTTTTCTAACAGATCTCCCGAATCAGAAGCTTTTCTTGGCACTCTCCAATACTTCGATCACTTTGTCACACCACTCGTCAAATTCACTGTCTTCCTTCTGACATTCCTCGGGATGTGAGAGAATATAATCAAGTGCATATCTGACACCCATGTCAAATCTTACATTGGTCGTCATATCCGGAACAGCCCTTTTAAGTTTTGTATTATCAAAAACAACCGATACTGACTTATCTCCTGCAAGCGAACCCGTATAGTCATATCCGTATTTATCACCTACTGCACGCAGAAAATCTGTCGATACATGATAAGCATTAAGCTTTACCCCCAGAACATCTGCAATGGTCTGATATATCTGATCCCATGTCAGAGTCTCGTCGGACGTGATCTGGAATGCCTCGCCTATGGCATGCCTGTTACCCATGAGTCCGGTATATCCAATGGCAAAATCACCGTTCCATGTTAGTGTCCACAGACTGCTACCATCGCCCTGAATAATGACAGGCTTTCCTTCCTGCATGCGCTTTATCACCTGCCAGAATCCATTCTTCCCATGTACACCGATAGGAATATTCCGCTCATCATATGTGTGGCTCGGTCTTACAATGGTCACCGGGAAGCCATTCTCTTTATACATCTTCATCAGATATTCTTCGCACTCTATCTTATCCCTGGAGTACTGCCAGTACGGATTGGCCAGCGCAGTACCTTCAGTGATGATATAGCTTGATGCAGGCTTATGATATGCCGATGCGGAACTGATATAAATATACTGTTTTGTTCTTCCTTCAAACAGGCGTACATCCCGCTTTACCTGCTCCACATGGAATCCGATGAATTCGCATACGCAGTCAAATGTAGCATCACCCAATTTGTCAAGCACCGTCTGTTCATCATCTATATCAGCCTTGATCTGCTTTACACCATCAGGCAACACATGTGCTCTGTTACCTCGATTTAATACCCATACTTCCCAATCAAGTACATCCACCAGTCTCCTTACCACAGCAGTACTGATCGTCCCCGTTCCTCCGATAAACAATGCTCTTTTCTTACTCATGTAACCCTCCTTCACACGTATTCGTATCCACCCTGCTCATTATTCATTAAACATCTACATATTTTCATTATATCCGCTGACGGCTGATAATCAACAATAATGAGCAGTATTCAAGTGTCTTTTGACAAAAATCCATGCAAAAGATAATATGAGTTTAAAGTATTATATACAGACAAAATGAAAACTCTTAGTGACTATCTGAAAGAAAAATACGGATGTAAAGTATATAAACTCTCGTTGAACGGTGGATTTACCTGTCCTAACAGAGACGGGACCATAGGTTACGGTGGATGCATATTCTGTTCAGCGGGCGGAAGCGGTGAATTCTGTGAAGACCCCGGACTTGATATTACCCAACAGATCGATCGGGCCAAGGACAGAGTATCAAAAAAGATGCGGAATGGTAAGTATATTGCATATTTTCAGGCTTATACAGGAACCTATGCCCCTGTCAATAAACTGCGTAAACTGTATACCGAAGCAATAGAACATCCCGATATCGTTGGATTGTCCATAGCCACCAGACCGGACTGTCTGTCGGATGAGACACTTAGTCTGTTATCAGAACTTAATAAAGTTAAGCCTGTGTGGATAGAACTCGGTCTTCAGACCATACACAAAAAGACCGCGGAATATATCCGAAGAGGATATGATCTTGAAGTATATGATGAAGCAGTTCGTAAGCTTCATAACATAGGCATAGAAGTGATCACTCATGTGATTATCGGCCTGCCGGGTGAAACTGTGGAAGATATGCTTGACACAGTTCGTTATGTATGTGATAAGGGCTCGAATGGGATCAAATTGCAACTTCTGCACATACTTAAGAACACGGATTTGGAAAAAGAGTATAATGCAGGAAAAGTACCTGTACTGACAGAGAATGAATATATAGATATACTCAAGGCATGCGTAAGTATCATTCCTGAAAATGTGATCATCCACAGACTGACCGGGGATGGTGATAAGAAGATTCTTGTAGCACCGTTATGGAGCGGCGATAAAAAACACGTATGGAACAGGATACAGAAAGAGGTATTATGAGTAATTCGAATAAAGGATTTTGGACAGTAAGATATACATTGCTCAATGCGGCATATTTTGTTGCATTTTGCACGATCCACGCATATGCTGCGGTCTATCTGCTGGCTAATGGTTTTTCCAATACAGAAGTCGGGGTATTGCTTGCCGTAGCCAATATTGTATCGGCCGTGGTTCAGCCGATGATCGCCGGAGTTATCGATCGTCCCGGGCCGCTTACCAACAGAAGGTTTATCTTGATCTCTGTTGCCATTATTTTTTCCGGTTCCGTCATACTTCTTATTGCACCGGGATACAAGGCGATGATCTTTATCATATATGCGATCATATATATGATACAGTTTGCTTATCAACCTGTTATGACCGCGTTGTGTTTTGAGTATCAGAAGGCGGGATGTGACATATACTATGGTCTGGCCAGAGGGCTAGGCTCCGCAAGCTTCGCCGTGACAGCGGCGATCATAGGCGGTATCGTTGAGCGTAACGGAGAGAGAGTATTATTGTATGTCAACATAGCAACAATGCTTGTTTCCGCAATTCTCATATATACCTTTATCCTTCCGCGTGAAAAAACAGGAGATGATTCTGATACAAGTGTCACAAAAGACGATCCATCTCCCGGAACGATCCATAACAGTCTGCCTTCTTTTGCTTCGGCTTATCCTGCATTTGCCCTGTTCCTTATCGGAACGATATGCTTCTTTTTCGCTCATAACATGATCAATGATTTCATGATACAGATAATAAGGAATCTCGGCGGTGGAGAGACGGAACTCGGATATGCCAATTTCTTACAGGCTATACTTGAGCTTCCCGTAATGGCGCTTATAGGATTCGTACTAAAGAAGATATCATCCGACAACCTCTTGATAATGTCAGGCTTTGCATTCTTTATCAAGATACTTATTCTTGTATTTACGGTTAACATGGCTATGATGTATATAAGTCAGTCATGCCAGCTCTTCGCATATGCGGTGTTCATACCGGCTGCCGCATATTACGTCAAAGATACCATGAACGAATACGATCAGGTAAAAGGTCAGGCGTATATCACCAGTGCCATAACTATAGGCGGTGTATTTTCGAATCTGATAAGCGGTGTTATCTTAGATCATGCCGGTATTACGACCATGCTCATTACAGGAACGATAGTCTGCGGAATCGGCGTTGTCATAGGCTTTTATGCCATGAAGCGTCTACCGCATCAAAGAGTGGAGGAATAATATGCACAAAGTTCATCAAATAAAGTGTAAAACAGATAATTGCTATATCGTTGAATGCGGCGACAGCGCCATACTTATTGATACAGGGAGCGGGGAAGCATACGACTATGTCCTTAATGAGTGCAAAAAGTATGATCTGAAGCTGATAGTTCTTACGCATATACATTTCGATCATGCTGAGAATGCTGCGATGCTTTCAAAAGAATTGGATATTCCCGTGGCATTTCACAGGGCGGATGAGGAATTATTCGCAAACTATGATGCCCAGCCACTAATGTCATACGGTGCAGTCGGGCGTGTAGTATTAGGATTATCTCTTAAGGTCCTTCGTGATACCAAAGTGACGGTCCCTGAAAAGGTTTTATATATAGACGATGGTGATGATCTTTCTTCATATGGGATCGACGCAAAGATAATCACTCTGCCCGGTCATACAAAAGGTTCGATCGGAGTTGATGTAGAAGGCGAAAGCCTCTTTGTCGGTGATGCACTTGATAACTGGATACTTCCGGCAACAGGACATCTGTACAGTGATCGCGGAGATATTATAAACAGTGCAAACAAAATACACTCTTTAGGTGAAAGAACTCTGTATTACGGACATGGAAAGCCGACTGCCAACAAATTCAAAATCCTCAGTCCATCCATTCAGGAGATGATCTAAAGCAGGCAATAGAGCAGTATAACGGTCGTTCGCGCCGATTCGGAACTTCCGATTAATTCTTCTTAACCGAATATCCGAAACTACCCAGTTTTTCACCGAGAGAGAAGTACTCTCCGTGTGAATATGCGATAAGACCGGTCTTATCAAGCTCAAATCTTCCGCTGTCGTCCATGTATCTGCTGTCTACGGTAATACCCTTTACCGTAGCCATAAACATATCATGACTGCCAAGCGGCTTAATCTCATCAACTTTACAATAAATGTTCACGGGACTCTCGCTTATAGCGGGAGTCTTCATATATGAGGACACATACGGATGAAGATCAAGTTCTGCAAACTTATCTATATCCCGCCCTGATTTTACACCGGAATAATCGCAGGCATATGTAAGGTCTTCGGTTACAAGATTGATGACAAATTCACCCGTCTCTTTAATGATATCGTATGAATATCTGGATGGTCTTATAGATACCGATACCATAGCAGGATCGGAACATATGGTTCCTGCCCATGCTAAAGTTATGATATTGGGCTTGCTTTCCGGTCGCATGCAGCTGACCATTACTACAGGAAGCGGATATAACATATTACCGGGCTTAAATTCTGTCTTATTCATATTATCCTCCATATAAATCCTTGCGGACTCTCTGTTCTTTTCAAAGCATTTTGGCTATATCTCCCGACAGTATTATCTCAGGAGTCAGATCTTCCGATGCATATTCTGCACTTAAAAGATTTGCTATACGTCTGTTGGTCTCTTTTTTACTGTAATCAAAAGTGTTCAGATATATACTGTGAATACCGCATCTGACAGCAATAGCTACATCGCTCTCGATCTCATTGCCTACCATTACGGTCTCTTCCGGAATAAGATCCTCATCACTCATAAGTTGCTTAAGAAAATCAGGCTCCGGCTTCATCATGCCGTAATCTGATGATATGTACAACTTATCAAGTATATTCTGCAGATCAAAAGCTTCTATCTCCGGCATCGTAAATATTCGCTGGGCATTGGACAGAAGATACAGTCTGCATCCCCGCTCTTTAAGTGTGTTAAGGGTCGCTATGGTAGTTGGATAAGGATGAATGTACTTCCTGGATGCAGTTCTGAAAAGATTCGCAGCAGCTGTGGCCCATTCGCTTGCTGACACAAGTGTCAGTACACCTTCTATATCTGTCTTATAGCGCTCTCGTAATGCATCTATATCCGTTCCGGCAATCTTCATAGAACTTGCATGATATGGACATCCTTCAAAAAGAAGTCTGGCAAATACCCTCTCAAGTTTGATCTCGGGCTTGCCCACTCCCGTAGTAACACGAAGTCTCTGGCGTTCTCCCGCGTCATAAAGAAAAAATGTATCACGCAGACGCTTCTTCTTCCATTCACATCCATAGGCATTATAAAAATCCCGCAATATCCCCCACATCTTAAGATCATGCTCATCAGTGCTGATATCCAGGAGTGTGCCATACAGATCAAATATATAATTCCTGTACTGTTTTTTTTCTGACATATTCATTAACCCGTGCTTTATACCTTAAAGCGGTATCCGACACCCCATATAGTCTCAATGTACTGAGGGTTGGAGGTATCGATCTCGATCTTCTCACGGATCTTCTTAATATGCACGGTGACGGTCGCAATGTCTCCGATTGAATCCATGTCCCAGATCTCTCTGAAAAGCTCTTCCTTGCTGTATACGTGATTGGGATTCTCAGCCAGGAAAGTGAGCAGATCGAATTCCTTGGTCGTAAACTGCTTCTCTTCTCCGTCGATATATACACGTCTCGCAGTTTTATCTATCTTGATACCGCGAATCTCGATGATATCATTCTGCTTCTGATTGGTCGCCATAAGACGCTCATACCTTGATAAATGTGCCTTTACTCTGGCAACAAGCTCACTCGGTGAGAAAGGCTTGGTCATGTAATCATCCGCTCCGAGACCAAGACCTCTTATCTTATCCACGTCGTCCTTCTTGGCAGACACCATAAGTATCGGGATCTGCTTTTCTTCCCTTATCTTCTTACATACCTCGAATCCGTCCATTCCGGGTAACATCAGATCCAGAACTATGATATCGTAATCTCCGGTAAGAGCTCTGGTAAGTCCGGCGTCACCGGAATTCTCTATGTCTACGGTAAAATCACTTAACTCAAGATAATCCTTTTCAAGCTCCGCTATAGTCAGTTCATCTTCTATTATCAATACTTTACTCATGATCAAATCCTCCGTCTTACAGTCTACGCTTCTTTCTTTTCCTCTTCCTTATCAGGATCCTTCTCCATATACTTACGTATCACAAAATGCATGCAGGTGCCTTCGCCTTCTTTACTTGTCGCCCATATATATCCTCCGTGATCCTCAATGATCTTCTTGACTATTGAAAGACCTATACCGCTTCCACCCTGGGACGAATTACGGGAAGCATCAGTCCTGAAGAATCTCTCAAAGATATTGCCAAGATCCTTAGTCGCTATTCCTTTGCCGTTATCCTCTATCTCTATACGAACACTGTCTACCGCATCAAGGAGACGTATATCTATCTGTCCGTTAGGCTTATCCATGTACTTGACACTGTTGCCGATGATATTGTCTATCACCTTGCGAAGCTGAATAGGATCGGCTATGATCCTGGTACCCGGCTGAAGTAGGTTCTCATAGTTTAACTTGATATTCTTATTATCAAGATCCATGCCGACTTCTTCTACACAGTCTGCGAAAAAATCTCCAACATTGATACGATGGAAAGTATAAGGGATCCTGTTACTGTCTATTCCCGAATAATACGTAAGCTCATTGAGCAATCTGTCGAGATCCTTTGTCTTGTCATAGATTGTACGGATATAACGTTCCTTCTTCTCATCGGTATCGGCTACTCCGTCAAGTATACCCTCCGCATAGCCCTTAATGGACGTAATGGGAGTCTTAAGATCATGAGTGATATTGCTGATAAGCTCCATATTGGTGGCTTCTTCTTTAATCTTGTCCTCGCTTGAATCCTTAAGCTTAAGGCGCATGTCCTCATAGCTCTTATAGAGCTCTGCTATCTCACCTTCCACGGACTGCGCATCAAGAACATAGTCGAAGTCTCCTTCTGCTATATGTTCCATGGCCTTATTCAGCTTTTTTATATGTAAAAAGACTCCGTTATTGACCCACGTAGTTAACATAATGTCAAATATAACCAAAACGATTATCAATATCCATATAGCCTGTACCACCAGCTGTCTGGATATCTGCGGGTCATCATAAATTACTAAAAATACGCATGAGGCGATCGCCAGCAATACCGGTATCACCATAAGCGAAACAAATGTGATTGTAAGTCTTTTGGTCAGATTCATAGATAAAGTATACCACCGTGATTTTGCGGAAAAAAGAATATAATCATAAGATGTCTGTTAAATTTTCGTAAAGTCCTAAGAATACACCGATCAGAATTTGCCAAGATAATCCGTACCCGTAGTTGCGCGCATCTTGGATATATAAGTATCCGGATCATCCTCCATCTTCATCATGGTGTCAAATCCCAGGATGGTCATTCTGTATGGATTACCTTTGTTCTGCGCTTCTGCATTATCCAAGAGAGCCTTGAAATTGTCCATCTGCCATATGACAATATCTGCGATCGAGCAGCCCTTTATTGTATATGCACAGGAGTATGATCCGTTCAGAAGATAATATATGTATTCTTCCTTAATCTTTTGGTGTTCATTAAGAGCATTTATATATCTGTCTGTAAAACCAACATCCGTAATGTCCGCTCTTTTAACTAGTTCTTTTGTATATTCGATAAGTTCCGTATCAGTCATTATAATCTCCAATCACCTATGTTCATCAATTGCTCACCTGAACAGATTTATTATACATCGAAAAGATGCTTGAAAAAATAATTAAAATCCATAAAAATATACGTAGATGACTGAAAGGAGGGCAGATTATGTCTTTATTGGCCGCATACATGGTACCTCATCCGCCAATGATAGTTCCGGCAGTCGGAAGAGGCAGTGAGAAACAGGTTGAGGAAACCATAAGATCATATGAAAAAACTGCATCCGAGATAGCTTCGCTTGCACCTGAGACTATCATCATATCAAGCCCGCATTCAATTATGTATTCGGACTATTTTCATATCTCTCCGGGAAGGAGTGCTGTCGGTTCTTTTAAGGATTTTGGCGCCTCTGATGTCAGTTTTAATGAAGATTATGATACTGATCTTATCAATGAGATATGCCGACTTTCAGATGAAGCTTCTTTTCCCGCAGGAACACTTGGGGAGAAGAGTGCTGCTCTCGATCACGGAACCATGGTTCCTCTGTATTTTATCAGGAAAAAATATAATAACTGTAAGATAGTCCGTATAGGATTATCCGGGCTCCCCCTTACGGAACATTACAGATTAGGTCAGATCATTAAAAAGGCTGTGGAGAATACCGGCCGTAAAACAGTATATGTTGCCAGCGGAGACCTTTCCCATAAACTGCAGACTTACGGACCTTACGGTTATGCACCTGAAGGGCCGGAATATGATAAAAGGATAATGGATGTGTGCAGCAGAGGTGCCTTCGGGGAGTTATTTGATTTTGAAGAAAGCTTCTTAAGCAAAGCCGCCGAATGCGGTCATAAATCGTTTGTCATCATGGCAGGAGCTTTGGACGGAATAGAGGTAAAGGCTACTCAATACTCACACGAGGATGTGACAGGTGTTGGATACGGGATATGCAGTTTTATACCTGAGGGATCGGATGAGAGCCGTTGTTTCTTAAACGAATACCTTAAGAATCTTGGCAGAACATTGGAAGAAAAAAAGAATATGTCCGATGAATATGTTAAACTTGCCAGAGATACCATAGAAAGCTATATAAAGGACAAAAGGATACTTACTGTACCATCCGACCTGCCTTCCGAACTTATCGGTCGACGCGCCGGAGCGTTTGTCTCAATACATAAGCACGGATATCTAAGAGGCTGTATAGGTACAATACTTCCCACAAAGGACAATCTGGCCGAAGAGATCATAGCCAATGCCATCAGTGCATCCACTACAGATCCGCGTTTTGATCCCATTACCGAAGATGAACTTAAGTGGCTTGATATCAATGTAGATATACTGGGTGATCCCGAAGATATTGATTCTCCCGATCAATTGGATGTCAAAAGATATGGTGTGATCGTTACATGCGGATATAAAAGAGGCCTTCTGCTTCCCGATCTTGACGGCGTAGATACCGTAGAACAGCAGATATCGATCGCAAGACAAAAAGGTGGTATAGGCGAACATGAGCACTATTCGCTCCAAAGATTTGAAGTTGTAAGACATGTATAAAAATGCGTTTTTGCAGAAATCTCGTGAAAAAAATGGGGCGGTACATGACCGCAATGTCATTAAGTTAAGATGACAAGCAAAGATCTCTATATCAGAAATGGTATAGGGGTCTTTTTTTATATAAACACTTGACACGAGCAGCAAGATGTGCGGCCGCTTTCGCTACTGATCGAATAGAGAGGTAGCGAAAGCGGCCCTTGTAATTAGCAAGAGTTAATTGCAAGGAGGTGCTTATATGAAACCCAAACACATTAAAAAACTTTTGATGTCCGAAATTGAATCCGTTACAAACGCTTCTGATAAGTACTGTTTAAATCCCGGGCGTGATTTTTCACGAAAACGTAAACTCTCTTTCAAAAAGGTCATGGAATGTATTATCGGAATGGGAAGCAAGGGACTTACAAATGAGCTGATTGACATCTTTAATAATGATCCTGACATGCCCTCAGCCTCTGCTTTTGTACAACAACGGAGCAAAATCAAACCAGAAGCTTTTAGGGATATATTGGCAGGTTTTACAAAAAAGATAACCGGGCAATCTAGCCATTTAAGATTATTGGCAGTAGATGGTTCCGATATTCAAATCGCAACTAATCCAGACGATGAAGACACCTACTTTCCGGGGGCAAATGGTCAGAAGCCTTACAGCCTGATTCATTTAAACGCCCTTTATGATCTCGAACAACATATTTATGTTGATTCGAGAATACAAGGACGTATGAATTGGAATGAACATAAGGCGTTGCAAGAAATGGTTGATAAATCAGACATCCAGAACGCCTTGGTCATTGCAGACAGAGGATATGAATCTTATAACAACATGGCGCATATACAGGAAAAAGGATGGTTCTTTTTGATACGTATAAAAGATGGAAAAACCGGTATAAAGGACGGATTGCTACTCCCTGAAGAGAATGAATTTGATGTTGATATTTGTTTGAAGCTCGTACGAAAACAAACTAACAAGATAAAGGAACTTTTGAAAGATAAAAACAAATACAGATTTGTCCCCAATAACGTAAGTTTCGATTATTTACCAGATAAAACAAAAAAAGCAGATCCTGTCACATTTTATGAAGTAAAGTTCAGGGTGGTCCGCTTTGAAATAGGACCCGATAGTTATGAAACACTACTCACAAACCTTGACAAAGACGTGTATCCGATGAGTGAGTTAAAAAGGCTGTACGCTGCCCGCTGGGGAATTGAAACGTCATTCCGAGATTTAAAGTATACATTAGGGATGCTTGATTTTCATTCAAAAAAGGTGATGTGCATCCATCAAGAAATCTATGCACATCTGATTATGTATAACTTTTCCGAAATGATTACCTCGCACGTAGTCATTGCTAAAAAACAAAGAAAGCATACATATAAAGCAAACTTCTCAGTTGCCGTCCATATGTGCAGACTCTTCTTCTATGAAAGAGCATCACCACCTAATCTGGAAACCATAATTGCAAGAAATCTTATACCTATACGGCCAGAACGACATCGCACTCGAAATCTGACTACAAAGATTTTTCATGTCTTCTTGTATAGAGTAGCATAATCATGTCGAATTGAATACCTTTTTGGAGATAGACTATTGTCTGTCTTATTGTGATGCCCAGAAATAAAACAAGAGCGATTGAAGATATAGATATATCCATCGCCCTTGTTGATTTTTTGATGAGCCTCTTAATTGATTAATGTAAACTTAATGACATTGACCAGAGGGTGTCTCTTTTTATTTTATTTAATTCTTTAATCAATACTTACCATAAAGTATTATTGCTGCTTGAGGTATTGTTTCCGCTGGCGGTGTTGTTTCCGCTTGCGGTATTATTGCCGCTGGCTGTATTATCGGGATCAGCTTTCTTCGGAGGCTCATACTCGCCTTTGACAATTCCGTAATAATCACAAATATTGCTAAATTCCTGAGAATTCACGAAACCGCCGAATACCTCTTCTCTCGTCATTCCGTTATTAAGAGCATTTACCCAGTTATTATATCCTACCTCGTCATAAGGTCTTCCCATAATGCCGATATAAAGGTTCTTTACATATTCTTCTTCCGTTAATCCAAGATCCATGTATTCCTGACTGAAAATAAAATCATGGGCACAGTGAGTACCTGTGATCTCGCCGTACAGAAGATGCTTAACCCAGTTTTCCTGTCCACCCTTATCACCGAGTCTGTTAAAACATACATCATAAAGTCTTGCCACAAACATATTCACGCTGTTTAACTTGTCTTCATCAAAGTTTGTGTCATAATATCCTGCGGTTATTCCATAGTTGAGACATATATCAAA
>JAEEGL010299181.1_pt1 | contig 15607 bp, 11 predicted proteins | sample 9134231 | NCBI WGS metagenome assembly JAEEGL01 (sample SAMN16246548, study PRJNA631951) | gut metagenome | biome: gut microbiome; feature: rumen; material: fiber-attached | host: Bos | place: Iran: Karaj | collected 2018-10
CACGCCTTATCATTTGTGACGTGTGACTCCCGCAAGACACTATGTTGTTCAGGTAATCTGCTTCTTCCTGACTCAAATAAATTGCTTTGTTTTCCACTATTTTTTCCTCCATTTTTGTGGTAATAATATTATATCACATTTTGGAGAAAAAGTAAAGTATTAGTGTTTACAAGGTAGTAGGGGAGGACCTTCAAGGTCCTCCCGCCTTTGAAGTCGGCGGTAGGATCGATCGAAACGCAACCAGGCCGTAGGGGAGGACCTTCAAGGTCCTACCGCCCCGAATAACAAAAGATTTTTGAAACAAGGCGTGGAAAATGAATAATGTGTATCTGACGTTTTCCTGCTTGAAAAGGCTGTTAGCGTTAGGATTGATGTTTCGGTAGGACCGTAAAGGTCCTACCCTACGGCTTTGGCGGTTATCGTTCGGTGTGTTAGCGGGAGGACCGTGAAGGTCCTACCCTACGGCTTGGGTGGTTGCCGCTCGGTGTGTTAGCGGTAGGACCGTAAAGGTCCTCCCCTACGGGTTTAGTGGTGATCGTTAATGAAATCAATTATTTGAGTCCGCGCGGAATCACCCGCGAAGCTCACTGCCGCCCCATTCGACTGCGACAAAGCCGCGGCGGACCGGCGTTTCAAACGACTGAGGCTCGATATCGACCGGCTCGGATAGCGGCTTATAAACCATAAAAACGCGGATAAGCGTATCGGGCTGCGGGTTGATCTCCAGACGCGCGGCGTCGGTATAGGCGTCGCTCTGGAAGGCGATCAGATTGTATTCGTTGTTCTGCATGCGCGGCAGCCAGTAAACGATGAACTCGTTTGCTTCGCGCGCAGAAAGACCGAGACGCGGAAGGGTATCCGCGAGAAATCCGGCGGTATCCGATCCTTTTACGCAAAAGCCGCGTGACATGTCGAATTCGGCGTTGACGACGCCTTCCCAATAGAGTGCGTAATATTCGCGTCCGTCGTCGAACACAAGAGTTCCGTCGGAATTTGCTGTGAAGCCGCTCCATTCGTCGGTGTATGCTGGGTAGGAACAGGTCAGCACGCCGTCAAGGTCAAGCATGACGGTACATACGGTAGGAACTTCGGGGTAAAGATAAATGATTGGTTTTTCCGGTGCCGGTATTTCACGCGAGGTTTCGGCAACGGATGTGTCAGGAATGCTGACAGTTTCGATCTTTTGCACGATATAGTCGCAGGTGACCGTTTCGGTTATGCCTCCGTATTCAAATGTCACGCGCTTTTCAGTCTTTTCGATATCCCTCCCGTACATCGAAACGATAAGAGTCTGGTAAAAACTGAAAAGGCTGTCTGCCTGCGGGTATTCGAAGAAAAAGTTTTTTTCGGAGAGAGTCGATATGAACCCTTCGCCTGTGACGGCGGTCAGGTTGACGTATTCGACGTAGAGCCGGTCCGGGTTGATATCGAAATCATCGGGGACGGGGTCCTCGCTTACTTCCTGCCGCGCGGTACCGTTTTCGGTTGCCGGGTCGACGGTTTCGGCGGCTTCATTACGGGTTCCCGAGGGAATGCTCCCGGTGTTAGCGCATGAAGAAAGGAGAAGTATTAACACAAGGATAAGTGAAATTTTGTTTTTCATAGTTCGGCTCCCCGTTTCGCTTTTTTATTTCGGTATGACCGTAAAGGTCCTGCCGCAGACTACGGATTATGCGGTTATTGTTAGTTCTCTAGGTGAAACCGATTGTTCCCAACTAACGCATTCCGCATCCCGCATCCCTAATTATTTCCCTTTTTCGCTCTTTTCAATCGCTTCCCACAGGCCGTTGATGTACGCGGCGCCGAGGGCGCGGTCGTACAGTCCGTATCCGGGCATGGCGACTTCGCCCCATATAGTCCGTCCGTGGTCGGGGCGGATCGGGCCGTCGAATCCGGTTTCGTAAAGCGCACGGACGATTTCGTACATATCGAAGGATCCGTCGCTGGACAAGTGCGCCGCCTCTTCGAAATCGTCGCGGGAATTGAACTTCAGATTGCGCACGTGCGCGAAGTGGATCCTTCCCTTAAGCGCCCGGATCATATCCGGCAGATCGTTGTCGGGATTCGTCCCGTAGGAGCCCGAGCAGAAGGTTATTCCGTTGTGGGGATCGTCGACGGCGTCGAGAAATCTCTTTATCTTGTCAAGAGATGTGACGATCCTCGGCAGTCCGAAGACGCTCCATGCCGGATCGTCGGGATGGATCGCCATCTTTATGTCGAACTCGTTGCAGACGGGCATAATCGCCTTCAGGAAATAGACGAGATTTGAAAAGAGCTTTTCCTCGTCCACGTCAGAATACATAGCGAAGAGTTCTTTCACTCTCGCCATCCGGTCGGGCTCCCAGCCGGGCATGACGCTGCCGTTGGTGTCGCCCGCGATCGAGGCAAACATCTTTTCGGGATCAAGCGCGTCGACTGCCGCCTGTGTGTAGGCGAGGACGGTCGAGCCGTCGGCGCGCTTGCGGGCGAGTTCGGTGCGCGTCCAGTCGAATACCGGCATAAAGTTATAGCAGACTGTATGCACGTCCGCCTCGCCGAGGCGCCGCAGCGTCTCGATATAGTTCGCGATATAACCGTCGCGTTCGGGAGCACCCGTCTTGATCGCGTCGTGAACGTTGACGCTCTCGATGCCCGAAAGCGACAGTCCCGCCGCCTCGATTTCGTCTTTGAGCGCCTTTATTTCTTCGCGTTTCCAGACTTCACCCGGCTTCGTGCCGTAAAGCGTGCTTATGACGCCCCGCACGCCGGGAATCTGGCGGATCTGCTTCAGCGTTACGGTATCGTATCCGGTGCCGTACCACCGCAGAGTCATAATCATTTTTTCTTGTATCTCTTGCCGGCCTCGGCGAGATAGACTGCCATCGCCTGCGTCCAGTCGGTCTGGATGATGTCGTATCCGCGGTCGGCAAGCCAGCCCCAGCCGTAGTCGGGACTGATTGTGAAGGATGTATCGTCGGAATGTCCGGCAGCCAGCTGCTTTTTGTAGTTGTATATGATCGCGTTGGCCCAGACGAGCTTGCCGTCGGCGTGCAGCTTTTCGATGAAATCGACGGTCCCGATATCCTGCGTCTCGTCGGCAAAGACCACTTCGGCGCCGACGTAGTTGATGTTGCGGCGCATCATTTCCTCGTGGATGCCGCCGTCCTGCGAGAGAATCGGCAGGAAGCAGACGTCGGGCGCGTATTCCTCGATGATATCGAGATATTCTTTTTTGGGAGAGGATTTGACGACTATCTGATCGATCATCCCGTGGGCGCGGATGGCGTCAGAAATGAGCTGCGGATTTTCCCAGAACTTGTCGACGTTGATATACGCGCGGCCCTTGAACCGCTCAAGCACCTCGTCAAAGGTGCAGAGAGGAAACTGCGTGAAGTCGCGGTCGTAATTGACGTAGCGGAGTTTCCTGATCTGTTCGTCGGTCAGCTGCCAGATCGAGGTCATTCCCTCGGGCCCCATATAGTTGAGGTGGCGCGGCTCCATCTTGGGATGAAGAATCCAGAGAGTGCCCTCGGCGCTGCGGCTGACGTCGACTTCGATCATATCGGCGCCGTGGGAAACGGCGATTTCATAAGCGGTTATCGTGTTGCAGGGGATGTTTCCTCCGCATTCTCCCCGGTGGGCTGCGATGATTATCCGCTCGGAGGCATCCTTTTTCAGATTGTCGAAAGCCATTTTATTATCTCCCTTTTTTTATTTTATCAGTTCTTTTTCGGTAAAAATGTATTTTTTGTCGCAGAAGCGGCATTCGGCGCACAGTTCGCGCGGCTTTCCCTCTTTTTCCTGCTCGTCGAGGAGGGACGTCACGTCCTTTTTTCCGAGCGAGCGGACGGCTGAAAGCATACGTTCGCGCGAGCATGTGCACCGGTAGGAGACTTCGTACTCGTCAAATACGTCGTATTCGATCCCCTCGAAGGCGATATCCGCGAGATCCCGTACAGTTCTGCCTTTGTCGATCAGTCCCGAAACGTTGGACAGGTGCGACGCGTTGCGCTCGAGAAGAGGAAGCGCCTCAGGATCGGAGAAGGGAAGCAGCTGAACGATGACCCCGCCGGCTGCAAGGCAGCGGCAGTCGGTTCCGATCAGCACGCCGAGAGCGCATACCGTCGGCATCTGCTCGCTTGTTGCAAAATACTGAGCGATATCCTCGGCGATCTCGCCGCTGACAAGCTCGACGGATCCGGAATAGGGCTCTCCGTCTCCGCTGTCGCGCACTACGTTCAGCATACCGCGCCCGACGGCGCGTCCGACGTCAAGCTTGCCGTTCGGCTTGAGAGGCAGTTCGACGTCCGGGTGCTGTACGTACCCGCGTACGTTCCCGCGATAATCCGAGACCGCGATTATCCTCCCTGCCGGTCCGTCGCCGCACAGCGAGAGGGTAAGCGCGTCCTTTTCGTCGTCGCAGGTCATGGCGCCCATGATCGACGCGGCTGAAAGAAGTCTCCCGAGAGCCGCAGAGGCGACGGGAGTCGGCAGATGAAAACCTATCGCCGCGTTAACGATCGCCGTAGAGTCGATAACGAATATCCTCGCCGAGCCGTCGCGGCTCATTCCGCGCAGGATGACAGATTTTTCCTTGTTTCCCGGCATCGGTCATCCTCCGAATCCGAACAGCGGGAACAGTTTGTAGATATCTCCGGCTCCCATTACGATCAGCGCGTCCCGCTCCCGGAGCATTCCCGACAGCTTTGCGGGAAGCGAGGAGGGGGAAGGTTCGTAAAAGACGTTGCCGGGTGCGGAGGCGGCAAGTTTTTCGGAGCTGACTCCGAAGGTTTCCTTCTCTCTCGCCGCGTATATGTCGATAAGAAAGGTTTCGTCGGCAAGCGAAAGAGCGTTTGCAAATTCGTCGAACAGAGAATAGGTGCGGCTGTATGTGTGCGGCTGAAAGATGCAGAAGACCCGGTCGTAGCCCATGTCGCGGCATCCGCGGAGAGTCGCCGCTATTTCCGTCGGATGGTGTCCGTAATCGTCGTATACGTCGGCTCCGCAGAATTTTCCCTTGTATTCCATCCTGCGAGCCGTTCCCGTGAACGCCGAGATGCCACGGGTCAGAGCCGAAGGATCGAGGCCGAAGGCATAGCCGGTAGCAAAAGCGGCAAGAGCGTTCATGACGTTGTGCTTTCCGGGGACCGAAAGATCCAGCTTCGCAAGCAGTTTTCCGTGCGATACGATTTCGAAAGACGGGAGACCGCGCGACATATCAACGTTCCGGGCGTAAAAATCCGCGGGATCTTCGTCGTCGGGATCGGTTTTACCGGCGGCGCTGAAGGTAATGACGTTCCCGCGAAAACCTCCCATGGCGAGACGGACGTTGTCGTCGTCGGCGTTGACGACGGCAAGACCGTCGCGTCCGGTCAGAGCGGCAAAATTGGCGAAGGAGCGCCTTATCTGGGTGACGTTTTTAAAGTAATCGACGTGGTCCAGTTCGATATTCAGGATAACGGCAACCGTCGGATTGAAGTCGAGGAAGGAATCCATATATTCGCATGCCTCGAAGATGAAGTAATCGTTTTTTCCAAGTACGTAAGTGCTGTCCCACCCCGGCATAACAGCGCCGCAAAGGACCGTCGGATCGGTACCGGCTTCGGAAAAAGCGGCCGCGAACATGGACGTGGTAGTGCTTTTTCCGTGCATTCCGGATACTCCGATGCGGTTGACAAAGGACGTCATAAGATATCCGAGATAGTCGGCGCGTGAGATGACCGGAATTCCCCTGGAGAGGGCCGCCATATATTCGGTATTGTCGGACGAGATCGCGACGGTGTAAACGACGGCGTCGACTCCTTCGATATGACGTGCGTCGTGTGAATAATAAACGGTTATTCCTTCGCTTTCGAGTTTTTTAGTCAGCGCCGTCTCGGTGCGGTCGGATCCGGAGACGGATAACCCCCGCCGCTGAGTGAGTTCCGCGAGAGAGGACATATTCACCCCGCCGATTCCTATAAAGAATACCGAACGGACGTGAGAAAGCATTGCGCCTATGGCAGCGGCGCCGTAATGAGTATTGGGAGTAGACATTTCAACCTTCCGTGTTTTTTCGGCATGATTACAGCCGAAAAAATTATAAATTCACAAAATTGTAAAAAAACGGATAATTTTTCATCACAATTTTGTGATACAATATATTAAGGACTTTTTTAAAACGAATTATTATCCGCATTTTCTGGGGGGAAAACAATGAAGATCACAGACATCAGAATCAGACGCGTAGAGAGTGAAGGACCGATGAAGGGCTTTGTTTCGGTTGTTTTCGACGATTCGTTCGCCGTGCATGATATAAAGATCATAGCCGCGAGAGAGAAAACTTTCGTCGTTATGCCTTCGGTGAAAAACTCATTCGGCATTTCGAAAGATCTGGCGCATCCCGTCACCCGCGAATTCCGCGCATACGTGGAAAAGGTGATACTCAACGCATATTATGCATGCGTTGAAGAGGAGGCACAGTCGGATGACGAGACACAGGCGGAAGAAACCGCAGAATCCGAAGAAAACGCCGAATAAGCTTTATTCATGCTTCCGGCGCGCCCGCCGCAGAGATTTGCCCGATTCCCGGGCCGCAGGTCAGACGAATCTGCCTTCGGTCCGGGGATCTTTTTCCATCTCCATCTCCATGAGCTGCTGTTTCGATATCAGGACGTTGCGGGGTTTTGTGCCGTTGGCGCCGCTGATGAGCGAAAGGGCTTCCATACGGTCGATGATTTTTCCCGCGCGCCCGAAACCGATCGAAAGCTTGCGCTGAAGAAGGGAAGTTGCGACGGTTCCGTTGTCGACGGCGATATGAAGCGCCTGATTGAAGAGCGGATCGGCCTCCTGAACGAATTCCGTCGAGTCCCCGTCTTCGCCGTTCTGTTTGGAGCGTCCCTTTTCCGCCTCCAGACGGTCGGTTTCCCGGTCGATGTCGGATATGAACTCCTCGTCGTATTTAACGGCGGAGGAGTTTTCTTTTATGAATTTCGTTACGGCGCGGACCTCGTCGTCGTCAACGAAGGCGCCCTGGATCCTTGAGGGCTTGGGCGAGCCGATGGGAGCGAAGAGCATATCGCCCTTGCCGATCAGCTTTTCGGCGCCGGCTATGTCGATAATTATGCGCGATTCGACGTTGGAGACCACCGAGAACGCGATGCGCGACGGGACGTTCGCCTTGATAAGACCGGTAATGACGTTGACCGAGGGACGCTGGGTGCCGATGATCAGGTGTATTCCGGCGGCTCTCGCCTTCTGGGCGAGCCGGATGATGCTGTCTTCGATCTCTGCGGGCGCCGTCATCATAAGATCGGCGAGCTCGTCGATGAATATCACGATACGCGGCAGCGGGACGAAGTCGGGGTTGTCCATCGACATAAGATGGTTGTATCCGTCGAGATCCCTTGCGTTGACCTCTTCGAAGAGATTGTAGCGGTGCTCCATCTCGTTTACCGCGGCATTGAGGGTTCCGGCGGCGCGCTTCATATCGGTGACGACCGGGACTTTCATGTGCGGCAGGCCGTTGTACATATTCATTTCTATCTTCTTCGGGTCGATCATGATGAACTGGACTTCGCTTGGACGCGCCTTGTATAGAAGCGATAGAATGATCGTGTTGAGACAGACCGATTTACCCGATCCGGTGGTACCGGCAATCAGGAGGTGAGGCATCTTGCCGATGTCGAAGAAGACCATATTGCCGCCCACGTCCTTGCCGAGGCAGGCCGAGAGCTTGCTCTGCATCGATTTGAACTTCTCCGATTCGATCATTTCGCGTATGTAAACGTTCGATCTGACCTGGTTGGGTACTTCGATGCCTACTGCGTTTTTGTTGGGGATGGGGGCTTCTATGCGTATCGTCGACGCCAGTTCGAGCGAGATGTCGTCGGCGAGAGATGCGATCGAACGCACGCGGGTGCTCGCCTCGGGGTAAAGTTCGTATCTGGTTATGGTTGGACCGCGGGAATACTCGATCTTTCTGATCTTTACGTTGAAAGCCGCCAGCTTGTCCATAATCCGCTGGGCGTTGTTGTTCAGCTCGGCGGCAATATCCTCGTTGGAGGGTTTGACCGGTTTTTTGAGCAGGTCGACCGGCGGGAAGAAATAGGCGGAAAGCTCGTTTCCTTTCCCGCGCACGGCGTCGGAGGGCTGACTGCCGACCGGTTCATCGTCCTCCGGCTTTTCCTCGTTCGCGATGGCGCTCATTTCAAAGCGGGTATGCCTTGCGGTATCGGTACGGGAGGAAGTTTTTTTCGGAGCCGGCTGCTTTTCCGGAGCCTTTTCCGGTTCCGCGGCAGACGTTTTCGGTTCCCTTCGTCCGGTTCCGTCGCCGAACACCTCGTTGAGGATGGCGACCGTCGATTTTTCCTCCTCGCGCTGCGAGGGGGCGCTGTAGGACGAGCCGCTGTTGAGCTGCGTGTGATCCTGCGGGGCTGCCGGAGCCGGCTGTGTCGAGTCGGCCGGCTGAGCGGGCGTCATGAAGGTGGCGGAGGAAATGACCGGGACCGGAGACGTCCTGCCTCTCGGCTGCGGCTTTTCGAGGGTGCCGGTGATGAGCGGTGTATCCGATATCTTTCCGTCCTTTGCGTCGGTGACTACGGCGCCTTCGTTGTCGGCGCGTTCCTTTTGTTCACGCTCTTTGCGCTGTCTTTCGCGTTCCGCCATCTTGTCCGCTTCTTCACGCATCCGTCTTTTTTCTTTTTCGGCGGCTTCGAGGCGGTCGTTTTTCTTTTCGCGCGCTTTCATGGCGTGATATCTGACCGAAGTGACGACGTATCCCGGAGTAATGCTGAAGAGGAACATCACCGAGACGGTTATCGACGCGATAAGCAGGATAAGGGATCCCACAAAGCCGAACAGTCTTTCAAACAGTCCGCCCACAAGGCCTCCGAAGAATCCGCCGCCCGAAAGGACGACTCCCCTCTTCCAGTTGGAATCGGCGCCTCCCGTCCCGAATATCGAAGCGGCGTACGTCCCCCAGGTCTGATCGACGTGAAGACTCTTCAGGAAGAATACGTGTATCAGCGATGATACGAAGACGACCGACACCAGGGACAGGACGAGTTTCCACCCGACTATCCCCATGTCGATGTATTTTCTCCAGAAAATCGCGAGGTTGAGAAGTACGAGCGGCATAAGGAAGGCAGCCCAGCCGAACGCCCCGCAAAAGACGTTCCGCAGCGCCGTTCCGACGCTTCCCATTGCCCCGTCTACGGCGGAAAAGATGAAGCATGCGGTGAGGAAGATCGCCGCGACTCCGATAAGATAGGGCATGAACTGGTGCAGCATGCTGTCGGAGGTCATGCGGTCGGTCATTTCTCTTTTTCTGACTTCCGGTTTTTTCTTTTCGGAATTCATTTTTACGGTGGCTTTTTTTGCCTGGGCATCCGCCTTCGGCTTTTTCGCGGAATTTGCGGCGGTATCCGCCGCTTTTTTCTTTTTGTTCTTGTCTTCAGACACTATTTGACCTTCTTTCGGTCAGCCGGAGCAGCGTAAAGCGAGTCAGGCTTTTTTCTTTTCGATCCGGCGCTGGATGAATTTTGTTATCTCCATTATCGGGATTATCGTAAGCGCGAGCCCGACGGCGACGAGGAATTCGGCGAAGCTGATCTCGGTGAACCTGAAGGATTCTCTGAGGAAAGGCACGTATATGACGGCTACCGTGAGAAGCAGCGAAAGACCGAGCGATCCGCAGAGCCACCAGTTCTGGTTCTTCATGGTAAAGAGCGAGCCGCGGCGGGATCTCATATTGAACGAATGGAACATTTCGACGAGCGAGAGGGTCAGGAATGCCATCGTGGTGCCGTCGTTGCTGACCCTGAGACCGTCCTCCATGGCGTAGGCGTTGCCCTCCATCGCGTGTCCGATGAAGAAGGAGGCAAGGGTGATAAGCGTAACGATCACGCCCTGGAAGGCGATGTCGAAGCCCATCCCGTTGGCGAATATTCCGTCGTCCGACTTTCTGGGCTCACGCTTCATGACATCTGCCTCGCTCTTTTCCATTCCGAGCGAGAGGGCGGGGAAGCAGTCGGTGATCAGATTGATCCAGAGCAGATGCGTCGGACGGAGCATCGTGACTCCCATCAGTGTCGCGGTGAATATCGTAAGCACCTCGGCGAGGTTGGAAGAGAGGAGAAACTGGATCGCCTTCCTGATGTTGTCGTAGATCCTGCGGCCTTCCTCGACCGCAGATACTATCGTCGCGAAGTTGTCGTCGGCAAGTACCATGTCGGCGACGTTTTTGGTAACGTCGGTGCCGGTAATGCCCATCCCCACTCCGATGTCGGCGGTCTTGATCGACGGCGCGTCGTTGACTCCGTCTCCGGTCATGGCGGTTATGAAGCCGCGGTCCTTCCAGGCAGTGACTATCCTGGTCTTGTGTTCGGGCTGCACCCTGGCGTAGACCGAATATTTGTCGACGTCGCGGAGGAAATCCTCGTCGCTGATCTCGTCAAGCTGTGCGCCGGTTATGGCGAGCTGACCTTCTTCAAGGATGCCAAGCTGGCGGGCGATTGCGGACGCCGTCGCCTTGTGGTCGCCCGTTATCATTATCGGGCGGATCCCGGCTTCACGGCATTTGCTTATGGCGGAGGTAACCTCGGGGCGTACGGGGTCGATCATCCCGACGAGCCCCAGGAAGACGAGTCCGTTTTCAATTTCCGGATCGACCGATTCCGGCAGCAGCGCGTATTCACGGCAGGCGGCGGCAAGGACGCGGAGCGCTCTGTCCGCCATTCCGGCGTTCGCTTCGGAGATTTCGGCGCGGATTTCATCGGTCATCGGGACGATCTCGCCTCCGCGGAGGACGCGGTCGCATCTGCCCAGCACCACGTCGGGTGCGCCGGTCGTATGCTGTATGAAGCTTCCGTCGGCGCGACGGTGGAGGGTCGTCATCATTTTTCTGCCCGAATCGAAGGGGATCTCGCCGACCCGGGGCTCTTTTTCTTCAAGTTCGTATTTGGGAAGCCCGAGCTTTGCCGCGTAGTCGACGACGGCTGTCTGCGTAGGGTCTCCCACAGATACTGTCGCCCCGACCGCGAGCTTTGCGTCGGTGCAGAGGGAGAAGGAGGTCGCCAGAAGCTTTTCGTCGTCTCCGTAGGAGTCGACCACCGTCATCTTGTTCTGCGTGAGCGTTCCGGTCTTATCAGAGCAGATTATTTGGGTGCAGCCGAGAGTTTCGACCGCCGTCAGTTTGCGGATGACGGCGTTTCGGCGGCTCATCTTGGTCACTCCGATCGAAAGGACGATAGTCACTACCGCGGCAAGTCCCTCCGGGATCGCGGCGACGGCAAGGCTGACGGCTATCATCAGCGAATTGAGCGAGACCTTGAGGATGTTGATGTCGCCGCCGGTCACTATGAGCTCACGGACAAGCTGCACGCCGAAAATTACGGCGCATATGCCGAGGACCATCCAGGTCAGTATGACGGAAAGCTGGTTGAGTTTCTTTTGCAGAGGGGTGTCGTCGTCCCTGGCTGCTGCGAGGGCTCCGGCTATCTTGCCCATCTCGGTGTTCATCCCGGTGGCGACGACTACCGCTTTTCCTCTTCCGTAAACGACGTTGGAACCCATGTAGATCATATTCTTGCGGTCGCCAAGAGGCACGTCCTGCGCAGACGCATCAAGTTTTTCGACTTTTTTAAGGACGGGGACCGATTCGCCGGTCAGGGCGGCTTCCTCCGCCTTCAGACTGAAGCATTCGATAATGCGGCAGTCGGCGGGGACCGAATCTCCGGCTTCGACGACGATCACGTCGCCGGGGACGAGATCTTCGCTCTTAATCTGCGTTATCATTCCTCCGCGGATGACCTTCGAGGTCGCGGCCGACATCTCGCGAAGCGCTTCGATGGCTTTCTCCGCCTTGCTTTCCTGAAGGACGCCGAGAACGGCGTTTACTATGACGACGAAAAGAATGATGACCGCGTCGGCGGGGAATTTGAAGACCCAGTTGTTTTCAAACAGCTCGGTAACCGTCGAGATGACGGCTGCGACGAGAAGTATGATGATCATCGGATCGGCGAGCTCGGCAAAGAACTTCTTTATCAGCGAGTCCTTTTTGCCTTCGGCAAGCTTGTTGGATCCGTGTTCGTCGAGTCTGAGTTTCGCTTCTTCGGACGTCAGTCCGTTCTGAGACGATTTCTGCGTTGCAAGCACGTCTTCGGCGCTTTGTAAATACTCTTTGCTCATAAGCTGCCTCCCTTGCCTGCTTTTGCGTATCTGCGCATAAAAAAACCTCCTGCCCGTTGATTATTATCACGCGGCGGAGGCATACAGAGAGTACTCTGCGGATAGACTCCGACGCGCAGAGATAAGTCTTGTCGCCACCTTTCCGTATCCGGACGGAGGTGCGTCGGACCATAAGCCCCGGGCAGGCTTAGTGCTGTTGATCCGCGCAGCGCCGCGCAGCGGCACCGACTACTCCCTTATATGTATAATATTTTATCATATAATTTGAAAAAAAGCAATAGAAAAAAAGATATAACCGAAAACTGTTGACGAACACGCCTGAATGATGTATAATTTTGTCGTACTGAAATAACGAAAGGATGAATCAAAATGTCAGACATTCTCAGGATCGGTATCGTCGGCTGCGGAGGCATCGCAAACGGCAAGCACATGCCGGCGCTGTCGCGGTTGCCCGACGTAAAAACGGTCGCTTTCTGCGACATAATCGAGGAGCGCGCCCGCAAGGCCGCCGCGAAATACGGAGACGAAAACAGTTTCGTCTGCACCGACTACCGCGAACTGCTCAAAGACAAGTCGATCGACGTGGTCCACGTCCTGACGCCCAACCGCTGGCATTCCGAGATCACCGTAGCCGCTCTCGAGGCCGGCAAGCACGTTATGTGCGAAAAGCCGATGGCGATCAACTCCGCAGAGGCGCAGAAGATGCTCGACGCCGCGAAGCGCACCGGAAAGAAGCTGACTATCGGATACCAGAGCCGCCACCGCGCCGATTCGCAGTACCTCAAAGCGGAGGTCGAAAAGGGAACTCTCGGAGACATTTACTACGCGAAGGCGACGGCGATCCGCCGCCGCGCCGTCCCGACCTGGGGAGTCTTTCTCGACGAATACGCCCAGGGAGGCGGGCCGCTGATCGACATCGGCACCCACGCGCTCGATCTTACCCTCTGGACGATGGACAACTACAAGCCGAAGTACTGCGTAGGCACCACCTACCACGCGCTCAACAAACAGACCGAGCAGGGCAACGACTGGGGCAACTGGGACACGGAGAAGTTTACGGTAGAAGACAGCGCCTTCGGTTTCGTCGTGATGGAAAACGGAGCCACCGTCTACCTCGAGGCATCCTGGGCTCTCAACACTCTCGACACACGCGAGGCTGTCACCCAGCTTTGCGGAACGCTCGGCGGCGCCGATATGATCGACGGACTGCGCTTCAACGGCATCCGCAACAATCAGAAGTATATGTTCATTCCCCAGCTCGAAGGGAAGGGAGCCGCTTTCTACAGCGCGTCGAAGCAGCCCTCCGCATCCGATCTCGAGGCGCGCCGCTGGATAGACGCGATAAAGAACGACACCGATCCGGTCGTGACGCCGGATCAGGCGATCGTCGTGACGAAGATCCTTGAAGGTATTTACAGATCCGCCGCTTCGGGCGATATTTACAGATTCTGAGGAGAAAGACAAATGAAACTTTGCGTACTTGAAAACCTTTACGGAAACAAGACTCTCGAGGAGTCGCTTTCGATCCTGACGGGACTCGGCGTGCATACCGTCGAGATCGGCGCCGGAGGCTATCCCGGCAAAGCGCACTGCGACCCCGAAAAGCTGCTCGCCGATCCGAAGGCGCTCGAAGAATGGCTCGGCGTCTTCAAAACGTTTGACGTAGAGATCGCCGCGCTTGCATGCCACGGCAACCCGCTCCATCCCGACAAAAAGACTGCCGAATGCTTTGACCGCGACTTCCGCAACGCGATCCTGCTTGCCGAAAAGATCGGGATCAATACGATCATCGGCTTTTCCGGCTGCCCGGGCGATCACGACGGAGCGAAATACCCCAACTGGGTAACCTGCCCCTGGCCCGGAGATTTCCTTGAGATCCTCGAATGGCAGTGGAACGAAAAACTCATCCCCTACTGGAAAGAGACTGCCGCATACGCCGAAGCTCACGGCGTAAATCATATCGCCTTCGAGATGCATCCCGGCTTCTGTGTGTACAATCCGGAGACGCTGCTTAAACTCCGCGCCGACGTCGGACCGGTCATCGGCGCCAATCTCGATCCGTCCCATCTTATCTGGCAGGGAATGGACCCGGTCGCCGTCGTACGCGAGCTGAAGGGAGCCATTTATCACTTCCACGCGAAGGATACAAAGATCGACAAATACAATACGGCGCGCAACGGCGTGCTCGACACCAAGCACTACAGCGACGAGCTGAACCGCTCCTGGGTCTTCCGTGCCGTCGGATTCGGAAACGGCGAATCCTACTGGCGCGACCTGGTTTCGAATCTGCGGCTCTGCGGATACGACGGAGTACTTTCGATCGAACACGAGGACAGCGTGATGACCGTCGACGAAGGACTTCGCAAGGCGATAGAAGTGCTCGGTCCGATAGTTATGACCGAGTCCAAGCCGCGCACCATGAGCTGGGCGTGAGGTAAAAATGCTTTACGAAAAAATAAAACTCTGGGACGAGCATCCCGAGGCGGAGCTGATCAGTTACGTCCCCGATATGACGGCCGAGCTTAAGCTCCCGCCCCGCCGCACGGTCATCGTCTTCCCGGGAGGCGGATATCACTTCCTTTCCGACCGCGAGGCGGAACCGATCGCTTTCCAGTTCATGGCGGCCGGCTTCAACGCTTTCATCCTGCGCTACAGCGTCGCCCGGCAGATCACCCCCTGGGCGCCTCAGATCGAGGCGGCCCTCGCCGTGAAATATGTCCGGGAAAACGCCGAAAGATACAACACCGATCCGGATAAGATCTTCGTCTGCGGCTTTTCGGCCGGCGGACATCTCGCGGCGTCCTGCGCGACCCTCTGGCACGAGCCCGAGGTGCAGGCGTTTATGGGTGACGCTCCCGAAGGGATCAACCGCCCGACTGGAAGCATCCTTTCCTACCCCGTGATAACGCTTGTGAAGAATAAGCACAAGGGGTCTTTCGTCAATCTGACGGGACAGGAAGATCCGACGCCCGACAGCATCGGAAGATTTGCCCTCGACCGCTCGGTCGACGGTACGACGCCTCCGGCCTTCCTCTGGCACACCTTTGCCGACGCGACGGTCCCGGTGGAATGCTCGCTCCTTTACGCCTCGGCTCTTGCCGCTCACGGCATCCCCTTCGAGGCGCACATCTTCCCGGCGGGACATCACGGACTGTCGCTTGCAAACGAGTTCGTCGCCTCCGGAAAGGAAGCGAACATCCTTCCTCACGTTCAGTGCTGGATCGATCTGGCGGTCAACTGGGTCAGGGATTTTCAGTGATCGGCGGGACGCGGAAGCAACGCGTACCGATGAAGAACGAACGGTATTAAGGCAATACCGCACAATTCGACGCGCACATCTAGCCGGCTGATTTTCCGTCTGTTTCCGCGTCGAAATCTTGAAAAACCGCCTGTTTTCCTGCGATTTCTCAGCGAAAACAGACAAAAAATCATCTCGGCAATCTGCACACGCGAATTGTGC
>JAEEGL010724969.1_pt1 | contig 15607 bp, 17 predicted proteins | sample 9134231 | NCBI WGS metagenome assembly JAEEGL01 (sample SAMN16246548, study PRJNA631951) | gut metagenome | biome: gut microbiome; feature: rumen; material: fiber-attached | host: Bos | place: Iran: Karaj | collected 2018-10
ATTAAGATTCAATCGATAAAATGATTAAAACAATATACCCTAATATAATATCATATTTTATGTAATGTGCAACATTAAGTTGTTTACGAAAATGAAAACATATAGCGGTAGTCAATATGCAGGTCAAATGGTTATACGGTCGTAGACCGTATAGCTTGTACAGCACAAAAGCCGTCCTGGCAAACATGTTTGCCGGAGCGGCTTATTGTGCTGTACGTACAAGCGGCGACGCCGCTTGAGCCCCATTTGACCTGCTCATACACTTCTTACGCTCTCGTTCTCTCATTCTCCGGTAAACAACGCCCCTACACATGAGCAAGTAGCGAAGCGGATTGCGAATGCTGGGCTGGGGTGTGTGAACAGTAACTGAAAACATATAGTTGAAGACAGTATGCGGCGTCGCCGCTTGCTCGTGCAAAAAGGACGGGCTTTCGCCCGTCCTCTCTAAAATCCTATCAAAGTTTAAATCCTTTAACGATGTTGTTAAGGTTCTCGGATGAAGTTCCAACCAGATCCTGGGTGTCAACAAGTTCGTTGACGCTTTTCTTAACGATCTCGGATGTGGATGAAAGTTCCTCAGCCGTAGCCGCATTCTCTTCCGAGATGGAAGACAGGCTTTCTACTGAAGTCGATATTGCTCTTACCTTCTGTTCAAGAACCTTATTGATGTTCTCGATCTCTCCTATAGCCTCATTAACATTGCCAACAGTAGAAACGATGTTCATGAATGCGCTTCTTGTCTCTTCAACGGAATCATTCTGTCTGCCCACATAATCCTTAACCTCGCTCGAAAGCTTGGTGGCAACGCCTGCAGCCTCGGAAAGTTCCTGAAGGATGTTGGTGATGACTTCAACGTTTGTCTTGGATTCATCCGAAAGCTTTCTGATCTCTTCCGCAACTACCGCGAAGCCTCTACCCTGTTCACCCGCACGTGCTGCCTCGATGGAAGCGTTCAGTGAAAGGAGGTTGGTCTGGTTAGCGATACCGGAGATAAGTCCCGAAGCCTCGCTGATCTTCTCTGCAAGAGTTCTGATGCTTTCGATGGAATCAAATATCTTATTGAATGCTTCAAGGCTTGCCGTATTGATCTCTGCAAGCTGATCGACCGTATCGTTACCCTTCTTGGTAACACCGTCGATGGCGTTGCTCGCTTCCGTAAGTGAATCTGCGGTGGTGATCGAGCGGTTCATAATGTCGTTCAGCTCGTTCATGCTGGTAACGATGTCTGCAATATCCTCAGCCTGGGTCGTAGCTGCGTTTGCAAGCTCAAAGGCTGCCTTGGAGATCTCACCCATAGAGTGGTTTGCACTGCTTGTCTTATCCTGCATTGTAACAAACGCATCGGCAAGGCTGTTGGATGCATCGTTCATTGTGGAAACGGCACCGTAAAGGTTCTTCTTGAATACGGCGAAGGAATTGTTCATCTTACCGATCTCATCCTTTGCATCGTCTTCCTTGACCTCGATGGTAAGATCGTTCTTGGAAAGTACGATCATGTTGTCGGTCACGCCTACAACGCCCTTAACGATGGTTCTGATAACATAGATGCTGAATGCTATGAGTAATACAGTAAGGATTAAGAATACCACGATGAGTGTTACGAGCATGCTCTGGATACGTCCCGTAAGTTCGGCACTTCTTGTATCTGCCCATGTCTCCGTGATCTCCTGCAGGCTGTTCAGATACTCTCTCGCATCCTCGAACACATTTGAGAAGTCATTAAACCTACCGTCATCAGCCTCGGGTTTGCTTGAACTGAAGCCCGAATACCACTTTTCAAAGGACTTGTTAAAATCCTCGTAAACCTGCTTAAAGTTCTTTCCGCTCGCGTCCTTGGTCTCAAGGTACAGAGAATCGATCTTTTCTGCGATCTCCTTTGCTCCGTCGACACGTTCGCGAACCTGCTTTACGTTATCCTCATACGCTTTTTTGTTCTTTGAGTCTTTATTCTCATCGAACTTCTCGCCGGGTCTTGCCATCTGGTGCTGGCTCGTAGCTGCCTGCATTGCCTGATAGAAGTCTCTGTCGGCGTTTAAGAGCTTATTGTTTACCGTATACAATGTCTCAAAGTAAACATCCTTAGCCTGCGAATATGTTGAATTCATCATATAAGAGAAAACAAATATTGCGGCTATAAGCCCGACCAACGCAGGAATCGTACACAGTAAAAGTTTGATCCTTATCGATATGTTTTTCATATATGCCTCCGTGTCTGCCCCGTATAACGCTTTAGCGAAGCTTTTTTATATTAATACGGGAAGTATAACACGGAAAGTACAACAAAAATCTGACGTCTGTTTTCGTCCAATGCACGTTACTGTTCATACCCCCGCCCATATTCGCAACTCGCTTCGCTCCTTGCTCATTTGGGTGGGGGCGTTACTGCTACGCAGAATATGCAGGATACTAAAACTCTTTGAAAGCAAGCTTTCAGAGTTTAAGCATCCTGCATATTTATGAACAGTAACTTTTTTTAATCAAAATTGTCTTATCTTATCGTTCGAATCATCGTTTGTATTGATGATGTTTCGTATGATCACATCGTAGGAATAGCTTTCGTTTACGTGGATGGTGACCCTGTCGCCAACCTTCTTACCGAGAAGTGCCTGACCTATGGGTGATTCGATCGAAACAAGGCCGTTTAGGGCATCACCGCGCACGGTGGTAACGAGTCTGTAGGTTTCGACCTCGTCATCCTCTTCAACATATACTTCAACGGTGTTGTTGATGCCGACTTCGTCGTCCTTTGAAGTATCATCGATGATCTCCGCTGTCTTGATCATTTTTTCAAGATAGCGTATCCTGCTCTCGTTCTGGTTCTTCTCACGCTTTGCGGCATGGTACTCGAAGTTTTCCGAGAGATCGCCGTGAGCTCTCGCTTCCTTGACGGCATCAAGGAGTTCATAGCGCTTTACTACTTTTCTGTATTCTATTTCTTCTTCGATCTTCTTAATATCCGATCTTGTAAGCTTGTCATTCATCGTATATCACCTGATTTCAATATTTTTCTGCCTTTTTCTCAACAAACTCCCTGTGCCAGATGCAAAATACCACAACTGCCCATGCCTTACGGTAGTACATGGGATCATCGGGATATTTACGGCATTTTTCCAGGAGCTCCAAAGCATATTTTTTGTCTATAAGATCCGAAACATCCGCAGACCTTATCTTATCCGCAGCCCAGTCGTTAAGTTCTCCGGAAAGCCAGATACGAACGGGGACGGGATAGCCTCTCTTGACGCCGTTCCTCACTTCGTCCGTAAGCACATCTTCAAAAGCTTCCCTTAAGATGACCTTGTTCTGCGCGCCGGAAAGTTTCTCATCTCTTGTGAGCGTTCTCGCAAGATCCGTAACTTCATTGTCCATGAAGGGAGTCACGCATCTGAGCCCGCGTCCGGAACAGCCCTTACCGCAAACCACGTCTATATCACCCGGGAACCAAAGATTGGTATCGATGTACTGCATCTTATCCATATCCGAAAGTCCCTCGGCTTCTTTATAGTAGGGAGCCGTGATGTCCGTAAACTTCACATCGCTGTCATAATCTTTAAGAAGTTTCTTCTTCTCCCTGTCCGTAAAAAGGAAGGTGTTTCCGACGAATCTCTTTTCAAGCGGAACACAGCCGCGCCTTAAGAGATCCTTTCCTCTCATGTCGTCGGGCATGAGAGACGAAACGACACGCAGCACCGCCTTTACAGGCTTTGGAAGCGTCATGATCTTAAGCACTCTGCCCCGGGGATTATATACATGATATCCGCCCCAGAGTTCATCCGAGCCTTCACCGGAAATAATGACATCCGTTTTCCCCTCAGCAGCCTTTGCAATAAGGGAAACAGCAGTTGCCGACGGATCTGCCACGGGCACGCCCATGGATCGTATTGCGAAAGGTACGGCTTCCTTAAATTCCCGGTACCCAAGTCTCACGATCTCGTGTCTGATACCGTATTTAAGGGCAGACTGCGCAGCCACCTCCGCTTCCGAGAAGCCGGGGATGTCAAAAGCTATGGTATATGCGGTGAGATTTGGATAGTCCTTAGCCGCTATCGCGGTAAGTATGGAAGAATCAAGTCCTCCCGACAGGAAAGCTGCGGGATTCCGTGCACCTTTAAGGTTCTTCCTTACGGATGCCGTAAGCTTTTCCCTGATCTCATTTCTGAAGTCTTCACGGTTCTTGTTTTCCACGGGAGCAGGTTTCCAAATGTTGAACACTTCCTGTTTAAAATCTTTGTCGGAAGCCTTGGCGTAATGCCCGAGCATCAGGGCATTTACATTTTCTCCTATGGTCAAAGGTTCCGGCACGTACTGGAAGGTAAAATAGTGCTGCAGAGCCTTTTTATTTATCTTCCTGCCCGCGAATTCAAAAGCCGGAACAAAGTCGGAAGATATCATGATCCTATCGCCCATTACCGAATAGTAAAGCTGTTTTGCCCCCATTCTGTCACGGGCTATATAGAGTTCGCATTTATTCTTGTCAAATAATACTATCGAGAAACAGCCGTTAAACTCCGCGATCATTTCTCCGAATGATCTCTTCGAGTAAAGTGAAGCTATGGATTCTGACGTTTCGGGCTCACCGTCAACGGAATAGATGATGTTGTCGTCCTCAAAAAAAGCTTTCGGAAACTCCGCTGTTTTATTCGCATAGTCATAGATCACGGTAAACATCAGATATTCTCCCTGATATCCTTCTTCATGGCAAGCACTGCCGCTCTCGCAGCTTCCGCAAAGCCCTTTTCTCCGTACTGCTTGTAATCTTCCTGTTTATAAGCGGCAATGATGCCTCTGGATGAATTGATGATGGCACCGAGTCCGTCTTTATTAAAGAAATGCTTTAAATCCTTACCTCTTCCGCCCTGTGCTCCGTATCCGGGTACAAGGATATAGGTGTTCGGCATGAGCTTTCTCAGCTTCTCGCCCTGTTCGGGATAGGTGGCACCCACAACGGCGCCGACGTTGGAGTACTCTCCGTCCATGGACGCGGAACCCCACTCAACCACCTTGTCCGCAACAAGCTCATAAAGCGGTCTGCCGTCGATCAGTTTATCCTGAAATTCTCCGCTGGAAGGGTTGGAAGTCTTCACAAGAACAAATATGCCCTTGTCAAAGGTGTTGCAGGAATCAACGAAAGGCTTTACACCATCTGTACCCAGATAGGGGTTGACAGTTGCGAAGTCGCTCGCAAAAGGAGTGACTTCCGCATTTCCGATCTTTATCTTTCCGACATGAGCCGTCGCGTAGGCTGCACTTGTGGAGCCGATATCGCCTCTTTTTACATCGGCGATCACGATCAGTCCCTTTTCTTTGGCGTATCTAACGGTCTTTTCATAGCAGATAAGTCCGGGTATGCCGAACTGCTCATACATGGCGATCTGAGGTTTAACCGCAGGCACAAGATCCGAAATGGCATCGATTATCTGTCTGTTAAACTCGAAAATGGCTTCGGCAGCACACTCCGGTGTATCTCCGAGCCGCTTTGAGGGTTCCTCGAACAGATGTCCGGGAATATAGGAAAGCATGGGATCCAGTCCCACAACAATAGGTGCGTCCTTCTTAACTATCTCATCTATCAGCTTCTTGATCATATACCTTATAACCTCCGGAAATTGTGTATTTTATTCTTCCGAATACCTTTTTACCGGTAAACGGAGTATTAACCCCTTTAGACTTGAATGTCGAGGGATCTATCTCGTATTCCTCATTAAGATCGGCGATCGTGATGTCTGCGGGATATCCGATCTTAAGCACGCCGGTCTGCCTTTTGAGTATTTCTGCGGGACGACGGCTCATCCTGTCGATAAGCCCGCTTATCGTCATCTTTCCTTTCTTAACAAGCTCCGTATAGCACACTGCAAAGGATGTTTCCAGTCCCACTATGCCAAAAGGCGCCTTAAGGAATGACTGTTCCTTTTCTTCCCTCGAATGGGGGGCATGATCCGTAGAGATCACATCCATGGTGCCCTTTGTGACCGCTTCTTTAAGAGCAAGGCGGTCTCTATCCGTCCTAAGGGGCGGATTCATCTTAAAGTTCCCATGATCAAACGGAATATCTTCTTCAGTAAGTGCTATGTAATGCGGGCAGGTTTCACCCGAAATGTTGCGGTATTTCTCTTTGGCTGCTTCCAGAAGCTTAACCGATCCTTCCGTGGTGCAATGGCAAAGATGCAGTCTTGCGCCCGTTTCTTCCGCAAGGCGGATATCCCGTTCTTCTATGATCTCTTCGACGCGGTTGGCGATACCCGGAAGGTTAAGCTCGACTGACCTTTTGCCCTCATTCATGACGCCGCCCCGAACGAGTGTCGCATCCTCGCAATGGTCAAATATGGGAATGTCGTTTTCCTTTGCGATCTGCATTGCTTTTTTCATAAGGGCGGCATCCATGACGGATTTGCCGTCCTCACTGATCGCACATGCTCCTGCCGCTTTCATCCCGGGTATATCGGTAATAAGCTTCCCTTCCTGTCCCATGGTTATGGCACCTATGGGGAGAACATTTATCCCGGTGACCTCTGATATTTTTTTAACCGCGGCACGGATCTTATCGGGCGTATCGATAACAGGCTTTGTGTTCGGCATCATGCAGACGGTGGTAAAGCCTCCGGCTGCAGCAGCCCGTGCTCCTGTTTCGATGTTTTCCTTATACTCGAAGCCGGGCTCCCTGAAATGAACATGGAGGTCGATAAGCCCGGGGAAAACATAAAGTCCCGCAGCATCAATGATATCGGCATCCCCATAGTCCGAAACAGTATTAGGCTCGGTGATATCCGTGATCTTCCCGTCACTCACAAACATATCATACACCCCATCCAGTCCCTGTGCAGGATCGATGAGGTGTCCGTTTTTAATGATCATCTTATTCATAACGCACTTCCGTAAGAAAAAGTCCTTTGGGGTCTATGGCTTCCGGTGCAAGCGAGCGGTCGCCGGTCTTAAGTATCTCATCTATCACGGAGGCGTCCTTTTCGCCCGTTCCGATCTCTATAAGGAGGGCCACGATTATCCTTATCATGTTGGGCCAAAAATCGTCGCCGCTTACGGTAAAGGATATCTCGTTTCCGCTCTTATAAATATCCAGCTCCGTGATCTCCCTGACGGTGGACTTCTTCATTCTCTTATTGTCCGAAAAGCCCGCGAAGTCATGCTTACCGATGAGCTTACCTGCAGCCTTCTTCATCTTTTCCACATCGGGAGTCTTAAAGCAATAGAAATTATATTTTCTTTCAAACACCGAGGGAACCTCACCTACAGTGATCCTGTATTCAAAGGTAAAGCCCTTGGCATTGAATGCGGGGTGGAAACGCTCATCCGCATCAGATGCTTCAAGCACGGCGATATCACGGGGCAGATAGCGGTTAAGATATTTCTTTATATCTTCCGTCGACTTCTTTGAATCAGTCTTAAAAGAAGCCACCTGTCTGTAGGCATGAACTCCCGCTTCGGTCCTTATGGCACCGATGAGCTCCGCATCCTTTTGTTCCATTTCCTTAAGAACATCCGTGATCTTATCGGATATCGAGCCATTCCTGCCGTGTCCGCCGGTTTTGGCTGTCATCCAGCCGTCATATCTCGATCCGTCGTATTCAATTATAAGTCTTATATTACGCATTTAATTTTTCCCTGCAAAATATGCTTCTATGCCATCGCACACGGACTGCACGAGCTTTTCCTGATACTCCGGTGTTGCGAGAAGTTCTGCTTCTTCCGGATTGGACAAGTATCCCAGCTGCATGATGCAGACAGGCATCTTCGCCCAGTTGATGAGTGCGAGCTTGTTATTGCCGTTCTGAATGCTCCTTTCCTTAGCCCCGGTAGTCTTTGAAACAGCGCTCATAATGCTTCTTGCAAGCTTCTCGCTTTCACTTGCGAGGTTGCCGACATAGGGATTGTCCTTGGAAGGCGTCTGTGCAAATATGCCTTTTACGCTCTGGTCGTTATAAGCATCAACCTGAATGCCCACAAGGATATCAGCGTTGTTCTCGTTTGCACACTGAGCACGTTCCATGTTGGAAACATTCGCATCGTTTTCGGTTCTTGTAAGTATCGCCGTATATCCGCGTTTTTCAAGCTCGGCTTGTATAAGCTTGGCAACGCACAGATTCCATTCATATTCCTGGATCCTTCCGTCAAGTCCCGACGCACCGCTGGAAGCCATTCGTGCAACCTTCTCATCGGATCCGGGACCCGCGGGCTCAGTATTGTTATCGAGGCTCTTCTGATGTCCGGGATCAAGGCATATCACAGCCTTCGGAGTAGGTGTTAATGTGGGCGCCGGCGTATCCGTGGGAACAGGTGTGGGCGTTTCCGTATTCGCAGCCACCGCAGCAGTGGGAGTCGGTGAAGTTTCAGCCTCCGATTGTTTTAATCTCTTACTCTTTATAACGGTAACGACACCCAATGCGAAGATAACCACCAAAAGCAGTGCCACCACCGTGAACATTATCGTTGTTACAGCATTGTTTCGCTTCATATTTGATTCTCCTCAGATCTTATTTTTTTGAATATATGGTCTTTGCGGTAATGCCATCGAGCTTGCCGATCTTCCCGGACAGGGCGCTGACAACGTCCTGTGGTGCGTCCACAACTACGCTTATGACAGATATCTCCTTGGGGCTGTAGGGAACGCCCATTCGACCGATGACATACTGCCTGTATTCATGAAGAAGAGAATTCAGTTTTTCTACCGAATCGGGGTTTTCGACAATGATGCCGATAAGAGCCACTCTTGTTTCCATTATATCCTCCTGTAAACCGCCAAATAGTCTCTCGAAAATGGTATATGTGACCAGTAACATTTATAACACAGTTGCGGGAATAAGTAAAGGGAAGCAGACGGTTACCGTTCACATGTATGCGATCGCTAAGGCGCGCAGAAAAAATAAAAATCCGCTTGACAATGACGCTGTGGATGTGGTAGTATATTGGCTCGTGAGGCAAGACCTCCTCACAGTTACACAAGCTGCTTTAGCTCAGCTGGTAGAGCGCATCCTTGGTAAGGATGAGGTCAGCAGTCCGAATCTGCCAAGCAGCTTTTAAAAAAGACATCGCACTTTCTAATGCGATGTCTTTTCTTTTTATCCTCTTTGTCTCACTATCTCGTAAGAAAGTATTCCCATTGCAACGGAAGCATTGAGGGAATCGATCTGTCCCTTCATGGGAATGGAGGCGATAAAATCGCAATTTTCCCTGACGAGACGGCTTACGCCCTCTCCTTCGCTTCCGATAACAAGTCCGATGGGTCCTTTGAGATTAAGATTATACATGATCTCGCCGTCCATATCTGCGCAGGCGAACCACAAGCCCTTATCTTTAAGCTCCTTCATTGTCTGCACGAGGTTTGTCACCTTTGCAACAGGTGTGTAATTAAGCGCTCCCGCGGAAGTCTTGGCAACAGTTGCGGTAAGACCAACAGCCCTGTGCTTTGTGATGATCACGCCGTGAGCTCCCGCAAGATTTGCGGTACGAATGATGGCGCCTAAGTTATGGGGATCCTCAATACCGTCAAGAAGTATAATGAAGGGATCCTCACCCTTTTTACGCGCGAGCTCAAGGATGTCATCAACTTCCACATAATCGTATGCTGCGGTGATTGCAATAACTCCCTGATGTTTGCCCGTCTCCGAAAGCTGATCGAGTCTTTCTTTGCTGACAAAATTGAGGATCGTATCACCTTTCTTCGCTTCGCGTACTATGGTGCGGACAGGTCCGTCCTGGCAACCGTCCAGGACAAACAACTTGTCAACGGTCTTGCCTGCTCGAAAAGCCTCCAAAACGGCGTTACGTCCTTCGATCTTGGTCTCGTTTATCTGTTTTTCTTCATTCATTTGAATCGTCTCCGCTTTCGTTTCTTTCAATCGCTTCAAAGCCTTTGTGGATGATCTCGCACATCCTTGCATATTCTTTCTTTAAATAAAGCCAGCCTATGACAGCCTCAAACCCTGTTGCCTTGTGATAATCACCGAGGGAAGCATTCTTTGCGGGTGAATAGCTCTTGGCATTCCTGCCGCGACGGTATATGTTCTGCTCTTCTTCGGTAAGGGTATCAAGTATCCCGCCGATCATCTTTGCCTGGGTCACTGCCTTCGCAAGATTGCTGGCTTTACGGTTCAGCTTGTCCACCGCCGTCGCCCCTTCGGAGAGAAGACACGTGCGGATCACAAGCTCGTAAGCGCAGTCGCCTATATATGCCAGATCCAACGGCGGATACCGGTCCGCATCGATGTTCGGCAGATTAAATTCATTATATAACTCGTTGTTCAAATCCTGTCCTCTGTTTTACCCGATCAAACCTTTTCCCAAAGCGTTCCTTCACGTGTATCCTTGATTGCGATACCTTTTTCAAGAAGCTCGTTCCTTATGGCGTCGGCCTTTGCGAAATCCTTGTTCTTCTTGGCTTCCTTGCGTTCCTCGATCTTTGCGAGAACATAGGCCTCAAGCTCGGGATCTACGCCCTTTTCTTCCTTAACGGCATCCTTAAGGAGCGAAAGAGAAAGAACATTATCGACGCTTCCGATAATTGCAACCTTTGTAGCCGCGTTAAGGTCTGAAGAAAGGATGTCATAGACCACCGTGAGTCCCGATGAAGTATTTACGTCATTTCCCACAGCATCAAGGAATTTTTCCGTAAACTCAAAATAGTTCTTTGCATCAACGTTACTGCCCTTTGCCGCTTCGGTAACGGCTGCTACGGCATCTTTGGAATCATGCAAAGCTGATCTTCTTGCCTTTTCGAGTTTTGTAACAAGCTCTGCAGCCGAAGCCTCGTTGAGTCCCGCTTCCTTCTTAAGCGCATCGATCTTCTTAACAAGCTTCTCATAAGCGCTCTTAACATTATCAAGTGCTTCGTAAGAGAATTCCAGCGGCTTTCTGTAATGGGACTGCAGGCAGAACATACGATACAGCATGGGGTCGATGCCCTTTTCTTCAAGCGAGGAAACGGTAATGAACTCGCCCTTGGACTTACTCATCTTGCCTGTTCTGTTGTTCAGATGATGAACATGGAACCAGTAATTTACCCACTTGTGTCCGAGATAGCTCTCACTCTGGGCGATCTCGTTCGTATGGTGCGGAAACATATTGTCGACGCCGCCGCAGTGGATGTCCATGTATTCGCCCAGATGCTTCATGCTGATGCAGGAGCATTCGATGTGCCAGCCGGGATATCCCACGCCCCAGGGGCTGTCCCATTTAAGAGCCTGATCTTCAAACTTGGATTTTGTGAACCAGAGAACGAAATCGTTCTTGTTCTTCTTGTTCGGATCTTCATCGACATCGTCGCGAACGCCCACAAGAAGCTCCTCTTCGCTCTGATTGCCGAAAACGTAGTATTCTTTAAGCTTGGAAGTATCGAAATAGATGTTTTCTCCTGCTTTGTATGCATAGCCCTTTTCAAGGAGCACTTCTATCATGTGAATGAATTCGGGAATGCAGTTTGTGGCAGGCTCAACGACATCGGGTGTCTTAATGTTGAGCTTTGCGCAGTCGGCCATAAAAGCGTCGGTGTAAAACTTCGCGATCTCCATGACCGTCTTGTGCTCACGCTTAACACCCTTTACCATCTTGTCCTCGCCCGTATCGGCATCGCTGGAAAGATGTCCCACATCGGTGATGTTCATGACACGCTTAACGTCATATCCCGCATATCTGAGTGTCTTTTCAAGCACATCCTCCATAACGTAGCTTCGAAGATTACCGATGTGCGCAAAATGATAAACCGTAGGACCGCAGGTGTACATAGCTACCTTGCCGTCCTCGTTGGGCGTGAATTTTTCTACTTTTCTTGTAAGTGTATTAAAAAGCTGTAATCTGTTTTCCATTTTAAATTATCCTTTCCGGTGAAGGAACTCATGTTCCCTGATGAATCGATCGTTTATTACCCTGTCTCGCGTGTCTACCTCTTACAACACCCGGGACAGCCCGTACAGGATTTCCCCTCCAGGTTCTGTGATGTTACGGCATCAGCACTCTCATAATCGTATATGCCCGAATTGCCTGCGCCGTAATCAAGATTTCTGGCACTTTCAAGAAGGCATACTGCCTGAGCGGCTATGCCCTCACCCGAGCCGGTGAAACCGAGACCTTCCTCGGTTGTAGCCTTGATGCTCACCTGAGAAATGTCTATCTTTAGCGTATTTGCGATATTCTCCCTCATCTCACGTATAAAACGTGAAAGCTTGGGCCTCTGAGCAATAATGGTAGCGTCTATGTTCTCAACTATAAAAAGATTGCTGAGCAGCATATCCCTCACTTCGTTCAGAAGCGAAAGGCTCGATATGCCCTTATATTTGTCATCCGTATCCGGGAAATTGGTGCCGATGTCCCCAAGCGCCGCCGCTCCGAGAAGCGCGTCCATTATGGCATGCGTCAGTACATCCGCATCCGAATGTCCCAGCAGTCCCTTTTCGAAAGGAACCGCAACCCCGCCGAGGACAAGTGCTCTGCCTTCTACAAGCTTATGTACGTCGTATCCTGTTCCGATCCTCATATAAAACCTCTTGTGATCTGTCTGATATATTACAACTTTTAATTATCACACGAATACGAAACTTTTGCAACATAAAAAAGGATGGCATCCATGTGGATACCATCACTGTATTTTCGGGAAATCTATTCCTCCGCAACATCCTCAGGCGGATAGTAGATATTGGGAATGGCCGCATCTTCATAGCCATACATTACCTTTGCGAAGTTCTCGCATACAAATCGGAATGTCTCGGAGCTGTACTTGATACCAAAAAGAAGCGCGAGGTTATTGAAATGAAGCGGCGATATCGCATGTCCCCACTCACTTTCATCATTTTCGACTCTTCTGTTCTGCATAAGGCAGGAAGGAGTAAGCTTGTATGTTTTGCCGCCTGTTTTGCTGACGCAGAGCACTTCCACATAGTCTCTCGAATTCTTCTTGCAGACGATCTCGTAATCCTGCTTCTGAGCTTCAAGATCGATCCCTTTATCAAGAACGACTGCTTCGGAATAATCACCGCCGTTACCGTTTTCACCGATAAAAAGGCCACGCTTGTTGTTATACTTAACCAACTCGATCAGCTTGTCGATACTCGACTGATCAAGAACTGTTCCTACAGGTGCGGCATCACTGTTTGTCAAAAAGGCCACGAGTGCATCTATCTCGCCCTGAGAAAGCAACGTTTTGTTTTCAGACATGACTTACCTCCATCTATGATTGCTATCTCATGATTCTACAGGAATCTGTCAAAAAAAACAATAAAACACGTGTAAAATTCCATTAAATAGGGAAAAATTTTTCTATTTTTCCTTCTTGACAAAAGATTAACTTCTTGGTAATATATGCGAGTGCCTTACGAAAGACATGGGATCTTAGCTCAGCTGGGAGAGCATCTGCCTTACAAGCAGAGGGTCATAGGTTCGAGCCCTATAGGTCCCATTTTAAATGATTTCATATAGGCACATATATATGGCGGGATAGCTCAGTTGGCTAGAGCATGCGGTTCATACCCGCAGTGTCGAGGGTTCAAATCCCCCTCCCGCTACGATAATAAAAAACAGAGAGGCTTTTGTCTCTCTGTTTTTTGTTATCATACAAGTGCAGATTTTTGAACTCATCGACACTGCGGGTGCAGTGTCGTGGGGCGCCACGTGCCGGTGGCACGTGTTAGGCGCGGACCGGAGCGGAGCGGAGACCAAATCCCCCTCCCGCTACTGCAAAGAAAGACCCGACTGTTAGTCGGGCCTTTTTTTGCATATATGAACTGAGAATTTGAATTCAAAGGCACTGCACCCGCAGGGTCGATGAGTGCCACGTGCCGATGGCACCTCTATTTTTCCTACTTTTCAAACGAAACCTTGATGCTTCCGCTGGTGGTGGTGATATCCAGTGTCTTATCCCCGCTTCTGGTATCGGTAAGATTGGAGGAGCCGGAGCCTGTCTTGGTAATGATCGAGAAATCCTCTTCGCTTCCAATGATGCTTCCCTTCACACTGCCGCTGTTTGCGCTGAATTCGCCGGACTTGCCGATATCCAGTCTGCTGAATTTGAGCGACCCGGATGTGGTTTCCGCCAGGATCGAATCAACTTTTACATTGGCGTAATCGTGTCCGCCGGAGTTGTTCTTTGAAACGATCCTTTCTGCCTCAGAATCTTCAAGACGGATGGAGCCGCTGGAATTGGAGAGCTCTATGTTCTTTACGGCGGTCAGGTCATAACACCTGATCGAGCCGGATGTCGCGGTCACCTTAATGTTCTTTGCTTCCGCAGCCTTTATCTCATTGCTTCCGGAGGTGCTTTCGCTGCTCAGGTCCTTGCACTTAACGGAATTAGCCTTAATGCTTCCGGAGTTCGTTTTAAACATAGCATTTCCCGCAATCTCAATATCATCGACTCTGACAGATCCGCTGGATGCGGAGACTGTCAGTTCTTCTGCTCTTATGTCTTCCACCTTTACAGATCCCGAGGAAGATCTCACCGCTACCGTCGTTCCGTTCAGCCCCGTCACTTCGGCACCTCCGCTGTTGCTCACGCAGTCCACGGAGCCGTTAAAATCTTCGGGCAGAACGATCTCAGTCACATATTGTGAAAAATCGACGTTAAAAAAGAAAAACAGTTTTTTTCCTTTTCTTGTAAAGGTCAGCTTCCCGTCTTTTTCTTCAATGATCACTTCTTCCCTGTCTTCATCGATATAGTATCTGATCTCGGGAGTCTTAACGTCTCCCCTCTTTATCACTGCTTTGATATTTGTTTCGTTGACCGCAAGACCGTTGATCTTGCCGGAGCATGTGTAATTCTTTTCTGTTCTCATTCCAATCCCCTTTTCATATGTTCTTTTTGCATTTTTTCTCGTAAACGAGAGCCCGATGCAGAATATCAGGATCCCCGCAAGGCAAATGCTTAAAGCGATTATAGCAGATTTTTTCATTTCTATCCCTTCCTTTTCTATCTGAATAAAGATTTTTTAAGTCCCACAAGCATTTTTGCAAACACTTTTCCCGTTCCTTTGAAAAACAGAAGACAGGGTCTGAAAAGAAGAAATGATAAACTGCCCAGCACCATTGCGGCTCCCAGACAGATCATCATCGTTGAAAACGGTCCATAGCCGATCATCGCTCCCAATGCTCCCACCAGGCCGGCCAGGGACGTCAGGGGGAATGCCAGTAGCACAAGCGCGATCGTCAGCACGATCACCCAGTATAAAAGGCATATGACTATAAAGCAGACTGCTATCACCGCAGCAAGGGGGAGCCAGATCGGGAAGCCCAGCACCGCAAGAACGATCCAGATCACGCCTTTGCCGTTCCTGTCCGCCTTAGCCTTACTCTGCTGTACCCTTTCTTTTACCAGTGTGGTCACGGGCTTCTCCCACACCACTTCCTTAACGATGTCCTGAATGGATCCGAGGGATGCGGTGGCTTCTTCTTCGGTCATTCCTTCCTCCATCCTGTCACAGATCATTTCATCATAGAACTGCAGCATGTTTTCGACATTACCGAGGTTTTGCTTTTCAAGCTCTGTTTTTAAAGTGCTCAAAAACTCTTCCTTACTCATTTTTCTCTTCCCTCTCTTTAACTATAAACTGATAGATCTTAACTATTTCCGCCCACTCTTCAAGCATTTCCGTGATCTTTTTCCGGCCCTTGTCGG
>JAEEGL010943747.1_pt1 | contig 15607 bp, 10 predicted proteins | sample 9134231 | NCBI WGS metagenome assembly JAEEGL01 (sample SAMN16246548, study PRJNA631951) | gut metagenome | biome: gut microbiome; feature: rumen; material: fiber-attached | host: Bos | place: Iran: Karaj | collected 2018-10
CACATCAGATGTTTTAGAATCAAACGGTTCTACATCAATGGGTTCAACATGTGCATCATGTATGTCACTTATGGCAGCCGGTGTTCCTATTAAGGCTCCAGTAGCTGGTATCTCATGTGGTCTTGTAACAGGCGAGACAGATGATGACTATGTACTTCTTACAGATATCCAGGGTCTCGAGGACTTCTTCGGAGACATGGACTTCAAGGTTGCTGGTACTATGAAGGGTATCACAGCTATCCAGATGGATATCAAGATCCATGGACTTACAAATGACATCATCAGAGGTGCTATTGCAAGAACAAGAGAGGCTCGCGAGTTCATTCTTGACGAGTGCATGCTCAAGGCTATCCCAGCTCCTAGAGAAACAGTTAATGAGTACGCTCCTAAGATCGTTTCTATGCAGATCGATCCTGAGAAGATCGGTGAGGTTATCGGTCAGAGAGGTAAGACAATCAATACTATCATTGAAGAGACTGGCGTTAAGATCGATATCGATGATGATGGAAATGTATCAGTTTGCGGTACTGATCAGGCTGGAATCGACAAGGCTGTTAAGACAATTCATTCTATCGTAGATCCAATCGAAGTTGGTAAGATTTATGAAGGTAAGGTTGTAAGAATAATGCCATTCGGTGCATTTGTTCAGCTTTCACCTAACAAGGATGGTATGGTTCATATCTCAAAGCTTGCTAGAAGAAGAGTTGCTAAGGTCGAGGATGTACTTAACATAGGTGATGTTGTAAATGTTAAGGTTCTTGATGTTGACCGTATGGGCAAGATCAGCCTGTCTTATAAGGATGCTAATCCAGAAGCAGATGCTCCTGCAGAAAGTGAAGCTCCTTCAACAGAAGCTCCTGTAGCAGATGAGAATCCTACAGAAGAGTAATTCTTAATCGGGTATCTAATTGATCATTAAATATATAAATATCAAGGGGTTATGATTTATGAAATATGGATATTTTGATGAGTCACGCAAAGAATATGTGATTACAAAACCTGATACTCCAGCACCTTGGGCGAACTATCTGGGTTCGCCTGAGTATGGTGCTTTGATTTCTAATAATGCCGGCGGATACAGCTTCGTTAAGTCCGGCGCTAACGGAAGAATACTCCGTTATGTATTCAACAGTTTTGATCAGCCTGGTAGATATATCTATCTTCGTGATAATGCTACTGGTGATTACTGGTCAAATTCATGGATGCCTGTTGGTAAGCCAATGGACAGCTTCAAGAGTGAGGTTCGCCATGGTACAGCGTATACTATCATAAAGTCTGAGTATGATGGCGTTGAGACAGAGGCATCTTACTATGTTCCACTTGATAAGACATATGAAGTTTGGGGCGTAAAGGTAACTAACAAGTCTGGTAAGGACAGAGACCTGACAGTTACAGGTTTTGCTGAATTTACTAATGAAGGAAACTATGAGCAGGATCAGGTCAATCTTCAGTATACTTTATTTATAACAAGAACTTATTTTGAGGATAACAAGATAAAGCAGGTTATAAATGAAAATGTATCAAAGTCTGAAGTTAATGGCAGCAAGGCTCAGAACAGATTCATGGGTATGGCGGGTATTCCTGTAGCTTCTTACTGCGGAAGCAAGGAAGATTTCCTTGGATCATACAGAAATTATTCTAATCCTATCGGAGTAGAGTCAGGTGATCTGGGCGGAGCACTTAACTACAATGGAAACAGCTGTGGTGCTTTATCAGGAAAGCTTAACCTTGCAGATGGTGAGTCAGCTTACCTCTGCTACATCGTAGGTATGAAGGATGATGCTGAATCAGCAGCTATCATTGACAGCTATGCTGATCCTAAGACTAAGGTTGAGGCTGATCTGAATGAGCTTATTACTCATTGGCATTCAAAGCTTGCTAATTTCCAGGTTCAGACTCCAAGCGAAGAGTTCAACGTAATGATCAATACATGGAATGCATTTAACTGCTTCATGACATTTATCTGGTCAAGAGCTGCTTCCTTTACATATTGTGGACTTAGAAATGGATATGGTTATCGTGATACAGTTCAGGATATCCAGGGTGTTATCCATCTTGATCCTGAAGCTGCATGCGAGAAGATCAGATTCATGCTTTCAGCTCAGGTTGATAATGGTGGTGGACTTCCACTTGTTAAGTTCAATCACAATGCAGGTCATGAGACATGTCCTGATGAAAATGATGAGAATTCTGTATATGCTAAGGAAACAGGTCATCCATCATATAGAGCAGATGATGCCCTCTGGTTATTCCCTACAGTATTTAAGTACATTTCAGAATCGGGCAATCTTGATTTTATAGATGAAGTAATTGTATATGCAAACAAGGATGAGGGTACAGTTTATGACCATCTGAAGAGAGCTATCGACTTCTCTATGAACAGGCTTGGAAATCACGGAATGCCTGCTGGACTTCACGCTGACTGGAATGACTGTCTGAGACTTGGTAAGAAGGGTGAGTCAACATTCGTTGCATTCCAGCTCTATTATGCATTTACTATAATCCGTAAGTTCGCTGAATATAAGAATGATTCAGAATATATAGCATATGTAGATGAACAGCAGAAGAAGCTCGGTGAGATTCTTGATAAGTGCTGGAATGAAGATAGATTTATCAGAGGCTATATGGAATCTGGTAAGGAAATCGGTAATAGAAATGATGTAGAGGCAAATATGTGGCTTAATCCACAGAGCTGGTCTGTAATAAGCGGTTTCGCAAGCAAGGAACAGGCTGAGAAGGCTCTTGATTCAGTCAACAGAGAGCTGAATACTGATTATGGTGTTATGCTTATGGCACCTGCTTATAAGGAGCATGCATTTGACGGAGCTCTGATGCTTCTCTTTAATGCATCTACAAAGGAGAATGGCGGTATATTCTCACAGCCTCAGGGTTGGATAATACTTGCTGAGTCTCTTATGGGCCATGGTAACAGAGCTTTCTCTTACTTCATGGAGAATGCACCAAGTGCTATGAACGATAAGGCAGAGATCAGAAAGCTGGAGCCATATTGCTATGGCCAGTTCACTGAAGGTAAGGACAGCCCATATCACGGCAGAAGCCATGTTCACTGGCTTACAGGTACTGCTTCAACTGTAATGGTTGGATGCGTTGAGGGTATCCTGGGTATGAGACCTGATTTCTATGGAATCAAGATAGCTCCATCTATTCCTTCAGAGTGGAAGGAACTGTCTATATCCAAGACATTCAGAGGCAAGAAGCTGAACATCAAGATTGAGAATCCTGATGGAGCTGAAACTGGATACAAGTCGGTAACACTTAATGGTGAAACTCTTGAGTCTAACTACATAGCTGAAGATAAGCTTCAGGCTGAAAATGACATAGTTATCGTAATGTAATATATTCGATCGTCATTGTATATGATAAATACTCCCTCCATGTGATTTTCGCATGGAGGGGTTTTGTGGGTAAATGATAGTAACTATAAATTAGTAGAGAAGGATTGATATGGCAAATCAAGCTAGTAAATCTACAACTAAAAAAGCTAATTCCGGAAACAGATCCAGATCCAATTCCAACAGGAGTGGTAGCAGTTCTTCGAAGAAGAATACTACTGGAAAGAATTCTCCTAAGAAGGGTACCAAGGCTTATGAGAGAGCCAGAGCAGAGGAACGCATGGAGGCGAAGATGCCACCTGAGAGAATGCGTGAGATATATTTGTTCGTATTCCTTGCATTTAACCTGATACTTGTTCTTGGTACATATGGAGTTTGTGGATTCGTCGGAAAGGCTGTCAGTGGCTTCTTCTTCGGTATATTCGGCGGAACTTTCTATGTTCTTCCGTTTTTCTTTTTTGCAGCTGCAGGTCTTATCTTAGCAAATGGGCCTAGAATAAAGCTGATAAAGAAACTCATATGGATATTTGTTGTATTTATGATGGTTGGTTTTATCCTGCAGCTTATACAGGGTACATCCAATGCTAATATAAGCTCGTTATATCTTGATGGTTACAGAGATCATCTGGGCGGTGGAATACTGTTTGGTGGTATTTCTGTGCTTATATCAAAGCTTATTGGCAGAGTTGGTGTTGTTATCATAATAGTACTGGTTCTGTTCATAGCGCTTATTGCTATTACAAATATATCCATCATTGATGCATTTAAGACTATTCTTAACTTCAACTTCCATAATGTTGAATCCTTTGATGACGCTGAATATGAGGGTGATGAGGATTATGACGAGGATTATGATGAGGAAGAAGAGGAAGAAGCGAGAGCGTTAATTGAGAAGCGTAAGACTAAAGGCGGCAAGAGTATACTGAATGGTATCAGAATACTGGATGCAAAGCCTATTCCTACCAAGAAAACTGTCTCAAAGAAAGAGAATAAGATAGTTCATGGCGAGGAAATGGAAGAGCTTATTCCTAAGCCTGACACCAGCAGGATTAAGACGGCTAATTCAGTTCCGAAAGCTGTTGATGAGATAAGTCTTCCGGGCGAGAACAGAGGACGCAGAAGTACTATGGATCCTCAGGCTGAACAAAATCAGCTTCTGGATGAATTCAGCAGTACCAGTGCATTTTATAACTCTGGCAAGACTGATAAGACTATTACAAGAACTCCTAAGAGTGATAAGCCGAAGGATTTCTTTGAGCTTACTCCGGAGAGTACTTATAAGGATTACAGCTCTGATATAGGAAGTCATACTGAAGAGTTTCCTATATATGATGAGAATAATCTGAATCCTGAATCACCTGAGAAGTCTTCTGATGACACGATCATCTCAACTAAGGCAAAGCCTGCTGTAAGCAAGCCGGCGCCTGAAGAGAAGGTGACAAAGGATGATAAGCTTGAGGCTACAACAGCTATAGATAAGGATATAGCTAAGACCACTGGCGTTAAGAAAAAGAAATATGTATTCCCACCGGTTAAGCTGCTTAAGTCCGGCGGAAATGGTGCATATAATAAGAAGAACGATGATACAGTGGTTGAGACGGCCAAGAAGCTTAAGTCAACTCTTGAAAGCTTTGGCGTAAATGTAACCATTACAAATTGTTCTGTGGGACCTTCTGTTACCAGATATGAAATGCAGCCAGAGGTTGGTGTAAAGGTTAGTAAGATCGTAGGTCTTGCTGATGACATCAAGCTGAATCTGGCGGCTGAGGATATCAGAATAGAAGCGCCTATACCTGGCAAGGCTGCCATTGGTATAGAGGTTCCGAATAAAGAGAATACTACAGTTTATTTCAGAGACCTTATAGATAGCGACAAGTTCAAGAAGTTTAAATCCAACCTGGTATTTGCAGTTGGTAAGGATATCGGTGGTGCATTGGTAATAACAGATATTGCCAAGATGCCGCACCTTCTTATCGCAGGTGCTACCGGTTCGGGTAAATCTGTTTGTATCAACACCATTATCATGAGTCTGCTTTATAAGTCCACTCCTGATGATGTTCGTATGATACTCATAGATCCTAAGATGGTTGAGCTGTCTGCTTATAATGGTATACCTCATCTGCTAATTCCTGTTGTTACAGATCCTAAGAAGGCAGCAGGTGCTCTTAACTGGGCAGTTAATGAGATGACCAAGAGATATAAGCTGTTCAATGAATTCAGTGTAAGAAATATACACGGATTCAATAAGAAGGTAGAAGAGAATCCTAATGCCAGCGATAATCCAGAGTACAAGCATATGCCTCATCTCATCGTTATCGTAGATGAGCTTGCAGACCTTATGATGGTTGCTCATGGCGAAGTTGAGGATTCTATCGTAAGATTGTCACAGCTGGCAAGAGCTGCCGGTATTCATCTGGTTATAGCGACACAGAGACCTTCTGTAGACGTCATTACAGGACTTATCAAGGCAAATGTACCGTCACGTATCGCTTTCTCAGTTGCATCAGGTGTTGACTCCAGAACAATCCTTGATATGGTTGGTGCTGAGAAGCTTTTGGGTAGAGGTGATATGCTGTTCTATCCATCAGGTTATACTAAGCCTGTTCGTGTACAGGGTGCACTTATATCAGATGATGAAGTCAATGATGTTACAGATTTTATAAGACAGCATTACGGTGAGACAACATATGATGATACTATATCTGATTCAATAGCATCATCATCACCTCAGGCAGGTGGTGGATCAATTGATTCAGGCGATGACAATAAGTATGATGAACTCTTTGAAGAGGCGGGAAGAATAGTTATCGAGAAGGATAAGGCTTCCATAGGTTATCTGCAGAGAGTCCTCAGGATAGGCTTTAACAGAGCTGCCAGGATTATGGATCAGTTATCAGACGCAGGTGTCGTGGGACCTGAGGAAGGCACAAAGGCCAGAAAGGTTCTTATGACCATTGATGAATTCGAGGAACTTGTAAATCTCTAGATTTAAAGTGCCCGAAGAAGTACATTTGATAATTATAATTAATATATAAGACAAAGGAGAGAGCATATGTTAACAGATATCGAGATTGCACAGAAGGCCGAAATGGCGGATATCAGAGAAGTTGCTGCAAAAATCGGAGCTACTGAAGATGATATTGAAATGTATGGAAAGTATATGGCTAAAATGTCAGATGGTTTCCTGAACAAGATTAAGGATAATAAGGATGGTAAGCTTATCCTTGTAACAGCTATTAATCCTACACCTGCAGGTGAGGGTAAGACTACAGTTACTCTGGGTCTTGGCGATGCACTTCGTCAGATGGGCAAGAATGCTGTTGTTGCAATGAGAGAGCCTAGCCTTGGACCTTGCTTCGGTATCAAGGGTGGAGCTGCCGGCGGCGGATATGCACAAGCTGTACCTATGGAGAAGCTCAATTTACATTTTACTGGTGATTTTCATGCGATAACATCTGCTAACAATCTCCTTTGCGCAATGCTTGATAATCATCTGCTTCAGGGTAATGAGCTGGGCATCGATCCTAAGAGAATCGTAATCAAGAGATGTCTGGATATGAATGACAGAGCTCTTAGAAATATTACAGTAGGTCTTGGTAAGAGACTTGATGGTGTTGTAAGAGAAGACCATTTCTCAATCACAGTTGCTACTGAGGTTATGGCAATCCTGTGTCTGGCTGAGGATCTTGAGGATCTGAAGGCAAGACTTGGCAGGATCATCGTAGGTTATACATATAACAATGAGCCTGTTACAGCAGCTGATCTGAAGGCTGTCGGAGCTATGACAGTACTCCTTAAGGATGCTATCAGACCTAACCTTATTCAGTCACTTGAGAATGCACCTGTATTTGTACACGGTGGACCATTTGCTAACATTGCTCATGGTTGTAACTCTGTAAGAGCTACTAAGACAGCTCTTAAATGTGCTGACTACGTTGTTACAGAGGCTGGTTTCGGTGCTGACCTGGGTGCTGAGAAGTTCCTGGATATCAAGTGCCGTGTATCAGGACTCAGACCTGATGCAATCGTTCTTGTATCTACAATCAGAGCTCTTAAATATAATGGTGGAATTCCAAAGGAAGAGCTTTCAAAGGAGAATGTTGATGCTCTTAAGGCTGGTATCTGCAACCTTGGAAAGCATATCGAGAATCTGAAGAAGTATGGTGTGCCAGTAGTTGTTACTATCAACAAGTTCCTGGCTGATACAGATGCAGAGGTTGAAGCAATCAGAGAATTCGTTAATGACAAGGGCTGCAAGTTCACTATCTCAGAAGTTTGGGAGCATGGTGGAAAGGGTGGTCAGGATCTGGCTAAGGCTGTTCTCGAGACAATCGAAGAGGGCAAGGCAGATTATCATCCACTTTATGCAGATGATCTTTCAATCAAGGAGAAGATTGAAGCAATCGCTAAGGGTATCTATGGTGCTGGAAATGTATCTTATACTCAAGAAGCTTCAAAGGCTATCGAGAAGATCGAATCCATGGGTTACGATAAGGTGCCTGTATGTATCGCTAAGACACAATATTCACTTTCAGATGATCCTAAGCTTCTTGGAGCACCAAGTGGATTTGAATTTAATATCAGAGAGGTTTATGTAAGTGCCGGAGCTGGTTTCGTAGTTGCTATATCAGGAACTATCATGACTATGCCAGGACTTCCAAAGAGACCTGCTGCAGAAAATATAGACATTAATGATGAAGGTCAGACTGTAGGTCTGTTCTAGGAGGATAAGATGGCTGAGTTAATTGATGGCAAGAGAATTAGTACTGAGATAAAGGATGAGGTGAAGGAGAAGGTAGCAGAGCTTAAGGCAAAGGGGATAAATGTATGCCTTGCTGTAATTCTTGTAGGAAATGATCCTGCATCTACAGTTTATGTAGGAAATAAGAAGAAAGCGTGCGAATATACCGGTATCGAGTCCAGATCATACGAACTGCCAGAAGATACTACTGAAGCTGATCTTCTTAAACTTATAAGTGATCTAAATAATGATGATACGGTAAATGGTATCCTGGTTCAGCTGCCATTACCAAAGCATATAAATGAAGACAAGGTTATCCGTGCTATATCACCTGATAAGGATGTAGACGGATTCCACCCTGAAAGTGTTGGAAGACTCAGCATCGGCGCTAAGGGCTTTGTATCATGTACACCACAGGGTATCGTCGAGCTTCTTAAGAGAAGTAACGTAGAGATGGATGGCGCAAATGCAGTTGTTATCGGAAGAAGCAACATCGTGGGCAAGCCTATGAGTGTTCTGCTTCTCAGAGAAAATGCTACAGTTACAGTGTGCCATTCTCATACACGTAATATAAAAGAGATATGTAAGACTGCAGATATACTTGTGGTTGCCATTGGTAAGCCACGACTTATAGATTCTTCCTATGTTAAGGAAGGCGCTGTTGTCATAGATGTAGGTATCCATCGTACAGGCGAAGGCAACAAGCTTTGCGGAGATGTGGATTTTGATGATGTTAAGGAAGTTGCATCCAAGATCACACCTGTCCCAGGTGGAGTTGGTCCTATGACAATTGCTTGTCTTATAAATAATTGCTACCAGGCTGCAATAATGCAGAATAACTTATAATATACGCATTAAATCAGGAGAATATATGCCAGACAGATCGTTAAATGTACTGCTTACATCTCTGGGATGTGACAAGAATACAGCAGATAGTGAGAAGATGCTCGGATTGCTTAGCAGCAAGGGCTTTAATCTCACAGACTCATATGATGAAGCTGATATAGCTATCGTAAATACATGCTGTTTTATCAAGTCGGCTACAGAAGAGAGCATAGATAAGATATTTGAACTAGCTGAACTGAAGAAGGACAGGCTTAAGTTTATAATCTGTGCCGGATGTATGGCAGAGAGATATAAGAATGAAATAGCTGCAGATATACCTGAGGTTGATGCATTTATAGGTACAGCCAGTATTCATAGAATTGATGAAGTTATTGACAGACTTATGGCCGGCGAGAAGGATGTAAAGGTCTTTGATGATATAAACAGCGACCTGGGTGAGAACTTCCTTAAGTACAGAGTTATAACAGAACATCCATATATGGAATATCTGAAGATAGCTGAAGGCTGTGATAAGAGATGTACCTACTGTGCGATACCATATTTTAAAGGTAAATTCAGAAGTGTTCCTATGGAGAGTCTTCTGGCGGAAAGCAGGATACTTGCTGCAAATGGTGTGAAGGAACTCATTTTAGTAGCACAGGAAACTACCAGTTATGGTATAGATCTCTATGGAGAGAAGAAACTCCATGAGTTAGTATCAAGAATATCTGAGATAGACGGTATAGAATGGATAAGACTGCTGTATTGTTATCCTGAAGAGATATATGATGAGCTGATAGTTGAGATGGCATCGAATCCTAAGGTTCTTCATTACATCGATATGCCTCTTCAGCATACTGAGGACCATATACTTAAGAAGATGGGTAGGCGTATTAATCGCGAAGGTATATATACAGTCGTAAAAAAGCTGCGTTCAGCTATGCCTGATATCGTTATCAGGACTACTATGATAACAGGTTTCCCTGGAGAAACTCTTGAAGATCATGAAGCTCTTCTTGATACACTTCATGAACTTAAGTTTGACAGGCTTGGGGTATTTACGTATTCAGCTGAAGAAGGAACTCCTGCGGCTGAGTTCCCTGATCAGATAGATGAAGATACAAAAGAAGAGTATAGAAATGACATTATGGAGCTTCAGCAGGAATTATCCTTTGAGAGTAATGAGAAGCTTCAGGATACTATCCTTGATGTCATTATAGAGGGCTATCTTGCTGATGAAGATATATATGTGGCAAGAAGCTACAGAGATGCTCCGGAGGTCGATGGATTTATCTTTGTGAACAGTCCGACAGAACTCTATTCCGGAAGCATAGTAAGAGTTCATATAACCGGTTATGACGAATATGATCTTACCGGAGATTTATGTGAAGAGTAACTAAAAAGGAGAAGTCAGATATGAATCTGCCTAACAAAATTACATTATTCAGAGTTTTTCTTATTCCAGTATTTCTCATATTTATGTTTGTTGAAGCTATACCATTTGGAAAATGGTTCGCACTAGGTGTATTTATCATTGCTTCACTATCAGATATGGTAGATGGCAAGATCGCACGTAAATATGATCTTGTTACAGATTTTGGTAAATTTATGGATCCACTTGCTGACAAACTTCTGGTAAGCTCTGCGCTTATAGCTTTGATCCAGCCTAATCGTATAGCTGCATGGATAGTTATCGTCATTATTGCTCGTGAATTCATCATAAGCGGATTCAGACTCATAGCTGCTGATAATGGTATTGTTATTGCAGCTGGATGGTGGGGTAAGGTCAAGACAGCAGTGACTATGGTCATGATATGTATAGTTATCGCAAACCTTGGTGAAGACCTTCCTGCATATGCAACTGGAATACATATATTTGAGCAGGTTCTGATATATCTGTCACTTGCTCTCACCGTAATCTCACTCGTAGATTACCTGATTAAAAATAAAAATGTAATTAAGACATATAAGTAAAATTTAATTAACTATTGTGCTTGAAATGTAACGTTAAAGACCATATAATTATGGGAGTGTCATTTTCAAGATGACGTAATAATGTTACTAATTATAAATCAATTATCCAAATATATTTAATGGAGGGCTTTAAAATGAGCGACATGCTTAAGCTGTCAGCAAGCGAGAGAATTGCAACTCTTCTTGATGACTCAAGTTTTGTTGAAATCGGTTCAGAAGTCACAGCAAGAACAACTGATTTCAATGAAAGTCCGCAGGATACACCTAAAGACGGCGTAGTTACCGGTTATGGTGTTATCGGTGGTAAACTGGTCTATGTTTACAGTCAGGATGCTTCTGTTCTTGGCGGTTCCATAGGCGAAATGCATGCTAAGAAAATCTCAGCTGTATACAATCTTGCTATGAAGGTTGGTGCTCCTGTAGTAGGACTTATCGATTGTGCAGGTCTCAGAGTGCAGGAGGCTACTGATGCACTTCATTCTTTTGGTGCTTTATTTAAGAAGAGTGCCATGGCATCAGGTGTTATTCCACAGATTACAGCAGTTTTCGGAACTTGCGGTGGTGGTGCAGGAATCCTTGCATCTCTGTCAGACTTTACATATATGTCTGAAGGAGCAAAGCTTTTTGTTAATAGCCCTAATGCTATAAAGTCTAATTATGAGGAGAAGCTTGATACATCATCAGCTTCATATCTCAGCAGCAATACATCATTTGTTGATGGTGTATATGCATCTGATAATGAAGTTTTATCAGAGATCAGAAATCTTATATCAATCCTTCCTTCTAATAATGAAGATGAAGCAATTTCTATGTGTGAGGATGATCTTAACAGAACTATTCCTGGCATCGATGCTTTGAAGGATGATTCCAAATCAGTTATCACAAGCATTGCAGATGACAACTTATTCTCAGAGACAAAGCCTGAGTATGCTCCTGAATTAGTTACAGGATTCATCAAGATGAACGGAGCAACTGTTGGTGTTGTTGCAAACAATCCATCAGCTGGTGGCGATAAGATCACAAGTAATGGTCTTGCTAAGGCATCAGGATTTGTTAATTTCTGTGATTGCTTTAATATTCCTGTTCTTACAATTACAAATGTAAAGGGATTTGATGCAGATATGGACAGCGAGAAGGTTCTTGCAAGAGAAGCTGCAAGACTCACAGCTGCATTCGTTGAAGCTTCAGTTCCAAAGGTAAATGTGATCGTTGGGGATGCATACGGTTCAGCATATATCCTTATGAATTCAAAGTCATTAGGTGCTGACATAGTTTATGCATGGCCAACTGCTAAGATTGCACTCATGGATCCTGAGTATGCAGCACAGATCATCTACAATGATGATATAGATGGTGCATCTAATAAGGTTGATGCGATCAAGGAAGCAAAGAACAAGATTACAGAAGCACAGGGTAGTGCTATGGCTGCAGCAAGACGTGGTTATGTTGATGACATAATCGAGCCGGATGCAACCAGAAAGCGTGTTATAGCTGCATTTGAGATGCTTGCTACAAAGAGAGAAGACAGACCGGCCAAGAAACATATGGCATACTAGAAAGGAGAATGAAATGAAAAAGAAGTTATTACTTTTTCTGACTCTTGCATTTCTATTTGCTCTGACCGGTTGTGGCGAAGAAGAGGAACTCGCATTTGATGTAAATGAGCAGGTTATGACTCAGTATACTCAGACTCTGATAGGTCAGTACTACAATGTATCTGAAAAGGAAGCTGAATATTACATCAATGATGGTACAGAACTTGAGAAGACTGCAGTTGCTGGTTTTAGACAGGCTCAGACAACTGACCATGTCGGTGAATTCAAGGGATTTAAAAGCACTGGCGACGCCGTTACATTTAAGAATGGTGTTGATGACAAAGTGTTATGTACCGTGCTTTGTGAGTATGAAAATAGAGATGTAGCAGTTACAGTATCATATAAACAGAACAGATTGTATGCTGCTCATAAAGAACAGTATAAGCAGCAGTTTATAGCTGAGGCGAAGGATAATGGATATACAAATGTTATGGAGTATATATCATTATATCAGTCTCAGGCTCCACAGCTTAATTACGAATCATTAGATAAATTCGTTGATAGTTATCTTACTTATTCAGGCGAACTTGGATTTGAAGCGGTTGATTGTGAAGTTAGTCCTGTTTATTCAAAGAAGGAGCTTCTGCAAGCGGCTGGAAAGAATACTGTAATAGGTATGGCAACAGTATTCTGTGTACTGATATTCATATCATTTGTTATCAGTCTGCTTAAGTTTGTACCACTGTTAATTGATCCTGCTGCACGCAGAGAGCATGCACAGGCTAAGGAGAAGGCTGCTCAGAAGGCTGAACCAGCTAAGAAACCTGTTGAAACTGTCAAGAAGGAGATGCCTCAGCCGGCAGCATTTGCACCTGCAGATGAAGACCTGATGAGAGATTCTGAACTGGTGGCAATTTTAACAGCTGCTGTATATGCAGCATATGGTTCTGCTGATAGTAGTACCGGAGGTACTAAGAGAGGACCAGCTTATACCGCAAGTAATGATAAGTTAGTAGTTAGATCTATACGTCGTGTAAATTAGGAGGATAATCATGAAGAATTATAGAATTACCGTAAATGGAGTATCATATGATGTAGCTGTAGAAGAAGTAGGTGCTGGTTCTGCACCAGCTGCTCCAGCTGCAGCACCAGTAGCACCAGCTGCACCAGCAGCACCTGCAGCACCTGCAGCTCCAGCTGCAAAGCCTGCATCATCAGGTTCACAGGGATCAGTTGTAGTTTCAGCACCTATGCCTGGTAAGATACTTAGTGTTAAGGCTGCTGTTGGTGATAGTGTAAAGAAGGGTGATGTAATCCTTGTCCTTGAAGCTATGAAGATGGAAAACGAGATCGTAGCTCCTCAGGATGGAACAATCGCTTCAATAGATACAAGTACTGGTGCTCAGGTTGAGTCCGGTGATACACTTGCAACTCTTAACTAGTTTTTTGCAAATGTATTAAAACCTGGAGGATTAATTATGAAAGAGATAATTTTAAATCTTGCTGACCAGACAGGTTTCGCTACTCTTGACTGGAAGAATTATATAATGATACTTGTTGCATTTGTCTTCCTGTATCTGGCTATTGCCAAGGGTTTTGAACCATTACTTCTTGTACCTATTGCATTTGGTATGTTTCTGGTTAACATGTTTCCGAGTATTATAGAAGAGGGTGGACTTCTTCATTACTTCTATAAACTTGATGAATGGAGTATTCTTCCTTCACTCATTTTCATGGGTGTTGGTGCTATGACGGACTTCGGACCGTTAATTGCGTACCCGCCGAGCTTTATTCTAGGAGCTGCGGCGCAGTTCGGTATCTATGGTGCTTATTTCCTTGCTATTGCTCTTGGATTTTCAGGTAAGGAAGCAGCAGCTATTTCAATCATCGGTGGTGCTGATGGTCCTACATCCATCTTCCTTGCTGGTAAGCTTGGAATGGGTGATACACTTCTCGGACCTATAGCCGTTGCAGCATATTCATATATGTCACTTGTTCCGGTTATCCAGCCACCATTTATGAAGCTTTTCACAACTAAGAAGGAAAGACTTGTCAAGATGCCTCAGCTTCGTAAGGTTACAAAGCTTGAGAAGATCATCTTCCCTATAGTAGTTACACTTGTTGTAGTTATGATCCTTCCAACAACAGCACCTCTTGTAGGTATGCTGATGCTTGGAAACCTGTTCAGAGAGTCTGGCGTTGTTAAGCAGCTTACTGAGACAGCATCAAATGCAATGATGTACATCGTTGTTATCATGCTTGGTACTTCAGTTGGTGCAACAACAAGTGCTGAGAACTTCCTTCAGGTTACAACACTGAAGATAGTATTCCTTGGTCTTGCTGCATTTATTCTTGGTACGACCATGGGCGTTCTGTTCGGTAAGATCATGTGCGCTGTTACTAAGGGTAAGGTTAATCCGCTTATTGGTTCAGCCGGAGTTTCAGCTGTTCCTATGGCAGCTCGTGTATCACAGAAGGTTGCTGCAGAGTATGATCCTACAAACTTCCTGCTCATGAACGCAATGGGACCAAACGTTGCAGGTGTTATCGGTACAGCAGTTGCTGCCGGTACATTTATGGCTATTTTCAACGTCCATTAATTAAACATAGAAAGGAAATAAAACCATGTCAGAAATTAAGAAGCTTGGCATTACTGAGACAGTCCTTCGTGACGCACATCAGTCACTTATCGCTACTCGTATGCCAACTGAAGAAATGCTTCCAATTATAGATAAAATGGATAAGGTTGGTTATCACTCAGTAGAATGCTGGGGTGGTGCTACATTTGATTCATGTCTCAGATTCCTTAAGGAAGATCCATGGGACAGACTTCGTAAGCTGAAGGATGGCTTTAAAAATACAAAGCTTCAGATGCTTTTCAGAGGTCAGAATATCCTGGGTTACAGACCATATGCTGATGATGTTGTTGAGTACTTCGTACAGAAGTCTATAGCAAATGGTATTGATATAATCCGTATTTTCGACTGCCTTAATGATCTTCGTAACCTGGAGACAGCAGTTAAGGCTACTAACAAGGAGGGTGGACATGCTCAGATAGCGCTGTCATACACTCTTGGTGATGCATATACACTTGATTACTGGAAGGAAACAGCAAGACGTATCGAAGAGATGGGTGCTAATTCTATCTGTATCAAGGATATGTCAGGACTTCTTGTACC
>JAEEGL013378727.1_pt1 | contig 15607 bp, 17 predicted proteins | sample 9134231 | NCBI WGS metagenome assembly JAEEGL01 (sample SAMN16246548, study PRJNA631951) | gut metagenome | biome: gut microbiome; feature: rumen; material: fiber-attached | host: Bos | place: Iran: Karaj | collected 2018-10
AAAGGCATATTTGTCCATCGGACTTCCGTCGAACTTGGTCGTCTTGTAATCGATGCGCTCGACTTTCCCCTTGTTTACGCATTCCTCATAGAGGCGGGGTTCAATGTCTTCGATCTTGTTGAAAAACTTCATGCTTTTCCTTTCTAACGGTAGAATTCCCTGATCGCGTTAATGATGTACTGCAGTCTCCACTGGGTGTGGTGCTGTCCTTCCGGCCAGACCAGGAAGACAGTGTTTCTCTTGTCGTAGAAATCAAACTCCTTCTCATGTCCGGTCAGAGCCGACATCAGCAAAGCCAGTTTGACAAAAGCCGTATCATCGGAGCCGGTCAGAGCTGTCAGAGTGAAGCCGTTGGCATCAAAGCCCTGATCTCTGACCATCTGGTCGACCTTCACTGCCGTCTCATGCGCCCATTCGCGGCTGTCGGGTTCCTTGTAAGTCGCATAGGAACCGCTGAGAGTTGCGAAGTCATGGAAGTAGTTCATCTTCTGCACAAAGACATTCCAGGTAGTTCTGGCGCCCATGCTCCAGCCCATGACCTTGCGGTGATCACGCACCTTCTGCAGGTTTTCAGGGCTGACATCAAAGTCGGCATAGCTGTGGTACTTCGCCTCGACAACCGGGATGCAGTCTTCGGTCAGTTCCTTCGGGAAGTGGGTGAGGAAAGGCCAGACATCCGCCTGCGGTCCCATCGGTTCATGATAGGGATAGGGAGAAGGCGTGACGATGATGACGGGCTTGATGACCTTGTTCTTGATCATGTTGTCCACGGCTCTTTTCAGCTTGTTTTCCTCGCCGTCCTGATACAGATACTTTTCCGCCGTTTCGCCGCCGCCGTGGATGAGATACAGGATCTCATACTTCTGGTTTCTGTCATAGCCGTAAGGCAGATAGACATATCCGTGCTTTGTGAAAGGCTTTCCTTCATAGCTCACGGTGTCGTATTCGAAATACTCCATCGTGCCTTTCTGATCGCATTCTTCGTACAGTTCCGGTGCGATCTCCTCAATTTTCTTGATCAGTTCCATAGGTTTCTCCTTTTATTCTGCAAACAGCTGGTGAATGGCGTTGATGGTGTACTGCAGACGCCACTGGGTATGATGTTCACCCTCCGGCCAGGTGAGGAAGGTGGCATTCTGTCTGCTCTTGTCATAGAACTCAAAGGTATCCGGATAGGCAAGCAGGGCGCCCATCAGTAAAGTCAGGCCTTCGTAGGCGATGTCCAGGGTACCGGTGATCGCATAGATGTCGACCGTATCACGTCCGAATCCCTGTTCTTTTACGCTGTTGACGATGTACTTGGCACTCTCATCCGCCCATTCCTTGTTCCGCTCGCCTTCGATCTGTCCGCAGGCGCCGCTGAGGAAACCGAACTTGGAGAAATAGGCAATGCGGTTCAAGAAGACATACCAAGTCGTGCCGCAGCCCATGCTCCATCCCATCACCCCTCTGTGCTCTCTGACTGCCTTGAGTTCTTCTTCCGAAGTCCTGAAGTCGGCATAGGTGTGGTACTTGGATTCCACCGCCGGGATCAGATCAAACACCAGTTCATTATGGAAATAGCTGGTGAAGGGCTTGGAAGGCGTCCCTCTGTCGGTAACCGTGTGATACGGATAAGGGGAAGGAGTAACGATGATCAGCGGCTTGATCGATTTTTCGGCTACCATGTGGTCCACCGCCCTCTTCAGGGGATTTTCCTCGCCGTTCTGATAGATGTACTTCTCCGCGCTTTCCGCTCCGCCATGAATCAGGTAGAGTATGTCATACTGCTTATTTTCGTCATAGCCGTAAGGCAGATAGACATAGGCGTGCTTTTCCATGGGACTTCCGTCGTAGTTGGTCGTGTTGTAGTCGACGCGCTCTACCGTGCCCTTTTCCACACACTCTTCGTACAGACGGGGATCGATCTCATCGATTCTGTTGAAAAACTTCATGGTCTTTCCTTTCTAAAGCAGATAGAACTGCTTGATGGCATTGATCGTGTACTGCAGACGCCACTGGGTGTGATGCTCACCCTGCGGCCAGATCAGATAGGTCGCGTTCTGCTCGTTGGAGTAGAAGTCAAAGTATTCCGGATAGGCAAATAAGGCTGTTGACTGCAGGGCGCACTTTTCATAGACAATGTCCAGGCTGCCTGTGATGATGTAAACGTCGTAGTCCTTCTTCGTAAATCCCTGCTTCTGAATGGATTCCACGATGGTCTGGGCGGTCTGGTCGGCCCACTCTTTGGTCGGATCCTGTCCGTGAATCGCGCAGAAGCAGCTCAGCATGCCGAACTTGCTGAAGTAACTGATGCGCTTAAGGAAAGTGTACCAGGTGGTCATGCAGCCCATGCTCCAGCCCATGATGTGCCGTTTCTCTCTGGCCTGCGTCAGTTTTTCAGCGGATGTGTCAAAGCCGGCATAGGTGTGGTACTTGCTTTCCACCGCCGGAAGCAGATCGTTCACCAGCTCGTTCTGGAAGTATTCGCAGAAGATGGCGCTGTCCTGCATCGGATAGGCCTTGTCGTTGTGCGGATATTCCGAAGGGGTGACGATGAGTATGGGCTTGATCGTCTTTTCGGCGATCAGATTATCCACCGCCCGCTTCAGGGGATTTTCCTCCCCGCCCTGGAAGAGATACTTCTCCGCGTTCTCCGCTCCGCCGTGGATCAGATAAAGGATCTCGTATTCCTTTTCCGGATCATAGCCGTAAGGGGTGTAGACAAAGGCGTACTTGTCCATTGGGCTTCCGTCGTACTTGGTCGTCTGGTAATCTATCCTTTCCACCTTTCCCTTTTCGGCGCATTCCTCATAACAGCGCGGATCTATCTCTTCGATCCTGTTGAGAAATTTCATGTATTATCCCTCCTGTTCTTGATGAAAGAACTGTTTGATTCCATTAATGGTGTATTGCAGTCTCCACTGTGTGTGATGCTCCCCGCCCGGCCAGAGCAGCATTGCAGCGTTCTGTGCGCTTCCGTAGAAATCAAAGTACTCCGGATAGCCAAACAATGGTCCTGTCTGCAAGGCCACCCTTTCAAAGGTATGGTCATTGGTGCCGGTGATGATGTAGCAGTTGTAATCCTCTTTACTGAATCCCTGTTCTTTGATGCGCGCGATGATCAGCTGGGCTGTCTTATCCGCCCACTCCTTGCTGAAATCGCAGGGTATCGCCGCGCACTGGCAGCTCATGAAACCCCAGTTGCGGAAATAGGCAAGGCGCTTGAGAAAGACGAACCAGGTCGTCTGGCAACCCATGCTCCAGCCCATCACTGCTCTGTAATCGCGCGAAGCGATCAGTCCTTTGGCGCTGACATCATAATCAGCATGACTGTGGTACTTTGCTTCCACCGCCGGGATCAGATCGTCGCAGAGTTCGTTGGGGAAATAGGAGGTGAAAGGATTCTGCTCCACTTCCTTGGGCAGCACGACATGAAACGGATACTCGCTCGGAGTGACCACGATAAAGGGCCGTACGCTTTTTTCCTCCATCAGATGATCCAGAGCCCTCTTCAGCTTGTTTTCCTCGCCATCCTGATAAAGATACTTCTCCGCCGTTTCCTGCGATCCGTGTATGAGATACAGTACCTCGTACTTCTGCTCCGGGTCATATCCATGGGGAAGATAGACATAGGCGTGCTTTTCCATCGGCTCGCCCTTATAGCTGGTGTTGTTGTAGTCTATCCTCTCCACTCTGCCCTTTTCAGCGCATTCTTCGTAGTAGCGGGGATCTATGTCTTCAATTCTGTTGAAAAACTTCATGTCTTCACCTTTTTCCGTAGAACTGGCGCAGCGCGTTGATCGTGTACTGCAGACGCCACTTTGTATGATGTTCGCCTTTGGCCCAGGTCAGAAAAGCCGTGTTCTGCGTCTTTTCGTCATAGAACTCAAAGGTGTCCGGATAAGCCAACAGAGCGCTCATGAACATGCTGAGACCTTCATAGGCGATGTCCAGGGTTCCGGTGGCGGCAAAGATGTTGAAATCCTTTCTCTCAAATCCCTGCTCCTTTACCCGTCTGGTGACAAAAGACGCCGCTTCATCCGCCCACTCCTTAGTCTTGGGTTCCTGAATGAAACTGCCGTCTTCGCTGACGCTGATCGCAGATTCTTTCAGGGGATTGGAGCAGTCAGCACTGAGGAAGCCGAAGTCATGGAAATAGCCGAGCTGGTTTTCAAAGACGAACCAGCTGGTCACCGAACCGAGGCTCCAGCCCATCAGAGCCCTGTGGTCTCTGGCCTCTTTCAGGCTCAGGGGATCGGTCCTGAATCCGGCATGGGTGTGGTATTTTTCCTCCACCGCCGGAATCAGGTCAAAGACCAGTTCCCTGTGCCATACGGAGATATAGGGATAAAAAGACTCGGCGATGTCCTGCACTTCATTATCGGGATACTCGCAGGGGGTGACGATGATCAGAGGCTCTATCTCGCCCTTTTCGATCATGTGGTCTATGGCTCTTCTCAGCGGGTTTTCCGTGCCGTTCTGATAGAGATACTTTTCCGCTGTCTCGCCGCCGCCGTGCACCAGATAAAGAATGTCGTAGGCCTTTGTTTCGTCATAACCATAAGGGGTATAGACATAGGCATGCTTTTTCATGGGCCGTCCGTCAAAGCGGAAAGTCAGATAATCCAGTCTTTCCACATTGCCGTTTTTTTCAGCCTGCTCATAGTAGGCGGGATCTATCTCTTCCAGTTTCTTGAAGAACTTCATGGCGCCTACTCCTTTGAAAAGAAGGCCTTGATGATGTTGATCGTGTACTGCAGACGCCACTGGGTGTGATGCTCGCCCTCAGGCCAGGTCAGAAAAGCGGCGTTTTTCTCTTCGGAATAGAAGTCGAAATAATCCGGATAGGCAAACAGAGCCCCTGTCTGCATGACCAAGGTGTCATAGGCCTTGTCCAGGGTGCCCGTCATTTCGATCATGCTGAAGTCTTTCTTGTCATAACCTTTTTCTTTGATCGCATCCACGATCAGCTTGGCCGTGTCATGAGCCCACTGGATGTCATGCTCCTTCTCGATCTGACGGCAGCCCATGCTCATAAAGCCCCAGTAACGGAAATAGTCCAGACGGTGCAGGAAAGTGAACCAGGTCGTCACACATCCCATACTCCAGCCCATCGTATAACGGTGGTCTCTGACACTTTTGAGGCTTTCTTCATCCGTTTTATAGTCCGCATAGGTGTGGTATTTGCTTTCCACAGCCGGAAGCAGATCCTTCACCATTTCGTTATGGAAATAGGAAGTGAAGTCATTGTCATGTCCCGGGCCCAAAGAAGCGATCTTATTGAATGGATAGGGAGAAGGCGTCACGATGATGACAGGATCGATCTCTTTTCTCTCTATCATCTGATCTATTGCTCTTTTCAGCTTGTTTTCCTCGCCGTCCTTGAAAAGATACTTTTCCGCATCCTCTCCGCCGCCGTGAATGAGATACAGGATCTCGTATTTCTGCTCCGGATCGTAACCGTAAGGAGTATAGACAAAAGCGTATTTGTCCATTTCCTCGCCCAGATAGCTCAGGGTATGGTAATCGATACGCTCGACTTTTCCCTTATGAGCGCACTCTTCGTAGTATTCGGGTTCGATATCAAAGATTCTTACAGGCAATTTCATACTATGCTTCCTCCTTTTCCTGCTTGAAGAAATTCAGAATGGCGTTGTACTGATACTGTCTGCGCCATTGGGTGTGGTGTTCGCCGTTTTCCCAGATCTGGGTCACGCAGTTGCCGTCAGGACCGAAATCGAAAAGATCCGGGAAAAGAGGCAGCGCCTCTGTCAGAGGATAGAGATTGGGATAGGCGATGTCCTTGGTGCCGGTGGTGATGTAGAAGTTGAAATCCTTCTTTTCAAAGCCGTTGGCAAGGATGGTGTCATGCAGGACCTGCGCCGTCTCTTTGGCAAAACTTCCCGCATGTTCCGCTACCGCCCAGCAGTCTCCGCTTTCAAAATTATAGTTGCGGAAATAGGCCAGATCCGGTGTCAGTACGGTGTACCACATCGTGACCGAACCCATGCTCCAGCCCATCAAGAGACGGTGGTCTCTGGCAGCGATAAGACTTTCGGCATCGGTCTGAAAACCGGAATAGCCGTGATACTTGGCTTCCACCGCCGGAATCAGATCATGAACCAATTCCGTGTGGAAATCCCGGTTCAGATCCGACTTGGCTCCCCGTATCGGATTCTGGTTATCCGGATACCACTCGCAGGAAACAAAGAGCACCGGTCTGATGTCTTTGTTGGCAATCATGTGGTCCAGCATGTGTTTCTTGTAGGTCGGCTCATCCCCCTTGTACAAAGCCCTGTCGCAGATCTCGCCGCCGCCGTGCAGCTGGTAGACGATGTCATAAGGTTTTTCGGGATCATAACCGTAAGGGAGATAGATGTATCCGTATTTCTCGGTTTCCGTCTCGTGATGATTTTTGGTCCTATAGAAGAACTTCTCGACTCTGCCCTTTTGTTCCGCCGGGTCCTTATATTTGTCGGGTATCTCCTTCATCGCATCAAAACGCATCCGTCATTCTCCTTCTTTTTCAGCCGGGAAAAAAGCCTTGAGGGCGTTGTACTGGTACATCCTTCTCCACCAGGTGTGATGGTTGGCACTCTCCCAGACCAGATAACAGCAGTTAGCATCCTCTCCTTCAAACAGGAAGGGATCGCCATACGCCTTCATCGCTTCCGCCTGCGGTCCCATGGACTGTGAGGCAAAGTCATCACTTCCGGTCATCATGAACAGAACAAAATCCTTAGCCGTCTTGTTCTGCGCCTTGACGGCCTCGGCCAATAATCTTGCGGTCTCTTCAGGCTTTTCCTTGCCGCCCATTCTTCCCGCCAGCCAGCAGTCGCAGCTTTCGTTGTTATAGAAGCGGATCACATCCAGATTCTTCGCAAAGGTGAACCAGGTCGTGACCGATCCCATGCTCCAGCCCAGCATAGCCCTGTGGTCGCGGCTGTTCTTGAGGCTTTCCTCGCTGACATCAAAGTCGGCATAGGTGTGATAGCGTTTTTCCACCACCGGCATGATGTCTTCCCTGAGTTCCCGCCAGAACTCTTCGTTCCAGTCGGCATGCTCCGCATAGTTGGTGTCTTCAGGCACTTCATTATGGGGATACCATTCCACAGCCGCCACGATGAAGGGTCTTGCTTCCTTATAAAGGATCATGTTGTCAAACATGTACTTCTTCCAGGTTGTTTCCCCGTTCTTATCAAAGCACCTTTCACATGTATCGCCTGCTCCATGTAACAAATAGGCGATATCGTAACAGCGGGAGGTGTCATAGTTCGCCGGAAGGTAGACAGCGCAGTATTTCTCATACATTTTTTCGCCGGTACCCTTTGTCCGGTACATCACTCTCTCCACCCGGCCCTTGGCCGTATCAACGGGGTCTTTATAACGGTCGGGGATCAGATCCAGTTTTTCAGGAAAAATCATATTCTAAATTCCTCTCTATTTTCCAAAATGATTGATCAGCACATTGTAGATGTAGATGGTACGCCAGGGGCCATGATGCTGGCCGCCTTCATACAGAAGCAGACTGCCGTTTCTGTCCTCGCTGTCAAAGTCCCAGATTTCCGGATACTCTTTCAGGGCACTAACCTGATTGGATAAATGGGTACCGGCCGGATCTTCTGTCCCGCTGATGCAGTAAACGGAGAAATCCTTCTTGTCATAGCCCATCGCTTTTACACAGTCCGTCAAGACCTGTGCGGTTTCTTTCGGTTTGGTCGTTCCGCCTGTCTGCTCCACGAGCCAGCTATCGCCGCTCATCGGGGCAAAAGCGCGGAAATAATCCATGTCTTTGGCTAAAATCGCCCAACTGCTGCAGGCTCCCATGCTCCATCCGCCGACCAGTCTGTGGTCACGGCTTGCCTTGAAGCCTTCTATATCCGCGGTTAGCGCATAGGTATGGTATTTTTCTTCCGTGGCCTTCATCAGATCCAGGATCTCCTGAGCGAAATGCTCCGTCAGCATCCCGTGATCAATGCTGCGGTCAACAGTATTCTTCGGATACCAGCTCGGAGTGACGATGATCAGAGGTTTGATATCGCCCTTTTCAATCAGATTGTCGACGATGTGCTTCAGTTCATTCTTTTCGCCGTCCTGATACAGGTATTTTTCTGCCGTTTCTCCGCCGCCATGGATCAGATAATAGATGTCATAGGCTTTTTCGGGATCATAGCCGCAGGGAAGATAGACAAAGGCGTACTTGTCCTCCTCTTCTTCCCTATAGTTCAGTGTCCAATAGTCTATTCTCTCGATGCTTCCTTTTTCTGTGGCTGGAAGACGGTAGTCTTCCGGGATCTCACAGATGCTTCTGATAAAATCCTTCATATGCGTTCTTATTTCAGGAAGTTCTTGATCAGGTTATAGCTGTACTGGAGCCTCCACGGTGTATGATGTTCGCCGTCCTTCCAGCACAGGAAAATCGCGTTCTGGTCTTCGCCGTCAAACTTCCATATATCCGGGAAAGCCAGCATGGCGCCTGCCTGCAGAGCAACGTTGGGGAAGGTGAAGTCCTTCGTTCCGGTGATGATGTAGCTGGAAAAGTCCTTCTTTGAATAGCCCTGTTCTCTGGCACAGTTGGCCAGCGTTTCCGCCGTTTCCTCACTCTTGGATCTTCCGCCGTCCTTCTCCACGATCCAGCTGTCGCAGCTCATGTGGCCGAAACGGTTGAACCAGGCTATGTGCTCAGAGAAGACCCACCAGGTCGTGCAGCAACCCATGCTCCAGCCGCCTACCGCCCTGTGTTCACGGCTGGCGGTAAAACCGGCATCGTCCGCGGTTTTGGCATAGGTGTGGTATTTGGATTCGACCGCCACCATGAGGTCATAGATCTCGCGGCGGAAGTTCTCCGTCAGCATTCTGTGATCCGGTCCGCGATCCACGGTGTTTTTCGGATACCAGCTCGGAGTGACGATCAAAGAAGGCTGTATTGTTCCTTCCGCCATCAGATGATCCACCGCTTTCTTCAGGGGATTGGCTTCTCCATCCTGATACAAATACTTCTCTGCCGTCTCGCCGCCGCCGTGTATGAGATACATGATCTCATAGGCTTTTGCGGGATCGTATCCGTTAGGGACATAGACGAAGGCGTACTTGTCTTCCGGTTCCTTGAGATAGTTGGTCGTCTTGTAGTCGATTCTTTCCACCACGCCTTTTTTGGCGCATTCTTCAGCCATGGAAGCGGGGATCTCTTCAATGATCGTGTTGAATTTCATGTTCTCCTCCTTGATTCATGAAAAAAGCAGTCCAAAAGACCGCTTTAAAATTTCAGATAGTTCTTGATGACGTTATAGGTATACTGCAGTCTCCATGGCGTGTGATGCTCGCCGCCTTCGCACAGTATGGTGACGATGTTCTGCCTGTCTCCTTCAAAGACAAAGACATCGGGATATTTCTTCATTTCCGCGATCTGGGGCGTGATGCGCGGTTCCATGAAGTCCGCGGATCCGGTCACATAGGTGATCTCATAGCTGTCAGCCGGCATGTTCTGCGCATGGACCTTTTCCGCCATCTTCGCGACATCCTGTTCTGCGGTCTTACCGGGATCCGGATCATCAAAACGGAAGGTACCGACCAGCTCGATATCGCCGCTCATGTTGCCGAAACGCTTGAAGTAAGGGATGCATTCGGAAAAAACAAACCAGGTAGTTACCGAACCCATGCTCCAGCCGATGATGGCACGGTGCTCACGGCTATCCTTTAGCGATTCTTTATCTGTCGCTTTGGCGAAAGTATGGTACTTGCTTTCCACTGCCGGAATCAGATCGTTGATGACTTCCGACGGAAATTTCTCAAAAGCCGCCTTGCCGCCGTGTCGGCTGCCGTCATTATAAAGGAGCCAGGAAGGCGTGACGATGAGAGCCGGTTTGATCTCCTTATGGGCGATCATATGGTCCACTGTTCTTTTCAAAGGATTTTCTTCGCCATCCTTATATAGATATTTTTCCGCATCTTCTCCGCCACCGTGGATCAGATACAGGATCTCATATTCCTGATCGGGATCGTATCCGTAAGGAACATAGACAAAAGCATATTTGTCCATGATATTTCCTTCCAGATCCGTCGACTGATAATCGATGCGCTCGACTCTGCCCCTTTCTGCACACTCCTCAGCGGTGTATTCCTGAGGAATCTCGACGAGATTCTTATTCAGCATTTTCTCTCTCCTATTTGCGCGCTATAAAAACGCTTCCCTATCTTTATTATTGCATTGTTTTTATGAGATTTCTGTGAAAGCGATATGAAAAAAAGGGTTCTTCATACCCTTTTCCATTACTTTAAAGATTTTAGGAGAAAACGTTTCAGTTTCCTCAGATCCATCCCAATAAAAACCGCTTTCTCATCTATGTCTTTCAGATCTGTTTTAGAAGAAAGTGCTGAATGAATATAGATACAGTCCATACCGGCTTTTTTTGCTGTTTCCACATCCGTAAACACGTCATTTCCAATCAAAAGACATTCTTCCGGTTTTAAATGATGCTTTTTCAGCAAAGCTTCCACAAAGAACAGATCCGGCTTTTTGTATCCTACGGCAGAAGAGAGAAAAATGTCTTCAAAATAGTTTTCAATCCCTAATTCCCGGATCTCCGGCATCGTAAAGCTTTTCTGAGCATTGGAGAGAAGATAGAGCTGCACACCTTTTTCTCTCAAGCTCTCCAGCAATGCTTTCGCTCCGGCATACAGCCTCAGTTTACGTCGGGATAAAACGCGGAACGTTTCCGCAAAAGAAACAAGTTCTTCTTCTGTCCGTTTCTCTTTCTTTTCCTCAAACATCGCAGAAAAGACATCCAGGATGTCTATCTCGGTATTTCTTCCCTCCTGATGCTCTCTTTCTTCCGTTTCTCTGATCAGACGGAAATAGGTCTCTTTTGCCTTTTCCGGTTCATAAAGCACGCCTTGTTTTTCAAACTCCGCGGAGATCTTTTTCCAGAAAGAAAGAGAACTCTCATCCGTCCATACTTCCGCCAGGGTGCCGTAGAAGTCAAAAAGAAAAGCACTGTAGCCCATACTATCTGCTCTCCTTCAGCAGTTTCCTGCTTTTTGTCCGTTTCCGCAGGCTTCTCTGATCGTTGGGGAAAAAGCGCTTTGTTAGCCATACCGCGCTAAAGAAGCAAATGATCTTTTCCGGTGTGAAAAGCTCCCGCAGCAAAACCATATAAGTTCCAACAATCCTCTGCAGCACATCCCATCTCATCCGTATCCCTCCAGTAAAGGAAATATAAGACCAGCCGTCTGTCTCTAACCGCCTCAGACCGAAGCAAAGCAGAAAACGGGAATCGGCGAAAATGCGGAACAGATTCTTCCTGAATTCCATTTTCATTTGCTCTCTGCTTTCCAGTCTGTTCCCGTCTATTATAGCACCCGCCAAAAAACAGAAAAGTCACAGGAGAAGAAAAGACAGAAAGAAGGATAAAAAACGGAAGCTTTCCAGAGAACGCTTCCGTATTCTTCTTTCAGAACGACATCTTTTCCGCCGCTGTCCATTTGGCAAACTCTTCCTCTGTTGCCAGAACCTGATGGGTATTACTGACAGAATGAATACTGCCGGCGGAATAGTCTACGTTTTCCTTATCCTTGTCATAGGAAAGGGAAACACGGTTTTTCTCCACATGCGGATCCGGTTTGGGAATGGCGGATAAAAGGGAACGGGTATAGGGATGGATGGGATTGCTGAAGATGTCTTCTGTCGTTCCGGTCTCCACCAGATGCCCCAGATGCAGAACCCCGATGCGGTCGGAAATGTATTTGACCATGGAAAGGTCATGGGCAATGAAGAGATAGGTCGTTCCCAGTTCATCCTGCAGATCCTTCATCAGGTTGACGACCTGGGCCTGGATGGATACATCCAGCGCCGAGATCGGCTCGTCCGCAATGACCAGTTTCGGATTCATGACTAACGCCCGGGCAATGCCGATACGCTGTCTCTGTCCGCCGGAGAACTGCTGGGGATAGCGGGAAGCGTGTTCTCTCGAGAGCCCCACCTTCTCCATGATCGTATAGACCTTTTCTTCCAGATCGTTTCTGTCCTTGTAGAGATGATGGATCTGTAGCCCCTGGGCAATGATCTCCATGACCTTCTTGCGCGGATTCAGACAAGCCATCGGGTCCTGAAAGATCATCTGCATGTTGGTACGCAGGTATTTCTCATCCTCAGAAGACAGCTTTCCGGAAATGTCCTTTCCGTCAAAGACGATCTTTCCGTCCGTCGGATCATAAAGGCGTATCAGGGTCCTTCCGGTCGTCGATTTGCCGGATCCGGATTCTCCTACCAGTCCATAGGTCTCGCCCGGATAGATGTCAAAGCTGATGCCGTCCACGGCCTTGGTCGTAAAGTGTCTGTTGATACGGAAATACTGCTTGAGGTTCTCCACATGCAGCAATGCTTCCTTACGCTCTGTCATCGGCCGTCTCCTTTCTGATTCTTTCCATGCGAGCTTTCAGCTGTTCAGGTATCTCGACTTTCGGTGCCCTGGGATCACACAGCCAGCTCGCCACCCTGTGCTGTCCTCCGACATTGAACATCGGAGGTTCCATTTTATAGTCAATGGCCAATGCATAGGGATTACGCGGAGCAAAGGCATCCCCTTCGATTTTTTCCAGCAGATTCGGCGGAGTGCCCGGGATCGCAAACAGCCTTGTCGAGGAGCTGTCGGTATCCGGCATGGAAGCCAACAACCCCCAGGTATAAGGATGTCTCGGATCATAGAAGATCTCATCGATGTTTCCCTTTTCAATGATCCTTCCGGCATACATGACATCCACATAGTCCGCAACCTTGGCGACAACGCCGAGGTCATGGGTGATGTAGATGACGGAGATGTTCTTTTCCTTCTGCAGTTTCTTGATCAGTTCCAGTATCTTGGCTTGAATCGTGACGTCCAGAGCCGTGGTAGGCTCGTCACAGATCAGAATATCCGGGTCGCAGGCCAAAGCGATGGCGATGACCACACGCTGTCTCATGCCGCCGGAGAGCTGATGCGGATACTGCTGAAAGCGCTTGTCCGGATCATCTATCCCGACATCCTCCAGTAATTTGAGGGCTCGCGCTTTTGCCTCTTCTTTCTTCAGACCCAGATGCGCCAGCATGCCTTCCATGATCTGCTTTCCGACAGTCATCGTCGGATCCAGAGATGTCATAGGATCCTGGAAGACCATCGCGATATGACGTCCGTTGAAACGGTAGCGTATCTCCTTCTGCGACAGCTTGGTAAGGTCGACAGTCTTCACAGTGCCGTCCTCATCGGTAAAAGTATATTCAATGGAGCCGCTATCTATCCTTCCGTTTGTGGCCATAATTCCCATGATCGTCTTGACGGTGACGGACTTGCCGGAACCGGATTCGCCGACGATGGCGATCGTTTCCCCCCGGAACAGATCCATTCTGACGCCCCGGATGGCATTGACCGTACCCGAAGCCGTCTCAAAGGAAATACTCAGATCGCGGATAGAGAGCACTCTGTCCTTCTTGTCTTTCTTTTCACTCATGCTGTCCACCTAACCTTCCTTCTGATTCGGGTCAAAGGCGTCCCGTATGCCGTCCGCCAACAGGTTGAAGCTCAGCATCAGCAAAGCCAAGACGGCAATCGCGCTCATGATCATATGCGGATGAATGGTCAGTGACTTGTATCCGTCAGAGATCAGAGATCCCAATGAAGCCTGCGGAGGCTGAATGCCCAGTCCGACAAAGGACAGAAAGGCTTCGGTAAAAATGGCGTTGGGCACCGAGAACATTGACATGATGACCAGCTGTCCGAAGATGTTGGGCATGATGTCCTTGAATATGATCGCGAAGTTTCTGGCACCTAGAGTACGGGAGGCAAGTATGTATTCGTTCTCTTTCAGTTTCAGCACCTCGGCCCGGGCAATACGCGACATGCCTATCCAGCCGGTGATCATCAGTGTGAAAATGATGGAGGGTATTCCCTGAGGAAGGACCAGTCCCAACAGCGTTACCACAACCAGAGTCGGTACGCCGTTTAATATCTCCGCAAAGCGCTGCATGACCATGTCGATCTTGCCCCCGAAGTATCCGGAGATCAGACCGTAGCTCATGCCGACCAGAATATCGATCACAACCGCTACCAGAGCGATGAAGAGAGACACTCTTGTCCCCATCCAGATCCTGGTGAACAGATCTCTGCCGTTGGTGTCGGAGCCGAACCAGTAATAAACATCTTCCAGGCCCTTTTCCAGATAGACATTCCTGCCTCTTTCCACGCCGTCGAAGATGCCCAGCTTTTCAATCAGCGGGATGCGCGGCGGAAGGCTCTGGTTTTTCAGAATGATCTCGTCATAGCGATATCCCGAGATCATCGGACCGATAATGGCCATGAAGATGATAAAGCAGATCACGATCAGTCCGAAGACTGCTCCCTTGTTTCGGCGGAAATGGTTCCAGACATCCTTCATGTAGGAAACGGAAACATAGGTCTCATCCATCAGACGCTCGTCTTTCTGCACAAAGACGAAATCCGCATCGGAGATTAGCGTTTCGTCAATGACGACTTTTTCTTCTTCCACTTAACTGTCTCCTTTCGCGACACGGATACGCGGATCGATGATGCCGTAGAGGATATCCACGATCAGCATCATGACGATGTAAAGTGCCGAATAGACAAACGCGCAGGCAATGACGACATTGTAGTCATTGTTTGTGATCGCCTGCGACATGATCTGACCGATGCCGGGGATCGCAAAGACCTTCTCAACGACCATGGAACCGGTCAGAAGGTTGACCAATAAAGGTCCCATGACTGTTACGATCGGGATCATCGTGTTGCGCAGCGCGTGATGAATGATCATGCTTTTTTCCCGTATGCCCTTGGCCTTGACAAGAAGCACATACTCGGAATTGAGAACATCGATCATTTCCGAACGGGTAAAACGGGAGATGTTGGCAATCGGAAACATGGATAAAGCGATCGTAGGCAGGATCAGAGAACGCCCCGGATCGGCAGCGTTATAAAGTATCGGCACCAGGTTCAGCTTGTAGCCAACAAAAAAAGCCAGCAATAAAGCGAAGACGTAGGACGGGACCGAGACTCCCAGGATAGAAGTGACTGAGAACAGGCTGTCTATCCAGGTATTGTGATTCAATGCCGCCAGGATACCGAAAATCAGTCCGATGACAGATCCGATCACCATGGCCTGCGCGCCCACCTTGATGGAAAGTTTCAGAGGCTGAGCGATCATTTCAGCGATAGCCTTGTTCTTGTTAATGGTATAGGAAACTCCCAGATCCCCTTTCAGCATGTTTCCGAGATACTTCACAAAACGTATGTAAAACGGTTTGTCGAGTCCGTATTTTGCCAGAAGGATAGCCTTCTGGGCCTGGGAGAGCTTTTCATCGTTAAACGGGGAACCGGGCATCAGATCCAGCATGACAAACAGCACGAAAATGATCGCTGTAAGGGTCAGAATGCTGATCAGAAGCCTTTTGAGTACATATTTTGACATAAACAGACCTCATGATCCCCTTTGCGGGGACTAGATAAGAGACCAAAAGAAACAGGCAGAACCTGCACCGTGGCGGTGCAGGTTCTGATTACTCGCTGTATCCGCTGGTATTATTTCGTCCAATGGACGTGACGGTAAGTTCCGCTGCCGGTAGTGAGGAAAAGCACGCCTT
>JAEEGL014226795.1_pt1 | contig 15607 bp, 9 predicted proteins | sample 9134231 | NCBI WGS metagenome assembly JAEEGL01 (sample SAMN16246548, study PRJNA631951) | gut metagenome | biome: gut microbiome; feature: rumen; material: fiber-attached | host: Bos | place: Iran: Karaj | collected 2018-10
CTCTCAAACGGTCAGGAGATCGGCATCACATACGATTACGACCGCGCACTTGCAAAACGCCTGCATGTAAAGATCCCTGAGGCCATGGAAACCCGGACCGTCGAGGGTCTTCCCGTTGTGACTTTGCTCTCGAAGGAAGATCTCTTCCGCGATCTGAGCATTAACTGCAGCGGGATCTCGCCCGATGTGAAGGTTTCCATCGTTAACAACAGCACGGATCCTTTCATCAAAAGCGTGGTCTTTCAGCCCGTCGAACCGAAGGATCACTACGCCAACGGCGATGTGCTTTCGATACGCGCGTTTTTCAACGCGGACGACGCCCTGAAAAGCCTCTATGCCGTTTCATCGCCATCCGAAGAATGCGTAAAAGATTATGCCGTATCGGTTGAGAAATCCTATGTGACCGACGCGTCGCAGCTAAGCGCTTCCTTTATGGAAGAAGCCAAAACCGCCGGGCTTGATGCATTCAAAAACGCGAACGAATACGGTGTGCGGATCTTCTGCGAGGCGAATCTGGTACCCGTATATGTGAACAAACAGGCCACGTTTGAATGGGTAAAGCCGGCCTTCCGCTCGGCCTATCTGAAATGCTTAAAGGATGACTACCTGGGTGCAAACGAAAACCACTGCAACGACCTCGATCTGATCTATGAGGTCTCCATCAAACAGGCCAACGGCGTATCCTGCCCCTGCTATGCGGTCGTGCGCTTTTCAGACCTCCTGCTTGCAGGAGACGGAACCATCGAAGCCGATCTTTCGCATCCGAAAGTCATGTCGGCGGATTACAAGATCGACAACATCCATAAAACCGTCGCATCCGCTTATGAAGGAACACATTTTGTCACAAAAGTAAGTGTACGTTGATTTTTTCGGATGATTGTTGTAGAATAGTTGTCAACGCAGGTTACAAGAAAGGAGTACCCTTCATGGCTAAATTAGGTAAGTTTCTCGTATTCACGGCATTGGCAGGAGCTGCAGCAGCCGGTGTGTATTATTATCTGAGCAAGGATGAGGACAGTCCGCTCACCGGCGATTTCAGTCGTGACGTAGACAATTTCTTCGAAAACAAAAAGACGCGGGAGTACGTTCCGCTTGATAACGAGCCCGTCGATGAAAATAAGGCCGCTATGAAAAACGTGGTGGAACAGGTTGCCGAAGAGCTTCGCGAGAAGGAACAGGAAGATCTGGCGGAGCAGACAGGCATCGTCCGTGACGAGTCCCAGGAAGCCGCGGATTTCGCTTTCAAAGAATTCAAAGATGACGAAGAACCGTTAAAATAAAACCGTTTTTCAGGTAATAAGAATCCCGCTGCCCTGTTGGGTAGCGGGATTTTTCTGTTGTTTTTGATCCGACAGGACCGGTTACTGCTTCTTCTGCTGTAAGATGCTGTCTTTTAAGTCTCTGGCCTTATCCTTGATGCGCGGGTTGGCTTTCGGATCCGTTAAGATCCCCGCGATCAGTTTCGATGCCACATCATATTTTTCAAACTTGGTGGCTGTCACGGAAATGATGTAGTCGACCGTGGTCTCATCCATGCCGCACATCGGGAAGTCTTCCGTCTGTCTTGCGTTGATGAAACCGTCCATCGCGTTCTGCAAAAGTTCCATCTCATCCTTTTTCAGGTCCTGCATCTGTGCATCGTAATCAGGGATATCGATATCGAGCGCTTCCATCTTGGCCCGGATGACCCATGCGAGCTTCAGGCAGATAAATGCCTTCTCGCTTGATTTTGCCCGCTTGACGATCGCATTGCCAAGCGCCAGCTGATAGCGTTCCACCGCGTCATCATAGGAATAATCCAGTTCATGCTTCAGGCCGTGGAACGAAGCGGAGATCTCCGCCTTGACCAGTTTGGCCTGCGGCGGCGTGATCTTGTCAAAATATCTCGTGATCGCGGCATATCCGCAATGCGGGCACGCAACAACATCATATTTGATCGGATCGACGGGATCATATTTGGGCCTGAGATCACTGTCCTGACCGATCAGCTTTGTCTTGTTGCTTTTCATGGTCGGATTCGCGAAATCCTGATAGCAGACGGGGCAGGAATAGGTTTTGTCAAAAACAAAATCCTCGATCGTCATTTTCTTCGGCTCCTGCGCTGCTTTCTTTGCAGCCTCAGCCGCCTGTTTCTCCTGCGCGAATACGTCCGCGTTCTCGAGATTTCCCAGTCCCAGATTGCCCAAACCGGATAATACACCCATAAGTCATTCCTCCTGATAGTGCTTATTGATCACTTTGTTTCTGCCTTCTCTCAGGTCGGCAGTTTAAACGAACTCTTCAACGAAACGATGCGGTTGAATACCAACTTGTCGCTCGTCGAATCTTTCCTGTCCACACAGAAAAATCCCTGTCTTACGAACTGGAAGCTCTCCTCCGGTTTCGCGCCTTCAAGATTTTTCTCCAGATAACAATCCGTCAGGATCTTAATGGAATCCGGATTCAGATTTAAGGAGCCGTCTTCTTTGTTGTAGACGCCTTTTTCCTCATCCACAAGATTCTCATAAAGCCTTACTGTTGCCTTGATCGCGGTCGCGGCATCGACCCAGTGGATCGTGCCTTTGACTTTACGCTCGCTGACGCCGCCGCGTGTGTCCGGATCATAAGTACAGTGCACGACCGTGACTTTGCCGTCAGCGTCCTTCTCACAGCCCGTGCAGGTCACGAAATACGTGTTCATGAGTCTGACTTCATTGCCGGGGAACAGGCGGAAATACTTCTTCACCGGCTCTTCCATAAAGTCATCGCGCTCGATATATAACTCCCGGCTAAAGGTCACCTGACGGCTTCCGAGAGATTCATTTTCCAGGTTGTTTTGCACTTCGAATGTTTCGCTTTTGCCTTCCGGATAGTTGTCGATCACGAGTTTCACCGGATCTAAGATCGCCATCATGCGGGGACGCTTTAATTTCAGATCCTCCCTGATGCAGTATTCGAGCATTCCGTAATCCACGGAAGAGTTGGCTTTGGAAACGCCGCACAGGTCCACGAATTTCTGAATGGATTCGGGCGTAAAACCGCGACGGCGCAACGCTGCGATGCTGACCAGCCTCGGATCATCCCAGCCGTCCACGATACCGTCTTCCACGAGCTTTTTGATGTAACGTTTGCCGGTGACCACATTCGTCAGATAGAGCTTCGCAAACTCGATCTGCTTGGGCGGATGCGGATATTCCAGTTCTCTCACCACCCAGTCATACAAGGGTCTGTGGTCCTCGAATTCGAGCGTACAGATGGAGTGCGTCACGCCCTCTTCCGCGTCCTCGATCGGATGGGCAAAATCATACATCGGGTAGATGCACCATTTATCGCCCGTGTTGTGATGCGTCATATGCGCCACACGGTAAATGACCGGATCTCTCATGTTGATGTTCGGCGATGCCATGTCGATCTTTGCACGCAGGACTTTTTCCCCGTCTGCGTACATGCCGTTCTTCATGTTTTCAAAGAGTTCCAGATTTTCTTCAACGCTCCGGTTCCTGTAAGGAGATTCCTTCCCCGGTGTATCAAATGTGCCTCTGTATTCCCTGATCTCATCGGCGCTTAAGTCGCAGACAAAAGCCTTGCCCTTTTTGATCAGCTTTACGGCACCTTCGTACATCTTGTCAAAATAATCGGACGCAAAATACAGGCGGTCCTCCCAGTTCGCGCCAAGCCATGCGACATCCGCCTTGATCGATTCCACAAACTCGGTTTTTTCTTTGGTGGGGTTCGTATCGTCGAAACGGAGATTGAACTGTCCGTTGTATTCCTTCGCCAGTCCGTAGTTCAAAAGGATGGACTTGGCATGTCCGATGTGTAAATACCCGTTCGGTTCCGGCGGGAATCTGGTGCAGATCTTCTCATAATCACCTTCCGCCAGATCGTTGTCTATGATCTGTTCGATGAAGTTACGCGAAACAACTTCATTCGAATCCTCCACGTGTGTTGTCATTTCATCCATGGGACTTATGTTCCTCCGGGAAAAATCATGCGATTTATGCAAACCGCTCTGCCCTTCATTATACTTTGAAATCACGCGCAGTGCAAGTGATACCTTGTAATTATGTAATCCATAGAGTATAATGTACCTATTCGCAACCGATACAGATGAGCACACGGAATCGTCATGCTTTCATGTAAGAGACCGTTTATCCGGAAAGTTGCGAATATCCGGGGAGAAGTCCAATTCAGGAGGGTTACGCATGGTTGCACGTAAGGCGGAAGCAGGGGAGATCCTTTTTCAGGAAGGAGAACTCAATCACCTGCTGTGTATTGTTGCGGACGGAAAAGTGTCCCTTAGCGCTTCCCATACAAACGGAACGATCGACAAAGGATGCATCATGGGGGTTCCCCAGTCCGACGGGGTGTTCTATCCGTTCACCTATAAGGCCGAAACGGCAGTGACCATCTACCAGTACGATTACCAGTCCTATGATGATCTGAATGCCATGCTTGCGACCAATCAGGATGCATGCGGGCTGATCGCATGCTGCGTGGCACAGGTCTTCAACCAGCAGATCAACATCTACAGATCCGTGATCTCTTCCTGTCAGATCCTCTATGATACGATCGGTGAAGAATACGAACTCTATAAAGAACTGTGCGCCTCTCTGCAGGTCGAGCCAAAGGAACTGCCGGGACTTGCCCAGTTGTCTGATTTTCACGCCAAATCCGAGATCGACGAATGGACGGTGGACTACTATGCTTCGGTAGCCGCATTCCCGCCTCTGAAGTGGAAGGCATTTTACGAGCATGACATCAAAGCCGCCGCCGGCTTCATCATCCGCGCGGGACAGGATATCAAATCGCTCTTATCCTCCATTCACGCGATCGCGATCCACCTGGATATGATCTGTGACCTTGTGGTCAGTGAATACCGTGTCGACCTCTATACGTTCTGTCTGGAACTGTTTGAGGATGCCATTGCAAAACAGGCGCCTTACGGACCGATCTGCGAGGTGATCGAGCGGATCATCGAGACCGTCGGACAGAGCACCGCCGTCGACCAGGAACTGGCGCATACAAGGTTTAGCGAATATCGCAATATGATCCCCAAACAGGGAAGTGCTTCCACCGGCACGAAGATCGCCGGCGTCGACAGTTCCACGATCGATAAGATCAAGGAAACGCTTGCGGATTCTCTGGATAAGATCTTAAACTATGCCGAACTCAAGCCTGATGAATACACCACGTTCAGCAAGCTGATCAAAAATTATACAGCCGCAGCCGACCGCTCCTCTTCCGAGGATGATGTGCGCAAGATCCGCAAAAGCATTACCACGATGTATTACGAGATCTACAAAAAGGCGTTTTTCAAGAGCCTGCAGGATCCGTCTGTTCCGACAGAAGTGAAGATGTTCTTCTACTTCGGGTACGTGGATCCGAAACTTGCCGGCGAAGACAATTCCGTCTTTCTCTATATTCTGGCCGAACAGATCGGTGCCGATCCGAAAGGCCGCATCTTCACTTTCTATGAGTGGCTGCGTCTGATCTACGCCTGCCAGAAGGACCCCAGCGTCAACGAATTCAACGAAGATTACATCTCCTTCCTGCATAAACGCAAGATGGAAAAAGCGATCACGGAAGCGGAAGAAGCATCAGCATTGCGTGACGGCGTCAAACGCGTCACCTTTGAACTTGACAACATGTTCCGGTCGGTCAGCAAGATGATCTCCGGACATATCACCACATTCTGTCCGGTATTCTCCGATCATGAGCTCTACCGGCCGCTCGATACGATGCTTGTCAAACACGGGGCCGTTCATGCGTTGCTCGACAAGATCCGGACGATTGATTTTTCCTGCTTCTATCGTGAAATGACCTATTCCGCTCCCGAAGAAGGCGTGACAAAGGAAGTGATCCAGGTGGAAGTGCTCCCGGAGGTTATTTTGATGCCGGGCTGCGGTTCCAGAGGCGCCATGTGGCAGGAGATCACCGGCAAAAAACGTACGTCGCCCGCAAGATTTGCTCTCCCCCTGTTCCTAAGCGAAGAACTCTCAAAGATCATGGTACGCCTGTGCGGCGAATTCCGCTGGGAACTCTGCAGACGGATCCAGGGTGCCAGATGGAACGACCTTGGCGAGCGTTCCCTTACCAGCGATTACTGCGATTATCTGGAGACTTACAAGCGCTCCAAGGACCTAACGCCCGAAGCAAAGGAAAAGATCAAATCTTCTTATGCGAAATACAGGAACAGTTCCAAAGAAATGTTTGTGCATGACTATGTGGACTATGTGCAGTATGAAGGCGCAGGGTCGCTGCGCTTAAACAAGCTGACCAGAGTGATCCTCTTTACCTACTGCCCGTTCTCCAAAGCGATCCGCGAGCAGATCTCGACCAACCAGATCTACAAGGAGATCGTCGACAAATACAACATCAAGCATGCGCATGTCCTGCACTTATCGGATCTCTCCATGCAGAAGATCCAGAAGAGCGGACATAAGGTGCCGCAGCCGATCCTCGACTACAGGACCTACCTCGAGATGTAAATCAGTACAATTAAACAAGCGGCGGAACTACACTTTCTCACGTGCTCATTACGCAAGTCACGCCACACATTACTTCGTAATATGTGGCAAAGTTCGAAAGGTGTTCCGCCGCTTTTTATTATCTGCTTTACATCAACAAGTTACGGTTTGAAGAATCCGAGCATGATGTAGATGACGAAGGAGCAGACGCAGAAGATGGCGGTTGCTCCTTTTATGGTGTAGGAAAGGGCCTTCCCCGCGCCCTTCTCTTCGTTCAGCGTATCCGCAAAGATCCCAAGCAATACGGATTCCACCACAATGGACAAGGCCGCGTAGCGGAAATCCTGCGCGCTGAAGTTGAAATAGGACAGCGCGAAAGAACAGTAGCTTGCGATCAGCGTTGCATAGAGAACACCGAAAAACCACCGCCATGGCATGGCAAGGTTTGATTTTTTCATAAGGACCAGACGGACGGTCGAGACAAGCGCAAGCACCGCCAAAACCAGACCGCTGATAAAAAGCACCACGGCAAACGGCGTGAACAGGCCGGAATAATTGGAATAGTTGTATTCCCCAAACAGCGAGCTCTTTAAGATCGACAGAAACAGGTTGTGCTCATAGTATTCGTCGCCCAGTTCCACCATCGCCGGGTACACGGATTCCATGTGAAAATCAAGCAGGCGGTAGAACAGAGAATTCTCCGGGAACTGCTGACCGACCGGCGGTATATAATTGACGGGCATCCGGTAGAGCACCATGTTTCGCACGCTCCAGAACAGACCGACCGGCACGCAGAGAATGCCGAATACGATATACTGCAGAATGTATTTCAGCCGCTCTCCTTTACTCTTTACCAGCTTGATCACAAACAATGCGGCAACGGCCGGTGCGATCATGCCGCCCGAAAGCTTTGCAAACATCGCAAAACCGATCGATAACGCAAGCAGGACGATCGTAAGCATGCGGGGGCGTTTGAACCAGACGACCGCAAGATAAAGCGATAGCATCATGAGCACGAGCGAAAGGGCGTCATTGTTGATACTGCCGGATAACAGGATGTAGATCGGATGCAGGGAAACAATGGCCACGGCGATCGTTCTGCCGCGCTGTTTCAACTCCAGTTCCTGACAGAGCGCATCCGTCAGAAGCATCAGCGATCCCATATAGAAGAACGTCAGCGCCTGGACGTTTTCCTGTGCCTGCCGCTCGGACAGTTTCAAGAACAGGGAGATCTTCATCCAGATCGCGGAGATGATATGATGCAGGGGCGGCTGGAAAAAGCCCCATACAGACCGCGGGTCGAAATCGGGCAACGACTTATGCGAAAGGAAGTATTCGATGTAGGCTGCCTGTCCCTCTCCTGCGTGAAAATCGACCACATCGTGCTGTCTGTCCCATACCTGCGTGTAGAGGATGTAGCAGAACTTCACGAAAAAACCGGGCAGCATGATCAGCCACGTATCCTTAAGACGGAACTTTTTAAGGTCGATGGTCGAACGGAACGCAAAGAAAAACAACAGCAGCGTAATGAGGATCACCGGATAGAGCAGATTCCTAAGCGTCCCTTCCGTGGACGGAATACAGAAACAGGAAAAGAGCGCCACAGCAAGCAGCGCCAGATACGGTTCGATTCGAAAGCTTGGTTTGTTCTCATTCATAAGGCTATTATACACAAAAAAAGGCTGTGTTACCACAGCCCTTGTTTGTTACTTCCCTATCAGCGAAATAACGCTCTTATCATCTCCACTTAAAGGCAGGACTCTCCTGTGACTATGATTTTATCAGATATTATTATGTTGTCAATAATGTTGCAATGATACTTTTTGAGGCGATTGATAATCGCCGGATATGATTCACAGCATATGAATCAGACATGCTTTGTAATGCTGTTTCTCCTACGTTGACTGAAATTCCTATTTTCCCAAAACGAGTCATCGGTTTATCTCTCTTGCGTTGACTGTAATTTGCGTTTTTCCATTCTGAGTCATCCGTTCAGTTCTCTTGTGTTGACTGTAATCCACATTTTTCTATTCTGAGTCATCCGTTTAGTTCTTTTTCGTTGACCGTAATCCGTGTTTTTTCATTCTGAGTCATCCGTTCAGTTCTTTTTCGTTGACCGTAATTCTTACTTTTTTATTTTGAGTCATCCGCTCAGCTTTCTTGCGTTGACTGCAATCCATGTTTCTCAAAAACGAGTCAAAAAAAACATAAAAGCAATATAAATGTAAAAGGGAGTTGTTTAAATCAGTACTCCGTCTTCACTTCTTCGATTCCGTACAATTTCTTAAAACGTTCTAAGTCAGCGTCCGTTCTGATCAGCATCACTTCCGTGAAATGGCCGCCGTCTTTGTCTTTGAATCCGGCAACCTTTTCCCCGGTGCAGATGGAGGCGTGTATGACCGCTTCCTGTTTTTCCGGATCAAAAGCAGGTTCGGGATCCGCATGCCGTTTTGATGCAAGATGGGAAGATTGCGATCCGCTCTCCTGCTTTCCGGCCACACGCCCGATGCAGTAAAAGACCAGCCTGAAACACAGACGGTATACAATAAAAAGCGCGACGGCGATGACAGGGGCAATCCAGAGCGGTTTCCCGAGGAAATACAGCAGAGCAAGCGCGATCAGTGAAACAACCGCCAGAAAACGGATCGCAAAAAGGATCCACGTGATCCCGACAATGCCGCTTCCCCATTTTTCGTTTTGCAAGTCTTCGTTTTTTGCCATCGGTGATTTCTCCTTGAAAAACATTCCCGTATGATCCAGGCTGCGCGGTACAAACCCTGCAATTTCACTTTAACACACAGGCGCGCGATTTTACAGTATCTGAACGCTGATTTCCTGCAATGATTTTGCACACATACCAAAATTATTCAAATTGAAAACCCCTCCCCTCCATGCTATGATACTTTTGTTGATCAAAGGAACGGGTAGTGGGCACATGAGAAAGTGTTGTTCCCGTGCGTTTGATCAAAATTTGCAAACAACAAGAGGGACATGGCATGGGTGGTTTTTTCGGCGTTGCATCAAAACAGGATTGCGTTCTGGATCTGTTCTTCGGAACCGACTATCATTCGCATCTGGGCACCAGACGTGGCGGTATGGCCGTCTACGGAAAAAACGGTTTTGACCGCGCGATCCATAACATCACAAATTCGCCGTTTCGGACAAAATTCGATCACGATGTCTCGGAACTGTCCGGTAATATCGGCATCGGCTGCATTTCCGACTACGAACCCCAGCCCCTCTTAATCCATTCCCATCTTGGCAGTTACGCCATTACCACGGTAGGCAAGATCAATAACATCGATGAACTGGTGGCCGATGCGCTTTCGAGAGAACGCACCCAGTTTCTGGAAATGAGCGGCTCCAACATCAATCCGACCGAACTGGTGGCTTCGATCATCAACCAGAGAGACACGTTCGAGGAAGGGATCGCTTATGCGCAGGAAGTCATTGACGGTTCCATGACGATCCTGATCATGACATCCGAAGGCCTCTATGCCGCAAGGGATCTATACGGAAGAACGCCGGTCGTGATCGGCGCAAAGAAAGACGCCTACTGTGTTTCCTTTGAAAGCTTTGCCTATGTGAATCTGGGATATGAAGATAAACGGGAACTCGGTCCCGGAGAGATCGTCTATGTGACGCCGGATGGCGTGGAAGTGCTCAAAGGACCCGGAGAAGAAATGAAGATCTTTACCTTCCTCTGGATCTACTACGGCTATCCGACCTCCGCCTACGAAGGCATCAACGTGGAAGACATGCGCTATCGTTGCGGGAAATATCTGGCGGGACGTGATGATGTGAAGCCGGATATCGTTGCCGGCGTACCGGATTCCGGTACCGCGCACGCGATCGGTTATGCCAATGCTTCGGGGATCCCGTTCGCCAGACCGTTTATCAAATACACGCCGACCTGGCCGCGCTCCTTTATGCCGACCGACCAGAACCAGCGTAACCTGATCGCCAGAATGAAACTGATCCCCGTGGATTCGCTGATCCGTGACAAGAAACTGCTGCTGATCGATGATTCCATCGTACGCGGCACACAGCTTGGCGAGACCACGGAATTCCTGTACCGGAGCGGTGCAAAGGAAGTGCATATCCGCCCGGCCTGCCCGCCGCTGCTCTACGGCTGCAAGTTCTTAAATTTCTCGCGTTCGAATTCCGAAATGGATCTGATCACCAGACGCATGATCAAAGAGATCGAAGGGTGCGATCCGTCAGAAGAAGTGCTGGCCGAATATGTCGATCCCGACGGAGACCGGTATAAAGAAATGATCGACGCGATCCGGAAGAAACTGAACTTCACCACGCTGCGCTTCCACCGCCTTGACGATATGGTGCAGTCCGTCGGCATCCCCGCCGAAAAACTGTGCACCTACTGCTGGGACAAGAAAGGCGACTGCAGCAAGTGTAGTAAATGTTCAAAATAAATCAAAATCAGCAAAATACCTTTGGAGCGAGCGTAAAAGAGCGAGCGAGAAAGTGTCATTTTGCTGATTTGAATATATTACATTTACACTTGCCGCTGCGCATGTGCCTTCTTCTTCTCCCGGTACATCGACACATCCGCGGCCCGGATGAAGTCCTCAATGACGCCCTCATCCTCCGGCTCAACCATATGCCAGCCGATGCTGGCCGATAAGTCAAAACCGATCTTGGACTGTTTGACCAGATCGGTCATTTTTTTATTGATGATCTCGCGATAGCGCTCCGGCTCCTCTTCCGGCAAGCCGACCGCAAGGAATTCGTCCCCGCCGTATCTGCCGATCAGCCAGTCCTTGGGAAGCGATTCACGCATGGCCGTAGCCGTTGCCTTGATCGCCAGGTCACCGCTTAAATGACCGTATCCGTCATTGATCTGCTTCATGTTGTTGATATCCACAAAGATCATGATCACGCGTTTTCCGTCACTGTGCGCCTGTTCGATAAAGGGGAAGATCACCTTCTCGCATCCCGTCCGGTTCAGGGTTTCGCTCATCGAATCAGTGATATAGATCTCCTGCAGTTTCCGGTTATTCTGCTGCAGCAGGATATACTGCCTGATCGACAGGAACAGGGCATTCAGATGGATAATGGATTTGGTAACGCTCAGATCATAGAAGATCTCCGAATTGTTTTTGACGGCAATATAACCGATCACATAGCCCATATGGGATAAAGGCGTAAGCAGGTAAACGTTCGATGTGCCCTCTTCCTTTTTGTATCCCGGATACACTTCTTTGATGGGAAACGTGCCGCCGCCCGTGGACTGCCCGCCCTTCTTTTCATAGAAAATATCCATGTTTTTGCTGTATCCGCGGACTCTGTGCGGATAGTGCTCATCATCCGTTTCAAAGAACGTGCGCTCCACACAGATACAGAAATTCGGTCCCAATACGTCGTACTGGTCCCAAACCTCCCTTGCCTTTGAGAAGAACTCCTCTCTTGTCTCCACATGCGCCATGGCAACACGCAGTTCGTGGAAAAAGAGATCGTTCAGATCCCGTCTCATGGTATCGGCATATTTATCGCGCAAGATCTCCTGCCTCGATTCCGCATCAACCGAATCGGGTATGCAGCCGCAGCTCTCGGACGGAACCGCAACGGACGGGTAGATCTTCTCATAATCCGGATCGTATTGTTTCGTCTGTTCTTTGAGCGCATCATACAGATAGGTTCCGAGATTCTCCCACTGCCTCGAAACGGTTGCCAGCAGCGGATAGGAGGTCCTTGCGTCATGCACATGGTCAAAGCCCGTGATGATCACATCCCGCGGCACTTCGATCCCGTATTTGTGGAACGAACTGATCATGCCGAGCGCCATATGGTCATTGGCGCAGACAAACGCATCCGGAAGCGGTGTTCCGTTCTTTGCCCACTCTTCCGCCATCAGGGAAGCCCTGTGGAATTCATAGCCGGCACAGATCGTCCCGGACAGTTTCAATCCGGCAGCATCAAGCGCATCTTCGAGGGCCTGCTGCCTGATAATACTCTCTTCGTTTCCTTCAATACCGCTGACGTAAATGACATCCTTAACATGATGCTCCCTGATCAGATGCTCACACAGTTCCCGCATACCGGCATAATTGTCGGTGCCGATATAGGGCATCCCTTCGATCTTGATCTCGGAACTGATCATGGGAACATGTGCCTTCATGAAGAGTTTCGTGGCTCTTTCGCGCTCCTCTTCCGTATTGAACGTATTGGTCAAAACGATCGCGCCGTCATATTCCGCGGGATTCGGCAGGTGGAAGATATTGAGCTGCGAATTGCGGTGAACAAGCTTTTCCGACCAGTACACGTAGCTGGCGTAGACAAAAACATCCGCATGGTCTTCCATCGCCCGTCTTCTTACGCCCTCGAGCACATAGTGCAGGAATTCGTTATTCCAGGCATTGACAAAGATCGCGATCCTTCCGTTTTGCAGGGAATGCTTTTTATTGCCCGGCTTCGGCGCGCCCTCTCTCTGCTCACCGAGGCCGAGTCCGTACGGCAAATATCTTCCGGTCAAAATCAAAAGGCACAGGAAATAAAGACAGTTGTCATAGTAACGCCTTGGGCCCTTGCGAAGCGGTGTTTTAGCGAATTTCTTCAGGTAACTGAGCCTGTACTCGCTTTTGGAAGAAACCGATGCCGAGGCAAGTGTCGCGATCAGTCCCACGGGATGCATGACCGGTTCCTCCGTCAGCGTTCCGTCCAAAGCGCTGACATATAAATGATCCAGATCCACACCCGCAAAATAGTCCTGGATCCTCGTCGTAACGTCATCTTCTTCCGGATGTTCCCCAAACCACAAATGGTCAAGTGCGATGTTCTCCATTACACGGTAGGAATCCGAATAGAATTCCCAGGGCTTATTGAAGAGCAGAACCTTCTCGCCCTCATAGGTCGCGTATTCCGGGGAAAGTCCCGTCACGGGATGCGCTGACTTTACGATATATTCCCTGCTGGCTTTGGCCGCATTCTGCCAGAAGGGGCGGTCTGCTTTGTTGGCAAGACGCGCAAACAGTTCATAAAAATGCGGAAGATGATAGCTGGGATCGGAGATCTTCATGTCCGGCACGAACCGGATCAGATAATTGGACATTTCCCACATGGGTTCACCGCCGGCCACCAGTGCTTTCTGATGGATGCAGTGTTTTAAGATCGTGCGCGCATGATGCGCGTACGCAAAGATGCCTTCCCCCTCTCCCCATCTGGCGGAGGCCATAAAGAGGGCGGCTGCAAAGTATTCTTCACCATCGGGTGCGGGGTTCTTGTGATTGATTTGGCCGCTCGGGTCAACAGACCAGGCAAAGTAGCCGGTATACGGACCGTCGTCGATCAGCATATATCTGGATGCGAATGTCCACAGTTTGTCAAAAACATCCTGCCGGTCCATCTGGACACACATCATCATGCCGTAGCTCATGCCTTCCGTGCGGACATCCTGGTTGCCCGTATCGACGACACACCAGGCGTCTTCGCTCGTCCTGTGCACAAGCCCGTTGACATTGTCAAAAAAGATCGTCTCAAAAGTCCGGTTCAGAAGCAGATCCGCCTCTTCATCATCAATCCCGACTTCAGCCAGATAATTGATCCGTTTGATTTTTCCGTCTGAGAATTCACTCATAAGCTACCCCACGGGCGTTGTGATGTATCCTTCTGCGTCAATGGCGTTCTGTGTATCCGGGAAATCACGCATGAGCTGGATATAGAGTTCATCCGCTTTCTGCGTGTCGCCGGACAGTCTGTAAGCGTGCGCTAAGTTCATGAGAATATCGGAATCCGAGTTGTCAAGCGCCCAGGCTTTCTCATACTGCTCGATCGCGACTTCGTAATCGCTTGAGCGCATGGCGGCGCGTCCTTTGTCCATGTATTGTTTGACAGCGCGCAGTCCTGCCGCGCTGTACAATTTCGAGTAGAGATTGGTGAAGGTGGAAGACACTTCCGAAAGGGCTTCCGGAGAAATGTTTCCGAGCGCCTCCATGATCCCCTCCGCATTATCGGGGTCTTCAAGATAGATCGTGCAGGCCTGGTTTAAGTAGTCATTGATCGTGACGCTTCCGGCGTTACCGGTCATCTCATCGATCTGCAGCTGGAGATCTTCCGCCTGCCGCTGCGCCTCTACGAGCTGTTCCTTGACCATTTCCTTATCGGCCTGCTCCGCGGTCAGCTGCTCACTCACGCTGATGAACTTGGCATCGTTTTCGGCGGTCGCCTTTTCGATCCTTGCGGGCAAAACCAGAAACCAGCAGATCGCCAATCCCACAACGACACCGATCACGATATTGATGATACTGGAAAAGCCGATCTTTTCTTTGGCGTAGCCCGGCTGGATGATGGTCTCGTTGCCGGACACATAGCTGTATACTTCACCCTGCCCTTTTTTCTTCTTGCCGCCTTCCTTTTCTTCTTTCTCCCGGAGCACGCGGTCGACTTCCTGCAGGTAGGAAAGCGTCGTCGTGTTCCTGGTATCGATCTTGATCGCGCGAAGCAGCGTCTGTCTGGCTTTCTGATAATCCTCGCCGGCGATGTAGAGCAGCGCCAAAAGCTGATAGCCGACGATCAGATTCTGATTGATCGAAAGCACTTTTTTGAGCTGGATGATCGCAAGATCCTGCGAATCCATGTGGCAGTAGTTCAGCGCCTGGTTGTATTTTTTGATCGTCTGGTTGATCGTATCAAGCTGCGCGGGATTGGACTGCAGCGCTGAGATAAAATCATCCGCGATGTTCTTGCTTCCTTCGAGGTTCTTGCTGATGACCCATTCCGACATAGCAGAAACAGCCTCACCCATTTCAAAATAGATGAGGCCAAGAAGATTCCTTGCCTGAATATTCCGCTTATTGAATTTTAGGCTCAGCCGCAGGCTGTTTACCGCTCCGGATAAGTCCCTGACTTTTGCTTTTTCCAGTCCGTCGTTGTAGAGAGCGTTGGAAGTCTTCATGATCTTCTTGTACGCACCCACATCCGCTCCGCAGGCTGTGCAAAAATCATGCTCGGAGAGTCTGTTTCCGCACACGTAGCATTTCATATCAGATCACCGTTGTCCCCTGTTGTATTGGCTGCTGCGGCGGCTGTGGCGGCTGCTGGGTTCCCTGCGCTTCCTTTGCCTGTTTGAGCATCGAGAGCATGATACCCGTCATGTCCGTCAGATCGTGGTCAAACACGGCGTCTTCCACTTCGTCCACCTC
>JAEEGL015240792.1_pt1 | contig 15607 bp, 15 predicted proteins | sample 9134231 | NCBI WGS metagenome assembly JAEEGL01 (sample SAMN16246548, study PRJNA631951) | gut metagenome | biome: gut microbiome; feature: rumen; material: fiber-attached | host: Bos | place: Iran: Karaj | collected 2018-10
AATAAGCAACGACTTACCGAAACGGCGCGGACGACTGAGGAAGTATGGACATCCCTCTGTAATCATCTTGTAGATGAGTGCAGTTTTGTCTATATATAGATAACCTTCCTTGCGGAGCTTCTCAAAGCCCTGAATGCCTACTGGGTATTTTCTCTTTGCAACCATGACTACATACCTTATATTATATACGACAGTGCAAAGGTACACTTTTTTTATGAGAAAACGTGCTACAGAGAGATTTTTTTATCGGTTGTCATAATATAGCTTAGAAAGAGTAAATAATTGTTGCTTCGGTAGATATCTAATCAACCGAAGCAAAGGAACACAACATCTTAGCCGTAAGATAACAACAAAAGAAGTTCACTATGCCATCACCATTTCCTCCCCTATTTAGCAATAGTTAGTCAATAACAACTACTTTAAAAGCTATTACGACATCCTGTTCTGCTATATACTTTTGAATATATGTTGTTCCTGGAACTACCCCAACCAAATCATTATTCTCAATTTTAACAACACATCCATCAGCAAAGACAAAAGAATTTTGGGGTTCACATTTCAATGACTCACCACCCACCTCTAAATAGATTACATCATCTTGCAATTTATAATATACAAAGTTTCCCATCTTTGTCATCACATCCAATGCGTTATCAGTTAAAGCCATTACAAACCAATCGTATCGTCTTCTATAGCCCAAACCATTCGATTGCAGTGTCAGCATTGTTCCCCTATAAGAATACCACCCATAGGTGTAAGTTTCAAGCCCGTATGTAAAATAAGAATCATACCCAATATAACTATAATCTTCATTGAACGTGAGAAGTTCATAATACCCTTTTGTGTAGTCACCCCATAGCCAAGAACCCGTCAAATTAGGTATTTGTATTCTATCCGAGTCCCCCACAAATGTTACACTATCCACGTCTGAGATTGGAATATCCACAAACGTTCCACTTTTACGATGAACACGCATGTTCGTTTGCGAATAAGCCATTGCAACAACCAGACTTAATCCGATTGCTGCAATGAACTTACTTTTCACGACACTTACAAACATGGCAGGAACCTAATTATTTATGCACATACCGCTGATGTCCACACCAACACTGATAATACCCTGGACGTTGGTCGAATTTTGTACATGCACATCCTTTGTGTGTACATGCCCCATCACCAGCCATGCTACATTGTTCCATCTTATGATTGGAACCTTCCAAATCAATCCTTTGTACTTTAGCGTTTGCTAATGTTACGATTGTACATACAAAAATTGCTGTAGCCACAAAAAATGTCTTACTCATAACAATATACCCTATTTCGTATCGGGCGCAACTTTTAATTAAGTTAATAAACGATGTATTTTTATACATTAATGAAAAATAATTAAAGAAGTAACCCTAAAAAAGAAAAAAGAGAAAGACAATCAATAAAGATTTCTTTCTCTTGTTATATTAACCCTATTAACGACTTTGGTTATAATTAAAAGTAAATGATTCCAGTCAAGAGACAAACCAATACAGAACCAATTGTCAAAAGCAAAGCCATTAGCAATTGTACCTGTATACTATAAAAACCTGTGCCCTCATACAACATAGACCACGAAGATTGTCCTTTTATTTTTACTTTCAAAATTCCCCAGACACAGAGCACGAAAAGAGAAACAAAGATTATACTTATTACGCCCAAGTTTATCACCTGCCTAATGTTGGTACTGGCATTATTAATAAACTCCATGTCACCATCCTCTCTTACGTATACTATTTTTTTCATCTTCAAATAAAATGTAAAACAACATTGGGAAAGAATGGAATAGCATGGCGAAAAGGGCAGCACTCTGTAACCATAATCCAGATTTCCTTTTTTTAAAAAACAACAGTACAAATCCCCACCAAAAAAAGACAAAAAGAATATCTATATATCCAATAGCAAACAATATATCAGAACTTCCGAATGAAACAATTGTTAGGAAGGCACTTATCAACGAAAATCCACATAATAGCAAAAATTCTGCAATAAAGAACAATTTGACAAACCATGGATATTTCCATCCTCCTTCCTGTAAGTTTGCCTTACCATACATATAAAGTTCCGAATAATTCATAATACATCTATCTTCAAAGTTATTTCATGTTTTTAAACAATGAGTCTGCGGAATTTTGGTGGATTCCTTCAATAACGATAAAATCGGCTAAGAGATTTTTGGCCTCTTTCATCTTTCCTAATTGCATTAAAGAACAAATTCTCAACCAATTAAGTTCGTAAGATTCCTGAATTTTATCGTCCACGTCCATTTCTGATGACGTATATGAAGCAAACGTTTTTTCTGTACTGATTTCACTTAAAGACGGAAGTTCCTGTTCTGCTTCAATCTTCTCTATTTCTTGCAAAGCTTCTTGATGACGACCTTCACGCACTGTCTTTTCCACCCTTGCTATGCGTTGATTCTCCATAGAGGGAATAGGAATTTCCATTTCCTCCATATCATTCTTTGCCAATAAATGAGAATCAGTCGTCTGTGTATTTTTAGGCATGATGAGAAATAAACCCACCACCAAAGAAGCAGCCACGGCAAACCAACCTCCGACTTGAAAAAATCTACTTTGTTTTGACCTTCTCCATTTGTTGGTTTGATACAACTTCTGCTGTCTGTCTGCCAGCCTACGCTTAATGCTATAAGTCAACTCCGTCTCTTTCCTAAGACGTTCGTCATTAAGAGCATCCTGTTCAAACAGCAAACTCTCCTTCTCCGACATCTCTCCACGCAAGTAGCGGTCAATTCGATCCAAAGTCTGTTCATCCATCATAATCTCAATATTTTAAGTTATACCTATTATACGCTTCTTTCACTTTCCCCTTCAGCGCATCCATACACTTGTGCTTACTCGTTTTCAACCCATTCTTGCTGATGTTCTTTTCCCCACGTGCCTTAAGGATTTCGTCGAGCGACATCTTCTGGTAATAGAACATTGTCAGAATCTCCTTGCACCGAGGCGGAAGGCCAAACACACAATCCGCCACAATCTGCTCTTCAATGTGTTCCACATCATCATCTAATCTCACTTGTGTCATGGCTTCTGCCAAATGGGCAAACCCTTCAAAATCATCTTCCAATGTCAGACGGTCACTTCTCAACCAATCTCTGTAGTCATTTTTGGCTATATCTATCAAAAAGGTTTTCAAACTACAAGTCATTAAATGCGGCATACCGTCCCTGCCGTTCCGATAAATTCTCCTATCATTGCCCACCCAAATTTTCCTTGTTTCCATCTCCGTCCAAAGTTTCACGAAGGACTGTTGGAAGATGTCTTCTTTAATGGTTATATTGGTGAACACAGCCTTATAGCTATCCATAAAGTACCGTCGGCAATCGTTGTAGAACCGTTCCGTCATCCTTCGGTTCCCTGTCTGCACCTCAAGCACGTATTCAATGTCTGTCGATTTTTGTTTCTTTGTTAAATTGAGTATCATAAAAGAACTCTTAGTCACAAACAACAGACCGCAGCCTGATGTTTGCTATCTATTAATGTTAAAAAGACGGTAGAAGTAACCCACCATTTCATTATTTGTGAAACAACCTCTTTCGTTTAATCTCTTCCCATTCCTTTTGCCTCCTCAATGGGTATAGTCTCGAGCAAACAGGACATGATTGCAAAGTATAATAGCAAGTGTCAGCCCGCTACATATATTCTTTTGCCGACGCAGGATTTTGGGCATAGCGTTCCGCTTCAAACATAAAGTCCTCGTATGCTTCTTGAATTCGTTCCCTTATACAAGATGCTGAATACAGAACTACACCCTTACAGGGATACAAAGTGTCATTAGATTCACTTAACTTTTTGCCTATTTTAATAAAATCGTAATTAAATTGCAACGGATCGTATGTGTATTCTTCCGAACCATGACATTTTTTGTAAGCTTGGATGAGTAGTTGTTCATAATTTTTTCCTTTTTTCGATGCTTCAGCCAAAAGAATTATAGCACTATCTAAATCGGCGATGTATCCACGATAAATATTCTCATTTTCTTGATAGCCTATAATCTCTAATCGATATCCTTTTGGAATTATAACACACTTTTTATATAAATAGTCTGTACCCCAACTTATCACCACCACTATAATAAAGAAAGGGGTAAGAAACTTCCAATTGAAGAACCTTCTTTTCGAGAGTATTATTGATTTTGACATGTGGAAAATGGATGTTTTTTAGGTATCGTTTTTATATCATTTCGAAAATGCTGATTACAAAATACACCGAAAGAAACAAAACTCTATGATGGTGGTCTGATTCATACCATCTCAGTAGTACGAATCAGACCACTAATTAGGACATCATTTTACTATAGGAGCGATTTTACTCCAGACTCGATTTGGGCAATTTAAACTTTTCTATGTTAAGATCTCCAAAAGTTGGAATTCTTCGTTTGGAAGAACCCGATTGACCGTAAGTAGCCAAATCATAATAGTAAACAATGGCGCGTTCATCATCATAGACTATCAGCAGAGCTGCATCCTCTCGATTCGGAGTATCATAAAAAGCGTATTGATTATCCTGCGATTTGTAGAAATAGTATTTTGCCGACAGATACTCAATGACATCGTCCGACGAAACTCCATCGTTCAGAGCAATGACGTATGCCGTACATTTAGCAGTATTTTTATCCATATTGAAATAAATATACTGGGCATACTCATTACTTGCAAACAACCAAGCCGTGTCGTAAAAAGGTTCTCCGTAAAGTGCCGTCAATTCAGAAAGAGTCTTACCAAAATCGTCTGTGAAATCTGGCCACAAATCCACGTATGCTGGTCGTTTCCATATTTCAGGATTTCCAAAACGAATGCTAAGTCCATCCTTAGCGTACTCAACCACAGCTTTCGATTCATCCAGTGTGGGTCCTGTTTGGTAAAGATAATAGTTATTAAGTTCGTCACCGAACTCATAATATTTTGAGGTGACATACGCCCTGACAGCCTCTTGTGAGCCATCTTTCAACAAAAGAGCCACCTCTACCACCTTACCATTGTCATCCAGAAAAATGTCAACTATAGAAACAGTGCTGTGCAGCGACATCGTATATTCATAGCCCTCAGACGTTGACAGCGATGGATTGCCACCCATGAAAGAGACCATCTCACTGTAACTTTTTCCAATCAGCAAAGAATAATCATACCATAGGTCAAACTTTTCTTCTCCTACAACAACTTTTACCCATACGTTACCCTTATCTGTCAACACTTTAATGTAAGTGCTTCCTTTTTCACCCTTAGCAGTAATGATGCCATCAGAAGAGACGGAAGCGATGTATTCGTTCTTAGACGAATATCCTTTAATTGTATAGGTTGGGTTGTTGTTCTTAAACTGAATCGTCTGAGTTCCGCCTACGTTCATCGTGTATTTCTCCACTATCTTCTCATACGTATGGCTGCCCACCTTGTCGCTGGAAATGGTAAAGTGGAAATCGTCCGTTTCTTTAATTTTCCAATCACCAAATTGAGTCTGTCCCATAAAGGAGTAGGTGGTGGTCATTCTCATGTTGGTAGCATCAATCTCAAACCGTCCATCTGTTTCATTAGCAATGGTAGGTTTACAATAGATGTCATAGAAAGTGCCAGATTCCGTATAACGGATTTCTTCGTTTTCACTTTCCTCATACCAAGGACCATTGGCAAAATACTCATACCAGTCAGTCTTTGGACCATCCCCTTGATGGTCGCAATCGTCGTTGCACGCTGTCAGTGCAAGCGCAGATAAAATAAGTAAATAAATTTTTTTCATTGTAAGTTTTGGTTTATTAAAAATTTTTTAATTGGATTTAACTCTATTTATCGTATCATTAAGAGGATCAGCTGGGTTCAATTTACCAAATTTACTTTCCTCTGTCATTGTATCGGTGACAGTAGTCTTTTCTGATGACAACGTTCCTCCATTTGTGATTAGTTTAATGATGCTTCGGGCATTATTAATTAAAACAGAATCTTCTGCTACCGTATCTGGAGTATGTTCACTTAGCGATGCGGGGACATTACAATCTACTTGTTCAACATCGGGAGGATTCTCTTTTTTTAGGACTCTGTGGTATAATCTATTCCAAGAATAAACCATACATAGCAGGATAACCGCCACAAAGGGATAGAGAAGCATTCTCCATATATCCAAAGATTGCTGTTTTTGTGGTGGTTGAGGCTCTTCATCTGAAGGAGCGGTCTTTTCAATTTGCAGCAGCACTATGGTGATGTTGTCGCTACCTCCATTTGTCAGAGCAGCTGTAGTCAGTTTCTCTTTGCAAACCTGCAAGTCGGCAGATTCGGCTTCGATGATACCACCAATCTCTTCGTCATTGCAGACACCACACAAGCCATCTGAACACAGCAGAATGACTTCACCCTGTTCCACCGCATAACTCGCCACGTCAGCCTTTGCCTTTTGGCTGGGGTCGCCTAAACTACGAGTAATCACGTTGCTGTTGGGGTCGTTCATCGCCTGTTCCTCCGTCAGAACCTTTGCATCCACCAATTGCTGCACATAAGAATGATCTTTCGACAATCGGCCAATGCCTTTGCCTGGTACGTATGAATACGCACGGCTATCGCCTAACCATGCCACATAGACATTCTCGCCCAACAGCCATACAATAATGATGGTGGAACCCATGCCTAAAGTTTCAGGATAATCCTTGCTATGCTGCTTTACACGCAGGTCAGCCTCTTCTATGACTTTCTTCAGATAGGCTTCGATGACTCCAGATTTTTCGGATACATCAACGGGCAATGTTGATGGGGCAAACATTTCCTCCACGGTCTTGATAGCAATGTCCGATGCCACTTCGCCCGCATTCTGTCCTCCCATTCCATCGGCCACCACAACCACGCACCCTCGCTTGCCGAGGGGGATTGTCTGCTGATGATTAGCAGGTATCCTCCACTCGTCAAGTGTCAGGTCTGGACAGACAGTAAAGTTGTCCTCATTGTTATCGCGCAATCCTATGTTGGTGCCAGCAAATAACTTGAAAGAAATCATAGTCACTATTTAATAGGTGTCAGTTCCGAGTCATTAGGCTCTTCTTCTTTCTTTTTATCATCCTTTTTCTTACGCTTGTCTGCTATTTCTTTAGGCAGAGGATTAGCTTCGGTTGTCAACAGATGCAGATTCCATTTTTTATCAGCATCGGGTGCAGCCACCCCAACTAACAGGAACTGTACTCTGCCACCGCGTTCCACTTTGGGCACCACAAAGATTCCGCCAAGCAGTCTCTCCTGATTATCAGGTGTCATGCTGTAGATAGTGCTTTCCGCTGTAGCTTCCACCTGATAAGAATTTTGTACAAAGTTTACCAACATAGCACTGTCTTGTAAAGTCGTCGTACTGTACGCCCAAATCATATAGCCCTTTTTCTCTCCAGTCGACTCGTCGATGTTGAGTCCAAAGTCTTTCCGTGCATCAGCATTGATATAGAGACTTTTGTCTCCGTTGAGTGGTTTAGCGTATGAATCCAAATCCAGCTCCACTTCTTGGAATATGCCTTCATTGATGCCACGCTGATAGCTCCGATATAAAACAGGCGTGTAGTTACCCACAGCATTTCTCTTTTGGTAGTCAGCATCATTCTTCCAAGGGGTCAGCACATCTCCAAGGAATATTATGCCTCCTGCCACCTTCACTCCGAGCGTATAATTCTCACCGTAGTAGTTTTTCCCATTCTTACCCCAATGGTCTCCTTCGCGCTCCAGCTGATACTGCTGGCGGATGATGGAAAGTTCGGGCGAAAGGGCATCGGTGACAATTGACATGTGTGGGAATACCTTGTTCAGATTGCGGTCTATAAACTGCTGGAGGGTCTGTCCCTGAGCAGCCTGACCTAGTAGGAATAAACCTACCCCAAAGATCAAATGAAAAAGTTTTGTTTTCATGATTACTTCAGATTAGAAAGTGGAACAATCCCCCCCTGTGATGAATCACCTACAGAGTATGATACTACTCCAACGGCTTTTAGTACACCACCTACATAGTAGAACACAGGACCACCTGAATTGCCGCTTTCGAAATTTCTAGCACCTATACGAATAATACCTCCATCCAGTCCGCTTTGAGCTGTCTTGCATGAGCCGTACAGGGGATGAAGGACATGAGTATCAACAGCTCCCATTCCCAAGGGATAGCCCAGAATATGCAGTTCAGCACCGATGGGTAGAGATGAGGAAAGTGCGGCATCGGCCACAATCTTGCCCTTAGCTCCTGTATTTCTCACGAAAGCCCAGTCAGAACGGTGATCAGACTCAAATACCCAAGAATGAGTATCGGCAAACACCTCTTTCCGCTCCGTGGCACGGTTCATTTCGAAGTCGTCACTTGTAAAAGTTAGCATGTTGCCACTTTTAGATTTAGCCACAAAGTGAGCCACTACTCTATAACCATTTGAATGATTGATGCCAGTGGATAAGTCAGATAGTTCTTCCTCTATAGCTATTTTGTAAGCAACGGCAGCGGTTATAGCTCCGATACTGTCCTTTTCCTCATTCAATTTTTGATGCACATCTTTCTCTGCTTTCGCATACATACTGCGCACATATTCATTTACGATTCCTTTGAATTTCCAGCCCTCCACACAATGCTTAGCCGTAATGAAACGTCCATCAGAGGAGAGGAATCCTGTACCTGTCCAGTTCATACTTAATTCGCGACTTTCGGCTCCATTTGTCACCTCCACTTTGGTGGTTTGGATGAAATAAACATCACTCTCATATTTAGTCAGTTCTTTACTGATGTTGTTGGATGGATTTATAACAACCGGTTTTATGATGGGTGCAGGTTTGATTTGAGCTATACTATCCAAAGAATCTAACTGCGCTTGAGTGATGTCCAACTTGCCTCTAAGGGTTGATATCGTATATCCTTGCTGCTCAAGGATATTATTTAATACTCCTATTTTGTACATTGCTCCACACCCTAACAATACCATCGCCACAGCCAAACATACTATCGCAGTCTTGTAAGGTTTCAACGCCTGCTTGCGGAAGAGTTCAAGCCGTTCCGTTATTTTTATGCTCGAAACAAGACTCTGCTTGCCGACAGGCACAATGAAACCTAAGCGTGGACCTCCTACGGAGAGTTGAATTTCATCTCCATTCTCAAGATACCACTCTTTCTCAATGGGTTTCCCGTTGATGAAAGTGGAGTTAACTTGCGATAATTGCACGAGTTTCCACCTATCACCATCTTTTACGATAGCCGCATGACGACGACTGACGGTACTGAATGTCTCGTCGAAGCGAACCTGGCAGTTGCTACCACGACCAATCTCTATTTCATCAATGATAATTTTCTGTGACTCACCTGCCTTATGATACTTTGAGGCATCTTTGTGAGTCAGAATGTAGTAACGACGGCCATTGCCGTTAAACAAAGCCCCGACTCCGGCTCCTACAGAACCACGAAGGGTGCGTTTGTACTGAACTGTTTGATTCTCCATAAATGATTTAATTTTAGATTTTATTCTACTCTAATTTTATACTCTCCTGCGGTGATGATGTCACCCGTGAAGACTCGTTGGCCTTCCTGTGAAACTGGTATAATGTTAATGTAAGTCCCATTGGCAGAAGTAACCCATTGACGCTTACTTTTTTGCCACTGTCCGTCACGAAGAATCCAATAATTGCCATTGGCTGAACGTTCCAATGTAAAGTGGTAGCGCGACACGTAGGTTGTCTCTTGCTCAGGCAAAACAATATCATTACCATATTCGCGCCCCACCCGAACCATACGGCTGCCCCCTTTCAAACACTCTTGTAGAACGAACACACAGCCTAAGTTATCACCTTGGGTTATGACCAATTGTTTGATGGCGGGATTACGCGACAAGCGGTCTTCCACGACAGGAATGTTTATATCGCCTATCAAGGGCTTCAAGTCTTGCATGACCTCCAATGCACTCTGGTAGCGTTTGCGATAATTAGGTATCAAGCATTTACCAATGATGTGCAGCCAATCGTAACCATGTGGCGAATGTTTCAGTTTGTATACATCCCAACGACCATTTCTTGCCTCTTCCATATACTTGGGAAAGTCATCGATAGTTTGAATATCGCCAAAGGGGAAAGAACCTCCTGTAATGATTTCGTACAATGTCACACCAAACGACCAGATGTCCACCACTGGCAAATAGGTAACGCCCCCACCCTTCCTGTCGAACATTTCGGGAGCCATGTAGAGAGGTGTTCCCTGCATTTCCTTCGGACGCCCAATCAAATCGGAGACTGACATTCGCTTGCTTTTTTCCATCTCTCCAACGACACCAAAGTCTGTCAAGGCAGCTTTACCATTGCCAAGAATCAGCACATTTTCAGGTTTCAAATCTCGATGCACTTTTCCTGCCGTATGCAAAGCATGAAGTCCTTCTAAAATACTTTGTGCATAATGTGGAAGCATTGATGTGTCTTTGCCAATCAAGGTTGACAGGTCTCCTTGCGGACAAAAATCCATCACCAAATAGGGATTACCTTCCACGATTCCGAAGTCAATACTATGGACAAGATATTCGCAGTCAATTCGTGCAGCATTATATTCCCTCTCAAATTTGCGTGTGAGATTCTCATGCAAATTGCTGTCATATTCCCAAAGACGTAACAATTTAAGGGCGTAATGTTTGCCTCTTGCGTCTTCTACCTCAAACACATCACCATACGCACCACGGCCTAATTGTCTGATGGCTTTGTATTTGTGGTCAATTTTTTGCCCCACGTTTATCTCAAGTCGGTAAGCAACCATGGTTGTCAGAAGATTGAAAGATTATGAATCAAAACAATACAACTGATTTCCCAGCAAGATAAGGTCTCCACTCTGTAATTCAATCCTACGAGCCGCTTGGACAAAAGTGGTCTTGAATTCACTGCTGTCCACGATGCCCCACTTACCATCAGCAAACGTAATACAAGCTTGCTCCTGCGAGGTGATGGTGGAATTCTCGGGGGCGGTGTTTTCTCTATTGAGACTCACGCAATTGCCTTCGAAGGGAATGGCTTCACCCTCTGGCTGATAATTTTGTTCCGAAATGGGAGTGAGAGTGAAAGAATATTTCATCTCTTCCTTGCGAGATGGACGGATAGTCTTCCGTACCTCACTGTTTTTGTCAATCTCTTCCGAAACAGGAGTAGGTTCTGAAGGCTGTGAAGACTGTTCAGAATTGGGATAGCCACAACAGGGGCAGCTGCCATGCTCAAGTTTGTATCCACATTTTGGGCACTCTTCAGGAGTAGCCACAAAAACAGTCCCTTCTCTTACCGTTTTCTTTAGGTCGAAGCCATTTGCCGCCTGACGCTCGGTGGGGCGAGAATGATTGTCGGCACAAGAGTTTTCTGCTGGGCGGCTCTTGCTTTCATTACTTTCACTGACGAGCGGCTTGTTGCACTTCTCGCACTTGTCTTTACCTTGGGGATTGTCCCAACCACAAAATTGGCATCTCATAATTTTCTGTATTTTTATAGGTTATCGATTCTTTTTAGTTTTCAGATAGCGGAGCGTATAGGCCAACTTAAACTCCAATGTATTAATACGATGCTTGTAGCCGCGCATAGTCACGTCACTATTGTTCAACACCGTGAAGCGTTCATTCTCCCAATATCCTTTGTTTGCCATGTTCGTCAACATCTGTGTGTAGGAAAGGCCAAAGGAGAGTCCTGCTACTTCGTAAGCTACGCCGAGGCGCAGACCCATATTGAAGCGATGCATGGGAGATTCTGAGAAGGTATCGTGGTGATCAACTGGGGCATCATTGCCTGTGGTGTATGACTCATTCCACAACACACATGACTGATATAGATTAAAGTCGGCATTGGCAGCTGTGTGACGCACATAATTACCGCCATCCACCATGTCTCCTGTTGTACTATTGTATATGTGCATGTTTTCACAATCGGTGTTTCCACTGAGTTTCATCTTTGCTGAAAGACCGAAGTTAAGCACCGGACCAAAATTGATCTGCACATGACTTACATCGTTAATTTTGAAGCGATAGGAAGCCAAGATGGGCACTTCAATCATGGTGTGGGTGTATTCTTCTTTATAAGCATTCTGCACTTTTCCCTTCATATATTCATAGCTCTTATACGGCAGTGTATAAGTTGTTTCTAATCCAAACGTATTCTTATACTTCACCATGGTGAAATTGGCGCCAGCTGTTAAGAAGATGTTTTTGTAGAGACGACAGTCAGCAAAGAGCCCGAAACTGAAACCTGTGGCAGATTTGTAAGAAGCATTCTCTGTACTGTTGCCCAGACCATAGTCAACCACTGAACCTTTATAATCGCCACCTGCTGATGCACCGATGAATGGCATATAGTAACTGGCACTGATGCCAAAGGAGAGGTTGCGACCACTGACAAGTAATGGGTCGCCGAAGAGAATTATTGGTTCACGAGGTTGTTGTACAACTTTTACACCAACAGTCTGACGATCAGTACGTACCTGTACACTGCCCTCACGTGGTTCACCATTAGGTACATTCTTTCCGCACTCAATACGAATACTGTCATTCCCTACTTTCTGTACGTCCATCCATGTGGGGAAATCACCCAAAAACCAATTGTCGGCATCGGTATAGACCTTGATATAGTGCACATCGCCATAGGCCGAAAACTCCAAATCGTTCTGTGACAAGGTAAGTTTTTCTTCTCCTGCTCCTTGGTGAATCTTAATGGTAACTGACTTTGAAGGAGACTCAATCACTATGTCGTCATTACGTTCGATGGTACGTGTGTTAGGCGACACAATGATTCTGATGACGCTGTCACCTTTCTCCACTTTACACCATGAGGGGATAGATCTTACTTCCCAATTTGCATTTGATTTTACAGACAAGTTTTCTTCTGTTCCAGCAGCAGGGAAGGCAAGTTCTTTGGCTCCGACCTCAATGTATTCGGGACGCCCCGCCTGAATCACTTTCAGTGATTGGTATTTTGAACCATTTTTCACCAATAGCGTTGTCACTTTTTCACGTGTACTATTGTTCATGTCACGACACTGAACAATGAAATTCTTGGCACTATAAGCATTTGTTTTACACCAATCTGTCATGCCTTCAATGTTCCATTTTCCATTCGATGCCACATCTACCAGTTCGTCGCCTCCTTGGTAAGGTATAGTTATTTCGCTGGTAGAGATAGACAAATCTGGGGTCATGTCCTTGATGGCTTTCTTTGCTTCCTTAATGTAGTTGTTGCACTTTGACTTTAAGTTAGGTTCACACACCGAAACATTGCGGTAAAGATTGATGGACTTGAGAAGTTTTCCCGCATCTTTAGTAGCAAGACCACTCTCTCTCAGTTCATTAGCTGTCCTGTACTTTTCAGCACATGACGATTGAGCATTCATTGGTTGTGATAGTGCAGATACACATACCACCATTGCAAGTAACTTTAAAATTTTCATAATTTAATGTTTTTTATATGTTAATAAATTGCCTTTTTTCAAATAATTATCTATAGAATCGCATCTGGAAGAGAACTTTAAGGCAATGTCTGGCGTTTCGTATTCTTCTTCAAACATTTTCGCCTTTTTATTCAGCGTATCCTCCGTTTCTTGGATTTTCGCCATGGATTCAGCCCAAATGGAATCCCCTTTCATTTTAGCCTGTTCTGAAACTTCCGGAATAGTGTCAATGTTATGATATTTGTCAATAGCTACAAACAACGGTTTAACATCCAAATTATCGGCTAAAGCCCCCTTTATCTTCTCACATTCCACACCTACAATTGAATCAACTTCTTTCACTTGTGCAATGAAAGCATTATCAATCCTTTCTTGGTCTTCTTCTTCAGTTCCTCCACCTATTATTATATATATTACACCTGCTATCGCTGCCACGACCAACCCTCCCCATGTGTATTTTTTCCATTTATTGTCAAGAGGAGAAGGATTGGGGTCTAAGACATCCACCTTTATATCTGTGCCTTTTTCTACTTCAGGTTCCTCTTCGTCATCTATTGGCACTTCTCTTGTCTTCGCCATCTCAACAATTTCTACTGCATCGGGACGTTTCCAAGTTTCTTTTGCCAAACACTTTTTGATAAGATTCTTCATTTCGGGTGAAAACTCCCGATTGAAGGTAGGTATATCATCACTCTTTTGAGTGGCTCCACCATAAGTGCCAAATGGGACATCACCTGTCGCCAATTCAAAAAGGCTTGCTCCCAAAGCCCAAATGTCACTCGCCATGACAGCAGTCTCTTTGTGTCCTACTTCAGGGTGGGGATATCTTTCCCACGCCATATATTGTGTTGTACCTCCTAATTCGTTACTATTAGTACGCACGGTGTTCCGCCATTGAGTACAAATGTCAAAATCCGTGATAAGATATTTCCCATCGTTGTCAATCAGCACGTTGTGCGGTTTGATATCTTGATGTATGATACGATGCTTGTGCAATTCGGCCAATCCAGATGCTACTTGTTGGGTAAAATTCCACAAGTTCTCTTCAGAAATATTGCCGATTAAAGAGGCGGCGGTTCCTTTGGGGCAATAAGGCATAGCCATCCACGGAACATTTTCCGTGATTCCAAAAGTGTAAGGATGCAAGATGTTTGTATCATGAATGTCGCAGATACGGGCAAACCCGACACGAAACATCTCTATATCTTCTTGGCTGACATTTGTAGCGGAAATATATATTTTCAGTGCCACATCTATTCTCGAAACCACATCAAACGCCAACCATACTTCAGCAAACCCACCACCACCAATCTTTTTTTTAAGTTGGTAACGATTGTCAAGCAATTTCTTTTCGTCTCTTAGATTAGTTGGAATGAGCATTTTTTCAACCTTTACAGATATTAACCTTTTTGTAACTCTTCTCCTGTTTATGTTAATAAAAGGAAAAAGTAACCCTCTAGGGTTGTCACATATTTACATATAGGCACAAAAAAGCGTGAACCGTCCCATTGTCCGTTCCACGTGTAGAGGCCTTCGCATTGCCCGGAATAGATGAACGAACAATGCTAGTGCCCACGCCGATATGAATACACCACACCCTCTTACAATATACCTTCCTTATGGATTTTACCATTAAGATTTAATAAGATACATTGATGGCTATGAATATAATTCACACCCGGGTCATCTACCATTGCTTGGTTCAAGACTATTCCAGAAAGTTGCGAAGTTTCCACACGTCTTGGAACTAAGCGTCAAGTAAACGCCTTTATTATGTCAAACTCTCTTTCCCACCCAACCACCTTAGATGGTCGCATTTTCAAAGATGATACACCCTTGGCTCGGCGCGGACTGTCTCATGCTCGGATGGAATAATAGACACGTCTATTGGCATCAAATGAACAAAAGACTTCTGAGAGTCGGTTGCAAATTTAAGGATTATTTGTTACACTCCAAATGTTTTATGCACTTTTTTCAGAAAATCCAATAAAAATACACTGAAATGTTTCTTGTTACGTCACCAAAGGTACAAAAATGTTTCATTTTACACTTTCTCTCCACTTTTCAAATTCCGTGTATGCTTCATGGAAAGCCATCTCGTCCAAAAAGATGTTGGGGAAGGAGGCGAAGCAGAGGTGGAGGAGGGTGAAGAGGACGCGGAGCTGGTCGTATCCCTCGGAGGT
>JAEEGL010156310.1_pt1 | contig 15606 bp, 14 predicted proteins | sample 9134231 | NCBI WGS metagenome assembly JAEEGL01 (sample SAMN16246548, study PRJNA631951) | gut metagenome | biome: gut microbiome; feature: rumen; material: fiber-attached | host: Bos | place: Iran: Karaj | collected 2018-10
AAAAGAAACTACAATCCGCACCATAAATAACTAATTTACAAACCATTAAATCCAAAAGAATATGACATTACATCTATTAGACCTTGTGGATCCAAGGATTGACGAGTATGCCATGGAAATAAAAATGCTTCAGACAAAAATGGACGAGTTGAATCAAAGGGAAAGTGAACTTCAGCAGCGCGAGCAAATCTTGAATAGCATTGACAAATCCGTATGGGAAAAAGTGGAAAAGAAAGCAGCCAAGAAAGCCAAGAAGCAAGCGCGCGCTGAAAATGACACTCAACAACAGGATGACAACGTCGTAAATTTGGCACAAGCTACAGGAAACACTAAGGAAGAAGTAGCTGTCAGCACCGCCAGTTTGCCCGGAGCAAACCAAGATACCTCATCTCCACTCGGAACTGTTCTGATGATTGGCGCCGCTCTCCTATTATGCGTCACCACCGCCTTCTTTTACAGGAAAAAGCAAGGATAATCCATAATGACAGGAAAGAGCTATTTTTATATTTTTATATAATTCAAATATTAAAATCAACACATTATGAATATATATCTTTTAGACATTCCAACTGGCGACGGGTGGAGGCAGAGACGACTGGAGAGACAAAATAGAGAAGCTCAAAAAATTAAGTCACTTGAAGGGCAATTAAATGAACTTCGGGCAAAAGTCAATGCTAAACAACAAGAAATATCCGTTCTTGAAGGAGAAATATTCCGAAAGGAGGCAATGCTCAAGGAATTCGCTCCAAAAGAATACAAGAAATACCAACAGAAACTGCAGGAACTGGGGTTAGCCAGCAACAACCTAAACGAGGATGAGAACGCTGTGAACCTGGCAACAACGGCAGCAGGCAGCACCACGGCATCCATAGGAGTCAACACAGCATCTATGCCAGGGACAAACGACAACACAACATCATCGTTTGGTTCTTTTGTGATGATATGCACCGCACTCTTCCTCTGCGCCACATCAGCACTCTTCTACGGGAAAAAAGTAAATTAATAACCTTTAGCTCCAAACTATATGAATATATTACTGTTAGACGATGTTCTTCCTCCCGAGCTCTATCAAAAAGAACAAAAGAAATGGCTTAAGCAGGAGAAAAAAGAGATGAAGAAAGAGCTGAAAGAAGAAAAAAAACAGCTAAAAAAACTCCAAAAGGAGCAGAAGCGGAAGGCAAAGGAAATCAAAAAACAGGTCAAAAAAGGTGTATTTGGCAAAAATCCAGAAGACAACACCCTCAACCTTATGGAACGGCCGGACAACACAAGTGAACAAGTGACCACACAAGAGAACAACAGCCAACAGAATGTGGCTTTGGCGTCCACCTCACTCTCTACCATCATTTTCATAGGGGCCGCTTTACTCCTTTGCGCAACTTCCGCCATGCTCTATCGGAAAAAATCAAAACAATAACAAACCAAAACTAAAGCCTATGCAAACTTACCTATTAGACGCAGCACTGCCACCCTTTCTCCAAAAACGTGAAGAAAAGCGGATGAAAAAGCTGAATAAACAATGGAAGAAAGAACAGAAAAAGAAGGAAAAGAAAGAGCTGAAAGAGAAAAAGAAAAAAGAAAAGGAACTGAAGAAACAGGCAAAGCAAGGAGTTGTGGGAATGAACAAAAACGATAATACAATCAACCTTTCCATGCGTCAGAGCAACACCACAGAGCAAATTGCCATTCAAGATAGCAACAGCCAGCAGGACGTGGTTTTGGCATCCACCTCATTCTCAACCATCATGCTCATCGGAGCCGCTATCCTTCTGCTCTGCGTCACTGCATTGTTTTACAGAAAACAGAAGCAATAAACATGATACAGCTACTGTATGCCGCCCAGCCATCGCCGGCTGACATATGCTAACTAAAAATGCCTTGATGCTCGTCATTATAGCATCAAGACATTTTTATGAAAAGAACGGAATGAGTGTCATCTCACGATACCATTCTGTGTGATGGTACTGAAGCCCACGCCATTACATTCGGGGCATGGCTGTACTCCTTTTGCACTGCAATCATAACAACGTTTGAACTCAGGTCTCGGGATGGAGGCAATGACGGCACCATGGCCGTCACACTTGCCACAACGGATTCTTCCGTTCTTGCATTTCTTACATCCTTTTCCGTCGCAGTCCCTATGGAAAAGATGACCATCCCCCTTGCATGCCATGCAAACCTTTGCATAGGCCTGTTCCACATTTGTAGGAGGAATCCAGCCGTCACCACCACATCTGTTGCAAAGCAACACACCGCTGCCTTCACATACAGCACAACGGACTTCCTCAACATACCATCCGCAAGTTCCATGACACTGCTGACAAAGGACATACTTCAGGCCATCACACAATGAACACTTAGAAGGATTCCCTTCCTCTGAATAAGTATCACCGATTCCACCGCACCGTGTACAAGCTACTATACCCAAGTCCTTGCATGCCTCACACCATTTCCAATGGTATCCCTCCGGATGGGTGGCAGCAGTACCTGGAGTTTTGATAGGATGGTATTTGCCAGTACCATTGCATGCGTAGCAAGGACGAGTCTCCAGACTCTGACAAGCAGGGCAAGTGATTTTCTGCGACTTGCCATTGATGTGTGCTTTCCATTTGCCCTTGCCATTACACAAACTGCACTTTTGATTTCCTGTTCCGCCACATACATGGCAAGCCTCAGAAATATTCTGAGCCTGAACGGATTGAGACGTGGTAAAGAATAATAGCAGTACCACAATTACTAATGACTTTCTCATAATTTTGTTTATCCTTAATTTCACAAAGTTATAGGATTATTTTTTGATAGGGCGAACTGGACGGCCAGTGTTAAACAAACCATCACCCAAGCTCACATTTTTATTATCAAAATAGAGGATGTAGGCGTTGACTAAGTTGCTCGGGTGCTGTGTGGATAACCAATAGGAAGCGGACCTGCCTAAACCATATTTACTATTTCCAAAGATGTAACCCGAAGCGGGCAAGAATATGGAACCACCATTAGAAGCTGTAAACTTTTCGCCTCCTATGTTGTTGAGTTCCATCCATTCAGCAGAGCAGTTATCCAGTAAAAGCTGTATCTGATTATAGTTCGGTATACACCAACTACTATCCCATTTCTTGTTAGCAACATCATATTGTGTTCCAGCTATGTCACTCCCGATATTATGACATGTTTCATAACTTCCGTCACAATGTGTGTAAGTATCCCAATTATAATTATCCTTTTCTTCAGTCTCTCCCCATGCATAATAGCCGCCGGAATCCCATGGAGCAGAAGCTCCGACATTGCAGCAAGCCCATTTGCCGGCAGGACCCATATCAATTACATGAGGATGGTTAGAGTCGGGGCACAAATCAGCTGCAACGGCAGGATCTATATTGACAGGCCGAACACTACGACCATTGAAACGGGCAAAATAGTACCAGTCTGTTTTTCCGCTGTCGGCGAAAAGGCCATAAGCATCAGAGATTTTTTTCAAGCTCTGCGTTGACGACCAATAATTGCAGTATTCGCCAACATAGATTGTGAAGTCATTCCCACGGAAACCCGTAGCAGGAAAGAATATGGAACCACCATTAGAAGCGGAAAACTTTCTGCCTTTCATGCCGTTGACTTCTATCCATTCACTGGAGCAGTCATTAATTAGCCGTTCTATCTGATCGAAGGTTGGCATACACCAGCTGCCGCCCCATTTTTCGTGGGCTACATCGTAATCCGTTCCGGCGATATCATCAAAATCGTAACATGATTCAGCACTGCCTTCGCTCCATCGATAGGTGCTCCAGTCATAATAATTCTTTTCCCTGATCTCACCCCATGCATAATAACCACCGCACTCCCATGGAGCAGAAGCATCAACATTGCAGCAAGACCATTTGCCAGCAGTGCCCATGTCGATGATATGGGGATGCTTAGAGTCAGGGCAAAGTCCCACTTTCACTGCCGCATCAGCTTGAGCTATATAGTTGATTATGGATACAATATCGGAAATATCCGCGCGATTGTCTCCATTCACATTCGCTTTCTCAAAAGAAACATTTCCAACATGAGCTATATAGTTGATTACAGCGACAACATCTGAAATATCCACACATTTATCACCATTGACATCTGCTTTCTCAAACGTAACTGTGCCTGTCTGAGCGTTGACAGAAGAAACGCATAAAAGAAAATGTGCAAATAAAACTGCAAAGAACAATCTCTTTTTCATTGGTTATATAGGTTTTGACATCATAAAGTCCACAAAGATAAGCATAAAAATTGAAAAATGAACCTCTTTCGGTATTTTTTTCATATTGAGGAATTTGACTTCCACATTAACTTCGGCTGACTTGCAGGCCGCTCTTCGATAGTGTCATCTCCACGAAACGGGCGCGGGCATTCGGTGGATTGCTGTTCAGCAACTGCCGAATACGTCCAGCAGCCTCCGGGTCTTTTGCCACCATATAGAGATAGCCACCCCCGCCTGCTCCTGGCAGCTTATAACCCAGACAGAGGTCATCAACCAAATCTGTCAAAACTTGTACCGAGGCAGGATTGGTACCCGTATCAATGGCCTGATTCTGCATCCAGGTGTGGCGCACCAAACTTCCCATCTGCACGAAATCCTGACGCTGTATGGCATCGTACATCTCTTGGGTATGTTCCTTCATCTGACGCAGCAGCCGCAACTGGTCGTGCTCATTGAGAAACATCCGGCGCACAATCTCCGCAAGAATCTGCTTCGCTGTCCGCGTGATGCCAGTGTAATAGAGCAGATGACACGGACGGTACTCGGGTTGAAGATAGAGGTCGTCTGGCAGCCAACGGGCAACAGGCCGCTGAAGGAATCCGTTCTCGGTCTCCAGCAACTTCACGCCGCCCAACACACCACCAAACTGGTCCTGCCATCCACCACCGGTAGTAAGCAACTGCTCCAAGACGAGAGTGCGTCTGCAAATCTCGTTCTTGTCCCAAGCCAGTGAGCAGAAGTCCCCCAACGCTCCAAGTACGGTGGCGGCAAGAATAGAACTGGTACCCAATCCGCTTCCCTTCGGAATGGCAGAAAGGAGAGTGACCTCAAATCCTCCCCCAAACGCCTCAAGCTGCGACTGCAGTGAATCGAATGGTTCAGCACAGAACTGAGGATGGAATCCGGCAAGGCAGAGCGCGGCCTTAGGAATGGAGAAAGGACTTCCCACCTCATTGTATGCCGCCAGTTGGGAGTATGTTGTGATGGTCTCACGCGCCCCCAGGTCGATGCTTCTCAATACAATCTGTGGTTCACTACAAGGACGAATATAAGCTTGTAAAGGTTGTTGGCCGTTCAACTCGATTGCCAAGTTAACCACACTGCCCCCTTCCATCAGACAATAAGGCGGCGTGTCGGTCCATCCCCCCGCAATGTCGATACGCACAGGGGAACGTGCCCACACAATTTGGTCAGAATAGACTGACATACGCGGTGACTGACGGTCGGAGACGACAGACTCAATTAGGCCTTCACGCAGCAAATCGAACGCACGGTTGTCCTCACCACGGAACATGGCATCATGGATACGTGTCATCAATGGTGCATCGGCAGGCAGGACTGCCGGCATTGGAATGGACAGACGGGCAAATTGGAGAGCAGCGTCATCGAGGTCAAGTTGATAAAACACGCTGTGCTCCCAGTTGCTGGATATCTGTTTCCAGTTAATCTTCTGAAATTCCTGCCGCTGAGCGAACAGACGGCTTAAGTTTGCCTCATTACTCAGCTCCTCAGCACTCCACAGCGGTAAGTCCGTCGTTACAAGTCTGCCTTCCTGCCAGCAACTTACCAACTGGCTGACATAACCGGTTTGAGAAAGCAAGTCCGGCGAAAGAACCGGGAACCGCTTTTCCTGCTGCTCGCCACCAGCGAACTTGTCATCGATATGATAAAGACGTAGTGCATAATCCTTTTCTCCTACCGGCACCACATCCACACAATCGCCTGGACGGAGAGATATCTCCCAGTTGTTTTGCGGCACACCCGTGACAACATGATCCGATGTCAGCTTCCAACAAGCCGGCACATGGCTGTTCTCCATCCATATATTGACGTTTGAGTCACTGAAAAGGCAGTTAGTCAGTGAATTCTGTACAAAAATTGAAGGATGAGGTTTGCGGTCGTTATGGATGATACGACGCTGGTCGTTCACTAAATTCTGAACCGTCAAAGTCGACGAAATCATCTCGCGACTTGTTCCGAAATGATAGAACTCTCCCCCAGGCAGCGGCAGCACCGCTACTGACAGGCCGTTCAACTCAGCATCCTTGATGAATGGATCTGTACCGAGCGTACAGCCAAACTGACCGTAGAGGTCATATTCATGAATGCTTCCGTCAGGGTTCTTGGAACGTGCAATCAGCAATTCCACCGCCCGGTCGCTGAGAAGCCAAACCCCGATGTCTGTAAGATAGAAATGGTCTTTCTGCAAATCGTTCAGCTCGCTTACAGACGGTTTCTGCAGCATCCGCTTCAGCACACTCGGACTCTTTCGGTCCATCACGAAAACACCATGGTTCTTTGCGACGCTACTGTCAAGCCACAACCCATAGCACACAACATCCGCCTCCGGCACCGGCCCAACCGGCTGAGTGGCGCGAACATAAACATCACCGCTCACAATCATCGTCCGCACGGAGTGGGGACATTTGTCCATCATTTCCTCATAGAGTGGCAGCTGAATGTCAAGCAATGTCTGGTTGAGCCTCTGACCACGTTCCCAACGATACACGGGCATCGGAAGCAGGATTTTTCCACTTGGAGCATAGGAGGGCAGCCTCCTGCTCTGTCCTCCGGCATGTATGAGCAGACGTCTCTCACTTCGCAGCCAGTCGGCAAAAGACAAGCCCCCCCCTTGCTGACGGTAGCATTGCTCCAGCAACCAGGTTGTACCGCCTCCGCTCCCCAGCTTATGGCCCACGGGGTCAGACGTGACGAAGAACTCATCTGGACTAAGCCCTGTAATATCATAAAAGCAATCCACCACATGGGGTGGCATCGACATCAGTTTCTGCATGAGAGTTGAGAGTTAAAAAATGAATAACAGAGAAATCAGACTACCCAGGAAAACAGATTGTCCGGCGTTTCATGCCATTACGTTTTCTTAAAATGTCTGTATATGCCCTCTGAGGCATTTCTATTAAATATGCGAAGTTAGCAATTAAATTCGGATTATCCTATCATTTATCGATATAATCCAATAAATCAACATAATTTTACGTTAATTCCCTCGTTATTTTATAAGAGAAAGACCTGTCTTTCGTTTTCAGTTTTTTGCTTTTCGGCACATCAAACTTGCCCGAAGCAAGCAGAACACATTTTTTGGAACAACGTAAATCGTTAATTCACAAACAACAAAATCTTTATGCATAAGCTTATCGAGCGGAAGTACCTGCTCACCTTCATTGTCATCACCTCCCTATTTGCATTGTGGGGATTCGCTAACGACATCACAAACCCGATGGTGGCAGCCTTTCAGACCCTCATGGAACTGTCGGCAGCCAAGGCATCACTGATTCAGTTTGCATTCTATGGCGGCTACGCCACAATGGCAGTTCCAGCTGCCCTTTTCATCCGCCGTTACAGTTATAAATGGGGCGTATTGCTCGGATTGGCGCTGTATGCTGTCGGAGCATTCCTCTTCATACCGGCAGCCAACATGCAGAGCTTTGCTTTTTTCTGCATCTCACTATACATCCTAACATTCGGACTGGCATTCCTCGAGACTACAGCCAACCCGTTCATCCTCTCTTTGGGAGCGAAAGAGACGTCAACTCAACGACTCAACCTTTCTCAGGCCTTCAATCCAATGGGTTCGCTTTGCGGCATGTTCGTCGCATCGCAAGTGGTTCTGCCTCAGTTGCTGTCCGACAAACGCGACGCTGCAGGTCAGACCATATTCAGCACGCTCAGTGAAGCAGAGAAAGCAGGTATCCGTGTTCATGACCTTGCCATCATCCGCAATCCTTATGTTTCCATTGGTCTGGTGGTCGTAGCTGTGTTCATCATAATCGCATTGATGAAAATGCCAAAGACAGACAGTGAGGAGAAAAAAGCGATGGGAGATGTTCATTCGAATCGTCAGACGCTTGGAAACCTCTGGCGCAACACAATATACCGCGAAGGTGTTATGGCGCAGATGTTCTACGTGGCAGCCCAAATCATGGTATGGACCTTCATCATACAATATGCCGATAACTTAGGCATCGACAAGGCAACTGCACAGAAATATAATATTGTGGCGATGGTGATGTTCCTGTCCAGCCGTTTCATAACTACGTTGCTGATGCGATATGTGAACGCAAAACTCCTACTCGCCATTTTTGCCATCGGCGCAATGGGATGCACTGCGGGAGCCATACTGATTGTCGGTTTGCCCGGACTCTACTGCCTCGTCGGCATCAGTTTCTTCATGTCGCTCATGTTCCCGACTATCTACGGCATTGCCTTGGAGAACGTAGACTCACGCGACACCACCCTCGGAGCTGCGTTCCTCGTCATGGCAATCGTAGGCGGAGCACTCATGCCGCCGCTTCAGGGAATGATTATCGACCTTAAACAGGTGATGGGCCATCCGGCAGTCAACGCATCATTCATCCTGCCGTTCGTCTGCTTCGTCATCATCTGTATCTACGGATTCAGAGCACACAAACTCTACCAGAAGGCACAAGAAAAGGAGACAGTTTAATTACCGTCGGTTGGCTTTATCCATGGCCTCCTGTGCCCATTTCATACGCAACTGAGCCTTTTCTCGTGCTTCTTGCGCCCATTTCATACGCATACGTGCTTTATCCGTAGCATCCTGCGCCCAACGGCTATTCAATTTAACTTTGTCAATATTTCCTCTGCGGTTGTAATAATCAACGTCACGCAGATAGTTCTGCGCTTGCCTATTATAATAGTCGGCATCTCTTTCATAACCAGCTGCCTGCCTATTATAGTACTCAGCATCATTCATGTAGTTTTTTGCCTGCCGTAAGTAATAATCGTTCTGGGCTCTTGATTCCCCTACAGGAATCAGGAGCAGCAATGCAATGAGCAGTAACTGTTTCATAATTGTTGCGGTTTGAGGTTATTGTAAAGAATTTTAGACAATTATGCGTCCCAATTGCAAAGTTAAATAAAAATTCTCATAACCACAACAAGTACAATCAGTAAAAAACGGGAAATCACTTAAAAATGAAATAGACAGCCATAATCAGGCAGAGGAAAGCAGCGAGATGATTCCAATGCAGGTGCTGTCCCTGAAAGAGGAGATTAGCAATGAGTGTGAAGACAATCAGCGACACCACCTCCTGAATGACCTTCAGCTGCATAAGTGAGAATGGTCCGCCGTTTCCTTCGAATCCAATACGATTGGCAGGCACCTGCATACAGTACTCTGCAAAGGCTATAATCCAAGAAAAGGCGATGATGCCGATGAGCGGCCATCCGGTAGATATATGCATCTGCTGCAGCTTCAAATGGCCATACCAGGCCAAGGTCATGAAAACGTTGGCCCCGATGAGCAGGCCAACCGTGAAAAGTCCATTCATGTTTACCTTAAAAAAATAGATGAAAGCCTGTCAATTCTCATGTGGCACAAATCATTAAGCCATTTTACATCAGAATTTGACAAGTGTGTTACTCAGAAAATAACTACTAATCCTAAAATTTGTGCAAAGTTACGAATTTTTTTGCGTAACTTTGCATAAATTTTTAGAATTCATGAGAATTACGGTAAAAATCGGAAGCAACGTGCTCACACGTGCCGACGGATCGCTTGACGTGACACGCATGTCAGCACTTGTAGACCAAGTGGCCGCTTTGCGAAAACAGGGAATCGAAGTGCTGATGGTATCATCCGGTGCCATGGCCTCAGGCAGAAGCGAATTGAAGGACACGGTCAGCGGAAAGATGGACGCAGTGGACCAACGACAGCTGTTCTCCGCCGTTGGCCAGGCAAAATTAATCAACCGCTATTATGAGATGTTTCGTGACCATGGCATTCCCGTGGGGCAGGTGCTCACGATGAAAGAGAATTTCGGCACCCGCCGTCACTACCTGAACCAACGAAACTGCATCAGCGTGATGCTTGAAAACGGTGTGCTCCCCATTATCAACGAGAATGACACAATATCCGTGACCGAGCTGATGTTTACTGACAATGACGAGCTCTCCGGACTGATTGCCACGATGATGGATTGCGACGCACTCGTCATTCTCTCCAACATTGACGGTGTCTTCACGGGCAATCCTTCAGCCCCAGACTCAACACTTATTGAGACGGTGGAGGCAGGCAAGGACATCTCCGAATATATCAGCACTGTGAAGTCTGGATTCGGGCGAGGCGGCATGCAGACCAAGAGCAACATCGCCCGCAAGGTGGCTATGGAGGGCATTAGGGTAATCATCGCCAATGGCAAACGTGAGAACATCCTGCTCCAGCTACAACCGGCGTTCGACGGCGGAAAGTCCATCGCCCCATGCACCGTTTTTCTGCCTTCAGACTCAGAGGTGTCAAGCGTGAAAAAATGGATTGCCCACAGCGAAGGTTTCTCAAAAGGCGCCATTTATCTCAACCAAGGTGCGTCGGAGAAAATCCAGGGAGACCAGGCTGCAAGTATTCTCCCGGTGGGAATTACCCGCGCCGAAGGACAATTCGAAACCCATGACATCATCAGCATCTACGACTACAACGGCCAGAAAATCGGTGTAGGAAGGACCGATTACAGCGCAGAGGAAGTAAGACAGGCCATTGGAAAGCGCGACATGAAACCCGTGGTCCACTACGACTTCCTCTATCTGGAATAACAAACAACCTCCTCCAACTAAAACTATCAACTTTCAACTATATCATGCAACTGAAATCCACCTTTGAGGCAGTGAAGAAAGCAAGCCTCTCGCTGACCGACATCAGCAACGAGAAGATTAACCAGATTCTGAACGACGTGGCAGAAAGCGCCATTGCCAACAAGCAGTATATCATCAGCGAGAACGCCAAGGACCTGGAACGCATGGACCCGAGCAACCCGATGTATGACCGTCTGAAACTGACCGATGCCCGAATTGACGGCATCGCTGGCGACACCCGTAAGGTAAGCACCCTTCCATCACCGCTTGGCCGCGTACTGAAGCACCATGTTCTTCCCAACGGACTGGAACTGACCCGCGTAAGTGTCCCGTTCGGAGTAATCGGAATCGTGTATGAAGCTCGTCCCAACGTCACGTTCGACGTATTCTCACTATGTCTGAAAGCCGGAAGCGCCTGTGTACTGAAAGGTGGAAAAGACGCTGATGACTCAAACCGTGCCATCGTCGGCATCATCAAGGAAGTACTCAGGAAGCACAATGTGGATGAGCATGTCATCGAATTGCTGCCACCCACCCATGAGGCGACCGGTGAGATGCTCCATGCCAACGGCTACGTGGACATCGTCATTCCAAGAGGTTCCAAACGTCTCATAGACTTCGTCCGCAAGGAAGCGTCTGTACCTGTCATAGAAACTGGTGCCGGCGTTTGCCATGCCTACTTTGACAAGGATGGAGACCTGGAGAAAGGAATACGCATCGTCAACAACGCCAAAACGCGCCGTGTGAGCGTTTGCAACGCCCTCGACTGTCTCATCATCCACACAGACCGCCTTAACGACCTGCCTGCCTTATGTCTCCCTCTGGCAGAGAGCAACGTAAGAATCTATGCAGACACTCAGGCCTTGCAGACACTCAAGGGACATTATCCTAATGCACTACTCCATCCTATCGCCAATGAAGAAGCCTACGACACTGAATACCAGGACTACGCCATGGGCATCAAGACGGTCGGCGACCTTGTCGAAGCACTCGAACACATCAGACTGCATGGGTCTGGACACAGTGAATGCATCATTAGTGAGAACAACGACACAACCGAAGTTTTCATCCAAAAAGTAGATGCTGCATGCGTCTATAGCAACGCACCCACTTCTTTCACAGATGGTGCACAATTCGGGCTCGGAGCTGAAATCGGCATCTCCACCCAAAAACTGCATGCACGCGGTCCGATGGCGCTCGAAGAAATCACCACTTACAAATGGATTATCAAGGGAAACGGACAGACAAGACCAAAATAATGTAATTGCACATTTGACATTTGCCTTTTACTTCCCTTTCTTGAATAGATTTTCCGTATTTCCAATTTACCATCAAATAATGGAAAAAAGAATAATGTTGCGCACAGACAGTTTTTTTCAATAAAAAAGTTGCTTATGCGCAACAATTTTTATTTGTCTTTTCATCCGACAGGCGGAATTTTGCTCACAAACATTCCAAAAACACAGACGTGAACATTGTAATCGAAAAGCAGTTCTTATGATAAAAGTAGTAAAACGAATCATAAAATGGGTACATATCATCATCATCACAATCGTGGTGTTGCTTGCTGTAGGCACATACCTTCTTAACACGCCCAAAGTACAGCAGTGGTTACTTCATCAAGCAACCGAAGCCCTTTCTGACAAACTGGAAACGCACGTAGAGGCAGACAGCATAAGCGTGAACCTTTTTAAGCTTCAGATTTCGCTTTATGGTCTTTCTGTGGATGACCGCCAGGGGCGTGAACTCGTCGGTATATCAGAGTTCAAGGGAAACATAAGCCTAAAAAGTCTTGCTCAGATGAAAATAATCATCAACAGCGTCGAGACAGACAGTCTACGTGCCAATCTCCTGAAGGAACGCCCCGACTCAGCCGCCAACTACCAGTTTATCATTGACGCATTAAGCAAAGATAAAAATCAAGAGGAAGATTCAATAAAGAAAAAGGAGAGTAAGAACAAGATTAAGATTGACTTCCGCCACTTACGTCTCAAAACCACTTCCATCAAATACCATGATCCTTCAATAATCGCCAGCGGCTCGCTTCCACTACTCGACTTCAAACACGATGGTGAACGCTATGACCTCACAATAGACAACTTAGCCTTAAAGACCACCCCCACCAGCGGGAAAAGAAGTTCACCAGGCACATTCGACATCAGTCATGCCGATTTGCTGGCCAGCATAAAATGTACTGCCCGCCTGCAGGAATCAGACAGTATAAGCGGCACCATTGAAAAAATCAACATACGAGAGAGACATTCCGGAATAGACCTCAAGGATCTTAAACTGGATTTTTCCGGAAGTAATCACAGCGCTCACCTGAAAAACTTCCGCATCAGCCAAGGTAAATCCAAACTCACACTTGACAAAGCCGATATTCAGCTGCCATCAAGTGAAAGTTGGAAACATCCAAGCCATATAAAAGCATCTATAAGAAATCTTAACCTGACCGACGGCAATGGTCATCACCTTGCACAGCTGAAACACCTCGACGGCTCAGTACGTATCAACCAAGGATTGGCAAAAAAAACAATAGACATCGACAACATAGCAATAGAGGGGGTTAATGCCACCATATCGAAGGATTCGTCTGGGAAGTCGAACTATGACTACATCATCAACCTGTCCAAACACTTTTCCAAACCATCGTCAGCGGCATCCAAGGTAACCATAGCCCAACAACACCCGGGGAAAAGCAAGTCGAAATCGTCCTCCGTCAGCATGAAACCCGCTGTGAGCATAGGACGCGTTCGCTTGAAAGATATCCGTTTGAGCATAAGCACTCCTAAAAAATCCACAGTCATCAATCTACCCCGCTTTGACGCAGACCGTAAGAACGGCAAGTATGATGCTGTTCTAAGTGGATTGAGACTAACCACAGACAACCACAAACCTCGCAAAAACACAGGGAAGCCACGCCGTGGTTGGTTTGACGCCGGTCATCTCGACATAACTGCAGGAATGAGAATTCATGCTTCCGTTTTGAATGACGGTACTATAAATGCCCATATTTCCGGCGGCACAGTAAAGGATGTTATCACAGGATTTGACATCAGCGGTCTGACCATGGACGCTATCTACAGCAATGAGTCTGTCAAGATAAGCAACCTGTCGCTTAAGCAAAAGTCAACATCACTCCACATCAACCAAGCCGACATCACACTTCCCAGCCGCAAGTCAGGTCGTCCCCTTTCATACAGTGCCAGTCTCATTAGCGGTACTGCCGTACTGTCAGACATATCCCAACCGTTTGCACCCGTCCTGAAAGACTTCAAAATGCCTTTGAATTTCCAAACCAACATGAGCGGCAATGCAAAATCAATGGAATTCACAGGTGTGAGCGTAAGTACCTCCGACCAACGGCTAACAGTAAGCGCCGTTGGCAAAATCACTCATTTAGGCGAGCGCCATCAGACGATAGTCAGTTTCAACGTAAACCGGATGCATGCCCAGGAGAGCATTGTTGAGCCTATCATACGCCAATTCCCTGTAAAGAAACTGATGATGAGTGAACTTCACCGCTTGGGCGACATCGGCTACAGTGGCACCTTTGACGTATTCTTCAAACGCGTGGATTTCAACGGAAACCTGACCACCAATGCCGGTGTCATAGGGGTTTCCCTCACTATCGACAGCAAGGAAAAACGGCTTAACGGCCAAATATCCACAAAAGCCTTACTTGTAGGCAAAGTGCTTGACATGGAGAAGTTGGGCGACGTATCCGCCAATGCCACATTCAAGATAGACATATCCAAGGAACGGACCGCAAAGATGCGGCAGGAGAAAGGAGGAAAACTTCCCATCGGCCAAGTCACCGCCAGGGTTGACGACTGCAGCTATGGAAGGGCTCACATCCGCGGTCTCGTCATAGACTTAGAGAGCGACGGAGCTGTAGCCCATGGTACAGTGGTAGATGAGGGAAAGCGGGTAGACTTATCCTGCGAATTTTCATTTACCAATACAGAGCATCTTGGTAAAAACATAAAGATATCCCATCCTAAGTTGGACATCCATAAAAAGCGCATCGACCCGGAAGCAGAAAAAGCCAAGGAAGAACGCAAGAAAGAGAAAGCTGAGGCAAAAGCCCAAAAGCAAGAAGCCAAAGCCGCGGCCAAGGAACAGAAAGCTCTGGAGAAGGCAGAGGCAAAAGAGCAGAAGGCCAAGGAAAAAGCCGAGGCAAAGGCAAAGAAAGAGGAAGAGAAACAAGAGAAAGCTGCGATAAAGGCGCAGAAGAAGCAAGAGAAGGCTGAAGCCAAAGCCCAAAAAGCATTGGAAAACCAAAACCAGCAGGAGGAACAGTTATCTGATGAAATTGAGGACGATGAGAATAAAACAACAAAGAAGAAAAGGAAAAAGGTGTTAGGAATCTTCTGACATAAGCATCTCCCTCAATTTCTCATACACGCGCCGGCCTAATAATTCAGCGCCGTCCTTATCGAAATGCAACCGGTCACGCTGAATCGTAGCATCGCCGGCATCTATCACATGAAAGTCTTTATCTTCTGACTCCAGGCGATGGAGCGCATCGACCACCAACGGGCTTCGTGCCCGGCTCTGACTGGAATAGGTACCACAAATGACTGGAAGATGGGCATAACGTTTGTCACCTGTTCTTTCAACCAAATAAGAACGCACATAATTCACCACCGCTTTCAGATTATCATAATAACTGGCAGCTTCCGGCATGTCGCTTTCTCCCTGATGCCAAAGCAAGCACTTGATTTCATAGCCTCCGGGCAGACAACTCAACTCACCCGAGATACAAG